>Ga0137359_10004291_pt1 | contig 11677 bp, 9 predicted proteins | sample Mad1_40_16metaG_FD_108281 | JGI IMG/M metagenome (GOLD analysis project Ga0137359, IMG submission 108281) | Vadose zone soil microbial communities from Angelo Coast Range Reserve, California, USA - Mad1_40_16 metaG | ecosystem: Environmental > Terrestrial > Soil > Vadose zone | place: USA... | reverse complement strand
TCCTTGCCATGGCAGGAGGCGCAGGTATCGGCGAACACCTTCGCACCGTTGCCGAGATCAGCAGCGCGGCCAGGCTCCTTGATGCTCTTGGTGCCGGCGCCAATGAGCTTGGCGCCGTCCGGACGACCTTGTCCCAGAAGGTTAGCTCGGGCTCGACGGTGCGCACCTCCGGCACCTCAAGTCGAGCGCCGGCAGATCATCATCGACATAGGGTTTGATCGGCACTTCGCGGTTGGGGTCCAGCGCCGACTTGGCGCCTGACTCGATCTTGATGGCCGCGCGCACATAATCCGAGTGCGGGGTCGTCGCGGGATACCAGATTAGCAGCGTCTGGCCGTCGGGATCGGTCTCGTCCAGCTCGATGCGCGCGCCATTCGGATCGAACCCGGCGGCGGTCAGGCGATCGGAGAGGATTTGGGTCAGCGCCTCGCGCATCGGTCCGGCAATGTAGGCTTGGCACGCGTCCCTGATCGCATCGAGCCGTGCTTTGCGCTTTTTGCCGCTGAGCGCCTCAAGTTCGGCGATCGTCGCAGGTTCGCCGATGACGTCACGAAACACCGTGACGTCGATGTCTTCCGAGAAGCGGCTGATCAAAGCGAACCCTTTGGACAGGGATGTGCCGCCCTTGAAGAGGAGACGCGGGCCACCTTCAGGAAGAGCATGAAACAGCGCGTCCAATGTCCAGCAAACGCAGAAGTCCTTCTCGACCTGGGAGGTCGTGGCGAGCCGCGCCGCGGTGGTATCGAACGCGCTCAGCATCGCCTCGGCGCCCGCGGAGAGAACCTCATCAAACGCAGGGTTCATGTGTTCGACGTCCGCCTCGCTGCACGCTTTCCAGATGGGGGGCCGAACGTTGACGGCGATGATGATGAAGATTGTCATCGTCACCCTCATGATCATCTCCGGCGGCGACGGGGTTCGCCGGCGCGCTCTGCTCACCCTCGAGCAAGGTTTTCAGAAAGACCTGCATCCAGGTCGGGACCGTCGTCAGCCGTCGACGAGGTCCGCCTTGAGCGGAGGCCCTGCCACACGATCGTCCAGCAGCTTGCGGCGCACTAGGTTGGCCTCGCCCTCAGGCGAGAGCAAATCCCGCATCCAGTGCAGCGCCTGAACGACGCGCATCCCCGGTCGCCCAGCCCAGAAGAGCTTGCTCGCCGCCGTCGGACGAAAGCTGATGGTCACATTGCCCAGTCGCAGCGCACGGCGTCGCGCGTCGGAGTGGACGACGATCTTGGCCGGCACGGCATCCGTCAGGCCGAGATCATTCGCGGCGGTCATGCCATCAACCAGCATGCGGACCTGGTCGCGTCTGCCTAGCGCTTCGATGACAGAACGCGGATCCGGCGGATTGGCTTTCTGCGTCAACTTGTTGAACCCGGGCCGATCGTAAAGCCCGCGATCAATCCGGCGCAGTTCTTCCGCCTGGGTCAATCGCTGGAGCGCCTTGTCGACAGCGTCGCGCGAGCCGAGGTCCAGGAAATCCGATGGCGTCCAAACCTTGCGTGGCGCGTCTCGTTGGACGCGCTGAAGGACGGCGGCTTTAAGGTCGGAAGGCTGGTCGTTGATGTCCGAAACTTCTAGTCATTTTTCGGACAATACCAAGTGGGGCTGTCCGAAGTCAGTATACAAATTTCAGACCGAACCTCCCTGCCCGATAACCTGGGGAAAATCGTCATCGCACTCCCGGATACCCTTGACGGCAATCGATTCACTCACCATCTTCACTTTCCTCAAGTGAGGATTGTGAATTGCGACATCGGCTTATCGATCTAACGGGCGGCCAGACGGTCCTCTCGGGCGCCATCCCGGGCCGCAAGCTGCTGAGCGCCCTGATCGCGGCGACGCCATCGTCGGAGGCTCCAACGCCTGCTTTCCTCGACTTCACTCGAATTGATATCGCCACCGCCTCTTTCCTGCGCGACGCCGTGGTCGGCTTCCGGGACTACGCCCGACGGTCACTGCGCAATGTCTACCCCGTCGTCGCCAATCTCCAGCCGGCCGTTGCCGAAGAGCTCGAGTTCTTCGTCCGCGCCCGCGGCGACGTGCTCTGGAGCTGCGAACTTGATGCAGGTGACACCGTCGTCAGTGCTCGGCTAATTGGTGAGCTCGATCCCGCCCAGCGCTCGACCTTCGATGCGGCTCTCGAACGCGGCGCCATCACCGCCTCCGAACTCGCCGCCCGCTTCGCCGACCAGCAGATCGGGCCGACCGCCTGGAACAACCGGCTGTCCGCGCTCGCAACCAAGGGCCTGCTCGTTGAACGCAAGCAGGGCAAATCCAAGTCGTTCAGTCCCCTCATGGAGATTGCCTGATGGGCCTCGATTACATTCGCGCGCAGACCGGCAAGCCCTGGCGCAAGCGCTGGAACGGTGGTCTCGATCGCCTGAAGGCGCCAACGCTGCTTGACCTCACCATATCCGAAACGGCGCGCACCGTAACCGCCCAGCTCGATACCGGCTCCCGCATCAAGGCGGGCGACACGTTAATCGTCCAGAGCGCGCCCGACGGCCTCACTGTCAGCGACGGCCTGCGCGCGATCGGGCGCGTGGCCAATCCCTCACCCGAAATGACCACCGCCATCCGCGATGGCGGCGGCTATGCCGAAGGCGTGATCCAGCGCGTCGGACTGTTCGGCGACACCGCGGAGATCAGCGTGAAATGAACCGCCGCCCGCCCCACGAGCCGTCGCGTCACTTCCCGCAGCCGCAGCGGCTTTGGGACGATCCGACGAGGCATCCGCCGTCGTTGGGGTGCCCGACCTGCCTCGAACGCGACCGCTGCGGCGGCGTCCATACTGACACTGGAATCGTCGACTGCCGCGACCTCTGCTCCTGCAAGGACAAGAGTAAGTGCGACATGGTCTGCCGGTTCAATCCACGACTGTTCGTCGCCCGCATGCGTGAAGTGAGTGGCCTCGGCTTCGAGAATGCGCGGCGCGCCCCGGCCAATGGCGTCCCAGATTTGCCGACGATCGTGCCTTTCGTCGATCACCGGTACGGGCGCGTGGCGACGCTCGACGAGCCGGTGGTTGCGCTCTCACTCTATGAGTTAGTCAATCTCGCGACCGGCAGGTCGCACGTAGCCTCGCGCGCCGAGTTGGCCGACCGGTTTCGCATCCCGGAGAGCGCCACCATCATTGTCAGCGGCGTCGACAAAGACGGCCCGATCGAACGCTGGTGGGAGCTGAAGGAGCGCGCCGCGATCCTCGACGCGCTCGGGACGCTCGGCATCGCGCTCGTGACGACGCCTAACTACAGCGTGCTGACCGACGTGCCGCGCACTGACAATCTCCATGCGATGAAGCGCATCCTGCTGACCTGGACGGAGATGGCGGCGTCGGGCTTACCGGCAGCCCTGCACGTCAACGGCCGTACCCAGCATGACTATGTCCGCTGGGGCGACCTCATCGCGGAACGCCCAGAGATCGAGATCATCGCCTTCGAGTTCGCGACCGGCTGCGGCCATGGTGGGCGGATCGACTGGCACGTCGCCCAGCTTAGCGCGCTCGCCGACCGCGTCGGACGCCCGCTCACGCTTGTCCTCCGCGGCGGCGGTCGGAAGCTCGGCGAACTACAGAGCCGCTTCGCGCATGTTTCGCTGATCGAGACTGAAGCCTTCTCGCGCACCATCCGTCGCCGGCGCGCCTATCTCACTGAATCTGGCCGATTGAGGTGGGCGAAGTTTCCGACCCCGAAGGGCGCGCCGATCGACGATCTTCTAGCACACAACGTCGTGCTGGTGCGCGCCTCCTACGAGACGTCGGCGAAGCCGGCACTGCGCCTACGGCCGCCGACGCGGCGCGCCCGGCGCGCAGCGCACCGTGATGGTGAGCCCGTCCAGCCAGGCCTTCTGCGCCAGCTCCACCTGTCCGGTGAGGCTCGGGGCGTCGCCCCAGAGCCGCAAGGCATGATCGCCGCTGCGAAACCTTAGCTCGGCGGCATCATGAGCGAGGGCGCGAAACAGCTGTCCGATGCCATAGCCGTGGCCCGTGCTGCGTGCGTGCCGCGATGCTCCGTCGGACACAGCGACCCGCAACGCTGCGCCGGATTCTTCGAGGCCGGCGAACTCGGGATTTTCCCGCAGGCTCGCGAGCACACCCCGCCCAGCGTCGGCGACGACGAACTCGAATACGCCATCGCCGACGGCATAGGCGACAACGCCGCTTTCCGGTCGGCCACTGTGCTCAAACACATTGTCTTGCAGCTCGCCGAGCGCCCCCATCAGGCCGCCGACGAGCCCCTTCGCAAGCCCCGCCGCGACCGCGGCGTTCTCGGCGTGCTTGGCCCATTGGTCCCAGGCAAGCCGTTCCGCTTCCGCTCCACCAGGGTTCACATGGGAAAGGGGAAACACCCCTGCGCGATCATGTGCGACGGCGCCGCTGATCAAACCATCTTTCAGCGCGCGTTCTACTTGGTGGAAGACTGGCGGTTCGACCGCAACGCCGCAGTAAGCGTCTGGGTGAGCAGCGGTCGCCATCGCGAGTTCGACGAGAGGCCCAATTCTTCCCGACCGGGCGAGCGTAATCGGCCCAAGCTTCGGCAATCGGCCGGCGACCGCCTGCCACAGGAGATCGTCGGCCGTCTCGAAGCTCGCGGTCACCCGCTGCGGCGCGCCGCCGTTCAATTTGCCCCCCGGTTTTCCACCTGCTCCGCCGGACCGGCCGTTGGCTCTCCTGTGCCGAGACCAGAAACCACTCATCTCACAGTTGCAGTTTCGCTAACATCGTCTTAGCCGCTTTTCCTTGAGGACACACCATTAGTTCGATCCGTTCCATCGACCTGAGACTCGTCGACGACCTCGTGGATTTTGTTCGAGGGCGCGGCTTCGTCCTGGATTTCTCCGATGCGAGCTTCTCGGAGTTCTTTGCGACTGAGCTGAAGGTCAACATCGACGATCCGAAATATGCGGAGCACGGCGTCTCGAAGGGCAAACGGCTGCGTTGCTGCCTGCAGAAGTGCGACGACCCGATGGCCGTCCATACCCTCAATGCCCTTTGGGAACACCGCTGCGAACACCTTGCCCGTACCGGCCAGAAGGACCCGGTGCCGAATTCCGAGTCGCGTTTTCGCGCTCTGATTCATCGGCTCGGGGGAGAAGCGCCGGCGTCAGCTGCGAAGCCCGCGGCTTCGCCACCTACGGTCGGCCGCTCTAAGATCGCCAAGATCAAAGCCGATCTCGTTCAGATAATCTCGCTAGCGCCGCAGGCCCGCGGCTATGCGTTCGAAGGCTTCCTCAAAGCGCTGTTCGACGCATTCGGCCTCGCCGCGGAGGATCCTTTCCGGCTGCGAGGTGAACAAATCGATGGCAGCTTCCAGCTTGGAAGCGATATCTACCTTCTCGAAGCGAAATGGCACGGCCAACCCATCGGCGTCGCCGAGCTGCACACCTTTCATGGCAAGATCGAGCAGAAGGCGGCGTGGACCAGAGGCCTCTTCGTCAGCAACAGCGGCTTCACCGATGATGGTCTCGTCGCCTTCGGACGGGGCAAGCGCGTCATCTGCATGGACGGCCTCGATCTCTACGAGATGCTGGACCGAGAGCTCCCGCTCAATCAGGTCCTCGAACGCAAGGTCCGCCGAGCCGCAGAAACCGGCTCACCCTTCGTCCGCGTCCGCGATCTCTTTCCTCACTGACCGGGAGGCAGAGCGTGGCGCAGTTCAATGATTGGTGTCTTTCGGTCGACGAACGGGTCGGGAAGCACTTTCGCAGAGTAATGACCGGACAGGCTGCGAGCCTCCCGACGGGGACCCAGGCGACGGCGGCCGTTGTGCCCACGCACTACGCGTCGGAAGAACAGGTGGCGCGTGCGCTCGCACGTCTCGGCAAGCCGGCGGCGGCTGCGCTGCTCCAGGGCAAGCTCCCGACGACAAAGGCGATCCGGTCCGGCGACCTCGGCGAGATCTACGCGACGGAATGGATCGACACCCATAGCGGCGGCTATAAAGCGCCGATCAAGCGCCTGCGCTGGAAGGACCATCGCAACATGGCGATGCGAGGTGACGACGTGATCGGCATTCTGCAAGACGCCCAGACCCAGCGCCTTCTTTTCCTGAAGACAGAAGCGAAAAGCCGCGCCGCGCTCACCACGCAGGTTCTGACCGACGCCCGGGCCGGGCTGGACAAGGATGGCGGCCTGCCCTCAGCGCACGCGCTATCATACATCTCGGCCCGTCTGCTCGAACTTAACAATCTGCCGCTGGTCGACGCGATTGATGATGCGCTGCTCAAGCACGGCATTCCGCCTCAGAACGTCCGGCATCTGCTTTTCACCTTTTCGGGCAACGCTCCGGACGCCCTGCTGACCGCCTCTCTCCAGGCCTACCCTGGCCCGATCAACCAGTGGGGGATCGGGCTTCGCGTGGAGGGCCATGCCGCCTTCATCGGCGCGGTTTATGATCGAGTGATTGCCGATGCCAACAACGCCTGACGCAATCGCGGCCGATATCACCGAAGCGGCGACAGCGGGTTTTCGAGGCCGTCTGATCGCCCGCGGCCAGGCGCGCGCGATCATCTGGCGTGACGGCGCGCTCCCGCCCGACGCGCCGGCCTTTGCGCCGCAGCTCAGCTACGATTTGCACTCCTACGCCTACGCCCTACTGGGGCTGGGCCTGCGCCTTCGCGAACTGGGCGGCGACGCCGCCCAGGCGCGTACCGCCTTTGAGCAAGCGGCCACCGCGCTCGAGACAGTCATCGCCAAGGGTAATCGTCAGGAGGTCGATCGCGATTTCCACTTCGTCATGGCGGCGGCGAGCTATCATCTCGCGCACCTCTCCGCTCGCGCCTACTCGCTGCTCACGATCGTCGAAGCCGAAGAGAACTTCTCACCGATCGAACGGGTGCTCGCCCAGTTGATGCGGCGGAACTTCGGCGCTCTTCGCGCCACCGTCCTCGACTATCGGGCGTCTGGCGAAGGCAGCGATGCCAGGATCGCCGCCGCCATCCAGGCCAACCTCGATCAGGCCGAGGGCGCGGCCAATCCGGTTGACGGCGGCAGCAACTTCCGCTTCGACGGCCTCGACACGGCGCTGACCGATGCCTTCCTGGCGGCAATGTCCCTGCTCCGCGTGGCTCTAGAACGCGGCGAGCGGCCGCTGCTCGATCAGGCGCTGGACCGGCTTCGGGTCGGCCTCGCGATTTGCAGCGAGTTGAACATGCTGCCGCAGTGGTGGGCGCATCGCATCGCGATCCACCTCCTGTCGGACCTCTGGTCGAGCACCTTCCATGAGAGAGTGCCGCTCCAGCCGGCGGGCGGCGAAGCGGCCGACTGGCCCCGGCTTCGCGAGCTGTTCATCGCGTTGCTTCAACGGCGTCCCAAAGCGGAGGTCGATCTTTGGCCATCGCAGATCGAGGCTGCAACCCGCGCCGTCGATCAGTCCGACGATCTAGTGGTTTCCCTGCCCACAAGCGCCGGCAAGACGCGCATTGCCGAGCTGTGCATCCTGCGCTGCTTGGCCGGCGGCAAGCGCGTGGTCTTCATCACCCCGCTACGTGCCCTCTCCGCCCAGACGGAAACCACCCTGCAAAGGACCTTCGGCCCGCTCGGCAAGACGATATCGGCCCTCTACGGCAGCATCGGGGTTAGCGGCTTCGACGAGGACGCGATCCGGGAACGGGACATCGTGGTAGCGACACCGGAGAAGCTCGACTTCGCGCTGCGCAACGATCCATCCCTTCTCGATGACGTCGGCCTGCTCGTCTTCGACGAAGGGCACATGATCGGTCTCAATGAGCGCGAGGTTCGCTACGAGGTTCAGATCCAGCGGCTTCTTCACCGTCCGGACGCGCACGAGCGGCGGATTGTGTGCCTCTCGGCGATCTTGCCCGACGGCGACCAACTCGACGATTTCGCGGCATGGCTGCGCCGCGATCATCCCGGCGGCCTGATCAAGAATGACTGGCGTCCGACCCGGCTGCGGTTCGGCGAGGTGGCGTGGACGTCGCCCACCGCGCGATTGAACCTTCGCGTCGGCGACGAACGTCCGTGGGTGCAGCGCTTCCTCACTGGCGCCGCGCCACCGAACTGGATTCCGCCAAAGCGTCGCCGAACGCGCCTCTTCCCCGACAATCAGCGCGAACTCTGCCTGGCGACGGCCTGGAGGCTGATCGAGGATGGACAGACCGTCCTGATCTTTTGCCCCGAGCGGCGAAGCGTCGAGCCCTTCGCCCACGTGATCGTCGATCTTCATGAGCGCGGGGCGCTGCGCTCGCTGCTCCAATCCGATCCAGCGGTCCTCGACACCGCGATCGCGCTAGGAGAGGAATGGCTGGGGCCGAACAGTGGAATCCTCAAATGCCTTCGCCTAGGTGTCGCGCTGCACCATGGCGCCCTGCCGAATGCATACCGCAAGGAGGTGGAGCGCCTGCTGCGCGAAAACGTGCTCAAGGTGACCATCTCGTCACCGACCTTGGCGCAGGGCCTCAACCTGTCGGCCACCGCCGTCGTCATGCACTCTCTCCACCGCAATGGCGAAAAGATCGAAATCTCCGAGTTCAAGAATGTGATCGGGCGAGCCGGCCGCGCCTATGTGGACGTTGAAGGCATTGTGCTCTTCCCGATGTTCGACGATATCGCGAAGAAGCGGCGCAACTGGGAGGCTCTCATCACCGATCTCGGCGCGCGGGAGATGGAGAGCGGCTTGGTGCGGCCGGTCGCGGCACTGCTGTCGCGCATGCGCGCCCGGATCGGCAGCGATCTCAATCAGCTCATCGACTATGTCGTCAACAACGCCGCGGCCTGGACCTTTCCGGAGGTCGCGAACGAGGAGCCAGAGGATCGGGAGCGCGCGCTCGCCGACTGGGAGCGGCATGTCGCGACGCTCGACACGGCCATCCTCAGCCTGATCGGTGAAAATGACATCCCTGACGAGGGGATCGAGGCCGCGCTGGACGACATCCTTCAGTCCTCCCTCTGGCACCGCCGCCTTCTGCGTCAGAACGAGCAGGTGCAGCAGGTCCTCAGAGCAGGCCTTGTGTCGCGAAGCCGAGTTATCTGGAGCCAGTCGACGACAGCACGCCGCCGAGGCTACTTCCTGGCCGGCGTCGGATTGATGACCGGGCATGCGCTCGACGCGATCGCCGCGGACGCTAACCTTCTCCTGGTCCAGGCCAATGGCGCCATTCTTCAAAGCGACGGCGAGGCGGCGATTGCCGCCATCACGGCTTTGGCCGAACGAGTCTTCACCTTCTACCCCTTCACGCTGGACCCCATGCCCGCAAATTGGCGGGACATCCTGCGCGCCTGGCTGCTCGGACAGCCTCTTGCCGGCATCGCCGCCGGTCAGAAATCGGAGACGCTGCAGTTCATTGAGGGAGGTCTCGTCTATCGCCTTCCCTGGGCCATGGAGGCGATCCGCGTTCGCGCAGCCGCGAACGGCGATACTGTCGGCGTCTTTGATCTTCCCCTCGAAGATCATGAGCTTGGCCTCGCCGTTCCCGCCGTCGAAACCGGCACGCTGAACCGTTCCGCGTCGATCCTCATCCAGGCCGGCTTCAACTCGCGGCTCGCCGCCATCAAAGCTGTCACCGATACCGGCGCCACCTTCCAGACCGGTCAGGAACTTCGGCAATGGCTCAATTCCGAAGCAGTCGCGGCGTGGAGCGCGCAACCGGATTGGCCGACCGCGGAGACCAGGGCGATGTGGACAGATTTCGCGCAGAGCTTTACACCGCGCGAAAACCGCACTTGGGCGGATCGCCGATACTGGGCTAACGCGGCATGGCTCGGCGCGCCACCGCCGCCAGGCACGCCCGTCCAGATTCATCACTGGGCCGGTCAGCCCCGCGTGCTCTCGACCGACGGCACACCGCTCGGCACCGTGCAGGCCGCGCTCAACCCCGGGAGAGCCGGGCTGTTGCGCGCCCAGGTGGCTCAGGACGTCGGCCGTCTCGACATCACCTACTTGGGACCGGCCGACCTGTCTGGCGCATGATGCACTATAGTGTGCCCGCTGGTCGCGCCCGCACCGCCTTCTCGATATTCTCGACGAAGACCTTGATCAGATCGGCCGTGTCCTGAACGGCAGCTGGCCGAAATTTTATCAGCTCGAGGCGATGCTTCGTCAGCACAAAAAATCCCCAGACTAAAACCCAGACTAAAGGGAAATTTTAGTCTGGGGCTATTTCGGACCAATCTGGAAACTGGTTGTGTGGCAGGAAGTTAGCTGGCGCGCCCGAAGAGGGTCGATGGCGCGCTCGGAGGGCGTCGATCCACATAATTTCTCAAGCAAATCAAACGGCTTACAAGCCCCCTTCCAGAACTTGTTGGACGAAATGTTGGACGCATTGTTGGACGTTTTTCTGTCTCCAAACAGCCCGAAAGTAAGCGGTTCTTCATCCCCATAGTCGCGTGAGCTGCGGGCGCACACGATGGCGATTCTCCTGGGATCGCGGATCGTGTGCACATTATGGTCAACATCAGTGACGACACGAAGATTGTTCGGCGCCGCGAGGACACTCAATCAGGGCCGTTCGGGCTGAGAGCTACCGGAGGGCACTAGCCGCACAGACGATCAATTGTTTCGAACAACTCGGCCCAATCAATCGGCTTCCGACCACGCACCGCTCACGCGAATCCACTGCATGGGCTCTCAATGCCGGTCAGTTCTCTTTCCTCTTGTGCGTTACAATAGCCTCCAGTGGAGGAGAGAGCGCGTTTGGCGCTGCCTCGGCTCACAACAAATTACCGACGCGGCCGTCGCTCTCACCAGCGACAAGACTCACCCCTAATCCCACAGTCTACTGGCCGATTGCCGTCTGGAGTATCTTGGCGACCTCGGGGGAGGGCCGATTGTCGTTGCTCCCGGCCCGTCCCAAAGCCGCGTCGAGGGGCGACACGCGGCGGTCGTCCACGATGGCCACTTCCGCGCCGTGATCGATCAGATACTGGACCACACGGGGCCAGGCCCATTGCACCGCGCCGAATAACGCGCCCTGCCCGCCCCGCTCCGGTAGCGTGCTGCCACGCCCCATGCGCGCGGTCCTGCTCTTGACGTCGGTGATCCGCGCGTTCACGTCGGCGCCGGCCGCCGACAGTATTTCGAGCGTCGCGATCGACCGATCCTGCACATCATTGGCGTTGGGATTGAAGCGCGGGCTGGGTTCCATGCCTAGCCCCGCGGCGGCCATCAGCGGCGTCACGCCCATCGCGTTGGGCACGTCGACACGCCCTCCGTATTCCAGCAATAGCCGCACGGCCTCGCTGTCTTGTCCCGCAGCCGCGCGCAACATAGGCGTGGCGCCGGTAGTTATGATCTCGTCGGCGAAGCGGCCGGAGTTACCGCCGCGCCCAGGCCGGTGCATGTTCAACTGAGGATTGGGGTTGACGCCGGCGCCGAGAAACAGTCGTGCGAGCTCGAGCGCGGTGGTCTTCGTCGTCACGATGGGCGGCCCGGTGCGTTCTGCGTAAGCATCCAGACTGTACGTATTCATGTCGATCGCCGTGTACAGCGCGGTGCGGCCCCACCAATCCCACAGATGCGGATTGGCGCCGCGCTCAAACAGGAGCTTTGCCGTGTCGAATGCGAAATTGTCGATGGCCACCATCAGCGGCGTCACGCCGTCGGGGTTCGGCCGGTTGGGATTCGCGCCGGCGTCCAGCAGCGCTTGCACGCAATCCGTACATCCCGAGCGCGCCGCATAGTGTAGCGGTGTCAGGCCGCCGGTCGGGCGATACTGATTG
>Ga0137359_10004289_pt1 | contig 11677 bp, 9 predicted proteins | sample Mad1_40_16metaG_FD_108281 | JGI IMG/M metagenome (GOLD analysis project Ga0137359, IMG submission 108281) | Vadose zone soil microbial communities from Angelo Coast Range Reserve, California, USA - Mad1_40_16 metaG | ecosystem: Environmental > Terrestrial > Soil > Vadose zone | place: USA... | reverse complement strand
TTTTTGACGAACCTCTTCCGGCTGGCCGCTCATCTCGACGATACCACCGGCGTTGTCGGTGATCGGACCGAAAGTATCCATGGCTAAGATGTAAGCCGCGGTGCCCAACATACCCATGGTGGCCACAGCCGTGCCGAACAGGCCGGCATTCTTCACACCGCTTGCCAGACCAAGATAGTACGAGGTGATGATGGCCACGGAAATCACTAAGACCGGAATCGCGGTGCATTCGAGGCCGACGGCGATGCCCGCAATTATGTTAGTGGCCGGGCCGGTCTTAGACGCTTCGGCGATTTCTTTGACCGGGCGGTATTTATACTCAGTATAATACTGAGTGATGTAAACGAACGCCTGGGCCATCAGGATGCCGACAACGCCGCAGAGGAAGAAATAGATCCAAGCGGACTCAGCTTCAGGATACCTCGACACATCGACCGCGAGCAGCAATTTGGCTGTCACGAAAAACCCGGCAACCGCGAGAATACTTGTCACGTAGTAGCCGCGGTTGAGAGCCGCCATGGCATCGCCCTTTTCCTCGGTCTTGACAATCATAATACCGACGATCGATGCGATCAGCCCCAAGGCTCTGGCAACCAAGGGGAAAACGATCCCTTTGATTCCGAAGTAAGGATAGAGTCCGACGCCGAGAATCATCGCGCCGATGTTTTCGGCGGCGGTGGATTCAAACAAATCCGCGCCACGGCCGGCGCAGTCACCGACGTTGTCGCCGACCAGGTCGGCGATCACCGCGGGATTACGCGGATCGTCCTCCGGGATGCCGGCCTCGACTTTACCGACGAGGTCGGCGCCGACGTCAGCGGCTTTTGTATAAATGCCGCCCCCGAGCTGGGCAAAGAGCGCGACGAAGGATGCGCCAAAGCCGTAACCGACGATGGTAAACGGAATTTTTTGCGGATCGTGGCCCAACGACTCAAGCAACGCGTAGAGGCCGCCGACTCCCAACAGACTCATGGCGACGACGAACAAACCGGACACCGCACCGCCGCGCATCGCGATCCGAAGGCCCTCATTGAGACTGGAACGAACCGCGGACGCAGTCCTGATATTAGAGCGAATGGATACCCACATACCGACATAGCCGGCGATCACGGAACAGGCGGCGCCCAGGACAAACGATAGTGTGGTCCAGAAAGCCATCGCCACCGGCGGCACCGGATCGGCTGGGCTCGGCGTGCGCACAAAGGCATAGAGGAGAAAGATCAGCACGGCCAACGCCGCCGACAAACTGATGATCGTTCGGTTCTGCCGCGACATGAACGCTTCGGCGCCCTCCTTGATCGCGTTGGAAATCTCCTGCATCTTTTGCGTTCCCATGTCCCGCTGGAGCACCCAGCGGGCCAAATAGACCGCAAAGGCCAACGACAAACAGCTAATCGCGATAACAAACGAGATCATTACTCCTCCTCATCCCTGATTCAGGTCGTAGATTCATTCTTTCTTGCGCCACACATAGGCCACCCCGATGCTCAGGATATACAAAAGCAGCATCGGACCGGCCAAAAGAGTTTGGTTTATCACGTCGGGAGTCGGCGTCAATATCGCGGCGATGATAAAAATCCCCACGATCGCGTAGCGGAACGATCTGAGCATGAAGCGGTAATCCCAGACGCCGATCCGGACGAGAAAAAAAGTAAAAACCGGCAACTCAAAGGTCACGCCAAAAGCCAAAACCATTCGAAAGAAAAAAGTGAAATAATCGCCGATCCGTATAGCGGGGTTCACACCCATGGTTTGGTACTGTTCGATAAAGTATTTGAATGCCACCGGGAGAACGAATCTATAACAAAAGAACGCTCCGCCGACAAAGAAGAGGGTGGCGCAAAAGACAAAAGGGGCAACCCAGGATTTTTCCCTGCCCGTTAGACCCGGAGCGACGAAGCGCCAGATCTGATAGAATATAAACGGGCAAGAAAACAGCACCCCCGCGCCTAAAGCCACCTTGATTTCAACAAAAAAAGCTTCGGTGACGCTGGTGCCGATCAGATTCTGGCCCGGTTGCAGGTTTTGCCGAAGCGGGGCGACGACAAAACTAAAAATCGCGTCGGAAAAAAAATAACTGATTCCCGAAGCAAGAACGACGGCCAAAACCGACTTAAGCAAACTCCAGCGGAGCTCCTCCAGGTGCTCCGTGAGAGTCATATGAGAATCGCTCGCCAAGACTGCTACACAGACCGAAATTGCAAAAAAGGGGAAGGTTTCAATCCCTTCCCCTTTTTCGGTTGCCGAAAACCGCAACGAAGGTTAGCTAAACCTTACTTGGTTTTCGCGTCGTCTTTTTTCTCAGGCGCCTTATCAGGAGCCGGTGCTGCATCCTTCATAGGTTCAGCCGCTTTTTGATCACCCGCTGGCGGCGCCGCTGGTTCTGGTGCTGGCGCTGCTGGGGCCGGCGGAGGTGGAGGTGGAGCTGGTTCCTCCTTCTTACCGCAGCCCACAAACGTTAAAGTAAAAGCGAAGAGGGTGACTGCTGACAACAATACGAATTTTTTTCCCATCCTTAGTTCACCTCCTTTCCCGTCACACGTGTTCAGATCTTCATCTATTAAGCATTTTGTATCGCACATGTCATTTAAAGATTCAAGCATGTTAGGCACTTGAGCGTTGGCTCCGTAAAGAGGTATTCGCCCTGCTGGCCGGCGGTCGGATATTCTCCAATGGGTCGGACGAAGACGATTATGATTTTCTCGCCACGGCGGATTGTCTAATAGATTTGTTCATGACGTGATCGACAAGTCAACTCATTACGTAAGATCTTTTTCATCGCCCAGCAATGATCCGACTCTCAACTTCGCCGTCAATGCATTGGGCATTGGCCGGAACAACATTTCTCGGCACACTCCGCATCGTGATCGCTGGAGCGGACACAATTTTTTAGGAAATGCTTTTCTCTGCACACTGTCGCGAAGTCGGCGGATAGAGCAAATAACTCACATCAAATGTTAATAACTTGTTGATAACCGCAGTGAACCTTGGCGCGGGAGGCTAAAAGTCGCGGAGCTTAGCGAATTGCCCAAATTCCAAGCGAATCAAAACGTTCAATTACCATGACTTGGAAACGAACTTGAAATACAGAGGCGGAAGATTAAGCGTCGAATTATGAATTTCTTGACTGCGCCCCGATCTCGCTGTGTTGTGCCGTCGAATCAACGGGTGTCCGCCGCAGGGCCGTCATCGAAAAACCACGCAACATCGCTTGTCCCGCTCGAACTATTTTGCCCTCGCGGCGGTACAGAGTTATGGCCAGTGACAACCTGCAATCGCAGATCGACGATATCGATGCAGAATCTATTCCATTGATATCGTGCAGCGATGGAAATCGGCGCGAACCCGCGTTGACTCCTTACAGTGTCGATGGTAAAAAGTCCGCTAGCTCAATACTTGGAGGAAACCGTTGGCCATTCACCCGTCAGCAATCAAAAGACACCGTCAAAGCCTAAATAAACGGGCGCGCAACATCGAGACAAAATCAAAACTCAGGACGTTGATCAAGAAGGCGCGGCAGGCGATCGAAGCGAACAACCGCGAAGACTCTCAGACACAGCTCCGCGCCGTCAACCGAGCTCTCGGCAAGGCCGTCAGCAAAGGCATTATCAAGGGGAATACTGCATCGCGCTGGCTGTCTCGCCTCTCGCGCTCGGCGCAACGTCCAACCGCATCCAGCTAAATCCCACCCTGGGTGGCCACGGCCAGTTTTTTCTCTTGAGAAAAATTTCCGCTACGGCCTAAAACATTTCCATAACTCTCTGATGGAGTTCCTTGGCGAATTGCTCCATCAGCTGGTCTCTGACCGCTCGGCGCTCGGCCTCGGTCAATTGAATGTCCGTCATGCGCCGCACATCTAGCGCGTTCAACGTCCCTGTCCGAAACGCCGAAGAAGTCGTCACCACCGCCGATCGAGAACCGCCGTACACTTGGTTGAGGCGCACCCCTTGGCCGCGCCACAAGATTTCATTGGGCTCGCGGCGCCGTAAAGTCACGTCTAAAATGAGCACGGATTCATACTGGAGTACTTCATCTTCTCGGTTCACCGTAGCCACGCTGCTATCCAACGAGCGAATCACGCCGCTGAGAATCACATCGGCCTGTTCGGAGCTCTCGACCACCTTGAGTTGTCCGCGACGGTAGAATTCTCCCCGCAACGCGGTCGTTAGTTCCTTTTCTATTCCGACATCGCGGCTGCGATTGACGAACGGCTCCACATACATCGTTTTGGCTTCCTTGGGCAGCAAGGAGCTTTCTCCGACAAATTGATAGCCGCAGCCGCCGAGCGTCGCAAAGGTCGCCAACCCAATCGACAGAACCGAAAAACACCAAAGCAAGCGAATCTGTTGCACGATTTAACCCTCCACGACAATGTTAACCAATCGACGCGGCACGTAAACCACCCGCCGCACATTTTTACCGTCCAAAAAGCCGACTACTTTGGGATCCGCCAGCGCATTGGTTTCGATATAGTCCTGACTCACATCCGCCGGGACTGTGATCTTTCCCCGTACCTTGCCGTTGACTTGAACGACAATCAGTAATTTTTCTTCTTCGAGCGCTGCCGCGGAATAGCTCGGCCAGGGAACTTGATCCAAGCGATCTCCCTCTCCGATCTCTTTCCACAGCTCGTTGGCCACGTGGGGAACGAAGGGCGCGAGCAAGACGATCATCGTCTTCACGCCCTCTTTAACGAGCGCCGTTGCCGCACCTGATTTGGGTTCGGTTTGTGCCGCCGCGCTTAAAGCATTGAACAGCTCCATGATCGCTGCAATCGCAGTATTGAAATGGAAGCGCCCGTCGATGTCGTCGGTGACCTTCTTGATGGTCCGGTGGATCATGCGCCGGAGATCGCGTAGCTCCGGTGAAATTTCACCGCCGCCATTGGCCGAGATTGGCGACCAACCTCCCCGGTTTTGATAAACAAATCGCCACAATCGGGAGAGAAAACGAAAGGCGCCTTCGACGCCCTGATCGCTCCACTCCAGGTCTTTTTCCGGCGGCGCGGTAAAGAGCGTAAACAGGCGCGCCGTATCGGCGCCGAAGCGATTGACCAAGTCTTCCGGGTCGACGATGTTCTTTTTCGACTTGGACATTTTCTCGACGCGGCCTTTTTCGACCGGCCGATGGCATTGCGAACACTTCCAGCCGTCTTTTTCAGAGCCTATCAGTTCACTGGGAAACAGCCAGTTATGCTCGACACACCGATAGGTCTCTTTAGACACCATCCCCTGGGTCAATAGATTCGTAAACGGTTCATCGACTTTCGCCAGTCCCAAATCGCGCAACGCTTTGGTAAAAAAGCGCGCGTAGAGGAGGTGAAGCACGGCGTGCTCGACGCCGCCGATGTACTGATCCACCGCCATCCAGTAGCGCGCTTTTTCAACATCGAAGGGCGCTTCGGTGAATCTGGCTGACGTGTATCGCAGAAAATACCACGAAGAATCCACAAACGTGTCCATGGTGTCGGTTTCGCGGCGGGCCGGGCCGCCGCACTTCGGACAGGCAACTTGTGAAAAAAGCTTGCTTTCGCTGAGCGGCGAGCCACCCTTGCCGGTAAACGGAACATCTTTCGGAAGCATGACCGGTAGTTGATCTTCCGGAACAGCTACCGGGCCGCATCGATCGCAGTAAATGATTGGGATCGGCGTCCCCCAATAGCGCTGCCGCGATACACCCCAATCGCGCAGGCGATATCGAATCGCCTTTTTACCCCAGCCTTTTTCTTCCGAGTGAGCCGCGATCTGTTCTTTTCCTGCCGTATTCGCCAGGCCCGAAAAGCCGGCGCTATTCACCATGATGCCCTCATCGACATAGGCCTCGGTCAAATCATCTGCGGCCAGCGGCTGATCGCGCGGTTGGATCACGACGCGAATCGGCAGCTGATATTTTTTTGCGAATTCAAAATCTCTTTGGTCGTGTGCGGGCACCGCCATGACCGCACCGGTGCCGTATTCCATGAGCACAAAGTTAGCCAAGTAAATGGGAATGTTTTCACCGGTAAAGGGATTTCGGCAGTAGGAGCCGGTGAAGACGCCCTCCTTCTCTCCCTCTTCCGCTCCGCGCTTCGCTTGGCTGACGCTTGTGAAACGCTCGATAAATGCTCTGACCGTGTCTTCCTGCGCCGTACCGGCGGAAAGTTTGCCCGCCAACGGATGTTCGGCAGCGAGGGAAACGAACGTTGCGCCGTAAATCGTATCCGGACGCGTCGTAAAGATTCGCAGCGCCCCTTCGCGGCCGACCAACGGAAAATCAATTTCGGCGCCGATCGATTTACCGATCCAGTTGCGCTGCATGGTGAGCACTTTATCGGGCCACCCGGTAAGTTTGTCCAAATCGTGGAGCAATTCTTCAGCGTAATCGGTGATGCGGAAAAACCATTGTTCGAGCTCCTTTTGCACGACCGGCGAATCACATCGCCAGCACGCGCCGTCGATCACCTGCTCGTTCGCCAAGACCGTTTCGCACGACGGACACCAGTTGACAAAGGAGCTTTTTTTATACGCCAATCCCTTCTTGAAAAACTGCAGAAAGATCCACTGATTCCAGCGATAGTAGTCAGGCTCGCACGTGGCAATCTCGCGATCCCAGTCGTAAGAAAGCCCCATGCGCTTGAGCTGGGTCTTCATGTAAAGAATATTTTCCCGGGTCCATGCTTCGGGATGCACGCCGCGCTCGATCGCCGCGTTTTCCGCCGGCAAGCCGAAGGCGTCCCAGCCCATCGGATGAAGCGTGTTGAAACCGCGCATGCGCTTGTAACGCGCAATTACGTCACCGATGGAGTAATTGCGCACGTGCCCCATGTGAATGCGGCCGGAAGGATAAGGAAACATCTCCAGGACGTAATATTTCGGCTCACTTGAATTCTGGGTGACATGAAATGCCTGGTCTTCTTCCCAGCGGAGCTGCCATTTTTCCTCTATGGCTTTGGGTTGATAACGCTCTTCCATAATTTTTCGATTATGGCGATTTATCGCCGCTCGCGTGCGCCACGTGATCCAAGACCCCATTGATGAACGTGGCCGATTCGGCGCTGCCAAAGCGTTTACCGATTTCGATGGCCTCGTCCAAGCTGACGCGCGACGGGATGTCGGGACAAAAGACCAATTCGTAGGTCGCCACTCGCAAGACCACTAGATCGACTTTCGCCAAGCGTGCGAGCTTCCAATTTTCCGTGCATTTTTCGATCAGGCGGTCGATCTCCGCGCGCTGGCTCACCACTCCAGAAACCAATCGGCGCGCAAACTCCTTGGCTGGCGCGTTGCCCTCGAAATGCTGCAAAAACATATCCACCGCCGCAACCGAAGCATCGGCCGTTATTTCGATTTGATACAGCGCTTGGAGCGCCAGCTCACGCCCTTTGCGTCGCGTGGTCTTAATCGACTGCCCAGGCGAAAACGTTTCCTGATTCTCTGACAATGGCAACTCAAACGTAAGTGCGGTGAAATCGTAATGAGCGCTACGACAGCTGCCGAATAACATCGATCATCTCGACAACCGTCAAGAGGGCCTCATAGCCTTTGTTGGCATCCTTCGCACCCGCGCGCTCCATGGCCTGTTGGACGTCGTTAGTGGTCAGCACACCGAAACCGATCGGAATCTTATGCGTTCGGACCGCATCGCCAATCCCCCGCGTGACCGCATCGCAAACATAGTCAAAATGCGGGGTATCTCCGCGGATCACGGCGCCCAAACACACCAGAGCGTCGAAACGGCGGCTGGCGGCCATCTTCTCGGCGATCAGGGGAATCTCAAAGGCGCCAGGGACCCGCACAATCGTCATATTTTTATCTTCTCCGCCGTGGCTTTGAAATCCGTCCAAAGCACCTTCAAGAAGTTTTTCCGTGATGAAATGGTTGTAACGGCTTACTACGATGCCGATCTTAAGTCCCTGCGCGTTTTTCTTGCCTTCGATCGATGCGGGCATCGCTCGTCACCGAGGGGTCAGCTTCTAACCCTTAGCCGGTTTGGACTCGAGATTCGTCAATAAATGGCCAAGCTTGGTTTGTTTCGTCCGCAAATAGTGGATAGTGGTGTCCCGTGGCTGAACCTCCAGCGGCACGCGCTCGACGACTTTCACGCCATAAACTTCCAACCCAGTGATTTTGCGCGGATTGTTGGTCAACAAAGAAATTTTCTCCACGCCGAGCTCGCGCAGGATCTGCGCGCCGATACCGTAATCGCGCAAATCTTCTTTGAATCCCAATTCCAGATTCGCCTCGACGGTGTCGCGTCCCTGGTCCTGCAGCGCGTAGGCTTTGATCTTGTTGGTCAAGCCGATACCGCGGCCTTCCTGATGCATGTAAATGAGCACTCCTCGCCCTTGCTCGTCGATCAGCCGCAGCGATTGACGGATCTGGTCCCCGCAATCGCAACGTTCCGAGCCGAACACATCGCCGGTCAGGCATTCGGAATGGACCCGAACTAAGACCTGTTCGGCGTGACTGATATCGCCTTTAACGAGCGCCATATGTTCGAGGCCGTCAACCTCGTTGCGAAAAACAATCGCCCGATACATGCCGCCGTGAATCGTCGGAAATTCTTCTTCAGCGACGCGCCTCACCAAGCTTTCGTTGCGCAAGCGATGAGCGATCAGGTCTGCCACCGAGACGATTTTAAGTCCCTCTTGCTGGGCCAGCCGTTGGAGTGCCGGTAGTATCGCCACCGAACCATCGTCGGCCAAAATCTGGCAGATGGCGCCCGCCGGTTTGAAGCCGGCCAAGCGGGCTAAATCCACCGACGCATCGGTGCGGCCCGAACGCGCCAACACGCCGCCGCTGCGGGCCTGAAGCGGCTGCACGTGGCCGGGAATAACGAGATCTTCGTGCTTCGTACTATCCGCGATCGCCGCCTGGATTGTATGCGCGCGTCCCTGCGCTGAAACTCCGTGGACGCCTTCCAATCTCACGGAAAAGGACGCGCCGCAAAGCAGACCCGCCAGTCGGCTGTTTTCTTCCGCAATCATCGGAATTCCCAGTTCGCGAATTCGCTCGTCGATCAGCGTCACATAGATAATGCCGCGCCCGTGTTGTAGCAAATAATTGAGGCTCTGGGCGGTTACTTTTTCGGCCGCGAGACAGAAGAAACCGTCGCTATCGGGCGAATCTTCGTCGACCAAAATGACCGGCCGGCCGTTGCGGATTTCCTCGATACCTTCTTCAATCGTAGAGAGCGGCATGGAACTGAGCGTTTCGAATTCATATGCGCGACATACTTCTAGCGTCGTCGCATGAAGCTTTGCACATATTTCCCGATCAAATCGGTTTCGATGTTGACTTTATCACCAACCTTCCGAGCGCGCAAATTAGTGTGCTTCATGGTAAATGGAATGATCGCCACCGAAAATCGCCGCTTTCGGCAAACATTGACCGTCAAGCTAATGCCGTCGACGGCGACCGACCCTTTCGGTACGAGCAAGGCGCCGAGAAGCGCGGGAACCGCAAAAGTAACGATGGTGAACTCGCCTTCCTGTTCAATCGTCTCAATCGTGCCGAGACCGTCGACATGGCCGGTCACTAGATGTCCGCCGAGCCGATCCGCCAAGCGCATCGGCCGCTCCAGGTTGACAGAACTACCGACAGCCAAGGTTTCCAAGTTGGTGCGCTGCAACGTCTCCGGGGAAACATCCACGGTAAACGTCTTGCTGCTCTTCCTAACAACGGTTAAGCAGGCACCATTGACGGCAACGCTCGCGCCCCGCGGCATCGAATGCACCGGCAGGTTGGTCTTCACAGTTAAGACTGCCGCATTGTTTTCCAGCCGCAGCACGCCAATGGTTCCCACGTCTTCGATAAGTCCGGTAAACATGCGCCCAATCTCCAACTCCTGATCGAATCTCGTCAATGACCGGCCGCCTCTACAGATAACCGGTGACCATTAAATCACCGCCGGAATTCATTGCGTGCAGATTCTTGACCGGCACCGACTGTTTCACCCGTCTAATACCCAACCGTTCGATCATTGCCCACCCATCCCCGCCAAGAATTTTTGGTGCGTAGAAAAAAATAATCTTATCGACGATTTTTTCCTTGACTGCCGACGCGGCGATACCCGCCCCTCCTTCAATCATCACGGTGACGACTCCTGAAGCCGCGAGCTTTCGCAGCAGAGGGCGCCATGCTACCTTGCCGCGCTTAAGCGGCAGTGGCCATACCTGCGCGCCCAGCGCTTCGATCGCGCGCGTCTTTGCTGCGGAAACCCGAGTCCCCGTCGCGACGATCGTCTTTGCCGGATCGACTTGGCGCAGAATGCGCGCAGAAAGCGGAATACTTAGACGGCTATCCAAGACGATCCGCCACGGGTTACGGCCGCGCGGAATTCGACATGTCAGTTGAGGATCATCGGCTTTCACAGTTCCTACGCCAACGACGACGGCATCGACCGCATTGCGCATCCGGTGAACGATTTGGCGCGAATCTTCACCGCTGATCCAGCGCGCATCGCCATTAGCTGCGGCGATTTTGCCATCCAAAGTAGCTGCCAGTTTGAGAGTTACGAACGGCAGCCGGCGAGTAATGAATTTCGCGAAACTCTCGATGAGCGCGCGGCAGTCGTTTTCCAACACGCCGACGCGAACTTTAATCCCCGCCCGCCGTAGCCGGCGAAAGCCCTGTCCCGCGACTAGAGGGTTGGGGTCCCTCGTGCCACATACCACTTCTTTGACCCCGGCACGGATCAACGCCTGCGTACACGGCGGCGTACGACCGTAATGGTTGCATGGTTCCAGAGTGATATAGAGTGTCGCGCCCCGGGCCTTCGGACCGGCGTGCTTGAGCGCGACGATTTCAGCATGATCGCCACCGGCGAATCGATGGAAGCCGGTGCCGACGATCCGGCCGCCGCGCACCAGCACGGCGCCGACAATAGGGTTGGGGCTGGTCCGGCCCGCCGCCCTGCGCGCCAGCCGGCAAGCCACGCGTAAGTATCGTTTATCGGAGTCGCTCCATGAGGCGCCGGACAACGGAGCTATTCCCTTCTGCGTCCCGGTTCGGCAGTTTTGGCCAGCGGCAAACCTTTGCGTTCTTTGATCAGCTCCTCCAACTCGACCATAAACTCGCCGATATCCTTGAAGGAGCGGTACACCGATGCGAAACGGACGTAGGCCACGGGATCGGTATCGTGAAGCTCGCGCATCAGCGCTTCGCCGATCACGGAACTGGGGATTTCTTTTTCGCCGCGCTCTTGCAGCGTGCGCTCGATGCGATCGGCGATCGTCTCGATGGTATTGATGCTGACCGGACGCTTTTCGCACGCGCGTTTCAAACCGTTGACGATTTTTATCCGATCGTAAGCTTCGCGCCGGCCGTCTTTTTTTACCACCAACGGCATCATTTCTTCGACGCGTTCATAAGTCGTAAAGCGCCGCGTGCAGCGCTCGCATTCGCGCCGGCGCCGGATCATATTGCTATCCTTGCTCAATCGCGAATCGATGACGCGGTTTTCCGTCTCGTGGCAAAAAGGACATCTCATAATAAGAATCGAAGAAAGAGGATCGAAGTTAGAAGATCGCTACGGACAATCCTCCATCCCAATCTTCGATCTTCTAGCCCTCCAGCTAAGCTTTCCCCAACCGATGCGGATAGACGGGAAACCTCCTGCACAGACTGCCGACTTCACCGGCAATTCCTTGCAGCGCGGCGTCATCGCCCACATGTTTCAGCGCTCGGGAAATGAAATC
>Ga0137359_10004288_pt1 | contig 11677 bp, 16 predicted proteins | sample Mad1_40_16metaG_FD_108281 | JGI IMG/M metagenome (GOLD analysis project Ga0137359, IMG submission 108281) | Vadose zone soil microbial communities from Angelo Coast Range Reserve, California, USA - Mad1_40_16 metaG | ecosystem: Environmental > Terrestrial > Soil > Vadose zone | place: USA... | reverse complement strand
CTAGCTATAATTTCGCGGCGCCGATTTGAGTCAGCTTGCGGGCGCCTAACAAATACCGCTAAAGAGACATGAACGCTCCTCACGATCCCTCTTCCGTTGCCGCCGTCCACGCGCAGAAGGCGCAGTTCGGCGAGCCGCTGCGCCTGAAAGGCGGCGCCACGCTGCCGGCGTTCGAGCTCGCCTACGAGACCTACGGCGAGCTGAATGCCGCGCGCACCAACGCCGTCCTCGTCTGCCATGCGCTGAATGCCTCGCACCACGTCGCCGGCTACTACGCGGACCAGCCGGACAGTACCGGCTGGTGGGACAACCTCGTGGGGCCCGGAAAGCCGCTCGACACGCGCCGTTTTTTCGTCGTCGGCTCGAACTACATCGGCTCGTGCTTCGGCTCCACCGGCCCGGCGTCGACCAATCCCGCGACCGCAAAGCCATGGGGCGCGGATTTCCCGGTCGTGACAGTGGAGGACTGGGTGGAAGCGCAGGCACGGCTCGCGGATCACCTCGGCATCGAGCGCTTCGCCGCCGTGATCGGTGGCTCGCTCGGCGCGATGCAGGCACTGCAGTGGACGCTCTCCTACCCGGAGCGCATCCGCCATTCGATCGTGATCGCCGCGGCGCCGCGGCTCACGCCGCAGAACATCGCCTTCAACGAGGTCGCGCGCCAGGCGATCATGACCGATCCCGATTTCCACGGCGGGCACTACTACGACAAGGGCGTGGTGCCGGTGCGGGGTCTGCGCATCGCGCGCATGATCGGCCACATCACTTATCTGTCGGGCGAAGCCCTGGCGGAGAAATTCGGGCGGCTGCTGCGCCGCGGCGCGCCGGGCTTCGACTTCGACATCGACTTCGAGGTCGAGTCCTACTTGCGCTACCAGGGCGACAAGTTCTCCAGCTACTTCGACGCAAACACCTACCTGCGCATCACCAAGGCGCTCGACTACTTCGACCCCGCCGCGGAATACGGCGGCAATCTGTCGGCGGCGCTCGCACGTGCAAAGGCGGCGTTCCTCGTCGTCTCCTTCAAGAGCGATTGGCGCTTTCCCCCGCCGCGCTCGCGCGAGATCGTGCGCGCGCTGCTCGACAACCAGCGCATCGTGTCCTATCTCGAGATCGATGCGCCCGGCGGCCACGACGCGTTCCTGCTCGAGGATGCGCGCTATCACAAGGCGCTCGCCGCTTACTTCGCGAACATCGACCTGTGAGAGCCGACCAGGCCGCGATCGTGCAGTGGGTGGCGCCCGAGTCGCGGGTGCTCGACCTGGGCTGCGGGGACGGCTCGCTCCTGCGCCATCTCTGGTTGGAGCGCAGGGCACCCGGCTACGGCGTCGAGATCGACGACGCGAAAGTGCTCGACTGTGTCGACAACGACGTCAACGTGCTGCAGGTCGACCTCGAAAGCGGGCTTTCGCTCTTCGGTGACCACACGTTCGACTGCGTGATCCTCTCCGAGACGTTGCAGACGATCCATCGCATCGAGTTCCTGATGCGCGAGATGCTGCGCGTGGGTCGCGAGGTGATCGTCAGCTTCCCCAACTTCGGCCACTGGAACGCGCGGCTGCAGGTCGTCCTCGGCCGCATGCCGGTGTCGGAGACACTGCCGTATGAGTGGTACGAGACGCCGAACGTGCATCACTGCACCACGGTGGACTTCGAGGACCTGTGCCGGCGGCTGCGCGTGCGCATCCGCGAGCGGCTGGTGCTGCACAAGGGCCGGCCCGTGACGTTCCTGCCCAATCTGCTCGGCAGCGTTGCGGTCTACCGCTGCGCGGCGGGATAGACGTTGCGCATCGATTGCGGAGCATGCTTGGTTCGCGACTGGGCGCGCAGCGACAAAGCGTCGCTGGTGCGCAATGCGAATAACCGCAAGGTCTGGCGCAATCTGATGCACCGCTTTCCGCATCCTTACTCCGCTGCCGATGCTGACGGGTGGTTCGCACTGCTCGAGGCGATGGCCGAGCCCACACACTGGGCGATCGACGTGGACGGCGCAGCCGTCGGCGGCATCGGCTGCATGCTCGGCGAAGGCGTGTACAAGCGCTCCGCACGGTTCGGATACTGGCTGGGCGAGGCCTATTGGCGCCGCGGCATCATGACGGCGGCAGTGAAGGCTGTTGTGCCCTACGCAATGGAGCGTTTCCGCCTGGTGCGGCTCGAGTCGCCCGTGTTCGAATGGAATCGCGCTTCGATGCGGGTGCTCGAGAAATGCGGCTTCAGGCGCGAGGCGCTGCTCAAAGCAAGCGTCTTCAAGGACGGCGAGCTCATCGATTCGGTGCTTTACGCATTCGTCGACAAAACACAAGGCTGAGCTCGCCGGCCTGCGCGCCGTCGCCGTGTTTGAAGCGCTGAAGGGCGCGATCGCCCTCCTTGCCGGCTTCGGTCTCACGCGCCTGCTGCATCGCGATGTGGCGCACGCGGCGCACGCGCTGATCGACCGGCTGCACCTCGACGCGACGAGGAAATTCCCGCATATCTTCCTGGAGCTCGCGGAGAATATGAATGATGCGCAGCTCTGGGCCCTTGCCGCGCTCGCCCTGGCGTACGCGCTGCTGCGCTTCGTGGAGGTCTACGGCCTTTGGTTCCAGCACCGCTGGGGGCAATGGATCGCCGCGCTGAGCGGCGGCATCTACGTGCCGGTCGAAATCTACGAGCTCGCGCGCAGCATCACATGGATAAAAGTAAGCGCGCTTCTATTGAACGCGGCGGTCGTCGCGTATATGTGCTACACCCTGTGGCGCAGAGCGCCAAGGAGGGACTGATGCGGGGCTATCTCGTGGTGACGGGATTGCTGTTCGGTGCCGTCGCGCTCGCACATCTGCTGCGGCTCATCTACGCCTCGCCGGTGCAGATCGCCGCGGAGGTGGTACCGATGTGGATATCGGTGATCGGGCTCGTCGTTGCCGGCGGCCTGTGCATCTGGGGGTTCGCACTGGCGCGCGGCGTAAGAGGCGCATGATCCGCAAGCTCGCCTCGGGCGAATACCAGCTCTATTCGCGCAAGCCGAATCCCAAGACCGGCCGGCGTCGCAACCTCGGCACGTTCAAGGCGCGTGCCGCGGCCGAGAAGCATGAGCGCGCGGTGCAGTTCTTCAAGCGCAGGGGTTGACCGCTCCGAATGGACTACGGCCCAAAGCCTGCTACGACCATGGCGATGGGCGAGATTCGCACGGCCAGGCACTCGGCAAAGGCGCAGGTCGAGGCGCTCTTCGACTCGCTCGCGCTCGAGTACGTGCACGAGCGCGAGCGGCAGATTTCGTTCGTTTCGCAGAAGCGCATCGTCTGCACGAGCGCGCCTCCGACGCGCTCAACCGCGCCCTGACCCCGATCTCGCGGCTGCCGATCGGGCCGCTGCTTGGCGCGCAGTACGTCGTCAAGGTACAAAAGACGGCTTGGCGATACGCGTAATACGGCTGGGGACGGCAAGAAAGCGGAGTGAAGGTTTGCGCATCGGCGTCGTGCGCCGTCCGCCCCGCGGGGTGCGCAAATCGGACTACGCGCGGCACGGCTACTACGACGCGTGGCTGCCGGAGCTCTCGCCGAGCGAGCAGTGGGTGAGCTGGGCGCTCGCGCAGCCGTGGACCGACGCGCGCTGGCGAAAATATGCGCGCAATTACCGGCGCGAGATGCAGGCGCCGGCGGCACAGCACCTTATCGATCTGCTCGCCGCGCTGTCGCACCACAGCGCGCTTGCCATCGGCTGCTACTGCGAGCGCGCAGAGCGCTGCCATCGCTCGCTGCTCGCGGAACTTCTCGCGAGCCGCGGTGCCGAGCTTGCATGAGCACCAGCGGCAAGATGCGCTAGGCAGCCTCCCTGCCGGCCGTGCCGATCGAAAGGTCGGCGAGCCCCGAGCGCATCATGTACCAGAAGAGCACAACGCCCGGCAGCGCGATGATCGTCGTCAGCACGTAGAAGTTGACGTAGCCGATCGACTCGATCAGCGCGCCGACCGCCGTGCCGGTAATGAAGCGCCCGGCGATGCTCGCGAGCGCCGAGAGCAGCGCGTACTGGGTCGCGGTGTAGCGCAGGTTGCACAGCGCCGAGAGATACGCGACCACGGTGACGCCGCCCATGCCGCTGGCGAAGTTCTCGAAGCCGATCGCTGCCGCCATGCCGAGGTTGGTATGGCCGGCCGCGGCAAGCGCCGCAAAGCTGAAATTCGACACCGCCATCAGCACCAGGCTGATCAATACCGAGCGCTTCATTCCCAGGCGCGCATAGGCGATGCCGCCGATGAAGATGCCGATGAGCAGCGCGACGAAGCCCACGCCGACGTCGTAGAACGCGATCTCGTCGTTGGTGAACCCGAGGTCGGCGAAGAGCAGCCGCAACGTCAAGTTCGCCAGCGTGTCGCCGATCTTGTGCACGAGCACGAACGCGAGCACCACGACCGCGCCCCGGCGCTCGAGGAACTCCATGAGCGGGGTGAAGTAGGCGACGATCGCCTCGAGCACGCCGTGCGATTTCGCCGGCTCGCGGTGCCGCGGCGGCTCGCCCATGACCAGCGCGACGAGCATCGCGGGCAGCGCGAACGCCGCGCAGGCGACATAGGCGGCGGTCCAGCCGACACGCTGCGCGAGCACGAGCGCGAGCGCGCCTGCCGCGGCAGCGCCGATGCGCCAGCCGTACTGCGACATGCCGGAGCCGACGCCGAGCTCTCGCGGGGCGAGGAGTTCGATGCGATAGGCATCGATGATGATGTCGAACGTCGCGCCCGCAATGCCTACCGCGATGGCGGCGGCCGCCACGGTGGAGAGGGCGGCGCCCGGATCGGCAAGGCCGAGCAGCATCACTGCCGCCATGACGAGCACGCCGACCGCGCACAACCAGCTGCGTCGCTGGCCGAAGCGGCCGATCAGCGGCAGGCGAACGTTGTCCACGAGCGGCGCCCACAGGAACTTGAAGTTGTAGGCGAGGAATGTGAGCGCGAAGGCGGTCACTGCGCTCTTGTTGATGCCGTGCTGCGCGAGGCGCGTGGTGAGCGTGGCGCCGATCATGGTGAAGGCGAAGCCCGACGAGATGCCGAGGAAGAGCGCCGCGAGCGGCGCCGTCTCGACGTAGGGCCGCACGCCCGGCGGCAGGCTCGAGCGCCAGCCGGCGCGCTCAGAGCTGGTGGTCATAGTCGATCGTGAGCGGCGCGTGATCCGAGAAGCGCCGGCGCTTGTAGATCGACTCACGGACCGCGCGAGCGGCGATCCCCGGCGTGGCGATCTGGTAGTCGAGTCGCCAGCCGACGTTCTTTGCCCAGGCCCGGCCGCGGTTCGACCACCAGGTGTACTGATCGGGCTTATCGTTCAGCCGCCGGAAGACGTCGACGAAGCCGATCTCGTCGAAGACGCGGGTCAGCCACGCACGCTCCTCGGGCAGGAAACCCGAGTTCTTCTGGTTCGATCGCCAGTTGCGCAGATCGATCTCCTGGTGCGCGATGTTCCAGTCGCCGCACAGGATGATTTCCTGCCTGCGCTCGCGCAGCCTCTTGAGATGCAGTAGGAACCGCTTCAGGAAGCGAAACTTCGACGCCTGGCGATGTGGCCCTGCCGAGCCCGAGGGCAGATAGACGGATACAAGCCACAGGTTGCCGAGGCGCGCCTCGACATAGCGCCCTTCGGCGTCGAACTCGCGGCTGGCGAAGCCGCGCCGCACTTCATCGGGTCGCGCTCGGCTGTAGAGCGCGACGCCGCTGTAGCCCTTTTGCCTGGCGAAGGCATGGCAGCTCTCGAAGAGCTTGAGGCCATGGAGCTTGACGTCGAGGTCGGCCTCGTGGCATTTCAGCTCCTGCAGGCAGACGACGTCCGGCTGTTGCGCGGCGAGCCAGCGGAAGAGCCCCTTCTTTGCCGCCGACCGGACGCCGTTGACGTTGAGCGTTATTACTCTCAACCGGCGGGAAACGCCGATACGCCGCCGTGCGCGGCCGACCATTTCGCCGGCTCGTGCAGGAAGCGCTCCATCTCGGCGAGCTGCGTGCCCTGGAGATAGCGTTCCTTCTTCACCACCGCAAGCACGTCCCACCACGTGGCGAGATAGTGCAGGCGCACGTTGAGCTCGGCGAGCGTCTGCTTGGCTTCCGGGAAAATGTCGTAGTAGAAGTTGACGAAGACGTGGTCGACGAGGGCGCCCGCCTCGCGCAGCGCCTTGCAGAAATTGATCTTGGAGCGCCCGTCGGTCGTCAGGTCCTCGACCAGGAGCGTGCGCGCGCCGGCGCGTACGTCGCCCTCGATCTGGGCGTTGCGGCCGAAGCCCTTGGGCTTTTTGCGCACATACTGCATCGGCAGGCCGAGGCGATCGGCGATCCACGCCGCATAGGGGATGCCGGCCGTCTCGCCGCCGGCGACCACGTCAAATTGCTCAAATCCGGCGTCGCGGGCCAGCGTGACTGTGGCGAAATCGACGAGCTGGCTGCGGATGCGCGGATAGAAGATGAGCTTGCGGCAATCGATGTACACCGGGCTTGCCCAGCCCGAGGTGAAGATGAAGGGCTTCGTCTCGTAGAACAGCACCGCCTTCACTTCCAGCAGCATGCGCGCGGTGATTTCGGCGATGAGCGCCCGGTCGGCAAAGTGCATAGTGCGGCGCGGATTTTAGCAGCTACAATCGGCGCATTCGTCGCTGCTCGGGAGGGACGCGATGCTCAAAACGACAATACTGACGGCGCTCTTGATCGCGCCGCTCGCGGCGCAGGCCCAGGTCACGTACCGCTGCACCGGCAAGGACGGCAAGCGCTACTACGGCTCCACCATCCCGATGCAGTGCGTCGGCCGCGTGGTCGAGCAGCTCAACCCGCAGGGACTCGTCGTACGCCGGATCGACCCGGAGGGCGAGGAGAAGGAGCGCGAAGCGAAGGCGGCGGCCGCCGCCAAAACGAAGGACGAAGAAGCCGCCACGCGCGAAGAGACGCGGCGCAACCGCGCGCTGCTCGCCACCTACACGAGCGAGCGCGACATCGAGGATGCCCGTGCACGCGCGCTTGCCGACCACCGCTCTGCGGTGCAGGACGTCGAAGGCAAGATCGATGCGCTGAAGAAGCGCCGCACCGGCTACGACAAGGAACTCGAGTTCTACCAGGACAAGAAGGGCGGTGCCAGACCGCCGGCCAAGCTGCTCGACGACATCAACGCCGTCGACCTGGACCTCAAGGCGCAACAAGACTTGCTGATGGCGAAGAAGAAGGACGTCGACATCATCAACGCGCGGTACGACCAGGACAAGAAGCGCTACCTGCAGCTCACGCGCGGGACGCGCTGATCAGCCGCCGAGTTTCCGCCGCAGAATCTGGTTCACCTGCGCCGGATTCGCCTTCCCGCCGCTTGCCTTCATCACCTGCCCGACGAGCGAGTTGAACGCCTTCTGCTTGCCGGCGCGGTAGTCGGCGGCCTGCTGCGCGTTCGCCGCAATCACTTGCTCGACGAGCTTCTCGATCGCGCCCGCGTCGCTGATCGGCTTCAGACCGTCGCGCTCCACGACGAGCTGCGGTGAGAGGCCGCTCTCCCAGCTTGCCTCGAAAGCGCGCTTCGCCATCTTGCCCGTCAGCTCGCCCCGGGCGACCTGGCTCACCAGCCAGCCGAGATCGGACGGCGAAATGCGGCTATCGGCGACATCGCGTTCCTCGCGGTTCAGCGCCGCCGCAAGCTCGCCCATCTGCCAGTTGGCGGCAAGCTTGGGATCGACGCCGGCAGCCTTGACCATCGCCTCGTAGTAATCGGCCGCAGCGCGGCTCGCGGTTAGCACGCGCGCGTCGTAGGCCGATAGCCCATATTCACGCTCGAAGCGGCTGCGACGCGCCTCGGGCAGCTCGGGTAGCGTCGCCCGAATGCGCGCGATCTCGTCTTCGGTGATCACGAGGGGCAGCAAATCCGGATCGGGGAAGTAGCGGTAGTCGTGCGCTTCCTCCTTGGTGCGCAGCGAGCGCGTCTCGTCGCGCTCCGGGTCGTAGAGCCGCGTTTCCTGCTCCACGCGGCGGCCGTCTTCCCGTAATTCGATCTGGCGCCGGGCTTCGAATTCGATCGCGCGCTCCATGAAGCGGAACGAGTTCAGGTTCTTCAGCTCGCAGCGCGTGCCGAGCGGCGCGTCCGGCCGGCGCACCGAGACGTTCGCGTCGCAGCGAAACGAGCCCTCCTGCATGTTGCCGTCGCAGATGCCGATCCATACGACGAGCGCGTGCAGCGCACGTGCATAGGCGACGGCCTCTTTTGCGCCGCGCAGATCGGGCTCGGAAACGATCTCGAGCAGCGGCGTACCGGCGCGATTGAGGTCGATGCCGGTCATGCCGTGAAAGTCCTCGTGCAGCGACTTGCCGGCGTCCTCTTCCAGATGCGCGCGCGTGAGGCGGATGCTCCTTTCGCCGTCGCCGGCCGCGATGCGGAGGGCGCCGCCCTGCACAATGGGCTGCTCGTACTGGCTGATCTGGTAGCCCTTCGGCAGGTCCGGGTAGAAGTAGTTCTTGCGCGCAAATATCGAGCGCCGGTTGATCGTCGCGCCGACGGCGAGACCGAAGCGGATCGCATGCTCCACGGCGGCGCGGTTCAGCACGGGCAGCACACCCGGGAGCGCAATATCGACCGCGGAGGCCTGCGTGTTGGGCGGCGCGCCGAAGGTAGTGGCGGCGGCAGAGAAGATCTTGCTCTTCGTCAGGAGCTGCGCGTGCGTCTCGATGCCGACGACGATTTCCCAGCTCACGGGCGCGCCTCGCCCCGCAGCAGCTGGCAATGGCCGCGCTTGTCGATGAAGAGCGGCTCGAGGTAAGCCTGCGAGCCGCACTGCTCGGTGCAGTTCTCCGCGGCGACGCGCACGTAGTCGCCGAGCTCGCGCAGCGTCACGTTGCAGCGGCCGGCGCTGAAGCGCAGCCCGCCCTTCAACGGCTGTTGCCGTACGCCGGCGATGCTGCAGCGATGCCCGCTCGGCGCGAGGCTCGAGCGCCAGTCGAAGGACTGCAGCTTGCCGGCCTCGACCCTGTAGCTGAGCGTAGATTTGTACTGCGCCTCCTCGGCGTCGCAATGCACGGCCGCGCTGTAGGCATCCATCTCGGGGAACTGCTCGCTGAACTCGAAGCGTTCCCGCTCCTGCCCGCCCGGCGCGTAGCGCGCGCCCTTGAAGATGCCGCCGCGCCAGGTGCCGCGCAGCTCGCCGGTCGGCGCGCGGCCGAAGAGGATCGCGGTCGTGCCTTCGCGCAGCGTGGTGACGCCGATCTCGGGACTCGATTCGCCATCGACGAAGCGCCGTTGCAGCGTCGGCAGCACGATGTATTCGCCCGCGAGCTGCCAGGCACCGTAGGCGTTGCGGCTCGCGTTGAGGACGAGCAGCGCCGGCCGACTGCCCAGCTGGCCGACGAGCTCGCGCGTTTCGGTCTGCGCCGCGGCGGCGAGCGGCACGACCAGCGCGAGCGCGGCAAGCCTCATAGCGGCGTTTCGCGCGGCACGCGCAGATGCCAGTCGGTTGCCTGCTGGTAACGGTGAGCGATGCCCAGAAGGCACGCTTCGGAGAAGTAACTGCCCGTGAGCTGCAGACCGACGGGCAGCCCCACGCCGTCGAAGCCGCACGGAATCGAGAGGGCGGGCAGCCCTGCGAGCGGCGCCGAGACGGTGAAGATGTCGTTGAGGTACATCTGCACCGGATCGTCGACCTTGGCGCCGATCGGGAACGCGGTCGTCGGCGACGTCGGGCCGAGGATCACATCGCAGCGCTCGAAGGCCTGCGCGAAATCGCGCGCGATCAGGCGCCGCACTTTCTGCGCCTGGACGTAATAAGCATCGTAGTAGCCGTGCGACAGCACGTACGTTCCGACGAGGATGCGGCGCTTCACCTCGGCGCCGAAGCCTTCGGCTCGCGTGCGGCAATACAGGTCGACGAGATCGCGGTACTCGGCGGCGCGGTGACCGTAGCGCACGCCGTCGAAGCGTGAGAGATTGGATGACGCTTCCGCCGGCGCGATGACGTAGTACACCGGCACGCCGAGGCCGGCATTGGGCAGCTCGAGCTCGACGCGGCGCGCGCCTTGTGATTCATACCAGCGCACCGCCTCCGCCACTGCAGCGCGTACGCCGGGAGCGATGCCGTCGCCGAAGTATTCGCGCGGCAGCCCGAGGCGCAGGCCGCGCAGGTCCCGGTCGAGGAAGCGGCCGTAGTCCTCCTTCGGCCGATCGAGGCTGGTGGAATCGCGCTCGTCGAAGCCGGCCATCGCGTTCATGAGAAGGGCGAGGTCGGCCGCGCTCTTCGCGAGCGGCCCTGCCTGGTCGAGCGACGAGGCGAAGGCGACGATGCCGTAGCGCGAGACCACGCCGTAGGTCGGCTTCAAGCCGGAGACGCCGCACATGCCGGCGGGCTGGCGCACCGAGCCGCCGGTGTCGGTGCCGGTGGCCGCCGGCACGAGCCGCGCCGCGACCGCGGCCGCCGAGCCACCGGAGGAGCCGCCCGGCACGAGTCGCTTGTCCCACGGGTTGCGCACGGGGCCGAAGTGCGACGCCTCGCTCGAGGAGCCCATGGCGAACTCGTCCATGTTGCACTTGCCGACGAGCACCGTGCCGGCCCGCTCGAGCTGCTCGACGACGTGCGCGTCGTAGGGGCTTACGTAGTCGGCGAGCATGCGCGAGCCGCAGGTCGTGCGCAGGCTGCGAGTACACAGGATGTCCTTGTGCGCGATCGGAATGCCCGTCAGCGGGCCGGCTTCCCCGCGAGCACGGCGTTCGTCGGCGCGCCGCGCGGCGGCGAGCGCGTGCTCCTCGTCCACGCTGATGAAGCAGTTCAGCTCGCGCGCGACGCGGTCGATGCGCGCAACACAGGCGCGCGTCAGCTCGACGGCAGAGATTTGCCTCGACGCGAGCGCGCCCGAGAGTTCCGAGACCGTCGACGCGAGCACGCTACTCGATCACTTTCGGCACGAGGTAAAGGCCGTCTTCGACTGCGGGCGCGACCGACTGATACGGCGCGCGCTGATCCTTCTCGCGCACTTCGTCGGGCCGCAGGCGCTGCCCTTGAGGCAGATGAGGATCGCCCGCGTGCCACATCGGCTCGATACCCCTCGTGTCTACCGCTCGCATTTGCTCGACCAGGCCGAGCACGCGGTTCAGCCGTTCGAGCACCGCCGCTTCTTCAGCCGGCTCGATGGCGATACGCGCCAGACGCGCAAGCCGTCGCACGTCGTCGGGGGTTAGCGACATTTCGTTCGGACCAGGGAAGCTCGGGGGAAAATGCCTTATCGCCCGTCGCCTCGTTAGCGTATCATAGCGGCCATTTTGCGGGACCCTGGCGCGAAGGCTAAGGCCCGATTTAGTAAACGAAAAAGCGGAAACACATAAGGCTCCACCCTTGGCCATGCTCGGATTCCTGCGCAGCTACTTCTCCAACGACCTTGCCATCGACCTCGGCACCGCCAATACCCTGATCTACGTGCGCGGCAAAGGCATCGTGCTCGATGAACCCTCCGTCGTGGCGATCAGACAGGAAGCCGGACCGAACGGGAAAAAAACGATACAGGCGGTCGGCAAGGAAGCGAAGCAGATGCTCGGCAAGACGCCGGGCAACATCATCGCCATCCGGCCGATGAAGGACGGCGTGATCGCCGACCTTACCGTGACCGAACAGATGCTCAAGATGTTCATCAAGAGGGTCCATGATTCGCGCCTGTTCTCCCCCAGTCCGCGCATCGTCATCTGCGTGCCCTGCGGCTCCACCCAGGTGGAGCGGCGGG
>Ga0137359_10004287_pt1 | contig 11678 bp, 8 predicted proteins | sample Mad1_40_16metaG_FD_108281 | JGI IMG/M metagenome (GOLD analysis project Ga0137359, IMG submission 108281) | Vadose zone soil microbial communities from Angelo Coast Range Reserve, California, USA - Mad1_40_16 metaG | ecosystem: Environmental > Terrestrial > Soil > Vadose zone | place: USA... | reverse complement strand
CTGTTCAGCTTCGCGCCGAACGCCCGCTGGACGCCGGTCTGAACCATCCGGACGCCCCACAGGAGGAGCGCCACCGATCCGGCGAGGTTGACTAGAGTGAGGGCAAGATTCATCGCACGTGACCGTATAGCACTTACGCCTCGGTCATCCATATATGGTCAACGGTGTCTGCCGCCTCACAACATGAAGGAGCAGCTTCCATGGATCTACATCTGGACGGAAAGACGGCCCTGGTCACTGGTTCCACCGCCGGCATCGGGCTCGCCATCGCGAGCAAACTGGCAGCCGAGGGGGCCACTGTCACCATTGTCGGCCGCTCCCAGTCGAAACTCGACGAGGCGGCGGGAAAACTGAAAGTGCGGGCTCTTCTGGCCGATCCGGCGACAGCGGAGGGTGCGGCGACACTCGTCCGCGCGCTTCCCGACGTCGACATCCTGGTCAACAATCTCGGCATCTACGAATCCAAGGATTTCGCTTGCATCACCGATGAGGATTGGCGCCGGTTCTTCGAGGTGAATGTGCTGAGCGGGGCCCGGCTCGCGCGCCACTATTTTCCCGGCATGATGAAGCGCGATTGGGGGCGGATCATTTTCATCGCCAGCGAGTCCGCTCTCGTGATCCCGCCGGACATGATCCACTATGGCATGACCAAGACGGCGCAGCTTGCCATCTCGCGCGGCCTCGCCGGCTTGACCAGGGGCACGAGGGTGACGGTGAATTCGGTGCTGCCGGGCCCCACTCGATCTGAAGGCATCGTCGATTTTCTCAAGAGTGTCGCCGACGACCCGCAGGCGTCCGCGGCAGAGATTGAGGCGGCATTCTTCGCCAAGGAACGGCCGTCCTCGTTGATCCAGCGGATGATCGATCCGGAAGAGGTGGCGAACATGGTCGCCTATGTGGCAAGTCCGTTGTCGGCCGCGACCAATGGGGCGGCGCTGCGTGTCGACGGAGGGGTCGTTCCCGTTATTGCTTGAGGCAAAGCCGGAGGAGAGTGAGACGTGGCAGCAAAAGACAATGGTCCGCGGATCAGCCCTGCGGCCGGACACCCGCCTCCGGCCGGGCAACTCGTCGACACGGCCAAATTGATCGACGCCTACTACCTCCTGCACCCTGATCCTGCGGTGCCGGCGCAGCGGGTCGCCTTCGGCACGTCGGGCCACCGCGGTTCATCCTTCGCGACCACCTTCAATGAGGGACATGTGCTCGCGATCAGCCAGGCGATTTGCCAGTACCGCCGGACAAAGGGCATCGACGGGCCGTTGTTCATCGGCATCGACACGCATGCGCTGTCCCAGCCGGCCTTCGAGAGCGCACTGGAAGTCATGGCGGCCAACGGCGTCGACGTCATGATCTCGCGAGGCGGCGAATTCACGCCGACGCCGGCGGTTTCCCTGGCAATCCTTGGCCATAATCGCGGGCGTGCGGCTGGTCTTGCCGACGGCATCGTCATCACGCCCTCGCACAATCCGCCGGAAGACGGCGGGTTCAAGTACAACCCTCCCAACGGCGGCCCGGCCGACACCGACGTCACCGGCTGGATCCAGGACCAGGCCAACAAGCTGCTCGCCGAGGGCCTGCGGGACGTGAAGCGCATCTCCCTGCAGCAGGCCCGGGCGGCAGCGACCACCCGCGAGTACGACTTTCTCGATGCCTATGTCGGCGATCTCGGCGAAATGATCGATTTCGACGCGATCCGCAGCTCGGCCATTCGCATGGGGGTGGATCCCTTGGGCGGCGCCGGCGTGCATTACTGGGCGCGGATCGCGGAGCGCTACCGGATCGACCTCTCCGTCGTCAGCGAGCAGGTCGATCCGACCTTCAGCTTCATGACCCTGGATTGGGATGGACGCATCCGCATGGACCCGTCCTCCTCCTACGCCATGCAGCGGCTCGTTAGCCTGAAGGACAAGTACGATATCTCTTTCGCCTGCGACACCGACCATGACCGGCATGGCATCGTGGCGCCGAGCGCCGGCCTGATGCCGCCCAATCATTATCTCGCGGTGGCGATCGACTATTTGTTTCGCCATCGCCCGCACTGGAGCAAGCACGCCGCAGTCGGCAAGACGGTGGTCAGCAGCGAGATGATCGATCGGGTCTCGGCGCGTTTGGGGCGCAAGCTTTACGAGGTGCCGGTCGGCTTCAAATGGTTCGTCGACGGACTTTTCAGCGGATCATTGGGTTTCGGGGGTGAGGAGAGCGCCGGAGCGTCCTTCCTGCGCCGAGACGGCACGGTCTGGACGACCGACAAGGATGGCATCGTGGCAGCGCTCCTGGCGGCGGAAATGACCGCGCGGACCAGGCGCGATCCCGCCTTGATCTACCAGGACCTCACGCGCGAACTCGGCGAATCGGCAGCCGACCGCGTCGAAGCACCGGCTAATGCCGACCAGAAGAAGAAACTGTCGAAGCTTTCGCCGCAGCAGGTGAAAAGCGCCGAGCTTGCCGGCGAGCCCATCACCGGGGTGCTGGCGCACGCCCCCGGCAACGGCGCTGCGATCGGCGGCATCAAGGTCATCTCGAAAAACGGCTGGTTCGCCGCGCGCCCGTCCGGCACCGAGGACATTTACAAAATCTATGCCGAAAGTTTTCGCGGCGAGGATCACTTGCGCAGCATCCTGCGCGAGGCCCAGACCATCGTCGATGCGGCGTTGGCCGGATAGGTGGCGATTAGAACGGAGCTCATGTTGTCCTGAGGCGTAGCCGAAGGACCTCACCGAGCGACCAGACACGGACCACCGACACGAGCGCGTAGCGAGCGTGAGATCCTTCGCTTCGCAGGATGACCGGAGGATATTGACTTCCCTACGCCCGGTTGGCCCGGCTGCGCTGCAACACGCGTCCCGTCTCGTCCTCGATCAGCAGGATGTCGGCCTCTGCCAGGAAAAGCCCATGGCCGATCACACCCGGCATGCCATCGAGCGCCGCGCCGAGCGCCATGAGATTGGTCGCCGGGGTGAGCGGGGCATCGATGATCCGATTGCCGTTGTCGGTCTCGTAGAGGCCTCCCTCGGCAGTGCGGCGCAGTGATCCATCGAGGCCGAGCGCGCGCAGGTGGCGGCGCGTCGCGGCCATGCCGAAATCCATGACCTCGATGGGAAGCGGAAATTTCACGCCAAGGTGAGCAACCAGTTTCGCCGTTTGCACCAGGTACACCCGTTGTGCCGAGGCGTGCGCCACGATCTTTTCGCGCGTCAAGGCGCCGCCGCCGCCCTTGATCATCCGCAGCGCGTCGTCGACCTCGTCGGCGCCGTCGAAGAGATAGTCGACGCTCTCGACCTCGTTCATGCTGCGCACGCGCAAGCCCAGCGCCCGCCCCAGCTCGTCCGAGGCCCGGCTGGTGGCGACACATTGAATGTCCAGTTTTTCCGCCGAGACGCGCTGCGCCAGGGCGTGGATGCCTCTTGTTGCGGCACGCCCGGTCCCCATGCCGACCATCATGCCGGCGCGAACGTCTTTCACGGCTGCCGCCGCCAGGGCGTCGCTATGTGTCATTTTCGTGGACTCGTTTCTTCTTGATATCGTCGGCATTTGGTTGACTATCCTCACTACCGATCTTGCAGTCCCGCGATCGAGTAGCAACGAAAATCGATCCAGGGACGCATAAGCTCTGACCTTAGAATCGACCACCAGGACCGAGGTGCATTTGACCGTTCGACGTCCTCCCGCGACCAAAATATCCGCTGTCGTTTCCGACATCGACGGCACGCTTGTCACCGACGACAAAGTGCTGACCGATCGCAGCCAGGCGGCTGTGGCCGCGCTTGGCGAGGCAGGCATCGCTTTCACCGTCATCAGCAGCCGGCCGCCGCGCGGCGCGGCCGGCCTGGTGAAGCGGTTGGGAATCGCCTTGCCGAGCGGCTGCTTCAATGGCGGCGTTATCGTGGGACCCGACTCTTCGCCAATCCAGGCCCACCTCATTTCGCCTGACGTCGCCCGGCGCAGCGTCGATCTTATCACCTCGCATGGCGCGGCGGTCTGGCTTTTCAGCGGACAGGACTGGTTTCTACATGACCCGCTGGGTGACTATGTCGAACTCGAAAGACGCACCGTCGGATTTCCGCCTGTCGTCATTGCGGACTTTGGTAGTCTGCTCGACAGCGCGGCAAAGATCGTCGGCGTGAGCGCGGACCCGGGCCTCCTCGAGCGCTGCGAGGCGGGGGTCCGCACGGCGCTGGCGGAAGCTGCGACCGTCGTGCGCTCGCAAGCCTATTATCTCGACATTACCGATCGCTCGGCCAACAAGGGCACAGGTGTTCTGGCTTTGTCGAAACTCATGTCGATTCCGATGACGGAAATCGCCGTCATCGGCGACGGCGACAACGACGTGGCGATGTTCGAGCTGGCCGGACTCAGCATCGCGATAGGCAACGGCAAATCCGCGGCCAAGGCAGCCGCCGATTTCCTCACCGACGGCAATGGCGAGGACGGCTTCGCCAAGGCGATCGACCGCTTCATTTTGGGCGGGGATCGCACGGTCTCCAGGGTCGCATCGTGACGCCGATCATCGTTGCCCCTTCGATCCTGTCGGCGGATTTCGGCCGCCTCGCCGAGGAGGTGCGCGCCGTCGACAAAGCCGGCGCGGACTGGATCCACGTCGATGTGATGGACGGTCGCTTCGTGCCCAACATCACTCTGGGGCCGGTGGTGGTCGAGGCGGTGCGCCGCGCGACAGCCAAGCCGCTCAACGTGCATCTGATGATCGTCGAACCGGAACGCCACATCGCGGCCTTCGCCAGGGCCGGGGCGGACCACCTGCTCGTCCATGCCGAGCAGTCGGTGACCTTTCATCTTCACCGGCTGCTCTCCCAAATCCGCGACCTGGGCAAGAAAGCCGGCGTGGTGCTCGACCCGGCCAGTCCACTCGATGCAATCGAGTATGTCCTGCAACTGTGCGACGTTATTCTCGTCATGACCGTCAATCCCGGCTTTGCCGGGCAATCGTTCCTGCCCGAGATGCTGCCGAAGATTCGCCGGCTGCGGCAGCTCTGCGACGCGCGCGGCCTAAAACCCTATATCGAAGTCGATGGCGGCCAGAACAGCGAGAATGCCCGGAGATCGATCCAAGCGGGAGCCAATGCCATCGTGGCCGGCTCCGCGGTCTTCGGCTCAGGCGATTATGCCGCCGCGATCGCCGCCATTCGCGGCGCGGGTGACCTATCGACGACAGGTGCGGCCCGGTGACGACCTATCGCGACATCCAAATCGAAGTGCTCGACACGCCCGCCGCCTTCGCCAAGCGCGTCGCGGACTGGCTGCTGGCCGAGGCGCTCGCCAAGCAAGACCGCTTTGCCGTCGGCTTGTCCGGCGGCGGGACACCGCGGCCGATCTATGAGCTTCTGGCCAGCGCACCCTATCGCGACACGTTTCCATGGTCGCGGATGCACTGGTTCTGGGGCGACGAGCGGTTCGTGCCGCGTGACGACAAACGCAGCAACTACCACATGACCCGGGACGCGATGTTGTCGCGGGCGCCTATACCGGAAGCCAACGTCCATCCGGTTCCGACCGAAGGCGTCTCGCCCGAGGTCGCGGCGGTGAAATACGAGGCCGAGCTGAAGGCTTTCTATGGAGCCGATCGGCTCGACGACACCAAGCCGCTTTTCGATGTGCAGCTTTTGGGCCTTGGCCCCGACGGCCATACCGCGTCACTGTTCCCCGGAAACGCGGTTCTGGGGGAGCGTCATAAGTGGGTGGCGCCCGTTCTGGACGGCAAATTGGAGCCGCGCATCGCGCTCACTTATCCTGCCGTCGGAAGCGCCGCCTGTGTTGCTTTCCTGGTCGCCGGGGAGGAGAAGCGGGACATCTTAAGCCGCTTGCTGTGTGGCGATCCCGCCCTGCCGGCTGTCGCCCTGACATCGGTGGGCAAAATGCGCGTGTTTACCGATGCCGCCGCGGCCGGCACGCCTGTGAAACGCTGAATTCGTTTGAAAGTTCGAGGTCGAGATGTCCAACACCGCTCAAGCCACTAAACCCTCATCCGCCGACCAATCGATTGACAAGTTGTGCGTCGACACCATACGCACCTTGTCCATGGACGCCGTGCAGAAGGCCAATTCCGGCCATCCCGGCACGCCGATGGCCCTGGCGCCGGTAGCCTACACGCTGTGGCAGGAATTCCTGCGCTACGACCCGGCAGAGCCGACCTGGCCCAACCGCGATCGCTTCGTGCTGTCGAACGGGCATGCCTCGATGCTGCTCTATTCCCTCCTGCATCTCGCGGGCGTGAAGAAGGACGGCAAGCCGGCCGTGAGCCTCGACGATATCAAGCTCTTCCGTCAGCTCGACAGCAAGACGCCGGGGCATCCCGAGCATGGACTGACGCCCGGGGTCGAAACCACGACCGGCCCACTGGGCCAAGGCTGCGGCAATAGCGTCGGCATGGCCATAGCTGCAGGCTGGCTCGCCAAGCACTTCAACCGCCCCGAATGCGCGGTCTTCGATTACGACGTTTATACCCTGTGCGGCGACGGCGACATGATGGAAGGCATCTCGAGCGAAGCAGCGTCGCTTGCCGGCCATCTCAAGCTCGGCAACCTCTGCTGGATCTACGACAACAACCAGATCACCATCGAAGGTCACACCGATCTCGCTTTCGGTGACGACGTCGCGGCGCGCTTTCGCGCCTATGGCTGGCATGTCGAGCATGTCGGCGACGCCAATGACCGGGAATGGCTCGCCCAGGCCTACGCGGCCTTCAAAGCCAAGAACGACGCTCCCACCCTCATTGTCGTCGACAGCCATATCGGCTTCGGCGCGCCGCACAAGCAGGACACGGCTGCCGCTCATGGCGAGCCGCTGGGCGCCGACGAGATCAAGCTCGCCAAGAAGAGCTATGGCTGGCCGCAAGATTCCTCGTTCTTCGTGCCTGACGGCGTGCAGGCGCATTTCGCTGCCTGCGTCGGCAAGCGCGGAGCCAAGGCCCGGGCGGACTGGTCGAAGGGAATGGCTGCCTACCGCGCCAAGTACCCCGAACTCGCCGAACAGATCGACACGATGCTCAAGGGCGAGGCGCCCAAGGGCTGGGACGCTGCCTTGCCGATCTTCCCGGCCGACGCCAAGGGTATCGCCAGCCGCGATTCGTCCGGCACGGTGTTCAACGCCATCGCCCAGCACCATCCCTGGTATATCGGCGGCTCGGCTGATCTCGCCCCCTCGACCAAGACGCGTCTCACCTTCGACGGGGCAGGCGACCTGGAACCCGGCACCCCAGGGGGCCGCAACATGCATTTCGGCATCCGCGAGCACGCCATGGGCGCGATCGTGAATGGCATGGTGCTGTGCGGGCCCCGCGCCTCGGGGTCCACCTTCCTGATTTTTTCCGACTATATGAAGAATCCCATCCGGTTGGCCGCCTTGATGGAGCTGTCGGCCCTCCATATTTTCACCCATGATTCGATCGGCCTTGGCGAGGACGGACCAACCCACCAATCCATCGAGCAGCTCTGCGGCCTGCGCGCCATTCCGCACCTCGTCGTGTTACGGCCGGGTGACGCCAATGAGGTCGTCGAGGCCTGGCGCGTCATTGTCGGGCTGAGGCACCGGCCGGTTTGCCTCGTGCTCACCCGCCAGGCGCTCCCGACCCTCGACCGAACGCGCTATGCTCCGGCGGCGGGCGTCGCGCGCGGCGCCTATGTCCTGGCCGATGCGAAGCCGGGCAAGCCGGAGGTGATCCTGATGGGCACGGGCAGCGAGGTTTCGCTCTGTGTCGAAGCCTTCGAAGCGCTCAAGCGCGACGGCATCGCTGCTCGCGTGGTCAGCATGCCGTCCTGGGAACTGTTCGAACAGCAGGATGCGAGCTATCGCGACAGCGTCCTGCCGCCCGACGTCATGGCGCGTGTGTCGGTCGAGGCTGCGTCGCCCGTCGGCTGGGATCGCTATGCCGGATGGGGCGGAGCGAAAATCGCGATGAACGGCTTCGGCGCCTCGGCGCCCGCGAAAGACCTGTTCAAGAGATTCGGTTTCACGCCTGAGAAGGTTGTCGAAGCCGCCAAGAACCAGATTGCGAAAGCGAGGAAGTAAACCATGAACCCACTCAAACAACTCGAGGCCTGCGGCCAGGCGCCCTGGCTCGACTACCTCAAGCGCAGCCTGCTCACCAGCGGCGAGCTGCAGACCATGATCGAACGCGACGGCCTGAAGGGCATGACCTCGAACCCGTCGATCTTCGAGAAGGCGATCGCCGAGAGCGATGAATACACCGAGGCGCTAAAGAAGTTCCAGGCCTCGGGCGATCACAACATCAACGAGATCTACGAGCATCTGGCGGTCGCCGACATCCAGGCCGCGGCCGACGGGCTGAAGCCGGTATTCGAGAAGACCAAGGGCCGCGACGGCTATATCAGCCTGGAATGCTCGCCCTACCTCGCCAACGACACCGAAGCCACGGTGGCCGAGGCGTTGCGCCTGTGGAAGATGGTCGGCCGTCCCAATCTGATGGTGAAGGTGCCGGCTACTCCGGCCGGCATTCCGGCGATCCGCCGGCTGCTGGGGAAGGGCCTCAACATCAACATCACGCTGCTCTTCTCCGTCGCCGTCTATGAGAAGGTGGTCGAGGCCTATCTTTCCGGACTCGAGGATCTGGCCAAGTCGGGTGGCGACGTTTCCAAGAGCGCCAGCGTTGCCAGCTTCTTTGTGAGCCGCATCGACGCGGCGGTCGACAAGCGGCTGAAAACGATCAGTGACAAGAGTGTTGCCGGCCAGCTGCAGGGCAAGGTGGCAATCGCCAACGCGAAGGTGGCCTACGAGCGCTACAAAGCGTTGTTCTCCGGCCCGCGCTGGGAGAAGCTCGCCAAAGCAGGCGCCAAGACGCAGCGTCTGCTGTGGGCGTCGACCAGCACGAAGGATCCGACCTACAAGGACACGATGTATGTCGAGGCGCTGATCGGCCGCGACACGGTGGACACCATTCCGCCGGCGACGATGGACGCCTTCCGCGACCACGGCGTGGTGACGGCCGATGCCGTGGAGCAGGACCTCGAAGGCGCCAAGGCGACGATGGCCGCGCTGGAGAAGCAGGGCATCTCGCTCAAGGAGATCACCGACGAATTGGTCAGGGAAGGCGTGCAGTCCTTCGCCGACTCCTTCGACAAGCTGCTGGCCGTTGTCGCGCAGCGCCGCCGCGTGCTGCTCGATGGCGAGAGTGTCCGGTCGGAGATCAAGCCGGGCTCGCCGGAAGTGAAGGCCGCGTTCGAAGCGGAAATGGAGGCCTGGCGCAAGAACGGCCGCATCCGCAAGCTTTGGGCAGGAGACAAGGCGCTTTGGACCAACGCGGATGAAGACAAGTGGATGGGCTGGCTGCGCGTCGTGGAAAGCGAGCAGGCCGATATCGCCGTCCTGCAGGCCTTCGCCAAGGAGGTGAAGCAGCGCGGCTTCACCGATGTGGCCCTTTTGGGCATGGGCGGGTCGAGCCTCGGGCCGGAAGTGCTCAGCGAGACTTTTGGCCAGCAGTCCGGTTGGCCGCGCTTCCACATGCTGGACAGCACCGATCCGGCGCAGATCAAGACGCTCGAAAAAGTGATCGATCTTGCCAGGACGCTGTTCATCGTCTCGTCCAAGTCGGGCGGCACGCTGGAGCCGAATATTTTCATGAGCTATTTCCTCGATCGTGTCGGCACGGTGCGCGGCAAGGACAAGGCCGGCGAGCAGTTCGTGGCCGTCACCGATCCTGGCTCTTCGCTTGAAAAGCGCGCGAAGGAGCTTGGCTTCTCCCATATTTTCTATGGATTGAAATCGATCGGCGGGCGTTACTCGGTACTGTCCAAGTTCGGCCTGGTGCCGGCTGCGGCGATGGGGATCGACGTCAAGCGGCTGCTCGAGACGACCCGGCCGATGGAACGGGCCTGCGGTAGCGACGTACCGCCGGCGGAGAATCCCGGCGTGCAGCTCGGCGTCGCCCTGGGGGTCGCGGCCACCAGGTTCGGGCGCGACAAGGTGACAATCGTGGCCTCGCCAGGGATCGCGGATGTCGGCGCGTGGCTGGAGCAGCTCCTTGCCGAGAGCACGGGCAAGCACGGCCATGGCGTGGTCCCACTCAGCGGCGAGCCGCTGGCCGCCCCCGACCGCTACGGCAAGGACCGCTTCTTCGCCTACCTCGAACTGGATGGCAAAGCAGACACCACGCAGCGGAATGCCGTCGATGCGCTGGAGCAGGCCGGCCATCCCGTCGCCCGCATAAAAGTCAAGGATATCTGGCATATCGGCCAGGAGTTCTTCCGCTGGGAGATTGCCACCGCCGTGGCCGGCGCCATCATCGGCATCAACCCGTTCGATCAGCCGGACGTCGAGGCGAGCAAGGACAAGACGCGCGCTTTGACGGATGAATATGAGAAATCGAAGACCCTGCCCACCGAGCGGCCCTTCTTCAGCGAGAATGGCGTGGCGCTCTACGCCGATCCTCGCAATGCGGGAGAGCTCGGCCGGCACAACACCTTGTCGGGCTATCTCAAGAGCCATTTCGCCCGCATCCATGCCGGCGACTATGCGGCGATACTGGCCTATATCGAGCGCAATGCGGCCAACACGAATGCGCTGACGACGATGCGAACGCGTATTCGTGACGCCACGCGCGCCGCCACCTGCGTCGGATTCGGACCGCGCTTCCAGCACTCGACCGGCCAGGCTTACAAGGGCGGACCGAACTCCGGCGTGTTCCTCCAGATCACCTGCGACGACCCGGCCGATCTCGATGTGCCGGGCCACAGCTACACCTTCGGCGTGGTGAAGGCGGCGCAAGCGCGCGGTGATCTCGAGGTCCTGGTCGAACGCGGACGACGGGCCTTGCGCGTCCACCTGAAGGACGTCACCACAGGGCTGACCGAGTTGTCGCGCGCAATGGATGCAGCGCTCCAGTAAGGGGCGCTTTGCAGGGAGTGAAAGAAATGCAGATCGGAATCATCGGCCTTGGCCGAATGGGTGGCAATATCACGCGTCGCCTGATGAAGGCCGGGCACAAGTGCGTGGTATTCGACGTCAACGCCAAGGCTCGCGAAGGCCTGGCCAAGGACGGCGCCGTCGACGCCGGCGCGCTCGAGGACATGGTGAAGAAGCTCAGCGAGAAGCCGCGTGCGCTTTGGGTGATGTTGCCTGCCGGCAAGATCACCGAAGACACGGTGAAGCATCTCAGTGGTCTGCTCGAACCTGATGACATCATCATCGACGGCGGCAATTCGTTTTACAAAGACGATATCCGCCGCGCCAAGGAGTTGGCGGCCAAGCGCATCCGCTACGTCGACTGCGGCACATCCGGCGGTGTTTGGGGCCTCGAACGCGGCTATTGCATGATGATCGGCGGCCCCAAGGACGCCGTGGACCATCTCGATCCGATCTTCTCGGCCCTTGCACCGGGTCTCGGCAACATCCCGCGCACGCCAGATCGCGGCAAAGGCGATCCGCGCGCCGAGCAGGGTTATATCCATGCCGGTCCCTCCGGGGCCGGGCATTTCGTCAAGATGGTGCATAACGGCATCGAATACGGCTTGATGCAGGCCTACGCCGAAGGCTTCGACATCCTTCGCAACAAGGATTCGAAGGATCTGCCGGCGGCCGAACGTTTCACGTTGAATATGCCCGATATCGCCGAAGTGTGGCGCCGCGGCAGCGTCATCTCTTCCTGGCTGCTCGATCTCAGCGCCTCGGCGCTTGCCAAGGATCCCGAACTCGCGAATTTCTCTAGCTAT
>Ga0137359_10004283_pt1 | contig 11684 bp, 11 predicted proteins | sample Mad1_40_16metaG_FD_108281 | JGI IMG/M metagenome (GOLD analysis project Ga0137359, IMG submission 108281) | Vadose zone soil microbial communities from Angelo Coast Range Reserve, California, USA - Mad1_40_16 metaG | ecosystem: Environmental > Terrestrial > Soil > Vadose zone | place: USA... | reverse complement strand
GTGACATCACTGCCCCAGACAGACAGTATCGTTGGTTGGAATCCGCTCAGCCGCCCGAGCGTGCCGTAGCCGCTCGCGTAATGAACGTGAAGCACGTCCGGTCGGACAGATCGTAGCAATCGCCGAATCTTCGGCACATTCATGAAATAGCCACTCGGCGGTGGCACAGGGAGTTTGTGAAGGCCGACCTCCGGTCGCAGAGGGCCTTCGGACGATGCATTGTGCGCGGTCAGAACAACAACCTCATGGCCTCGAGCCGCCATCGCATTGGCCCAGCGGACAGTGTGGATCGAGCCGGCCGATGCCAGGTATGCGAGTTTCATCGTCCAGATCGCATCCAACGGCAGACAGGCGGTTCCGAACCGAGACAAATTCGCGCTTCGGGCATTATTTCGGCGCCGTTGTCGGAACCCAGGGTGCTAACCCAAACCAGCTCAGGCGTTCAGGCCGAAACATACCCGCGAGACTTTACTACGTCTGACGCCCCGGGCGGAGCCGCAGCTTGCAGTTGATCGCGCCGAAGTGCAACATTGGTGAGCTCCCGATCTCCGCCACAGGCCTCAATTACTCGGGACAAACGCGAGAGAGCAGCAGTTCGATCAAACCCATTCACAATCGTAAGCTGGATTAACCGAAGATCTAACAAGAGCGGACCCTGGTTGTCGACGTACAAAAGACCGAGGCGCGATTTCCAGGGGCGGATTATCTGGTTGTACCTTAGATCTGGATCCAGACTGCCAGCCAGGATTTCACCTTCGTCGCTAAAAACGATCGACGCTATGTCGGTGATACCGGGACGGACCGAAAGGAGACGCTTTTCCTCAATTGTATAGAGATCTGTCTCCCGTTTTACGTTTGGTCTGGGGCCGACCAAGGACATGTCTCCTTTAAACACGTTCCAGAGCTGTGGCAGCTCGTCAAGCTTGAATCGTCGGACGAATCTGCCGAGCGCCGTGATACGAGGATCGTTAGCAGCCGTTGAGTCCACGCCACTCTTGTCCGCTCGGACAACCATCGAGCGGAATTTTATCATTCTATATGCTTTCCCGTCTTTGCCGGTCCGAGGCGCGATGTAGAATGGCGAGTGATAGTCCTGCAGCCAAATAAGAAGCGCGAGGACAAGAAGAAACGGACTTAGGACCAGCAGGCCAATGCCGGCTGTGGCTACATCAAGAACGCGTTTCATTCCCAACCAATTCCACGGACTCCCGCGATTTGACGCGAAGCAGATATCACGTCACTGACGGTGGGGTAATAGCTTCGCTCCAACGGACCGCTGGTCGGCGCTGGAGCCTCCGGAAGTGTGATTCTGCGCGGTTGAGCACGCAACGCGGTCGGGGGAATTCCTTCAGCGACTCTCGCGAGGATCTCGCTCGCGAAGCCGCAGGTTGCCCAGTCGCCGTCAACGGCGAGGAGCCTCCCCGTTTTCCTCACAGAGTCGAGGATCAGAGACGCATCGAGCGGATTCAGGACACGCACGTCGATTACGTCACAGCTGACACCGTCTTCCGCAAGCGCGCGGGCTGCCTCCGCGCAAAGCCACGCGCTGTGCCCAGCTCCGACTAGCGTGATGTCATGCCCCACCCGTACCAGCTTTGGACCTTGCGTTGTTAGGTCGAGTTCGACTGCTGGGCCGATTTCCTCTTCCGTGCCGTACAGCCAACGGTCGTCGATATAGAGAACAGGGTCATCGCATAGCACGCTTGCGATCAGCAGGTTGCGTGCGTCCTGCGCCGTCGCGGGCATAACCACGCGAAGTCCCGGAATGTGCGCGAACCAGGAATGAAGAGCCTGCGAGTGCTGCGCGCCTTGTTCCCCTCCTCGATTGATAATCGCACGAACAGTCAGCGGCACATTAACCCCGCCGCCGAACATGTACCGCCACTTTGCCGCCTGCGTAACAAGCTGATCCACCGCCAGTAGCATAAAATCGACGCGTGGGTGGATCACGATAGGCCGATATCCGCACAATGCGGCGCCGAGGGCAGCGCCGGTAGTAGCGAGTTCCGACACCGGCGTATCGATCACGCGTTCCTTACCGAACTGTTGCTCCAAATCGGTCATCGTGTTGCCTACATACCACGGACTCCACAAGCCCTGACCTATCGTGAATACTTCCGGGTGATAGGAAAGCAGGTGTTCGAATCCTTCGCGAATTGCAACGCCGTACGAGGTACTAGCCATTGTTCCGTGTGCCGTAGACGCGAGACAAAAGAGCCTCCGGCGGTGGGAAGGGATCCTGCTCTGCCTCAGCCCAAGCACTAACGACTTCTTCGCGAACTTCTCGTTCGACGTCCGCCAGCGCGTCGGCGTCAGTCTCTCCTATGGCTAGTAAGGCCTCATGTAGCCGACGGACAGGATCTCGGCGACGCCAGAGGACGAGATCATCCTTTCGGCGTACGCCCACATCCTCATCATCTCGCGGTCCAACATGGCCCCTCCAGCGATAAGTAACTGCCTCGATAAAAGCAGGGCCTGGCTCCTCTCGCATCCTCAGTACGGCTTCGCTCGCAGCTGCTGCAACGGCGATGACGTCGTTTCCGTCAATACGCCAAGCGGGTACATCGTGAGCGATAGCGTACCGGGCAACAGAGTCACGGGGCTGGCGGAGACTGATATGCAAATGACTGGAGAAGAGATTGTTCTCGCAGATGTAGAGGACTGGGAGCCGAAGCGATGCCGCGAGATTCAGCGACTCATGAAAGACTCCCTCTTCCGTTGCCCCGTCGCCAAAATACGAAACCGCGACATCGCCTTTCCCGTCCATCTTGGCCGCAAGTCCAGCCCCAGTTGCTATCGCGATCGTTGACCCCACTATTGGCACCGTTCCGTAAAGACCGTGTGCCAAATCGATGAGGTGCATGGATCCTCCCATCCCACGTGACGCTCCTGTGTCCCTGCCGAGGACCTCCGCCATTAACCCTTTCAGCGAACCACCTAACGCCAAATAGTGGCCGTGAGAGCGATGAGCGCCGAACACGCGATCCCCGCGACGCAAGACTTTGGACACCCCAACCGGAACCGCCTCTTGCCCGATCGCTAAGTGGCAAGGGCAGCGGATCTTTCCCGACTCCACCATCTGTCCGATGAAGTCTTCGGCGGAGCGAATGAGCAACATCTGACGCAAAGCGGCATGCAACCAAAACCGATCCTCTGCTGGAAGCGATAGAGGTTCCTGGTGATGTTCTGAATCGGCTAAGGTTCCGAGGTCCGCGCTAATCTGTATCACGCGCCGTCAGTCCCGCTGTCCATAGAACCTGCGAATACTCGAGCAGATATAGCAAATCTCATCGTTGCTAAGCGAGGTATTCATCGGCAGCAAAAAGCAGCGAGTGAACAAGAGGTCGGTGCGCGGTAGCTCGGTCACCCGAACACCGGGCAAATTGAATCCGTGAACCGGAGTCCCCGCCCACTGGATTATGGTCTTTATGCCGCCCCGCTCCAAGTGTGCGCGGAGATCCTCGCGCGCTTCCGCTTCGACCTCGTAGTTCTGATACACGTCGAAATGGTTGGCGTCATCGTTGGGTCCCGGCGGAAGCAATAGCTCGGATAATTCCTCCAGGCCTTCGCGATAGAGCTGGGCTAGCTCGCGACGACGAACGATTTCAGCCGGGAAATGGTTCAGCCGAACGTTTAGAATCGCAGCCTGTAGGTTATCAAGCCTCGAATTAAGACCCCAAGAAACGACGTGTCCCGACTCATTGCGTCCGTGATCACGCAAAAGCCTCATTTTGTGCGCAACGCTATCATCATTCGTAGTAACTATCCCCCCATCGCCGAAGCATCCGAGCACCTTAGCCGGATAAAGGCTGAACTCAGAGGCGGTCCCAAACGTGCCGGCGTTGCGACCCCTAAACTTTGAACCGAGACCCTGAGCGGCGTCCTCAACGATTAATAGCTTCTTACGGTCGGCTATTGATTGTAAAGCGGCCATGTCGGCCGTGCGCCCATTCAACTGGACCGGCATGATGGCTGTTGTGCGGGGAGATACAGCCGCCTCGACCGCAGCCGGGTCCACAAGATGGTCGTCCAGGCAATCCACTAAAACTGGGGTCGCACCGACGAAATGGATCGAGGCTGCTGAAGCGACGTATGTGTGCGACGGGACGATTACCTCGTCTCCCGGCAGCACGCCGGCAGCTCGAAGCGCGATAATCAACCCGTCAGTTCCATTCGCCACCCCGATCGCATGCCTTGTCTCCAAGAAGGTCTGGATACTCAACTCGAATTCAGCAAGATCGCCTTGCAGAATGAAGGCGCCCCTCTCCATTACATCCATGACCGCGGCAAGAGTCTCGTCGCGATACTGATTGAGGAGATGTGAGTAGCGAAAGAAGGGGATTCGGGTTGCTACGGATTGAGAAATCGAAGGCATAGGTCGGTCACTGGAGACTTCGTAGAGATTTCTGGGGGCGCTTGTACCTTGGGCTTGCAAGTATAATCCACCAGATTAAGTCGTGGCAATCTGTCATTACATTCTAACTCACTTCATTTCGCAGTGTCCCGATTCAAACCGCCTCGATTCGAAGATCTCACTGAAACCACAGGCATCCCGCTCTCGCTGGAAGGTGCGCAGATGATGATCACTCGCTACGCCAGTGCGGCTTCACTGGCCAAGGACAAACGCGTCCTGGAAATTGGATGCGGAGCGGGGCAGGGCCTCGGAATGGTGGGAGCCACCGCAAAGGAAGTCATCGGCGGCGATTACTCCCTAGCGCTACTCGAAACAGCGCGCCAGCATTTCGGAGGACGCTTTCCACTGATCAATCTTTCGGCCGAGGCTCTGCCGTTCAAAGACGAGAGCTTCGACGTTGTGTTGTTTTTCGAGGCGTCTTACTACGTGCGTAACGTTGACAAGGCGTTCGACGATATTGCGAGGGTGCTCGTGCCGCAGGGCACAGTATTGTTCGTCAACGCCAATCCGGAGAGACCGGATTTTATCCGGAGCCCGCATAGCGTTCACTATCACACTGCAAATGAATTTCAAGCCGCCCTCGAGCGGCGCGGGTTTAGCGTTAGTGTTGCCGGTGCGTTTCCCAGTCAGCCTTCTGGTGCAGGCTCAAACACGTTCTTCGGCCGGGCTGTGCCCATCGCAAGGCAGCTGCTCGAGACCGCTGGATTGGTCCCGAGAACATTGCGTGGACGGGCGAAACTGAAAAGACTCGTATATCGCAAGCTGAAGCTGGTGCCGCCCGAACTTACGGAAGGGTTTGCGTCAGTCGCACCACTGTTCGCGCTGGAAGGATCCCGTTCGGTTGGCTTTAAAGTCATTTATATCCGAGGCACTCGAGAAACGTGACACCGCTTGACAATGCGAACAAAGAGTCTCACTCGCGCGATGGATTGGGCGTGCGAGTATCAGAAATTGCGGATTTCCTGATACGAAATGATCTGACCAGTGGTGATGTTCCGCCAACAATTCGTCTGTCATCCAAGCGGATAATGGACGTTACCGATCTTAGCGAAGCCAAAGAAGGATCACTTTGTTGGCTTTCGAGACGGCGCTTCGAAGAGAACCGAGAGCACGCTAACAAGTTTAAGGGAACTTTGCTCCTGGGGCCCCCTGACGCGACGGGTCCCGCAGTCGTGGCCTGCACCGACCCAAAGCTCGCATTCGCCCTTGCCGCTGGGTTCTGCTTTCCGGCTTCGCTGGCACCAGAATGGGCAAGCCCAGCCCGTTCCGATTCCGGTCAGCCGGTCGTTAGTCGCTCCGCTCGGCTTGCGCAAGGGGTTTTCCTTGGGGCGGGTGTGTTCATCGGAGATGAAGTAGTAGTCGGACCTAATTCATGTCTGCAACACGTGACTGTCGGCGCACGATCCTCAATTGGGGCAAATTGTTCAATTGGCGGGCCGGGGTTCGGTTTGGTATGGAGTGGCAGCAAGTGGGTACGGTTTCCCCATGTGGGCCGCGTTGTAATTGACGAGGACGTTGAAATCGGCTGCAATACTTGTGTAGATCGTGGGGCGCTGGGGAACACGTATCTGAGAAGCGGCGCGCGCATCGACAATCTCGTGCACATCGCCCATAACGCTGATATCGGTTCGCATGCTCTCGTCATTGCTCACGCGATGGTCGCCGGCAGTGCGACAATCGGTGAAAGGGCATGGATCGCCCCAAGCGCGGCGATTATGAATCAGTTGACAGTTGGTGCCGGCGCCATCGTCGGTTTGGGCGCTGTCGTCGTGAAGTCTGTCGAGCCTGGCACTACGGTGGTGGGGAATCCGGCTAAACCGCTTGCGCCGCGAATCCCTCGTGGGGGTCAGAGTTCTTGATTGACAGGAATACGCGCGCCCTAGTGCTCGCCGCACACACTGACGACGAATTCGGTTGCGCAGGCACACTGGCCAAACTTGCCGAGTGCGGCGCCGAGGTACATTACGTCGCTCTCAGTCGCTGCGAGGAGTCTGTCCCCGAGGGATTCCCGAAGGATGTTCTCGAAGCAGAATGCCGCAGCTGTCTCGCGCGGCTTGGCCTTCCAGAGCGGAACGTGTCCATCGAACGATTTCGCGTCAGACACTTTCCGGCAAATAGGCAGGAGATACTCGAATTGCTGGTTTCCCTAAGGCGCCGACTTGAGCCCAACCTTGTATTTGTCCCGGCTTCATTCGACACACACCAAGACCACCGTACAGTCTACGAGGAAGGTTTTCGCGCGTTCAAGTTATCATCGATACTGGGATACGAGCTTCCGCAGAACCTCATCTCGTTCAGTAACTCGGCGTTCATCGCGCTTGAGGAGAAGCATCTAGACCTAAAAGTCGAAGCATTGAATCTCTACGCGTCTCAAAAGTTTCGGCCATACGCCGGCGAGGATTTCATTCGGGCGCTCGCGCGTGTGCGCGGAGTGCAGAGCGGAGGGCTCTACGCTGAAGCATTTGAGCTAGTAAGATTGTTGGTCCCTTGAGGGCGCCGCGCTTCGGGGCCGGGGGAATGCGAGTGTGGCTCGTGACTCTGGGTGAGCCGCTGCCGATAGATGGGCCTCAGACTCGACGGTTACGAACGGGGTTTCTCGCGCGAGCCCTTTATAATCGTGGGCACGGAGTTACTTGGTTCAGTAACCGTTTTGATCACTTCTCGAAGCGCCATCGAAGTGGACCCGACGTTCAAGGTACGGCTGAGGGCCAGCGACTCGTCCTGTTGAACAGCAGAGGGTATCGGTCCAACGTATCGCTGGAACGATTTCTCGATCATCGCGACCTTGTTCGGGATTTCGTCTCGCGCACTACTTCAGAGGAGCCGCCGGACCTGATCGTTGCGTCGATGCCTACTATTGATTTGTGCGAGGCTGCGGTGTCGTTCGGTCACAGGCTAGGTATTCCGACAGTCGTGGACATTCGTGACCTGTGGCCGGACAGTATCTGGGATGTTGCTCCCAGTTTCCTACGGCCCGTAATGCCAATTGTGACATGGCCGCTGGAACGGCAGCTTCGCTCGGCACTGAGGCAGGCAACCGCCGTTACCTCTCACGTCCAAGCCTTCATACAATGGGCGCGTATGAAAACCCCTGGCGTGCGTGCGCAGCATGATCGCGTATTCCCCCTTGGGTATGAACCGTTTGTGGCGGAGAAGGGCGATTCTGAAGGGCACGAGTTCTGGTCCGGTCGCGGATTAGACCTGGATCGAGACGATTTCTTGGTCGTCTACGTCGGAACAATCAGTCGACAGTGCGAATTTGAGCATGTGATTGAGGCGGCGCGCATCCTATCCAACGAGGGCGTAAGGTTCGTTCTTTGTGGCGCAGGCGACATGCTCTCCGAGCTTCAATCCGCAGCAGCAACGCTACCGAATATGCTCATTCCCGGTTGGTGCACGCACTCTCAGGTAACTGTTCTTCTTGAGAAGGCGCGCGCCGGGCTCATGCCCTATCGGCGGCTGCCGAATTTCTTTGAGGCCGTACCCAATAAGGCGCTCGAATACATGGCGCACGGAGTTCCCATTATATGGAGGCTCGAAGAGGGAGCACTCGCGGAACTGATCCACACCGAGAAAGTCGGCGTGACTTATGATGCTACGACGGAGGGTTTGGTGCGCGCGCTACGGCATGTCCGAGAAAGCGAGCGACAGCCAGAGATCGCGGCAGCCCGCTCCCGAAAGTTGTTCAGTGAAAGGTTCCAAGCGGTGGCCGTCTACGATGAGATGGTGTCGTTCCTGGAGTCGCTAGGACACGATCGCATGGTTGGGTAAGGACGACACCCTACTCTCCGACTACGGTGTGGCTGTTTCCCGCGACGTTACCCCCGACAGCTCGGTCCAACACATTCGCAAGTGCGTCGCGCCAATGGTTCGGCTGCCCGTAAATGGACCAAAGCAGCGATGAGTCAAGAACGCTGTACGCGGGTCGACGCGCAACACTTGGGTAATCCTCCGTGCGTATGGGAATGATCCGGACCTCACCAGTTGTGATTGAACGGTCTTTGGCAAGGTCGCGGATCGCCACCGCGAAATCATACCAACTGCACGTGCCCGCGTTTGTCCAGTGAACAACACCGTTCAGGCTCGAATCCAGCGCGCAATGAAGGAGCACGGAGCCGAGCTCGGCCGCAGACGTGGGCGTGCCGATTTGGTCAGAGACGATCCTGAGATCCCTTCCGGATCCAAGCATAACTAGAATCGTGCGAAGGAAATTCTTTCCGGAGCCGGAGTATAGCCACGCTGTGCGCACGACGACTCCATTGACTCCTGATGCGAGGAACGCTGTTTCGCCTGCCAGTTTGCTTGAGCCGTATACGCCTAGCGGGCTTGGCCTGGCATCGGGTGCATAAGGAGAAGATTCTGTTCCATCAAAAACATAGTCAGTAGACACGTGAACGAGTCGTGCGCCTATTGCGCGTGCCTCCTCAGCAACGTTGTGCACCCCAGTGGCATTGGCTTGGAAGGCACGTGCCGCTTCCAACTCTGCTCTATCGACCGCGGTGTACGCGGCGGCGTTGATTACAGCATTTGGGCGGAATCGTCTGAACACTTGAGCCAATTGCCCACGGTTCTCGATGTCGCATTGATGACGGTCAAGCCCGACGATCTCGGCCGCCGGAAACCTCGCAGCGAGCAATTCGCGACCGAGCTGTCCCCGTGCTCCTGTGACAAGGACCCGCTTGTTTGACACCGTGGTCAACCTGCGGTTCCGCGCACGGTCAATGAATGGGTCGTGTTCCCCGACTCAGCTAGCAGCTGCAGGAGGTACTGGCCGTAGCGAGTCGGCGCTAGGGGTTTCGCCAGAGCTTCGAGCTGCGCGGAATCTATGTAGCCCGATCTGAAAGCCACTTCTTCCGGGCACGCGACTTTGAGTCCTTGCCTCTCTTCGATTGTTTGAATGAATAGGCCGGCCTGAAGAAGGGAGTCGTGAGTCCCCGTATCGAGCCAGGCGAATCCTCTGCCCATGATCTCGACATTGAGGCGCCCCGCCTCCAGATAGCGCAGGTTCAGATCGGTGATCTCCAACTCGCCGCGCGCGGAGGGGACTAGTCCGCGCGCCATCTCGACGACGTCGGAATCATAGAAGTAAAGCCCCGTCACCGCGTAGTTCGTACGCGGCGAAATCGGCTTCTCTACGATCCCAACGGCTCTTCCATCCAAGCCCAATTCCACCACACCGTATGCCTCAGGATTGGCGACGCGATACGCAAAGATCGTCGCCCCCGATTTCGCCGACGCGCGTCGAACGGTCTCCCCAAGCTCGTGGCCGTAAAAAAGGTTATCGCCCAGAATCAGCGCGACCTCCGAGTTGCCGATGAAGCGTTCGCCCACGAGGAAAGCTTGAGCGATTCCGCCTGGACGAGGCTGTTCGGCATACGAGATGGAAACACCCCACTGGGATCCGTCGCCAAGAAGATTCTTGAATTGGGGAAGGTCATGAGGAGTCGAGATAACGAGCATCTCGCGAATTCCTCCCATCATAAGGGTCGTCAACGGATAATAGATCAACGGCTTGTCGAAGACAGGCAGAAGTTGCTTGCTAACGGCGCGAGTGACAGGATAGAGTCTGGTGCCGGATCCACCTGCGAGGATTAACCCTTTCCTACTAATCATGGTTGTTCGATTGGTTTGAGAACCGAACGTATCGTAAGCCTCTATGGCGATTAACCGAGTATTCGACCAGAGGGAATCTGAGGATAACGTACGAGTGCAGGTTCAGGTTGGGACTCCTACTCACCGGCGTTTATGTTCATACGGAGTTCGAGCGAGTTTGATAGCAAACCTGTCATCACGAGGACGAGGTTAATGGAGATTGCACCTACCGACATTGCCGAGGTTATCCTGGTCACGCCTCGAATTTGGGCGGATGAGCGTGGATTCTTCTTGGAGTCGTTCAACGCGAGAGAATATAAGGCGCGAGGTATGCCGGAGCGGTTTGTCCAAGATAATTACAGCAGATCAGCACGCGGGGCGCTGCGCGGACTGCACTATCAGTTATCTAGACCTCAAGGGAAGCTGGTTAGCGTAGTCCGAGGACGGATGTTCGACGTTGCGGCAGACATTCGGAGCGGATCTCCGACCTACGGCCGCTGGGTCGGCGTTGTGCTCGACGACGTTCTGAGACAAGCCCTCTGGATTCCGCCCGGTTTTGCTCATGGATGGTGTGCCCTATCAGACGAAGTGGACGTTATATATAAATGTACTGATTACTACGATCCGGCCAACGAACACGGAATCATTTGGAACGATCCGACGCTCGCGATCGACTGGCCCATCGACCGACCGACTGTCTCCGATAGGGATCTGCGATTCCGGTCACTGTCACCCGACAAGGCGAGCCTTCCAGTCTTTGAGAATTGATAAGTGAAGGCATCAGAGCCTCCGAAGTTGCCTTGCGGACAGGGAGGGCGCGCGATAAGCGTCGCCTTGACAGCGAAAACACCGCTTCAGTCAGTTGTCGTCCCGCTAGAGACCGCGCGCTTAACTTTCCCGCGTGACCGCCGCGACCACTCAAAGAGTTGCGGAGAACGGAGCGCTCTATTTCGCGTCGCTGGCCTCGCCGGCGGTTGGCTCCAAGCGCTTGCGCCGCTGGTCGCGGTGAGCGATCTCGGGTGTAAGGGGGGTCCTCCTCGCCTACATTCCATCGAAGGGTGGGGCGATCTGGCTCAAAGCCGGACAGACAATAGGCTAGAATTTTGCTTACGAATCTCGAGGATGAATAGTCGCAGCCCATGATCCTCACGGCGACGCCCGAAGTTAGAGTACTGCCGCACCCTGCGCTGCTGCGCCGAACGGCATTGCGCGAGCGCCGGCCGCACGTAGTTCGTCGCCACACGGGGCGTGTGGCGACGCGCTTCGCAGTTCTCGTCACCGGCGATATTGTCGCAATCGTGCTGGCTCAGATGATTGCGCTTACCCTGGCTGCCGAGACGATGTTTGGCGCACTGTCCCTGTCCGGGACTCCACTGGTCGAGGGAGGCCGCAAGTTCCTTGTAGTGGCGCTCCTTACACTGGTTGCCGTCTTTGCCGCCGGAGGCCACAGCCGGCATCGGGCCCTTTTTCAGCCATTTCGGCTATTCGTTGCTGTCGCGGGAGTGGTCCTCCTCACATGGGCAGGCGGCATTGCCCGTGGATTTCTGTCGGACCTCGTGCTCCCGATGGTCGTGACGACCACCGTTTTGTGGCTACCGTTGCTATTGGTTCGGCAGTTGTCCGAATGGTGCCTGCAGAACGTCTGGCCCGGGCAACGAGGAGCAGGAGCCGCAATCCT
>Ga0137359_10004282_pt1 | contig 11685 bp, 12 predicted proteins | sample Mad1_40_16metaG_FD_108281 | JGI IMG/M metagenome (GOLD analysis project Ga0137359, IMG submission 108281) | Vadose zone soil microbial communities from Angelo Coast Range Reserve, California, USA - Mad1_40_16 metaG | ecosystem: Environmental > Terrestrial > Soil > Vadose zone | place: USA... | reverse complement strand
GCCCACTTGATACCCAGAAGCAAAGGCGATGCGGTAACATTTGTAGTTGGCTTTTGTACCTTTCTATTGACAGTCAGTTTTCATAGTATATCTTGCATGTTATTCATGAGCGCTCTACCCATTATGACCCACCACGACCTGTCATCTCAACAGTCAATGACACTCGGAATGGGGTACTGTTGACTCCGACTCTGCATAGAATGCTTGACCAAGGAGATGCCGCATTCTTACAGGTACGAAAACCTGTGTTGATACTGTTTGGGTGTAATTTTCAGATTTTAGACACCAAATTTTGCGATGGTGTCGGATGACATAAGGAGAACACGGAGAAGTGAACACGATCTGACAGAGACGCAGATTATCACCCTGCACCAGTTGAGGAAGCCCGAAACATTTGACCCAGACACGTTGGCAATCGTAGAAAGCATCAATAACCCTAATGCCTTCTTCTATGGGGCTCACGTTGACATTCACTGCCGAGGCACAGGCACTCTGCTACCGCCTGCCATCATACTCGACTACATGTATGGTGTCGCGGCATACCGAATCTCAACGGTGGGCCCATCCATCAGCTAATGTTGGACTATCACAGCAAAAATTATGCCAACCTTCCGATTATGAATCCTGGCCCCGCCCCTGAGCAAGCATTGAGTGATGACCCCTATGAAAGCAGCGACAATGATTCACTCGTTAACGCAATGGACAACCTCAACATGGTTATGAAGTTTCTTAATGAGATGCATGTTAGTGGACTGACGGGAGTAGAAGTCGCCAGGAAGTGGGAGAGGGAAATAGAGGAGGAAAACCATGTCAAGAAGCAGATGAACGAGAACAGAGTGGAGGAGTGGAGGAAGATGGTTAACTTATAGGTGGAAGAGAAGGTCAGGGATGACTCGATGACGCCAATCGACAATCACAATGAACTTATCGCAATGACTCTGAACACAACACCCACAGCGGTCTCGTCATCTCCGAGGCAGCCAAATCAGGATTCTATATTCCACCGTGCCGGAGAAGACGAAGACAGCATCCTGAATGGATGAGGTAACGGAGTGAGAAGGGCAAGAATGACGGTGATAGTCCCTTGCTAGTTATGGCCCACACAACTTTGATCTCAGCCGATGACGGAGCATTTGCCCAGGAAGACTTTTAGAAACAGTATTCAGAACATCGGAGCATAGAAGGAAACATTGTACTGATATATTATTAAATTCGAAACAAACAATCACAGTTTTGCATCTCGACCGTTGCCCTTTGATGTCTGCCCAAACTTTTCTATCTCCTGATATTTGTAGTAGCTCTCCAATGCCTCCGGGTTCGCCACCGTCGCGCTCGGAACGACCCGCATTCCAGAGACGATCTTCTTCACCGCAATTTCGATCTTCTTCCCGTTCACCGTGTACTAACCGCGTCATTACGATCAGCACACGGCTTCGCATCACTTGATGGACAGATTACTCACGGGGATTTCCTTGACTTCGAAGATATACGCAGGCACGTGGCGCCTGCTCAGTGCCGACCTGATGGCGGCCCGGATTGCCTCCTCGAATTGCGGGTCCAGTTTTTGCCCCGCGCGCATCTTGATGAACAGTAACACACGCTCGTCTTTATCCTGCGGTCGACGCTGGCCCACACATATCGTGTCATCGATGCGCGTCGAAAACTCGGGACGCTCGAGCACGCCATATATCTCTCCCGAGCCGAAGCGTACACCCGAGGGATTCAAAACGCCATCACTGGTACACAAGCGTGAGTGTTTGTCTGAGCGCACGCAAGAAGGGTAGCAGGGGAGTGCGGACCTGCGGCCGAGGATTATGTACCCCTTCGTACGGGGATTCATAGCGATAAAGTCGCCGTGGCGCCACACACCAGGATACGTATCGTAGTACGCATTGAGGAACTTGGTCCCCTTCGCGTCGTCGCCCCAGAAGCACACGGGCAACGATGGGTGTGGTTTTGTACAGACGAGTTCGCCCGGTTGGCCGGTTTCCGAGATGTCCTTCCCTGCCTCGTCGAAGATCTCAACCGCCATGCCGAGTACCTTGCCCTGCATCTCGCCTTCGTGAACGGGCCACGAAGGGACCGAAGATACGACTGCAGGCCCAGGTCATGTTGTGCAGAGACGCGGGAGAAGAAGACGTACATGCGCCACAGATGTCTGTGCCTCCAGAGCCCGCAGAAATAATTGCGCGATCGTTAAACGCGCCTCGCATCCATCCGTGTTGCGAGCCCGTGAGAACAGAGCCCGTGGTCGTGACTCTACGCAATGCTTCGAATGTGCCAATGTCTCCTACAGCACATTCAGTGGCCAGACGAAGAGAGGAGAGGCAATACACATACGGCGAGGGAGAATTCCGCGCCCGTAAATTTCGGAGATGAAGCGGGGACTCGTACCAAACACGTTGACGCTGTCAGACGGACATGAGCTGATGTGACATCCTTAGGTAGGAACCGCAATGTACTTCTGCTCGTCGATAAACTTCAGATAAGTCTTCACGTCTGGGTAGAATGGCGACCCTTCATAAATGATCATCCGGGCACCGCACGCCAGTCCGGCAAGCATATAAGGCCACATCATCCAAGCAGTCTAGCGTTCGCGATCAGGTATTATTTGGGGGGCTGAGACGAGGGTGAAGACAATACCGTTGTAAATTGGAAGTATGTATCGTCCAATCCAACTTCGAGATTTGCCACGAGCTCTTTTTTCGTCTGTATGAGCACGCCCTGGAGGTGTGTGAGATAACGACAAGTCTAATAGAACAACGTTCACACACCCCTGCAGAGTGAACGATGCACTTTGGAGGACCTGTCGTGCCGGACGAATATAAGATATAAAGTGGATGGTCAAAAGGTAGTTGTTCAAAGGTCAATGGGCGCCCATCATCCGAAGCCAGGAATGTTGAAAGAGTTTTGCTGGAGGTCGACATTCTACGTCAGCTGGAAAGCGGAATGTTTTGAAACCGACCTCAGTCGAATAGTGTTGACGACCTCCTGGGAGACTTCTTGACGCGACTTGATACCAGGAAGTAAAATGACGTGATCAAGGCCCTTGGAGGACAGACCCTGGACAACCTCCAAAACCTTGGGGATTAGGTTGAAGATCTTCCCCGCATATATAGCCTCGGTTTCGGAAAAGACGAACTTGGGCAGCACTTGTCGGTATCGGTCTAGAATTCCCTATGACCCGATTGAGTATACAGCTCAGCCACGTGAGCGCAAGGGATGCCAACCTTGACGCCCATGTCTGTTGCCGTACTCGTGAAGACGCCCCCAAGACTCGCCGTGGCTAGAGCGATAGCAACAGTCGTTGCCCTGTTCGCAACAATTGCTACGGTGTGTAAGTACATGGGCGTTACAGACACGAGATCAAAGGACGAACCAGCGACTCTGTCCCCAGGCTGGAGCCCATGTAGTTTGAGAGCCGCAGCAAACTTGCGAACCAGTTCTCGCAACTCTCGGTAGGAATATGAAGCGTTGTGTCCGGTCTCGTTTGTCTCCGTTATTGCTACGCCTTCATCGGTACGCCACAGCATGTTCTCCGCGTAATTCAGACGTGCGCCTGGGAACCACTGAGGAACCTCCTTGATGTATCCTTCACCCAAAACCTACAAGAAAATGTATATTATGCATTGTGGAGGGGCGGAAAGAGAGCAGACCTTGGTTGGTGGCACAGAAGAAATGATACCCAAAAACTGCCACAAGTCAAGCCAGAATTTGACATCAGTCACGGAGTACTGGTGCAACTCGGAATAATCCTCTGCGTCTCAGTAAGACCCCGCATTATAATCGAAGCGGGAGTACGCACTGAGATGAAGGCCATGCTTGCGATTAATGAAGTGTCGAAGGGCCTCAACTTTCGTGTCCTGGACCGTTACTGGATTCGACAAGAGTCTGGAACCGGCGAAAAGGTCCTGGGACATCTCCAAGGAATGATAGACTGACAAAAAGTTGCTTCGGATTGGGGATAATGGCCGAGGCCGAGGTTTATATAGGCGGGGCTTAATTAGACGGAGAGAAACCGAGAACGAGAGTGAGAGGCCACACGCGAGGTCCGAAGCGAGCTGACTTATCTAACCCCACTCCTTCCCCGCTGAACCTTTGCGGGAATTATCGGATTGAGCTTTACGACAACGAATGGCAGAGAACAACACTCATTCTAAGGCATCACGTATATAAGCGCATATACCTCTCTGTTGTCTGTCTGAACTGTCTTGGCTCTGGGGTGAGAGATGACATCAGCGAAATTAAATCACGTGATTCGAGGCTTGTAAATGCACGCTGGAGCAGACACTCTCTTCTCTCTTCACCTTCCAACACGACCACCACGCCGCTTTCGCCCTCCCTTTCCCATCCTTCCTTGCACCCGCTTTTTGCTGCGCGATGACCGTACCAGAGGGATTACCTGCTTATACCGCACTTCCTCCACCCCTTCCTTCACAATCCAAGTCAACACTCAATGGTCACACCGCAAACGGCACTTCTGACCGGCTCCAGGTAATCAACGATCAAAAAGAGTTCACGTATGTTTGCGTGCAATCGTTGTGCCGCCCTGTGTTGAGAGTGTCTTCTGCAGGTCCAGCTTGAATGACCAAATCTCCACTTGGGGCCTGCGTGATGCGGGCTTCGACTACAATCTCGTGGCGGTGTTTGGTTCACAGTCGACGGGGAAAAGTACGCCCTTCTCGAATGCCTCAAGTAGTTAGGTGTCAATATTCATGCAGGTACCCTCCTCAACCGGTTGTTCGGTACCAACTTTGATGTCATGGACGAAACGAAGCGACAGCAGACGACGAAGGGTAAGCAGTAGGCACACCTCCGGTGTCGTTCTTTTCTATTACACGATGGCCGTCACACCGGTTACGCCCGATGGGCTGTTAGACTAGTTGTTCCCCAACAGTCGCGGAGTTTCTGCAATCTAGCATGTTCTTGTCTGCATTCTACGCCAGTGCAGCGTACTGTGGAGTCTAGGGCATATGCTGACTACCTTACTTCAGGTATCTGGATGTGTAGAGGCCGAGACATGAATGTCCTTGTGATGGACGTCGAGGGAACAGACGGACGTGAGCGTGGCGAGGATCAGGTATGTCTGCTGAACTCCAGTATTTCATGTTAATCTTATGCGCCTATTAGGATTTTGAACGCAAATCAGCTCTCTTTTCTCTCGCGTCGTCGGAAGTTCTTATTGTCAATCTTTGGGAGCATCAAGTTGGTTTGTATCAAGGAGCTAACATGGGTCTTCTGAAGACCGTATTCGAAGTGAATCTTGGGCTTTTTGGGAAGAAGTCACAAGAAAGGTGATTCTTCTTCACTTAACGCCACCCGCTGATGTATCATTTTGCAGTGCAAACCAACGCACGCTTCTCTTGTTTGTTATTCGCGATCACATTGGGGCAACACCCCTGGCAAACCTCCAAGCAACGTTAACCGCTGACCTGCAACGTATCTGGGACACGTTGTCGAAACCAGCTGACCTGCAAGATCGGAAACTGACCGACTATTTCGACTTGTCATTCACGGCGCTTCCACACAAGGTCCTCGTTCCTGACAAGTTCGAGTCTGATGTCCGGACGCTTCGTGGTCGCTTCACGGATAAGTCAAGAAAAGACTTTCTATTCAAGCCCGCATATCACAAACGCATTCCTGCCGATGGTGTCGCTTTCTATATGGAAGGCATCTGGGTATGGACGCCTCACATGTTTCTCAGTATTGGAGCCAGCTGATGCCTCTTCAAGGAACAAGTGCAAACCAACAAGGACCTCGACTTACCAACACAGCAAGAGCTTCTTGCACAATTCCGATGCGATGAAATTTCTGCAGCTGCTCTAGCCGAGTTCAATGAGCAGACCAAGCCCCAGAAACGACCAATAGAAGCGGGCAAGGTTACCGTCGGACTTGGCGAGATGATGCGGAGCTGGCGCTTACAAGCGCTATGTTCGTCATTCTCTATCTGTTTAGGCTTGTGCTGAAAGTGTTACAGCACGATACGATCGTGAAGCATCGCGGTATCATCAAGGGGTCTATAAGCGAAAGCGCGGTGACCTCACAGGGACGCTCGACTCCACGTTATTGCCTCTGTTCGTGGGACAGTTGAAAAATTTACATAAGGCTGCACTTGTGTCATTCAAGACGGAGATAGTCGCGGGTCTCAAAGTTGACGGCTATAACTTTGCGGACGTTGTCCGCAAAGCACGTGCGACAGCCGAAGCGAGCTTTAGCGAAGGAGCGCGGGAGGCTGTTGTCACTGAAAGTGACGCAGCATGGCAATGGGAGGAGGAGCTCCGATTGTTGCGGGAGGAGGTGCGGTTAGTCGCCGACCAACTGAGGAAGGACGAGACAAAGAAAATGATCAACACCATCGAGGTATGTGGCGACTAGGCTATGAGTTGGCGATCAAGCTGATAGTTTTTGTAGCGCAACTTTAGGAAGCAGATTGCGGAGCCGGTTGAGGTACAGTTGAGCAAACCCTCGCCTGAGATGTGGGACAATGTCCTTCGGACCTACAAGGACACCCTTGCTAAATCTGAGGAGTCGTACCTCACGAAAGCCAGAAGTAATCCAGCCTGCGTTAAACTGCTTGCGAGCGTACTGACCCGGTGAACCAGGCTTCGACTGTACGGATGAAGAAAACGATGAAGCACTTACGACGCTACGACAGCGTGCATGGGCAGCTCTACGTTCGAAGGTTGACGAGCAAACGGGGGATGCAACAATCTTGGTGAAGTTGCGCGCCTACTTTGAGGAGCTTTTCCGATACGACGAACACGGTGTGCCGCGTGTCTGGAAGCCCAGCGACGACATCGACGGCGCGTTTAAGAAGGCGAAGGACGTCACACTGGATCTGCTTGACCTCTACGCGAATATCGAACCCCAAGATCCCGAGCTCGAGTATACTCCGCCCGAGGAATGCGAGGATGCGAGTGTCTCTGGGCTGGTTGTATTCTCCGAGACGAAGGTCATCGAGCTCGGCGCACGCTTCCGACGCGAAGCGGATGCGCACTATGTCGAGGCCAAGCGAAGCACGGTCGCAAGTATCGCGCAGATCCCGTACTGGATGTACGGCATGCTCCTTGTACTCGGATGGAACGAGGCGATGATGGTGCTCTTCAACCCGCTCTACTTCACCATGCTTCTGATCCTCGCTGCCGGCGCGTGAGCAACCCTTTCTTTCTCTCCGTTAATCGCGGAAGCCCCTCGCTGACATCTGAAAATCCAACTAAAAGGTGGGCCATCGTACAGCTGAACCTTGCTGGCCCTCTCATGCATGTTGGAGGCTCGATCGCTCTCGAGGTGAGCCACGTGTTCTTTGGAATGATGACGCGTTGAGCGGTGCCGCTGACTGTCGGTAATGCAGGTCAAACGCCAGGCGGAAAACCGTCTGCGTGAACACTTTACCGAGCCGATCCGTGCGCAGGTACAAGCCGCTATTGAGGACGAGGACGATGCACGGGAGCCTCGGCGCCGCGTACCCGAGCCTCTGTGAGGGCAGGACGGTGATCGGACTGCGTGATTGCCTAGGCTAGGCGATGAACGGGTCGTCCCATTCTCTTTTTCCATTTCGTCTTTCTCGATAGAGCGCGCGATGTTAATGTATATCGTATCTGGCTTGTGTGCCGGTAATTATGGTAAATGGCATTTGGTTATAACCGGTATTACCTTTCTTTTCATCTTCTGCTGGCTGGCCGTGTGAAAAACAGATTGTTACAAGACCAGCAACAGCAGCAAGTAGCGGCACCCAACTAATGTAATGTACATGATACATGCGGACTGTCCAACCGGTAAAACCAAGGGAGTCTCTAACAAACCCCGTTCCGATGTGATGCCTCATGGGGTCTCGGAAGCCCGGAACCAAACACGAGGATACTAGGGAGAGAAGGGAGGATGGAGAAAAAAAGAAGGGAGGAGCAGGTGATCGAAGGTCCCTAAGCCGAGCCACAGATCGACAGCTCTCGCATCTCCTGCAAGACCCCCTCTACCTGCGCGTCGAGCTGTCCCGCGGCGTAGTCGTCGCGCACGCTGTCATCAAAATAGCGCTGCACGCCCGAGAGCTTCTCGTAGCCCTCCTCTGCAAACTTGCATTGCATCCTGATCATCGCTTCGAAACTCGGGTCAAAGTACGGCACGCGCTGCTCGAGCAGGATCGGGATTTCGCGCACGAGCTGGTCGTTCATGAGGTCGAAGACCTCCTTGGCTTCGTCCAGCTCTTGCTGCGCCTATTATAGCACCAGGTCATCGTCAGATGGATCCTCCGTACACGAGGGGGACGGACCTTTGGAAGCTTTGTAAGGTCCTCGCTCGGCTTTTCGGTCAATTTGCGCACTTTGCTTCGCGCAGCGTCATAATCGAGGAGCTAGAGCGGTCCCACGCCGCGAGGTGGCGATCGGGAGGGTGTCCATCACGGGATGAGCACAGGTGTGCTCACCTTCTTATTCCGTTTGGCAATATGCTCGTTTATCGTTGGGAAGTACGAGTTCATCTTCCCTAGCGGGTCTAAGATGGTCGTGCGATAGGGGGCATCCTGCACAAGGGCTCAGGTGATCAGCAAAGCAATTCACCTAATCGCGGTCGCGAAACGCTGAGGTGATATTATATCCCCCAGGTGACGTGAAGGGAAGGGAGAGGGGCAAAACACGGACCAACTCGCGGCCGATACCGGCATCGAGTTCTTCGACGGAACGTCTGTACGCGTGCGCGGCCATGGCACTATCTGAGGTCTTGTCTGAAGCACCATAAAAGGTGTCGATCGTCTCCGCAAGGTGCAGCTGCGCAGAGGACATGGCTGCGCGCGCGGCGGGCTGTCAGCTGACGCGTGGAAAGGGCAAGCGGGTGCGGGAGCAGGGGAGAATCGCAAGCGTACCGCGCATAGAGTCGAGGTAAGCCTTTCCGTCTTTCTGCAGAACGGCACATTCCTTCTCGAATCTGCCCCCCCGTGCAAAGGTCTAAGGCTTACAGCCGGGTCGAAGACGGGAATGGGACGTACACTTTATATTTCGCCTCCTCAGACGCAAAGTCCTGATCTACTGTGCGCTCTATTTGGCCGGTTTTTTGCATGAGCTGTGTACGGAGCGAAAATAATATTGTCACATGAAAAGAACACAGGTATAGAGTGAGGTTCCATGCGCACGGTTGTCCCTGCTCGATTCATCGACTTCTTGAATCTAAACAGCACCTGAGGCGAATGTCGTAGCAATATTGGATCAAACATACCCTTGCCAGCTCATTTTTTTGTCGTAAAAAAGGGATTATTAGGGTGGTAAGAGAGAAAGAAAGGAACGGGCAACGCTGGATCGGTCAAAGTGAAAGTGAAGAGCGGGCCGAGATCTTTCCATTTTAATTTTTAATAATTATGTCAGCGATAACTCGCGGCGGTGAGGAGTGAAGTAAGTCCCATTGAATTGAAGTCCATGAAGTCCCATTGATCGTCCAACGCCGCCAGCTGAGGTTATTCTGTCGCCTCCTCTGCATACAAATCTGGCATCATATTCCCAGCGCTCAAGGCACAGCTGCCGTACTGCCGGCGGGGTCACACCCCAACAGTCGCTCTACCGCCGCCGAGTGTCCTTCTTTCTCATTGTACCTGCTCACGCCATGGCTCTGAAAAATTAAGAGAAAGTCAAGAAAGTTTTGAGCTCTGCCCAGAAAGCCATTACACCTACTCGGAGGATCTCGGTTCTTGTCCAGATTACGTCTGGGCACCGTCTTATGAACCGTAGGCAATCATTTCTCTCGGCGCCCGGACATGACACTCTTTCCAGGCTTTGTGTATCCATTACGCACTGTCCCTGCATATTACGTGCCCCTATATAAATACTTTGATGATCAAGTTGATCTTTCTTTTTCATGTCGGCTTGACCTAACACGTGCCGTCGTCCACTCCTTCACTCCTTCTGCTCAACAATCCACCCTATTCGTAAAGATGCACCCCAACACTGTCGCTCCTTCGCTTTTATTTATCGGCTCTCTCGCTTCCTTCGCAATGATCGTTCAACAACTTTTCTGGTTCCGCACGTCCCGATGGGACAATCAAGGCCGTCGGGCCAATCGACGGATCCTAGCTGTTTCTGCTGTGCTCTTTACTGTGCTCTTGTCCACCCTCTCCGGTATTTTAGGTCTTCTTGCAAGTCAGGCATGGCGCGTGGGTGATTACTCACGCGCAACACTGAATACTGTTGGCGAAAAGGTTGTTGTTGTTGCCTTTCAGTTTGGTCGTGAGTATGGTGTATCCCTATCGGAAATAAGTACTTACGGTTTTCCCAGTCACAGTGTACTCGATGTTTGTCCTAAATATAAAAGCTTTAGTTGAGCCTATACCCTCACCACGCATCGGGATCGTTACGTTGGAAAATGTGAGAGGTCTCACCGCAGCTATGTCTTTCCCCCTCGTTGCTAGTACGTACTTTCGATCTTCCACTTGCGTCGTAGCCTCATGTAATTTTCATCTTAGCCACAGTCATATCGACCGTCATTGCGGCACTCCATGAAGACTATCCAGTCGCTCGCTTCCCAGCGATCTGCTGGCTTGTCATTTATATACCCCTGTTAGGCGTTAGCATCCTCCTTTACTTATCCTCACAGGAACACCCGATCGTCGCGCGCCTATGGCTCGTCTTTGCGGTCGGGCAAGCTTGTGGAGTCCTCTCTGCTACTTGCGCGCTCGTTGGGAAAGGGGACTTTCAGACCCCTACGTCCCTTTTCGTCGTGTTCTGGGGCACATGCGTTACGTTTGCCCTCCATAGTGCGTCTTCCCGCTCCTCCGCTGTCGCATTGACTCGACTGATTGCCGCCTTGGCGTCCAGTTCAATCCATCATACCCGATTCCCAAACGAAGTCGCCCCTTTTGGGCCAAGAACCATTCACGCGCAAGAGATCCCCTGGCACTCTCGTGCATACTCCTCATTCCAGTAATATTGGGTCGTTGAGGCCACTACCAGTTGCGATCACAACTTGCACGGAGGATTTTCGCGCCTTGCAGGATCCGTTCGCCCCACCCTCCTCGCCGCTAATCGAGACGTCGTTCCCTCTGTCTGAAGCAGCGAGGAAGAGGACACTCTCAGTTTTAGCGGCTTCGACTCGTCACTCGTCACCCGCAGACCTAATGTTGCCATCAGTTCTCCTGCGATCGCTTGAAGATGACACACCTCCGTCGCTCTCGCCGCCGGCTCCTGCGCTAGTGCGTGCTAGCGTCAGTGGTGCTTTCGGCGCGTGATTTTGTTAGAATACGCGTGTAATAGGTATAGGGTGTGTGTCTGTGTGTATGTACGTGTGGCAGTTCACCGATCTGTAACGCGCATGTTGTTCATTTACACCTTCACGAGTTGAGACGAAAAGGAGCTTCTCAAAAATGCTCCGTCGACACAGCTTGCACTAAAGCTCGATCATGAAACAATCGCGCGTTTTGACGTGTGTGTTTCTCATTCCTCATTCCGCACCAGACCCCTGTCGCACGGCACCCACGTTTTCGGTCCCTGACCGCAGCCCTAGGGTTTCCGTGCAGGTTCTCGTCTTGCCCCAGTTCGGTTATATACTTGCGCCCTCTTCTCCTACCCTGCATTCTACTCATTCATCATCGCCATACTAGAAGCAATCGTATTTCTCCTCCCTTCGACTACTATGAAGCCCAAAGCACAGACTCTCCGCGAGGCCCCCGGCTCGATGCGCCGCGCGACGCCAAACCGGCTACTCCACACG
>Ga0137359_10004273_pt1 | contig 11690 bp, 4 predicted proteins | sample Mad1_40_16metaG_FD_108281 | JGI IMG/M metagenome (GOLD analysis project Ga0137359, IMG submission 108281) | Vadose zone soil microbial communities from Angelo Coast Range Reserve, California, USA - Mad1_40_16 metaG | ecosystem: Environmental > Terrestrial > Soil > Vadose zone | place: USA... | reverse complement strand
AGCGCGGACAACCGCAACGCGTTGCAGGAGCTGGACTCCCTCAAGAGCAACATCGACCACATCAAAGACATCGTGGCCATGCAGCAGCGCTATGCAAAGCTCGGCGGCGTGGCGGAGGTCATCGACATCAGACACCTGGTCGAGGAGAGCATGCGCATCAATGCCAACGCCTTCGAGCGTCATGAGGTCAAGGTGGTGCGCGAGTTCAGGGATGTTCCGCAGATCACCGTCGACAAGCACAAGGTGCTGCAGATACTGGTGAACGTGTTGCGCAATGCCAAGGACGCCTGCGAGAGCATGGGCGAGCAGCAGCGGCGCGTCACGATAGGCGTCGAGCGATGCGCCGCCGGCGTGCGGGTCGCGATCACAGACAACGGCACCGGGATCGCCGCCGAGAACATGAGTCGCATCTTCACTCACGGGTTTACAACCAAGAAGACCGGTCACGGCTTTGGGTTACACAGCGGAGCACTCGCTGCCAAGGAGATTGGCGGCGTGTTGCAAGCCGAGAGTGCCGGTCCGGGCCAAGGCGCAACTTTCGTTCTGGAACTTCCCCTGAAACCTTCTGAGAATACACATGGCTAGCAACCCCCTGAACCTCAGACCGCGAGTGCTCGTGGTGGATGACAACAAAGCGATCCACGAGGACTTCCTGAAGATCCTGGGCGGCTACACCGGCGGCAGTAGCGAGCTGCTGGCGGCAGAGCGCCTGCTGTTGGGCGAGGCGACCGGGTCCGCGCCGCGGCCGACTTTCCAGATCGACACGGCCTTGCAGGGTCAGGAGGGTGTGGCGCGGGTCAAGCAGGCGCTCAAGGAAGAGCAGCCGTACTCGATGGCATTCATCGACATGCGCATGCCGCCGGGCTGGGACGGCCTGGAGACCATTCAGCGCCTGTGGGAGCTCGACCCGCACGTCCAGGTTGTCATCTGCTCGGCGCATTCGGACTACGACTGGACGGAGGTGGTAGCGCGTCTCGATCACTCCGACAAGCTACTGGTAATCCAGAAACCGTTTGAGCCGATCGAGGTGCTGCAGTGTGCCAACGCGCTGACGCGCAAATGGGAAAACGAGCGGACTTTGCGGCGCCAGGTCGAGCATCTGGAACACGTCGTCGAGACTCGCACCCAGGGACTGGAAGCTGCCAACAAGCAGTTGCGGCACCTGGCAAGCCACGACGCCCTGACCGGTCTGCCCAATCGAGTACTACTGGACGATCGCCTGGCGCAGGCGGTGGCTCACGCAGAGCGCGACGGCCACAGCTTCGCGGTCGCCATGTTCGATCTCGACCGTTTCAAGATCGTCAACGATTCGTTCGGACACCGGGCGGGTGACGAGCTCATCAAGGAGGTGGCGCACCGCATTGCGGGTATCGCCCGCAGCACCGACACCGTAGGCCGGCTGGGAGGCGATGAGTTTCTGTTCATAATGGATCGGCTTGCGAAGGGCGAGGATGCGGAACACATCGCGCGCCGCGCCGTTGAGGCGTTGCAGGTGCCGATCCGGCTCGCTGGTGTTGATATCCACACCTCCTCGAGCATCGGCATCGCAGTGTTTCCCGCGGATGGCAAGAACGTCGAAACGCTGATTGCCAACGCAGACGCGGCCATGTACTGCGCCAAGCAGCGGGGCCGGAACAACATTCAATGCTATGCCTCGGGAATGAATTCCGTTACGCAGGACAAGGTGAAGCTGGAGAGCGACCTGCACGAGGCGCTGGTGCTGCGGCAATTTGAGCTCCACTACCAGCCGAAGGTCGACACCGCAACGGGCGCGATTCACGGCGCCGAGGCGCTCATTCGCTGGCGGCATCCGCAACGTGGCCTGGTGGCTCCGGGGGAGTTCATTCCGCTGGCGGAAGCGTGCGGGTTGATCGATTCCATCGGTGCATGGGTGGTGCGCGAGGGGTGCCGGCAGGCGCGCGCGTGGCAACTTGAGGGTCTGCCGCATCTGCGCGTTGCGGTCAATCTGTCGGCGTTTCAATTCCGCCACGGCAACCTGCTGCAGGTGATTCGTGAGGCGCTGCAGGCCGCAGACCTCGAGCCACGCTTTCTCGAGGTGGAGATTACCGAGAGCGCGTTGATGAGCGATCCGGAAGAGTCCGTGACCATCCTGGAGCAGCTCAGCCGCATGGGGGTGGTCGTGTCGGTCGACGACTTCGGCACCGGCTACTCGAGTATGAGTTACCTGCGCCGCTTTCCGATTGACAAACTGAAGATCGATCGCGGCTTTATCGCCGAGTTGATATCGCGGGCCGACGATGCCTCGATCGTGAAGGCGATCGTTTCCCTGGCGCACAGCCTGCATCTGAAGGTGGTTGCTGAAGGCGTCGAAACGGAAGAACAGCTCGCGCTGCTCAAGAGTCTCGGCTGTGACCAGTATCAGGGGTTCTGTTTCAGTCCGGCAGTGCCGGCGCCGAAGTTCGCCACGCTGCTGCGCGAATCGCAGCTCAAGGCCGCCGCGATCGTCGATCCCGAAGCTGACCGGACTCACAGCAAGCTCGCGGTTTATCGACCCCGCTAGGGCGGGGACGCATCCCGCACCCCGCACCGTCGCACCGGGCTAACGTTCCGGCGCGGGTGGCCGTTTAAACCCGGCGGCTGGCGGTAGCATCCAAGCTTGTAGGGGTGGGTCCCCTGCTAGCGCGTGGGCTTGAGCCATGGACAGCCTGCACTGGTCGAGCCGCAGCCCGATCGGCGTGATCGTCATCGCGGTGTTCCTGGGTCTGCTTGGGCTCCTGAGCCTGAGCCGCCTGCCGTTGCAGCTGTTCCCGGACATCAACCGGCCGGAACTGTCCATCCAGACCGGCTGGCGCACGGCGTCGCCGGAGGAAGTCGAGTCCGAGCTGCTCGAGCCCCTCGAGAGCGTCTTACAGGGGATGCCCGGCGTCGAGGAAATCGAGGGCAACGCCTTCGCCGGCGGAGCGCAGGTGAACCTGCGCTTCACGCTCGGAACGGACATGAAAAACGCGCTCGTGGAAGTGATCGGGCGCCTCAATCGGCTGCCGCCGCTGCCGCGCGATGCCGATCGCCCCAGCGTGTCGCTCGGGGGTAACGGGAATACGAACGAGACCCTGTCCTGGTTCTTCGTGCAACTGCTGCCGGGGACCCCGGGTCCGATCCAGACGCAGCGACGCTTCATCGAAGATACGGTGCGTGCGCGGCTCGAGTCGATACCGGGCGTCGCGGCCGTCCAAGTCAACGCGGGTCCTCCCGACGACGTGCGTATCACGCTCGACCTGGCGCGCGCCGCTGCCCTCGGAATCACTATCCCCGATGTGGCCAACCGCGCGGCCAGCGCCACCAATGTGTCCGGTGGCCAGCTCGATGTCGGACGGCGCCAATACACGCTGCGGTTCACCGGGCGGTTCTCGCCCGAGCAGCTCGGCGCTCTGGTGCTGGCCTGGCGCGACGGCCGGCCCGTGCGCCTGGCGGACATTGCCACGATTGATGTCGCTCCGCCCGCACGGCAGTTCTTCGGGTACCAGAACGGCAACCCGGCGATCGGCATTCAGGTGTTCCGGGCCAACGGCGCCAATGTGCTGGCGACGCTCGAGGCGGTCAAAGCCGCGGTCGCGGAGCTGCGCGAGGGAGCACTCAGGGCCCACGGGCTCGGTATCGAGCAGTCCTTCGACGCGTCGCTGTTCATTCGCCGGGCCGTGAGGCTCCTGACCGAGAACCTGGTCATCGGAGCCTTGCTGGCGCTGATCGTGGTCTGGTGGTTCATGCGCGAGTGGCGCGTCACGCTGCTGATCGCGGCCACCATCCCGGTGTGTCTGTGCGCCACCTTCATTGCGCTCGATCTGTTCGGCCGCAGTCTGAACGTCATCTCCCTCGCCGGGCTCGCGTTCGCGGTGGGCATGGTAGTCGAGGGCGCCATCGTGGTCTCGGGGAACGTGGTACGCCTGCGCGAGGGCGGTATGCCTCTGGACGAGGCGACCAGAAAGGGCGCTCGGCAGGTCGCCGGTGCGCTGCTTGCCTCCACGGCCACAACGGTGGCCGTGTTCGTGCCGGTGCTGTTTCTCAAGGACGTCGAGGGTCAGCTGTTCGGTGATCTCGCGCTCACCATCTCGATCGCGGTTGCGATCTCGGTCGTGGCCGCGTTGACGCTGCTGCCGGTGGCGCTGAGCTTCGCACTGAACCGCCCGCTGCGTCCCAGCGGCTATGGTCAGGGCTGGCCACGGCTCACCGAGTGGGTGCTGCGGGTGACCGACACGCGGCCGAAGCAGCTGTCGTGGATCGCAGGGTTGCTGCTGTTCCCGCTGCTGCTCACGTGGTGGATGCTGCCGCCGCTCGATTACCTGCCCCCGGTCAAGCGAGCGGCCATTGACGCCTTCTTCGATTTTCCACCGGGCATGAGCCCCGAGGCGGTCAATCGCGAGTTGGTCCCGACGATCCTCGGACGCATGCGCCCCTACATGGAGGGTCGACGGCAGCCGCGGCTCAAGAACTGGTACATCCTCACCTGGCCCGGGGGCGGCACCATCGGCGCCCGGGTTGTGGACGAGAGCCGCATTGGGGAGCTGGAGCGGCTGGTGCGCGACAAGATCGTCGTGGGTTTGCCGGACACGCGGGTCTTCACGGTCGAGGGAGATCTGTTCGGCGGCATCGGCGGCTCGGCCCGCTCGGTGGGAATTCACCTGCAGAGCGAGGACACCGCGGCGCTCAACCGGGTGGCTCTGGAGGGCCGGACGCTGCTCGAAAAGGTATTCCCCGGTGCCGCCGTGCAGAGCTTCCCGAACCCCGAGGACGTCGCCCTCGAGTTGCGCGCCGTGCCGGACGATCGCCGGATCGCCGAAGTAGGCTGGGACCGGGCCACACTGGGGACGGTCGTGCGCGCCGTCGGCGAAGGAGCGTGGCTGGGCGAATACTTCGACGGCAAGTCACGCCTGCCCATCGTCCTGCGCGCGAGCGAAGGCACGACGCCCGAGGACCTGTCGAACGCGCCGCTGATGACCCCCGCCGGGCTGGTCGTGCGGCTGGGGGATCTGGTGCAGTTGTCCACCGAGCTCGGGCCGCCGGCGATACGCCGCCTCAATCACCGGCGCACGGTGACGCTCACCGTGGATCCCCCCGGGTCCCTGTCGCTGGAGAAGGTGCTGAGCATCATCGACACGCAAATCCTGCCGAAGCTGCGCGCCGACATGCCGCCCGATGGCTCGATGCGCCTCGCCGGCAGCGCGGACAGCCTGAGTCAGACGCTCGCCGCGATGAGTCGGGTGTTCGCACTGGCGCTCATCGTACTGTTGCTACTGATGACCGTGCTGTTCCGGTCGGTGCGCGACAGCGTCATCGTGCTGCTGACGGTGCCGCTGGCACTCGTCGGGGGTGTGGTCGGACTGCGCTTGCTGGATCTGGTGAAATTCCAGGCGCTCGATCTGCTCTCCATGATCGGTTTCGTGATGATGATCGGCGTCATCATCAACCACGCAATACTGCTGGTGGCGGCGGTGCGCAGCATCGAGGCGCAAGGCGCGACGCTCGAGCAGGGGATTCGTGGCGGACTGCAACAGCGTCTGCGGGCGATTCTCGCGAGCACGCTCACGGGTGCCTTGGGAGCGTTGCCGATGGCGGTCAATCCGGGGCCGGGCAGCGTCATCTATCGAGGTCTGGCCGCCGTCAACATCGGCGGCGTGGTCATCAGTCTGGTGTTCAGTCTGGTGCTGCTGCCGGCGCTGATGCGGTTGCTGCGCGCCCGGGGTCGCGCGGGAACCGCTACCGTGCCGGCCGCGGCATCTTTGGTGCCACCATGAGAGATCCATGACCATGCGCGCAAGCAGCCTGCCAGGGGTTGCGCTGCTGGCCATCGCGGCCGGATCCTCGCTGACGGCCGTGAAGGCCGCGGGCGCCCCGCAGGGATCCCCGGAACGCGTGGTAGTCGAGGTCGGGACGGTCAGCGTGCGTCCCGTGACGGTCCGCAGCTGGATACCAGGCTCGATCGTGAGCCGCGCCGACGCGCGCATTGCCAGCGTGATCGGCGGTCGGGTGATGTGGATTGCCGAAGTCGGTGCACGTGTGAGACAGGGAGATCCGATTGCCAGGCTCGATGACACGGTTTCGCGGTTGCGGGCCGAGGACCTGCACGCGCAGGTCGAGCGCGCGCGTGCCCAACATGCGGTGGCCAGTTCGCAGCTGGAGCGCTTCAATCGACTCGCGGCCACCCAGGCGCTGAGCGCCAGTCAGCTCGAGGACGCGCGCGCGCAACGCGACGTGTCGACCGATGACGTGGCGCGAGCGGATGCGCAACTGCGGCAGGCGCAGTACGAGATCGGTGAGTCGGTGATTCGGGCGCCGTTTCCCGGCGTCGTGACCGAGCGCTTCATCCAAAGAGGCGAGTACGTGCAGATCGGTGCCGCGACGGTGCGGCTCGTCAACACTGCTGATACCGAGGCGCGCGCGACCGCGGCGCTTGACCTGGCCGCCAATGTCCACCCCGGACAGGCAGTCACGGTGCGCGAGCACGGGGTCGAGAAGACCGGGACGGTGAGAACGGTCGTTCCGGTCGGCGATGATCGCTCGCGCCAGTTCGAGGTGCGCGTCACGTTTGCGAATCCCCAATGGCTCGTGGGCACTCCGGTCGAAGTGAGCCTGCCCTCGACCGCCGAGCGTACCGCCGTCACGGTGCCGCGCGACGCGCTGGTGATTCGGCAGAATCATTCGTATGTGCTGCGTGTCACGCGCTCCGATACCGTGGAGGAGCTCGACGTGATACCGGGCGTCGGCTTCGAGGACGCGGTGGAAGTCCGCGGGGCACTCGCACCCGGTGACCGGCTGGTGGTGCGCGGCGCCGAGCGCCTGGCGGCGGGACAGGCCGTGCGCGTCATCGATCCCGCACGCCACAGGACTCAGGCTCATCCCGGCTAAGTCACGCCACAGGAGCGGACGATTATGCCGGCTCGAGCTGGTCACCCAAACCGGCGTTGTCGGTGCGTTTCGCCTGTTCGGCATGGTGGTCCGCCGCGAGCAGCATATAAAACGCCGGCACCACGAACAGCGTGAACAAGGTGCCGATCGAAAGGCCCGTCGTAATCACAAGCCCCATCGAGAACCGTCCCGCAGCACCTGCGCCCGAGGCGATCACGAGCGGAAACACGCCGAGCACCATCGCCGCGGTCGTCATCAGGATCGGACGCAGGCGCACGCCGGCGCCATGCTCGATGGCGTCGCGCTTGGTCATACCGGTGCGCTGCGATTCATTCGCGAACTGCACGATGAGGATGCCGTGTTTGGAGATCAGGCCCATCAGCGTGACCAGGCCGACCTGGGTGTAGATGTTAAGGCTCGAGATCAGGTTGACAAAGATCAGTGCACCGAACAACGCCATCGGTACCGACACCAGGATCACGATCGGATCGCGCAGACTGTTGAACTGTGCCGCGAGTGCGAGAAACACGATGATTACCGCGAACATCAGGGTGGTCGCGAAGCCGCCGGACTCCTGCACGAACTGGCGTGACTGGCCGGAGTAATCGAGCTGATAGCCGCTCGGCGCGATTTCTACCAGTGCATCGCGCAGGAATTTCAGTGCCTCGCCCTGCGACATGCCGCTCGCGCCGGTGATCGTCGCAGAGTTCAGCTGCTGGAAGCGGTTGATCGACTGCGGTACGGTCGCGCGCTTGAGGCTCGCGAGCGTTGATGCCGGTAGCACCGCACCGCCGGGCGCGCGCACGTAATAGTCGAGCACCTGATCGGGATTCAGCCGATCGGCCTGCAGCACCTGTGGGATCACCTTGTAGGAGCGCCCGGCGATCGAGAAGTAATTGACGTAGCCGCCGCCGAGCGCGTCGCCGAGCGCGCTGCCGACATCCTGTTGCGTGAGGCCCAGGGTCGAAATCAGATCGCGATCAACGACCACGGTCGACTGGGGCTTGTCAATCTTCAGATCCGCGTCGACGAACCAGAACTTGCCGCTGTCCTGCGCCTTCTTCAGCACCGCCTGCACGACCTCGTTGAGGTTCTGGAACGGTTCGGTGGTGTTGACAACAACCTGAATCGGCGCGCCTTGCGCTCCCGGGAGCGCCGGCAGCGAGAACACGAAAATCTGGCCGCCGGCGATCGCGCTCCACATTCCCTGTAACACCTGCTGCAATTGGGCGGCGGATCTACTGCGCTGGTTCCAGGGCTTGAAGAGCATGCCGCCGAAGCCGGTGCCCGGGGTGATGATCTGGAACAACATTTCGTATTCGGGCAGCGTCTTGCCGATCGCGAACATCTGCTGCGAGTAGCCGAGCATTTGCTGTGCGGTCGCGTTTGGAGAGGCCTTGAGCTGATAGAACAGGAAGCCCTGATCTTCGTCCGGCGTGAGTTCCGATTTGGACGTCATGCCGAGCAGGATGGTCGCGCCGAACAGCAGCGCGCCCATGACGACAATCACGCTCCAGGTCGCGAGCGTAGCTCGCAGCAGCCGCTGATAGCCGTAGCGCACGCGCGCGAACTGGCGGTCGATGAACTGCACGAAACGCCCGCTCTCCTGCTCGCTCCTGAAGAAGCGCGAACACATCATCGGCGACAAGGTCAGCGCGATGACGGCCGACACCGTCACCGCGCCGGCGAGCGTGAACGCGAACTCGGTGAACAGGGCGCCGGTCAGACCTTTCTGGAAGCCGATTGGCACGTAAACGGCGATCAGCACGACGGTCATGGCGAGAATCGGGCCGCCCAGTTCGCGCGCCGCGAGGAGCGACGCCTGCAGCGGTGTCTTGCCTTCCTCCTTCATGTGCCGGTCGACGTTCTCTACGACGATGATCGCGTCGTCAACGACCAGACCGATCGCCAGCACCAGCGCCAGCAGCGTCAGCAGGTTCATCGAATAGCCGAACGCCAGCATGACGAAGAACGTGCCGATCAGTGACAGGGGCATCGCGACGACCGGAATGATGACCGCGCGCAGGCTCCCCAGAAACAGGAAAATCACCACGGTGACGATCAGCAGCGCCTGGATCAGCGTCTTCACGACCTCGCGAATCGATGCGGTGACGAATTTGGTGCTGTCGTAGACGATCTCGCCGGACAGGCCGCTCGGCAGCTGCGCCTGGATCTCGGGGATCGCAGCGCGCACCCGCTGCGCGACTTCGAGGATGTTCGCATCCGGCGCCACCTTGATGCCGATGAACACCGCCAGTTTGCCGCTGAAGGAGACGTTGGCGTTGTAGTCTTCCGCGCCGAGCACGACGTTGGCGACATCCTCGAGACGCACGATCGCGCCGTCCTTCTGCTTGATACTGAGCTGCTTGAATTCCTCGACCGAGTGCAGATCGGTGCCGGCGGTGAGATCCACGCTGACCATCTGTCCCTTGGTGGTGCCGACCGCGGCCAGATAGTTGTTGGCACCCAGCGCCTGGTAGACATCGGCGGCCGTGACGCCGTGCGCGGCGAGCCGCGCCGGGTCGAGCCACGCGCGCAGCGCGAACTGGCGCCCGCCGAGGATCTCCGCGGTCTGCACGCCCTGCACGGCGTCGAGTTTGGGCTTGACCACGCGCGCCAGGTAATCGGTGATGCTGTTGGACGGTAGCACATCGCTGCGAAAGCCCATGTACATCGCGTCGATGGTCTCGCCGACCTGCACGTTCAGCACCGGCTGCTGCGCCTGCGGCGGCAGCTGATTGCGCACCGAGCTCACTTGCGTCTGGATCTGCGTCAGCGCGCGGTTGGCGTCGTAGTTGAGCCGCAACGTCGCGGTGATGGTCGACAGGCCGGCGACGCTTGTTGAGGACAGATAGTCGATACCCTGTGCCTGCGCGATCGCCTGTTCGAGCGGCTGGGTGATGAAGCCGGCGATGGTCTGCGCATCGGCGCCGTAATAAGCGGTGGTGACGGTGACCACCGCGTTTTCGGTCTTCGGATACTGACGGACCGAAATATCGCTGAGCGCCCGCAGCCCCAGCACGAGAATCAATAGGCTGACGACGATCGCCAGGACCGGTTTGTTGATGAAGGTATCGGTGAAGTTCATGACGCCGACCCCTCACTGCTCCTGTGGCGTCGGGTTCGCACTGTCTGCCGGCTGCACGCTGTTGTCGATCCGGATCGGCGAGCCGCTCTTCAGCTTGATCTGGCCGCTGGTGACGACTTCGACACCTTCGTCGAGTCCCTTGAGGATCGCGACCTGATCACCACGGGTCGGCCCGGTCGTCACGAAGGCCTGCCGCACGACCAGCGCGTCGGGTGGCAATTGCGGTCCTTTGTTCGCCTTGGCCTTCTTGTCGGCATCCTTCACCGCAGGCTGCTGCTCTGTCGGCTCGGCATTTTGCGCGGCCTCTGCGGCGGCCTGTGCCTTGTCGGCTTCGGCCTTTGTCCTGACCACGAATACGGTCTCGCCGTACGGGTTATAGACGACCGCGGTCTGTGGCAGCGTCAGATAGCGCTGCTTCGAGCCTACGTCGATGCTGACGTTGGTGAACATGCCGGGCGTCAAGACGCGACCTGGATTTGGCACCCTCGCCTCGAGCGGCACGTTGCGCGTGTCGCTGTCGACCTTCGGGCTGATTGCACTGAGCGTGCCTACGAACGCCTTCGGAAACGCATCGAGCATCAACGTGACTTTCTCGCCGGCCTTGAGCTCGGCAAGCGTTTTCTGCGGCAGGTGGAAATCCACGTAGACCGGGTCGAGTTGCTGCACGGTCACGATCGTCGTGCCAGAGCTCAGATACGTACCGGGATTGATCGTGACAATGCCGGCCCGGCCCGCGAAGGGTGCACGCAATTGCTTCTTCGCCACATTGACCTGCTGCTGTGCCACCGCCGCCTGCTTGGCCTTCAGGTCGGCGGCCGCCTGGTCGTAATCGGCTTTGCTGATCACCTGCACCGCCAGCTGCTCCTTGGCGCGAGCGTACGTGACGTCGGCGAGCGCGGCGGCGGCTTCGAGCTGACGCAGCTGGGCGACGTCTTCGCTGTCGCGCAGTTGCAGCAGCACCTGGCCTTCCTTCACCTCCTCGCCTGATCTCACATTGACGCGGGTCACGAGCCCGGCGACGTCGAGCGCGAGATCGGCGCCGCGCACCGCCCGCAGCGTCCCCACCGCGCGCAACTCGGGCTGCCATTCCTGATAGGTGGCTTTTGCGGTGCTGACGACCGCGGGCGGAGGTGGTTTGCTGCCCGCTATCATCTTCATGATTGACAGGACCTTGATCCCCGCGATGAGGGCGATCAGCGCGACCACGGCGACGATCATGACAATCATGCGCTTGGTGGTGCTTGGTTTTTGTTCTACGCGCGTCTGCATGCGCGGCTCTCCTCCGTGCGAATCGATGTTCGTGGTCGCGCTCACCATGTTGTGGGCGCTGTCTTCAAGGCCGTCGCCGAGCTGTCTGGCGGCAGTCCTGCGTGGCGCGACCGGCGGCTCCGGCGCCGTGCGTAGAATGTACGGGTCAGCGCGATCCTTTGAAAGATCGATTCGCCGCTGGTTTCTGGTATTCTGCCGCGGCGCTGCGGTGGCATGCCCCTCCCAAAAGACGTAGGCGGCCGCTCCGCCGGTCTTGCGTCATCACTCGCTAGCGGCCGCTATTCCGCGACCGCGCCCGTTGTCGCGCGGGAAATTGGCCGCTAGTCACGTGTCGGGGCGGCGCGCGCGGTGGCGGCGAGCCATCCATTCCCTGGTGCGAGCGGTCGCTGACTGTGGGCGCAGTCGCGAGCCCCGGCAATCACGGTAGGGGGCCGGGCTCTTGCGTTGCAAGTCAATGAAAATAAATAACATT
>Ga0137359_10004272_pt1 | contig 11691 bp, 7 predicted proteins | sample Mad1_40_16metaG_FD_108281 | JGI IMG/M metagenome (GOLD analysis project Ga0137359, IMG submission 108281) | Vadose zone soil microbial communities from Angelo Coast Range Reserve, California, USA - Mad1_40_16 metaG | ecosystem: Environmental > Terrestrial > Soil > Vadose zone | place: USA... | reverse complement strand
TCTATGTGTACGAACCGACAGGGAAGCAGATCGACACGATCAACGTGCCCGAACGTCCGATTCAGCTTTCATTCGGCGTCAAGGACTCTCGCACACTCTTCATTGCCGCGCGGACTTCGCTGTATTCAGTTAGGATGAAGAATCCGGGTCGGTAGAGTAATTATGATCGAAACCTTTTTTTAGAGGAAGAACAATCATAAAACTTCTGATGCTTACTTTCTTTGCGGTCAGGCTGTTTCCGCACAAAAGTCCGCTCGTAAATTCGTATTTGCCGATGAGTTCAAGGGTGCGAGCGGGTCTCCAGTTGATCCAACCAAACGGACAATGCAAACCGGCAGAAAGGTTGGACCCAAACCCAGACCGCAATGCGCACTGGCCTGGACCAGCCCAAAGTATCGCATCTCATGCGTGGCCGGCTTTCCGGCTTTTCAGCGGATCGTTTTATTCGCAATCCTGAATCGCCTGGGTCACAGCGTTGACGTGCGCATTTCAGCAAAGGAACGAGCCCCAGAAGACTCACACGCGCGTCGTGATCGGGTAATACTCTTTTGGCAGGATTTTGGCAGACTCCGCTTACGCTTTGTGCAATTTATACGTGACGGCTCTAACCGCTTCAGTTTGGTTTTGGGAAGCAAGAACGATTGCGCGCGATCCGAGGCGTTTGAGCGCCACCTTGACACGGTAGGGGTCTTCGCAACACAGATAACTTGTCACCACGGACCTCGAATATCGGCTTGCTTCGGGTGCAAAAAAGTAAGCCTCAATTCTGCAATTGCGAACAGGAACGCATGGTAGAAACCGTCCCCCAAACGTCCCGCAGCGATACGCAAATCAGGCGATGCATGCACGGTATGCAGCGCATGCACGTACATTTTTGCTGAGCGGTTTTGTAAGTTGTGAAAATAAAGGAGCGGTGATTTAGATTCCCAAGTTGGATGTTGCGGGTTCGATCCCCGTCGCCCGCTCCAGATTTCCTCAGTAATCTCTAACTGAAAATTCAAAAGCTAGCTAAATGTTAGAAACGGCCCACAACTGCGTTCGATTATTAGCGGCCGTAGTTGAAGGTGATGATGGCGTGAGAAACAGCGGGGACATGTCCGAGTTGGACGTTAACGCCTCTACAGCCCTTAATCTTGGTGGGCGCCAGGCGCAACTGATCGAGGAAATCGATCAAGCCCTGCTCCGGATTGAGGACGGAACTTATGGGCAGTGTGCGCGTTGCGGCAAACCGATCGATGAGCAGCGACTCAAGGCAATGCCGCGCGCGAAGTATGATGCTGAATGTCAGGCCGCGATTGAAGCGGCTCAGGGGATAGATGAGATGCCAACACTTTAGAACGCTGAGGCAAGGCCCTGAGGGTGTGGACGTCACACCGGGTGTTGTCCGCCAGAGGGCACGCAACAAGACTTGGGCGCGCTAGTGAACACTTGAATCACTAGCCGCCCCTTTGTTGGTGAACGAATATTCTTCACGGAGACTAATATATGGCTACGAGCGCAGAATGGCATGAAGACTACGAACAGATGAGCGACGCGGCTTTAAACTTTTCGCGCGCTGTAAAGTCAGTGCAGGAGGAGTTGGAAGCCGTCGATTGGTACAACCAGCGCGCAGAAGCGACCAAAGACGAACAACTGCGCAACATTCTCCTCCACAACCGTGATGAGGAAATCGAGCACGCAATGATGATGCTGGAATACTTGCGGCGGATCAGTCCCGTCTTCAACAAGCACATGAGGACTTACTTTTTTACCAAAGAGGATATTACTAAAATCGAAAAGGTCGGTGAAGATAAGTAAGTCAATACAGATTGCCAAGAACGAGGAAGGCGCGCCGCTTCGATCCGGTGGCTAGAACTTTGTACTGAACCCAGATGGAGGAGAATGATGCAAGGCGAAATACAACAGGAACAATGGCAGGCTTACCTGGACGATTTCAGCAAACGTAACAGCGGACGTGTGGCAGATCTTCAGGTCATAAGCGAAGCACTGGGAACGCAGCCCGAGGCGGAGATGCTGGTTCTTGAAGGCATCACTCTTGAAACGAAGGGATCGCTCGCTTCGAGCGTTGAGATTATGCTCGGCGGAACGGGGCCGGCCGATGCGCGCAACCTGACGCATACGGTAACCAAAGTCCGACGGATCGTGCCAAAGACTGGCGCGGACGGACGCGACGACGGACTCGAAATCGAAGGGGGAGACGGCGCAAAAGTCATTCTAATCTTTGAGGCCCTTCCGGAGTTACCAGAGTAGACAAGGTAAGTTTGGCGGATTGTATCGCTGGAGGAGATGAGCTAAATCGCGCTCCGGAGCGAGACGCCGGTGAGCTGTTCACTCACTCGCCACAGCCGTTTCGCAAACTCGGGATTGATCGCGTAGGGCCTGACGCCGAGTCCCGCTGAGTCAGCGGGCACCACAGACGCGATGTCGCAATCCTCACAATAGACGCCGCCGCGACCTTCGAGTTGGCGGCTTGGGGCACACCGGACACTCGTTGCCGCGCCCTGTTCTACGGTTTGATGTAATCCGCGGGGTCAGCGAATTCGCGGCCGTGAGGGACAGCCTTGATCTCATCTTCTGACATGTGACGGCTTAGACTGTCGCGAGAAATAACTTTGCTATCCAAAGTCAATCTACTGATGTTAGCGCTGGAATGACCAACCCCCGTGCAAGACCATTCTCATCCGCTTGTGAAACTCACATCTCGGTTGAAATGGAACGCGGTAGAATGCGGTCGAGGCTTTTAGGCTTAGGGTGCGGGTGGCCGCACGTAAGGCAATTAACAATAGTAAGGGGTCTAGACATTTAGGGCGTTTGGACAAGGGACGGGAAACAGCGTGCCTAACCCCACAGGCCCGAATTTTCCAATTACACCGAATGGGGGGCCATCCCCGAAGGCTCCAGACACCTCAGCCGAGACTATCAACGAGATTTCTTCTCTGAACTACTCTTTGCCGAGGTTACCAAGTTCGATTACTCCTCCTAAAATATCGTCCGAAAAAAGCCTTTGACATTTCTTTCGAGCAAGCGTAGTGTGCGGGCCATCAATAGCACGTTCTTTTGCAATAACTTGTAAAGTGCTAACTCCCTGAGCTTGTGGTATCCCCCACGGACTCGCCAGTTAGCAATGGTCTCCAACTAAGCGCTTCTCGTCAGCGCTTCCGACATTAGGAGGGGTCTCATGTCTTCCGCTACCCGATCTGGCTACTCCCTGTTAAGGCAAACTGCAACCGTAACAATCGCAATCTGTTTGTTGAGCAGTTCCACACCGGCTGCGCCGCAGACGATTGTCGCAGTAACAAGAGAATCGTGGGCAAGTTTCGCGTTCTGGTACAGCGCCAACGGCGGCCTTCGGAGATTACTTCAGGGCCGTGGCAACGGAAACGAAAGAGCACAGGAGAAGCAAGCGGATCGCGACGCCAAGGTCAGCCGTCTGCAAATCTTTCCCGGCGACGTAACCATCGATCTCAGCGATCACGTGAGATTCACGGCCGTTGCATACGATCGCGATAACAATCCTGTCGGTGGAGTGAAGGTCAAGTGGAGCGGTCAAGGCGCAATACCTCAAACGCGCGTGCGCATCTCGCCGCACGGCGAGTTCGAGGCGATGACGCCCGGCTCATTCACTATCACGGCACAGGCCGGCCCGAGGTCCGCACAAACGACGGTCACGGTGCGCGCCGGTCTCAAGCGAGACCTAAATGCGACTCCCACTGGGACGCGCCAGGTCTCGTCGCGCGATCTCCCTCCTGCAAAGACTGCGTCAGCCAAGGAGCAGAAAAAGTCTGAAGGTAGCGCCGGACTTCAATTCAAGGGAAGCAATCGGCAAGGCGGAAGCAGCGCTGCCAGACGAGCGCATGCTGCGGCAGCGATGCCAGATCCCATGCCTCAGGGCGGAGGTGGTGGTTGGGACAGCACCAATTACTGGTCCGCAGGCCTACCAGAAAATCGAGTCGGCGATCCGCCCGGCGCCACCGTCGATGGCGGCGCGGGCAGCGGCAATTTTCAATTTGCCGCGCCGGTGGTGAGCTTGCCGGGCCGAGGAATAAACATCTCGCTCGGCCTCGCCTACAACTCCCGTCTTTGGAACAAGGCAGGATCACAGATCAGTTATGACAACGATCGCGGCTGGCCAGCGCCGGGATTCAATTTGGGTTTCGGCAAACTGATGGGAATGGGCGTTTACAAGGGTGGCATGCTCGTCGATGCCGACGGCACTCGCCATGGTTACACCGGGAACATCACGGTCTATAATTGGGGCACGACTTTCGTCGGGCACACCACCGACGGCAGCTTCATTGACTATAACTATCAGAGCGGCACCGGTGGGCCGATCGTTTGGGCTCAGGCAAAGCTAGCCAACGGCACGATCATTCAATACGGCGCCATGAGTACCGCGGCGGTCTATCCCACTTCTATCGAAGACGCCAACGGTAACTTGACCACGATCACTTACGTTAATAATAGCGGTCCGCGGATTCAAACCGTCACTGACACCATGGGCCGGGTTATCAATTTCTCTTACGACGCGAACAATTTGCTAACCGCGATCACAGCGCCGGGATATAACGGCGGTAGCGCTCGCACGTTGGTCAGGTTGCACTATCAGCAACTCGCGCTGAATTATGTGAATGCGTTCAGCGGTCTGACGCCCTCAGTCAGAGACCCTTATCCATGGGTCATCGATGCCATCTACTATCCAGCCACGAGCACCGGCTATTGGCTGCCCGTTTCTGATTCATATTCGAGTTACGGCATGTTGGCTAAGGTCGTCGAAGAACGGGGCATGGGTTTCTCCGCGACTTCGCTTAACGACATGGGCAGCGTTTCTCAAGGCGCAATCACGCGCCGCGAGACTTATAACTATCCGTTGACGCCGAATTCTGGTCTCACCGATGCACCGACATACACGTCTTTGCTTGAAGAGTGGACGCGCGACGGAACGAATTTGGACTCGGCGACCACCGGGTATGAAGTTCATGAGATCGACAATCCGCGCACCACCGTCATCACACTGCCTAACGGCACGAAGAGCAAACAGTACTCTTACAACTATAGCAGCCTTCCGGACACCGATCCTCTCAAAGCGCTCGACGGACTTGTTTTCCACGATGTCACCTACGTGATAGATGAAAATAGTCCGCTTCAGAGCAGCAGTTCGACTTGGGAGCAAGGCGCTTACAACACTCCGCGGCCCACAAGAGTTGAAAAGACAGACGAGCGCGGTGAGACCACTGCCGCTGCATTCACCTATGGCGCCGCTTACAATCAGGTAACCGAAGTGCGCGATTATGATTACGGCGGCGCCACTCTGCTGCGGGCTACAAGAACTCAATATCAGAACAGTTCAAATTACACGGGTGGTTGTAACATCAACGGTTGCTGGGGCCGCCACATTTTCAACCTGCCGCTGACGATTGAAATCTTCGATCCCAACAACAACCGACTCTCGCGCACTGAGTACCAGTATGATGGCCAGCCATTGAGCGCCGCGCCGAATGTCGTCATGCACGATCAGGCATTCAATCCGCACGCCGCGGACGAAGGTTATTGTTATTGGGATATCGACTGGAATGATCCTGATTGTAATGGGAGTTGTTTCCCAGATTGCCCGGAATGCATTCAGCCCCGGGGTTGCGACGGGTACTGCCCGCAGTATTACTACTGTCCTTATGACGCTTCTACAGACTATCGCGGCAACGTCACGCAGGTGACGAATTATGCGAATGTCGACAACACATCCGCCACGGAAGCAATTAACGAAACACGCCGTTATGACGTCACCGGCAACCTCGTGACCGCCTCTACCGCGTGCTGTCAGCAAACCAGCTTCAATTACACTATCGATACTCAGTACGCTTACCCACTTTCGAAGACGCGCGGCTCGGCCACGGATGCTTACGCGCAAGTGACTACGAGCGGGACTTACGACTTCAATACGGGTCTCGGACTGTGGGCGAAGGATGCCAATGGCCGGCTATCGACCGCCCTTTATGACTCAAATACTTTGCGGCCAACGAGTTCCGTATCACCAACCGCCGCGCACACGGATGATGCCTATGATGACGCAGCCATGACTGTGACCTCGACCACTTATCTTTCATCACTTGATGGCGGCGGCATCGCCGATCAGAACATCAAGTACCTGAACGGCCAAGGACAAGTGCGCATTGAGAAGGCTCTCGGAGTAAACAACACTTGGGACGAAGTCGATACCACTTACAACAACCTGGGTCAGGTCTATCAGCAGTCGCGTCCTTTTCGCGTCGGCGCGGAAACTCCCGTGACCAGCACGGTTGCGTACGACGCGCTCGGCCGCACTGTTAGCGTTACTGCGCCTGACGGCAGCGTGACGCAAACTTTCTACAATGAAGCGTCGCGGCCAAGCACAGCCTCGAGCAGTGCGGGGGAAACCACGCGTGTGCAGGATGCCTGGGGCCGCGAGCGTTGGGGCCGCACGGACGCCAGCGGACGACTGGTCGAAGTGGTTGAACCTAACCCCAGCGGCGACGGATCAGTCGCCAACGGCGGGTTGGTGACGACTTACGGCTACAACACACTCGGCAATCTGACCCAGACGAACCAGGGTGCGCAGACCAGGCTCTTCAAGTACGATTCCCTCGGCCGCTTGACCGCGCAGAAACTCGCCGAACGGAATCCGACACTCAGCGATGCCGGAACTTATGTCGGTTCGGGGACGTGGAGCGATGTCTTCACTTATGACGAGCGCTCGAACCTGACTTCCCGCAAAGATGCACGAGGCGTCAAGACGGTTTACAACTACGGAGGCGATCCGTTGAATCGTCTGCAATCCGTTTCCTGGGACACGAGTGATTTTCAGGATACTTCCAACCCGATCTTGCCGGCGGCTACAGTAAGTTACAGCTATCGAACCAAGAGCAGTCCAACTGACTTGAAAGATGTGACACAGCTCGCAACTGTCACAACCGCGAATATCTCGACTGCGAGTTACAGCTACGATGACGGCGAAGGCCGAGTCACTTCGAAGACCTTGACCTTGGCCAGCCGCTCTGGTTATCCATTTGTCACGGACTACATTTACGATACTTTGGATCGCGTCACCGACGTGCGCTATCCGGCGGAGTACGGAAACGGCAGCGCGCCTCGCAAGGTGGTGCATCACGATTACGACCTCGCGAGTCGGTTAAGCGGTCTCACTTACGATAGTCAATCGTTTGCTTCGAACATTGTTTACAACGCGGCCAGCCAGACGACTCAACTGAGCGTGGGCACAGGCACGAACCAGGTTAACGAAAGCTACGGCTACAATGCGCAAACCGGGTTGCTCGACAGTCAGACAGCGACGCGCAATGGTTCAACGCTGCTGAATCTCTCTTACGATTATACGAACAGTAACGGCAAGCGCACGGGACAGCTCACAAAGATTTCCAACAATCTCGATCACAACAAGGATCGTGGTTACGAATACGACGCACTCGGAAGATTGCAAAGGGCCACCGGCGGACAGAACGTCAACTGGGCGCAGCGTTACGAATACGATCGTTTCGGTAATCGGAACAACGCCTTCTCGTGGACGGCTTCCGACTATGTGACGCACATTTACCAGAGTGCCCTTGGACATGGACCGGCCGACTTGAATCCTATCCTCAGCACTTTGCAATCTGCCTACGCCCAAGGGCCGTCACAGTTTCTGACGGCGATGCAGAGTGTTGGTGAGACTGTCTTCAGTTCGCAGGAATACGCCAATCGCAATCGTTCGAATCACGACTACGTTTACGACCTCTACAAGGCATACCTCTATCGCGAGCCGGACCCGGGCGGGTGGGACGCGTGGACCGCTGTCCTCGATAGCAATTCCGGCACGAGGGCGGATGTGCGCAACGGCTTTGCCTGGAGCGCAGAGTTTCAGTTGAAAGTGAAGGGTATCAGTCCTTATCCACAGACGAATGGAGCAGTGCCGCCCGATGGAATTGGTTTTGGATTCGACAGCGCTTCAAACCGCATCAACTCACCGGGATTTGCTTACGACGCCGCGGGCAATGAAACACGGGCCTTGATTCCCGGCAGCAGCACTAACTCACAACGCTTTCAATACGACGCCGCGAATCGCTTGGTGAAGGTTAAGGCTGATGACAACAGCACGGTGCTCGCGACTTACACGTACGGCAGTTCGAACGAGAGATTGATTGCCGAGGAAGGCGGCCTGCGGACTTACTATGCCTGCCACGGTAGCGTCGAATACATTGAAAGCGGAGGTTCGACGACGCCCGTATGGTCAAAGAGTTACGTATACCTTGGCAATCGTTTGCTTTCTACTCTTACTCCCAACGGTAGTGGGGGTGAAAGTGTTCAATATCATCACCCGGATCGATTGGGCACAAGGCTTGTGACTGATCCCTCAAATGGAACTTCGTTCGAACAGGTCACGCTGCCCTTCGGCACAGCTTTGAACGCCGAATCAACGGGAGCGACAAACAAACGCTTCACTTCTTATGATCGCAGTGCCACTACAGGATTAGACTATGCCGTTAATCGTCACTACGACCCGCAGCAGGGAAGATTTACACAAGTCGATCCGGCGGGCATGGGTATGTCTAGCCTTGGAAGCCCGCAGACATTCAACTTGTATGCCTATTGCTCGAACGATCCAATTAATCATGTTGACCCGAGCGGCCTCTTCTGGGGCAAGCTGTTCAAATGGATCAGCAAGGCGCTGAAGTGGATTGGCATCGCGGTCCTGGTGGCAGTAGTGGTGATGACCGGTCCGTTCGCGCCCGCTGCTGGAACCGCCTTGGCCCATGTATTGGGTTTCTTGATCGGCTTGGGAGCAAAAATAGGGATGGCAATGAACTTCCTGGCTGGGGGCGTGCTATTGGGAGAGGGTGCAACTGCGGCGACCGCCGCGATGCTCGGAGCGGGCGGGTTATTACTAGCGTCGGCTGGTGTCGGCGCGATTGCGAATCACCTTGCACAGAGTCCACAAAAGAATAAGGATCAGGATAAGCGCCCGCCCAAGGAACATCCCCTTATTATTGAACGACCTAAACTGCCACGTGGGAAAACGCCTACACCAGAAGAGGCGTACAATCAATGCGTTGCTACGTATGAGCATATTTTCAACCAGGACGTAGAAACTGTTACGGAGGAAGCTAACAAGCGTATTGAGGAGAGAGAGAAGGGACCCATGTCACTCGGTAGGGTCTCTAAGGTGTTGGACAGGATCGACAGCATATTATCGCTTATTACAGGCGAGGGAGGAGAATTTGATCCAGGAGATAGCGGTGATAGCTGGAGCGACCTCCTACTTAAGCAGAAGAGGATCGAAGAGATAGAAAAGGGAACGAAAGAAGCGGCCGCGAGGCGAGACGAGAGGATTCAGAAAAACTGCAAAAAGCCATGACAAAAAAGGTTGTAGTTGCAACTATCGCCGCCTTAATCTTGTGTACGGGCTGCTCACGGTTGTTAAACGGCGTGACGAAGAGGCGGCAACAGGCCAAGTTGAGTTTATTAGATGCCGACTTGGGGTTGGCAGCATGCGATGGAGATATCAAGAAAGTACAGAACCTCCTGAATAGCGGCGCGAACGTCAACGCAACTGGTGTTGAAGGTAGCTCTGTACTTACTGGTGCGGAAGCCTGTAAACGTCATGATGATCCAACTCGAGTACAACTTGTAGAACTCCTCATTGCAAAGGGCGCCGAGGTAAGTCATCGAGACAGCTCGGGTGCCACCGCGTTAATGTATGCTGCTCGGAACGGCGATACCGAGGCAGTCAAAGCGCTTCTGAAAAACGGGGCCACAGTAAACATCGCTGATAAAGAAGGCGAGACGGCATTAATGAAAGCCGCGGCCTCTTCCTGTAACGAACAAACCGTGCGGGCGCTAATAAATGCTGGAGCTGATTTGAACGCCAGGGATCATAAAGGACGAAATGCTCTGGACGCCTTTCGTTCGTCATATGCATGTCCTGAGAGTAAGGTTGGTGACTTACTTAAGATGGAAACTCAGAAAAGCAAATGATCTCTCTGTCTGGCGACGCTCGGGATCAAGGCGATCAAGAACAACTGCAAGAAATAAGATGATTACGCTCCTGAAGAGAAAATGTCTGGTTTCAGTAATTGTAACCATGGCTGTTGCTCTACTCTCATGCACTCGCTTCTCACATTCACTCGGGGTTTCGTTGTATGTAGCAGCATGTGATGGCGACCTCTCAAAGACCAAGAGACTTCTTATGCTTGGGGCTAACGTTAACGCAACAGATGTTCGCGGCTATTCTCCGCTCATGGTCGCTGAGGCCTGCACCACCCGGCCAGGTAGGCCGGAACTGGTGGAACTCCTTATCGCGAATGGTGCCGCGGTAAACTTGCAAGCTCGCAACGGCCGCACGGCGCTTATGTATGCTGCCAAAAACGGCGACACCCAAGCCGTCAAAGCACTGTTAAAAAGTGGAGCCTCAGTAAACATCGCTGACAACGAGGGCCAGACCCCACTGATGGAAGCAGTCACGTTTTCCTGCGACAAAGATACGATCAGGGCGCTGGTAGATGCTGGCGCGGACTTGAAAGCCACGGATCATCTAGGCCAGAGCGCTCTGTCTAGTACGTGTCTAAAGAGCGGGCTCGGCGGAATTGTCTCGCCTGACACGAGGTGACAGCGGTAGGTAATCACAGACGTTGACGTTTTCGCGGCGTGATTATCTTTCGGTGAGGAGATTGGTTCAGGACGGACTGGCGCACTAGCGGCCAGGCTACGGCGCGGTTTGCCGAAGGTTTGTCAGTCATTGCTGAGTACGTTGAAACAGGTGGCTACGAATCCCGCTTGGTCGAAGACCTACGTCTATCTCCGCAACCGTCTACTTTCGACCTTAACTCCGAATCCCATCACTCAGGACCGAACTCACTCAGTATCATCATCCCGATCGCCTGGGCACGCGCATCGTCACGAACGCGCAAGACACAACATTTTTCGAACAGCAGACACTTCCTTTTGGCACTGCCATGAATGAGTCGCCTCCTCCGGGAGGCACGACGGACGCAACGAATCGCCGATTCACTTCCTACGATCGCAGCGTCCCTACTGGACTCGACTACGCCGTCAATCGTCACTCCGCCGTGGCGCCCGGGTCGGTTGGGCGGAACCGCTTTGCGTGGTTTCCTCATGAAAGCAAAGAGGCGAGACGGCCCGGTGTCCAGGCCGGCCAATGGACAACCGAAAAATGAACCTCTCTGTGTGTCGTCTTCGTCATGCTTGATTGATATTGTCGATGAAAGTCGCGACGAAGTTACCGCTTTCGGCCTCCGACTTTTCGCAGTTGCGGGAGAGCCGCTGCAACCCAACAGGATTTGGGCTGAGTGATCTAACGATCCAGATTCCAAGGTCGAGAGACTTGCGCACGAGAACCGTCCCGCAAACGTCCCGCAGCGACACGCAAATCAGGCGATGCATGCACGGTATGCAGCGCATGCACGTACATTTTTGCTGAGCGGTTTTGTAAGTATTCAAAATAAAGAGCCCACAATATAGCTTCCCAAGCTGGATGTTGCGGGTTCGATCCCCGTCGCCCGCTCCAAATTTTCTCAGTGATTGTTGGATTCAATTTTCAAAAGTTAGGGAAATTTTAGAAATGTCCCGCAAACGTCCCGCAACTGCTTTCGATTGTTAGCGGCCATAGAGCTCGTTCGACAAGACTAGCCGTAACAACCGATGGCGACC
>Ga0137359_10004269_pt1 | contig 11695 bp, 17 predicted proteins | sample Mad1_40_16metaG_FD_108281 | JGI IMG/M metagenome (GOLD analysis project Ga0137359, IMG submission 108281) | Vadose zone soil microbial communities from Angelo Coast Range Reserve, California, USA - Mad1_40_16 metaG | ecosystem: Environmental > Terrestrial > Soil > Vadose zone | place: USA... | reverse complement strand
GTTTATGTTTATGTGTGTTTTTCCTGTAACTACGGTCAATCCAGCGGCGCTGCGACGTCCTTCCCCACTCCTTCGTCCACCTATCGCATGCCTTCCCAATCCTGCGGCTCCAGGCGCCGCTGTTCCGGGTCCAGTCGCATTCTTCTCAGTCTTCTATTGCGCGTCTATGGAAATCTCGAAGGTGAGTGCGCTTCTATGGGAAACCTTCGAGCGGGGGCCGTGGTATCGGATCGTGACACGAACTTGATATGGATGAGATCATAGATAAGCTGACGTATAGGGTCAAAGGGAAAACGGATTCAGGAGAACGACACGCCCACTTTTTGCTGATGTTTGCCATTAGTCGTTGACGGATCTCTCAACTCGCATTACGCCAGATCTCGTCCTGTACCTCCCGATATCTCTGTCACTCTGGTCGTCTCGCATACATTCAATGAGTGCCCTCCGTTTCTCGATCGATATTGGGCGAATGGATTTCTCGCTTTTCGTGAGAGGATTCTGTGTCTCATTGCCTTCGTTCCGTGACGTCGTTGCCCCCTTTTGTGGACACATCCTCGAAATATGGCCTTGCCGACTACAACGGAAACATCGCCCTTCGCATTTGTATCGAATCTTGTCCTCTTCTGTGACAGCCCCCAATTTTCTCGGGTTTCTTGACGCCGTTCCTTCAGCTTGCCTCAGAAGGAGTGCCTCTTCGTTTGACAACGGCGGTGCCAATGAAATGGCAAGCATAAGTGCGTATCTTGAGATGCATTTTTGAGTGGCGTCGACCCAATCCTCGAACGTCTTCAACTTGTCGCGATCGACGCAGCACCGCACCAAGTAGGAAGGAAGTCCTTTCAGGAAAATGTGGATGGCGTAGGGCGTGTTCAGGTCGTACTGTGCGCGCGAGTCCTCGAAAGTTCGCAATGTAAGCGTCCAATTCTATGTCTTTCATCTTGACTTCTTCAATCTCAGCTTTGGCGCGTTCCACAGGGTCAGCGAAATCCCTAAGGAAGTCCCCTCTGAACGTATTCCAGACGTCACGTCCTTCCAGGAGAGTGGGATCCTTCGATACTGCATCCAACCAATGTTTCTTCGTGGTCACCCAACTATCCACGCGTTCGCCACGAATACGATCGAGCGTAACGACGACTTTCTTGTGTGGATCACTGACACCCTTCCGTGCGAAATGAAGCGCCATATACCCCACGAATCGGCGGCTCTCTTTGAGAGTCCCGTCGAATAATATCGTGAACTTTCCGCTTGGCTCTCTGTCAGCCATTGTCGCGTTTACGCGCGTTCGAGGGTTCTTCGGGGAAATGTCGGTAATATCGAAGTCGGAGCTATCGACGCCGATGAGGGAGGAGATGAGAGAGGGAGAGAGAGATGGGCTCTTAGGTGCGTCGAGTATAACTCGTATTGCAAGACAAGAACACCTTCAGCTGAAGTATTGTGACTTCAGCTGGCCTATTTATACATGTTCGCTGCTATGTTTTTATGTTTTTTTTCTATTTATTTTATTGGAGCGTTGTGACGTCCTTCCCTCCCCACCTCGTTCGTTCAGCCTATCGCAAGCCCCTCCATTCCTTCGGCTCCAGGCGCCGCGTGTTCGAACTCCACACCGCCCCAGGCGTGGCGTTGCTTAACTCCTCAATGACGATTCCCTACTCCCTAATCCACTATCTCGGGTCTTTCTTGCGCTTCTATGGAACCCTCGAAGGTGGCGCGCGTCTATGGACCTTGGTGTCGGACCATGACAGCCATGACTAGGATGGCGGTGGCAGTAACTTATCGGCGTATTGCAGGTCCCAACAATTCACTTGCAATGGTGCTGTGGCTAATTGCCGCTTGGGGGAAATATCAGCTGTCGATTTAGATTGGGGGTATAGAGCTTAACGGTGGAATCTTGGGTGACACCTAGAACTGTGTTAGTATCGACAACGACTGTTTCTGTCACGCCCAGCGAGCGTGTCGAGGTCAGGAATGCGAACGCAAGCAATAGGCTTTGCGGTGCGGTGCCATGCACCCACTTACGTGTCGTGTCTTATATGCAGGGAAAGCAATGGTGTGAAATCTCCCACACGAGTCATTGTGAGCCATAATAGAATATGATCGTATCCATCACCAGCATCCACAGAAGTATTGGGTTCTAAAGCGCTCATGCGCCTGCTAAGTTACATGTTACATGTAAATTGACCGACAGATTCACGAGGGCCTCGACAAAGTTGGGAATCATATGTGGTGAGAAAAGGGTAGGGGACGGTCGGATGTGGTAAGAAAACTATTAGCCCACCGCGAGGGTCGAACTCGCAGCCTTCAGATTCACCCGCTGACAGTAAGAGTCTGACGCTCTATCCGATTGAGCTAGGCAGGCGATGATGATTGGTATAAATTTATCATACAAAACAAATGATAGTGGGAGTGTCGGGAGTCCTGGAGTTGAGAAGACCGTGACCGGAGCAGTTTGTTGGGTATTTCGTTGTTCCATGGCCGAATCGGCCTTCTTCGATCACTGTACTGGTTTGAGAAGCTGCGAATTCGGGGTCGCCGTAACATCCTGGCTGTAACCCGGACCTAACGGGACAAATTTCGACATCGAACTTCGATGTTGAGCGACTCCATCGGTCCTGCTAAACTGTCGTGCCTAAACTATCTCTCCGCGTGCTCCAAAGTCGCGCTTCTTTCCTAATCCCGCGATAACGATTTTTTTCATAAATTGACCATGTGGGCTTCAGTTCCCTCAGGCTCTTGGCGGGATTACTGTTCCCTAGAGTCTTGCTTTTGCTCTGCCTTCGGACTTTTCTTCTTCAAGTTACCTTCATCATCATGCCTGATCATGAGCACGGCAAAACTGAATACAGGGACGACGATGACAAGAAACTTGAGGCCTTAGGATACGTTCCCTCCTTCAAGCGAGAGTTCAGCAACCTTGCGACAGTATGTACCCCCCTCCATACTCATTGCCGTGTTTTTATGGGTGGGAAATTTTTGTCTCTCAGATCAGCTTTGCTTTCAGCATTATGGTATGCACTCAGTTTCGCAGCCCTCAGGATGTTGCCCACTGATATCGGTGCGCAGGGTCTATGCTCATCTGTCGCGACCACATTTAATACCCCATTACTCTTGGGTGGTCCTTCGTCGGTACGGCAACACGCCTGGCACATATCCGTCTGTGATCTTATCAAAAACTTCTCAATAGGTCACATGGTGTTGGATTCTCGGAGCGACCATGTGTTTCACATTAGGCAAGTTCTTTCCGCCGCCTTCCTATTCCACGGTTTTAACGCTATGATGTAGGGTCATCAATCGCCGAAATTGTCAGCGCGTTCCCAGCCTGCGGCGGTTTGTGCGTATCTCCTAGACTACATATCGCCCCGCACGCCAGTTAAGCGGTCATATGATAGATATACTGCGTCCGCCAAGCTGGTTCCAAAGAAGCATCAACCCATTGTGAGTGCGCCCTATGCCTGCATTCTTTTTCTTTTTAATTCTGGCGTAGGTCGGCTGGGTTGTCGGTTGGCTCAACATTCTGGGACAAGTTGCTGGGCTCTCCTCGACCGAGTACGGACTTTCGACTATGATCTGGGCGGCTGTCGTCGTCGCCAAGGATGGAGACTATGAGGTCACGTCTGGCAAGGTCGTTGGCCTCTTCATTGCGTTACTGATCTTTCATGGAATTCTGGTGCGTGCATCCAGTTGGTTACATAGTTCCCGATGTTCATCGTTCGCGGACCATCTATGCCTGTGCCGTGTAGAACTCCCTTGCAACGCGTCATCTCGCAGCCCTCACGAAGGGATTCGTATTCGTCAATCTTGGCACAACCGTTCGTACGTGACAGCAGCCCCATCATGCCGTCTTGTTTATATCGATAACCACTGCGAATAGTTATTATCATTGTCTTGCTAGCGACTACAGGGCGCCATAACATGCACTCTGCGGGCTATGTTTTCGGGTCGGAAGGTATCGTCAATCAGACAAACGGGTGGAACACTGGGCTAGCGTTCTTATTCGGACTGCTCAGTGTACAATGGACGGTTAGAGTATATTTCCCTGCTTAATTTACTTGAACTGACGATCTATTCGTGTGCAGATGACGGTGGGTTCTGACAATGTTTTTTAAAGTACTGTGTCTCAAAGGGTTTGCACAGGACTACGACGCGACGGCACATATTTCGTAAGTGATGTGAGTCTTGAGTTTGAATTACCTAGCTGACGTCTCTTAAGCGAGGAAGTTAGACGGGCTTCCTATGCTGGTATGTATAGCCGCGCTTGTAGCGTTTTGCTGTTTCTAAAACCCTGTATCAAGCGCCGGCGGCCATCGTTATTGCTGGTGAGTGATGCGTGAGGACGTCGTTCCCAGGGTCTCATACCTGTGTCGTAGTTATAGGGACTGGTCTTCTAGGATGGGTACTCAATATCGTGGTGGTATTGTGCTCTGGTCCTTTGTGCGTCCAGCACCGACTCCTATTGCACATCATTCGCTGATATCGCTTTTAGGGAGAATCTCCCTGGCCCTTCTGGATCGGCTTTCCTCCAGGTATGTGACAGGTTTCTTGTGTCGGTCGCCCATGGCTTATGGATAACCCCAAGATCATGACTTTACGTATGGGAAAAGCCGGGGCACTGTTCCTTTGGGTATGTGCGCGGCAAGCATATATTCATTTCGTCGAGCGTAACTGGATTCGTCTTTCAGACATTCGTTTGCCTCACGGCCTTCTTCGTCTGCCAAACCGCTCTCCAGGCCTGCTCCCGGATGGTCTTCGCGTTCAGCCGTGACGGCGGTACGGGGTCCCTCGTCCTCCGTGCTACTAAGCAGCAAAAACTCACTCTCGTCATATGTAATGTGCAGGTTTTCCGGACAGGGGGTACTTTGGGTACATTTCCAAATGGACGCACACGCCCCTGCGCGCCATCTGGTTCACCACGCTCTTCAGCATCCTCCCGGGCCTCTTGAACTTCGCCTCGCCCGTCGCCGCCACCGCGATATTTTCGCTCACCGCCATGGCCCTCGACATCTCCTACATCATCCCCATCGCCCTCCGCCGCGTGTACCACCGCCACCCGGAGGTGCAGTTCAAGCCCGCCCCGTTCTACATGGGCGACGGCTGGCTGGGCTGGTCCGTGAACGTCACCTGCATCGTGTGGACGCTCTTCGTCTCCGTCGTCTTCGCCCTACCGACGTATCTCCCCGTGACGAAGGACAACATGAATTACGCCGGGGTCATCACGGGCGGCATCGTCCTTCTATCCCTGTACGTACTATGCGCCCCGTACGCCCTTGCCTGCCACTAACTTGAAACTTCGGTAGGATCTGGTATTTCATAGAGTATGTGCTAAAACAGGACCAAGGTGCTGGAGTGGCGCTGACTTGACCTTTTTTTTTTGCCTCGCAGTGGTCGAAGACACTACCGCGGACCCCGAGACGCACTCACAGGGAAAATCGCCGCGCAAGCTGTAGTCGACGACGAAGGAGTCGGCGAGAAAGACGAGAAAGGCTCTGTCGACGATTCGATGGTGGAAAGGACGAAGGAATAGATAGCGATTGCTCATGTGATCGCCAGGAGAGAGCTTTATTTGTAATCGGGGCAGTGCAGTCGCACTAACTAACGCTAGACCGTCAATGATTGTGATCTATGTAAATACACGATACTCTAATCTTTCCATCAAATTACGGTGCGCTCTTGCGATAATTGTCCAGCTCAACCGTCGAGTCTGAAAAAGTCCGGCATGGTATTTGGTATGATTTGTGGATCCAGCACGTGGGGTAAAAGAAAATATGATATCAAATCCGTGATCCACTTACCACCACCTTCTCGCGACCACTACCGCACCTAGCGTAGCAGCAAGTAGGGCAAGCGAGCCAGGGATCGCAAGGCGTAACGACAACGCCGAGCTGCTTCCTGGACTCGTAGCTCCGCGGACGTTCTCCATGCCCGAGTGGCCGTAAGACGTCGCGAGCACGTGCGGATCGATATAAATGGTATTCTTTGTGCGCGTTTGTATGGAGGTAGAAAACGTCAATGTCGAGGAGGGCGAGACTGCACTGAGTGCCGAGCTGGTGAGGAATACGAGCGCCATGCCTGGCGCGGGTACGGGAATGGAACAGGTGTTGGCGTTCGTATCACACGATATGGTCGTCACGTTCAAGGTGCCGTAAAGTCGTCCGTCAGATTCAAAGTTATTGCCAAACGTCTGCTATCCATCAGTCTCACATCTCCAAAGAAAGATGGGGCGGAACTCGTACTTGGCCCGCCCAGGTGAAATTTCCCTTGACTGCAACAGAATCGGCCAAGAGGTATCTGTGATTGGGCGTTTGACAAGAGGCGATGGGAGTCGGTTGATAGGAATACATACTTCACTTGGACCTGTGAAGGCGTTGCGTTGCTCTGGCCCGTAGTGCCACCGCCGATGGATATAGTGGCCGTGTACGTTGATGCACCCGTCGTATCGCTCACAAAATTGAACAGCGCCACTTTCGTCGGTGCGCCATTCTCATATATCACATAGATCGGGGTGTTGACATTTGATGTGATATCGGCAATCTGAGACGCATTGCTTGGACCAAACGCTTCGGCGGCGACGAGGGCAGAGTAGTAGACCGGGCCGACTGTCCATTGGCGGAAGGTAGATTGATTGGTCGGTGGAGCGGTAAAGGGATTGTAATAGGAGTGGATTCCACCGGTGTGGAAGAGTGCGGTGGTGAAGTTGTTGGTCGCCATCGTGAACGCCCAATCGAGCGCCCAAAGGGCCGCGCCGAAAGAGTCGGAAATCCCAGGAAAGCCGGCACACGACGCAGAGTTGGTCTCGAACATGATGAACGGCTTGCCATTTTGAATCGCAAACGCGGTCGAGTTGACATAGCCCTGCACGAGATTGGTCGAAATGTTGTGCTGTAAATAGTTGATAAAGAAGTCCTGCGGATTTTTTACGGCTCCGAACCCAGGATATAGAGCGGCGCAATTGTCGTTGGGGTATCTACCAGAAGAGACAGATGAGAAAAGGTCGACGGTGAATGGTGAGGAAGGGGCCGGTTACCGCTCGACAGCCAGACCAACAATGCTGCTCGAATAAGTAGATACGATGCCAGTATTCCAGACTTGCTCTGGGGTCCAAGTAGCTTGAATACTAGGAACAAGGAAGACATCCTTGTTAGGGATCGAGGCATCATTGGCAACTTGTTGTATTAGGGTTCCGACTTCTCCAAAGTAATCGAATTCCGTGTAAGTCTGATGATAATGGGATTAGTTGTTCGGGGTTTAAAATGGAAAGTAAGGGAGGCTGACCGAGGGTCGGTGTTGATGAGCGACATAAAGATCGGGTTCATTTCCCGCTTGGAAAGCGATGATGTAGTCGCCAAGGATTTGCTGACCAGTTTCGACGATTCCCAAGGCAAACGGGGTAGTGTTGAAGAAGGGAATACCTGTAGGGAAGAGTATGAAGGATGGGGAGTGGTGAGATAGTGAAGAAAGACTGACCAAGGAACCAATGGGCGTTTGTGAACCGTGAGATGTTCGCCATGAGGTAGAACATATCAGGGGTGTACATCAATGGAGGAGTACCGGTTGGGCCGGAGGTATTGTTGAGGTCCTTTGCGATTATGGTGCCATTTGGTAGACTCGAGACGAGCTCGGCGCTCTCCTGGGTGTTACCACCAACGCGGACTTGGACCCAGCCAGCCCGCTCGGCTATATTGGCCAGGAGGTTCAAGAAGGGGACCTGTATTAGGGAGCTGATGGGGGTTAATACTCGGGGGAAAGCTGGAGGCGGGGAAAACGGCTAACCTGTTCTTCCCCACTGAAATGACGGTCTGTGTATGAGGGCAGGCGATGGAGTAGATGGGATGAGAACTCACAGACTTGGTTCACGACGGACATCTCGACGGAAAAGCCAAAGAAAGCGCCGCTATGGGGTATAGATAGACCTGGGATACCTCCGCTGCTCGTGAGCTGAATTGGGACCAGAGGGGGGAGGGGGGGGTTGGGAACGGCGGGGGGAGTGAGGATAGTACGGTCATATGCTGCGGCTCCAGTGAAGGTGGCGGCTGGGGGTGTTTTTGAAGTTGAAGTTGTGGTGTAGGTGAGGTTGGAGCCACCGAAGATTACCTGGTTTTTGGGCTGGTAGACGCGGTAATCTGCATTGACGAGTGCAGCACAGGCGAAGGAAAGGGAGAGTCGGTATATAAAGCGCATCGATGCGAGAAATCAAAAAGAAGGACAGTGCGGTGAGAAAAGCGTCGTTACGCCATAAATAATATTAAATAAGCACACACGGCATGACGACTTGCTAAATTGGGATTGCCGTAGCGTAGCAGCCGTACATTCTCACTTCCTTCTGTCTTTCATGATAATACTTGTCATATAATACTTGTCATAGCAACCAAGCTTTTGTATATCGATTCAACCTGATCTTTGCGGCGGTGGCACTCCCGGTGCGTACGGTATCACGGAAGCGGGATGCCCGCAGTCGTATTGGTGACGGTATCTCGGTTGAGGAAGGAATCGCGGAGGGTGGTCGTGCTCGCGAGTTATGTACCATATGTGCTGGTGACGCTGCTGGACATCGAGGGTTTGCGCGAGGTCGGGTATGTAGCGAGTTTCGAGTTTACGGCGAGGCTTTGGGGTGGAGCGCTCAACGACCTCGTGATCGCGACGCGACTCATCGTTTATCTTTATCACCGTGTCATGGCATCCCAGGATTTACCTGTTGCTGGTAGTTCGACACCTAGTAAGCGATGGACTCAATTCTATGCGGCCCTCCAGCTCGCTATTCAAAGTTCTGCGCACAAATGGACGTCCGTGTCCTCCCCTCTCTCAATGTTCTCTGTACCAGTTGTTCTTAGAAGACTGACCTAGTTACAACGACTTTTCCGAATGTTTCCCTCTGTGGTGCGAGGAGCAGCCCAATGGCGCAGAGGGCGTCTTCAAGACCGTCTCTAGCTTCATCGAAACGCACATCATCGTTCGTCTCCACCCTCTTTTTCTGTGCTGTGCTAATCGTTCAACAGGGCGACACGAACAAACTGTTCGAGCAGTACGACGTCCAGGATCATATCGACGAACTACATGGCGTCGTGACAGGGGCGCGCACACGACGACGGCAGGCCGAGCCGCCCAGTGCAGATCGCTGGCGCGAGGATCTGCAGCCCCGCGAGGCTGTGCGGGCGCGCACCAACCCGACCCTCGAAGAGCAACGCGACATGCTACGGGCGCGACTCGCACAGGTACGTGATCCTCTCCCTTCATCTGCACACGAAGCACGATCTGTCCGCAGAAGGAGAAGGAAAACATGGAGCTGTACAGTCAGTTGCAGGAGAGCGTGGAGGCACAGGAACGGACGGATGCCAAGACCGCGGAGATCTTGGCTTTTTTCGACGAGGTTCGTATGTTTGAACAGCGCCCCTGCTGTGCTATCAAATTGTTGATTGTGTACTTTTTGGATTATAGATTTACGCGAAATGGAAGGAACTGCCATTGGAAGATATACAGGCGTGGATGCTTTTGACTGCCGAAACACAAAGTGCCATAAATCCTCCTACATGATTTCTATTTACACGTAGTGATGTACACTATCTATCCATGCATGCAGTGCATTTTTGGCAGATGTTGATCCGCTGGCCACAACTCACGTATGCGGGCAACTCGGGACCTTTCGAGAGTGACGGAAATGGCCACCATTGAGATGGCCACGAGCATAGCACAGCGTAACGTCAAGGGACCGACCGGGTAAGAGTCAAACCGTAGCCGTAGCAGCGGCGGGGAATTAAATAATAATTAATTAAAAAGAAATGCCCCCTTAGAGAATAGGTGATCTCTAATAGTCACGCCCAGACGATCCCACATCAGAAACTAGTTTCTCGCTCATTCCTACAACTTTCCATCCTACTCATATCATCACTCTTCTTCTCATCCTTTTCTCTCTCCTCCCATGCGCAAATTATTTACAAGGGATAAGCCCAAGATCGCCAAAGTCACCCCGGCTTCCAGAGACGTCACAACGGATCTTACTTCCTCCAATTCTTCCGAGGTCTCTCTCTCGCTCTTCCTCACTCTCTAAGCTCACCCAATCCTCATTCTTGCAGCAGGAATTCCATGCAACCCAACCCCATCACTCTCACTTCCCACCAATACAAGTTCTTCACCAGCTTCGTCCCTCTTCTGCCCACCGCGAATCCCACCATCCAGCACCCTCCTCTGACGATGAACACTGGCACGTCCTACCCTCAGAGTCAAACCACAGCACGGAGCCCCCAAAGCTCGTCCCATTAACTTCTTCTCGTTCGTCTTCTCTCGCCTCCCTGCCTCCAGGGGCATCTCCCCCCCTCGCCGGCCCTCCCACTACGACGACGCGCACATCATCACCCTTTCCTGGAACTAATTCTGTTCGTTCGTCCCACCCCAAGGAATCCAGAGAACGGGAGAAAGATCGCCGCGGAAGTCCTGCCGCGGTCAGTATACTCAACGCCCTCAACCCCCAATTTGCCCAAACCCCACCCACCAACGTCGACGCCACACGCCCTCACCGCGACGATGATACCGTGTATGCCCCGAGCGAAGGTTCCATCCGCGAAGAAAAAAAAAGTGGTTTTTGGGCTTGGGCTAGCGCCGGCGTTGGCGAACACAGGGACAGGCGCGACTTGCATCCGCGGGAAGATGGTCAACAGGATCTCATGAGAATGATCGGTATTACCCCCTTGCCTTCCACAGGTCGTCCCTCTCCCTTATCGCCTCTTTTTTTCGCAGGTTACTTGACCGCTACCTCATCCGAGGACTGGTCCGTCGTTCTCGAGGTCTGTGAGCGTGCCTCAGCCAATGAAGCCAACGCCAAAGAAGCGTCCAAGGCGCTTCGTAGGGAGTTTAAGTGCGTCCCCATCGTTTGACCTGCATTCATATCATCTCAATCCGCACGAAACTCAGATACGGCGAAGCGCCTCAACAACTATCCGCCGCACGGGTGCGCATCCAACCTGTCATTCCTTCTTTTGTTAATTTTCTCTCTCTGCAGCTCTGGGCCATTATGTTGAGGAATTCTTCTGAGATCTTCGTACATCAATGCATGAAAAACAAGTTTATGGATACCCTTGAGGATGTTCTTACTTCCCAGCGCACGTCACCTGTCGTTCGTGAACGCTTGCTCGACGTGCTCGCAGCTGCCGCCTATGCGAGTTCTGCGACCTCGTTAAAAAATGAATCGAGCTTTCGTATTCTTTGGAGGAAGGTTAAACCACCCGGGAAGCCCGATGAGGTCAGTTTATCATCGTGAGTAAAACTCTATCCGTTTCAGGCCTGAGTCATTTTCCAGGGCGTACCGTTTGATCCCGACGACGCCATGTTCAATCCCCCTTCACCGAGACGAAGCTCCGCGTACAATCTGCCTAGTTACCCGCCTGTGCACCCTCAATCATTACAATCTCCAACAATACCCAGCGCTCAACCCCAAACTCCGCCGCTACCGCAAGCGCAACTCCCACAGACTCAGGCGCAGCCCCAACTGCCGACCCGGCCGCCGAAGCGTGATGCACCCAATCAGGTCCTCCATCAGCGCGTAATCCCCCCGGAAGAGGACATGCGTCGATTGGTCCAAGAATGCCGCATTGCTCACGGCAATGTTCGAGTACTCTCTGAAGCCCTGACGTTTGCAACCCCGGAAGATCTACGGGAAAAGGATATTATCAAGGCAGGCACACCCGCTCCAATTTCGGTCGAGATCGTGGAC
>Ga0137359_10004268_pt1 | contig 11696 bp, 9 predicted proteins | sample Mad1_40_16metaG_FD_108281 | JGI IMG/M metagenome (GOLD analysis project Ga0137359, IMG submission 108281) | Vadose zone soil microbial communities from Angelo Coast Range Reserve, California, USA - Mad1_40_16 metaG | ecosystem: Environmental > Terrestrial > Soil > Vadose zone | place: USA... | reverse complement strand
TCAATTTCTTCGAATGTGAGAGTGCGTCCCTTCGTGAGCGCGTCCACAAGAACGGGCAGGGTCTGCATTGGGTGACTTGCGCCCTCACCACAGACGAACGCAGAAACTTTTTCGTATACAACGTCAAGCACGTCAGGCTCCCCGGCCTCGCTGGGACGCGAAACCGTTTCGCGTCGGTTCCCACCAGATAGCATGTACTGAACTGACCGCATGGTGCGGCCAAGAACTTTTTCGCAGTACTCGGTCTTCGTATGGCAGTCCATGATCGTTTCGCCGTCAGCCAGAGCATCGAACTCTTCCCAGAGCCGACGCACATCTTCTTCAATGTCTTTTAACGCTCGGAAGCCCTTTGCAACTTTCTTGGCGAGCGCCTCGCGTTCCTTCTCTCGCTGCTTGATGGCTCGGTTGCTCAAGCTTCACCACCAGTTGCACCTGCGTCGGGTCAGTCGGGTTGAAGAAGAAGATTGACTCCGCTTCGCCCTGCGACCTCATTTCAAGTCCTGCCGCCAACGCCGCTTTGCGCCTGCTGCGCAGTTTCCTGTCCATGTCAGCGGCGCGTGGCACGGCCAACAGGCGAAGCCGAAAGCGGCCAGCGTCACGCATGTCCGCAAGCTCGCCGTACTTTCCGTGGATTAGACCTTCGACGCCGTTGTTCTTCACGCGCAAGCGATATGCTTCCGCGAACTCTTTGATGTCCATAGTTCACTTCTGCTTTTGGGATTTACAGGTACAGGTGGGGCGCACCGTGGGGTGTAGGGGCTGCCTTGCGTGCTCTGCCGACTTCCAAACGATCTGCCAGCGCCTGCCGCTGCTTCTGGCGTCAGAACTCGCCTTCGGCGAACCTTCGCGCCCACAATGGCCGTCCTTGGCGAAAACTCACATACAGAAGCGCCGATTCAAGACCCAAGGGTGGCAGCATGCGCTACAGCCTTCGTTCGCGTTGTCTCTCCCAGTCAAGGTGACTGGAAGCGCGTTGTCGCCGTGCCGCCGAGAGGCAGCCGCTGGCAGAATCCCTTGGATTCCTTAGACGTGTGTTCAACATGCGGGGAATGGCTTCCCCACTGTCACAAACATTATACCACACAACTCTGTTGGTTGCAATACCCCTTAGTTATAGTATCACTTGACAAACCAAAGCAGGCGCTAAATGCGAAGTCTCAGCTTGCAGGACAAAACAGACTGCAAGCTGAAGGTGGGGTGCGCGTGGTGCGGTAGGGATGAGTACTGACCGGCAATGCTGATACCCGGCCACCGGGTGACTGGGTGTCCAAAGATGAGGCCCGGTGTAAACCTTCCGGCAGCCAGCCGCCGCGTGAACTGTGCGGCCTCTGCGTCAACGAGCAGCCGCGCCTTCGTTCCACCGGCCCTTGAGTATTCCGGTAGGTCTAGCCCCAAACTGCGTGCCTTGTCCCACACCGCCAACCACAAGCAACGCTGCGCCGCCGTCTGAACGGCTTGGCGAATCACGGACTCTTCTACGCCTACTGCGCCTTTCAACTCAGCGACTAGAAGCTCAGTCACGTATTCAAGATCGTTCGACGTGTCTTTAATCGTCTGCTTCAACACTTCGAACTGCGCTGCGGTTGGCCGGGTCTTCATGGGATTCCTTGGGAGCTGTCTCCCCAGCGTAAAGACAGTTTCTCAGCGAAGCGAGTTTTGAGGAATAGAGCGCAGGTTACATTTTTTGGTTAAGCCATCAGTACCAGACAAATTAGTGCTGCACAACTGGTTAAGTTATTATAATTTTAAATAACGGAGTTGGTTGTTAAGCGGTTTTCGGTTGGCCGACGCGTGCGACGAACTTCTTGAATTGTCGAATCCACTAAATCTACTTGATTGAAATTCTTCAAACGTTCACAATTCCAGCCGTGACCGGCCACCTAAGCCGATATTTTAATCGCTGGAATCTAGTGGGTTTGGTGTTGTTGCCCACGCTTTATTGGGGCCTTGACCTGTTGTGGCACGCGGTTCTGTCACACTCCCCTTTGCTTCTGCTAGCAAATGTTGTCATTCCCTTTGCCGTTTCCGTAGGAGCTTTTCTGTCTTGGAAAGCTTGGAGCTCGAAGCTTTCGCAATGCGCAAGTCTGGGGTTCCTAACATGGCTTGGAATCTATGTAAGCGGTCCGACGTACATGCTCTTGCAAGCTCGGCTGTCCCAGGGACACGTGTGGTCCGGCACTCAGGGACCGCTGTCTGAGTGGGTCTTTCTAACTCTAGCATTTCCATTTACCACCTTTTCGTTCTCTACATACGATGCAACTCTCCCTGCACCGTTCCTAACATGGCTCGGCGTCTGGCTAGCTGGTCGCATTTACGCGACCCATTTTGGACCCCATCCTCCGCTACCGTCCGCCGATTTGTGTCAAGCATCTTTCAGGTCAAGTTTTTTCGGAGACACTTCTTCAAACGCAGAGCCATTCCAGCGATACAAAAGCGTAATACGCGGGGCAGTTACATAGGGAAGACCAGCACTCCAATCCGTTTCTTCGGTTCTGATCTCCAGTTTGCCATCTCCGTCAAAGTCTCCAATATCGAAACCAACTGGTGTGCCGACTCCCAGATGTCCAATTTCGCTAAACTCGCTCTGACGCCAAGCAAAAATTTTCAATTGCGAACCGTGTGCGCCAGCCGGGTACTGCACCAACATTTCCTTTCGGCCATCGCCATCAATGTCAACATATTCAACACCCACAGGCAAACCTTCGGAAAGTGACGGTTTAACTTCGGCGGAAGAGTCTGGGGGCTTCTTCTTTGGAGAATAGTCCGCTACCAATATCGTTTTAACGGAACCGACAATTTTGTCAGGGATGGAGCTCAGAGCGGTATTTAGCGCGGTTTCAGCGCGTGCTGTCTTGCGGTTCTGCCAAACAGCGATGCCAATAGCTATGGCGATTCCAACGATACTAAGCGGGTCTCCCTTTCGACCTTTTGGGGAGCCAACTTTGGTTTCATTTTCAGGGCATGTGTTGATCATCGGAACTCCGACTCGGTTTCAATGCGGCAAGCAAATCGCAGAGAAAATGCGCATCGAGTTCATGGCAACCGGAAGCGCGAAAAAGATTTTCGTGTGGCCTTCCAGGAAGGCGTGCATGCACGCGCCTGCATGGGCGGATCGATCGCACTCGTGCAATCCGACCTGCATACCATCTCCGGCAAGCTTCCGACAGCGATTGCGCATCGGACGTTAGCGCGTTGAGTGTTGGTTGGTTCGTGTTATCGATTTACAGCGCCGGCCGTGACCGCGGCACATCGCTGAAGGTCACACTTACGCCGCGCTCGGAGTTGAGCTGCGTTGTCCGAACGAGGTCCAAATCGTTGAGAGCACAGACGCGCCGAGTCCCGCTGGGCAAAAGATAGTCCAGGCGATCACCATCTAGCCAATAGTCGGTGACGGCGTAGATGGTTTCATTTCGAAGAGCGAGCAGAGTAAGCGACTTCGCCGCAACCCGCGTTTCCGGCTTCGCATGCGAACCGAGAGAAGCTTGCACGAAGGCCGGATCCACGGAAAGCACATAGTTTGCGTTCGAGGCAGTCGCGGTTGCAGGGGCTGCTTCGCGTGCCGGAAGGGAAGATGGTAGCGGCTGGGGTTGCGCGAAATTCTGCGCGCGAGGCGGCCGCCAGTCCCGCGAATTGTAGGTGGCGCTAAACTTCGGCACCGTCACATCTTCCATCAAGCGCAGAGTAAGCACTTCCTCTCCCTTAAGCGTGGGACGCGGCCCGCGCACAGGCAGCATGATGACTTTCCATGGCCAGAGAGGCGGGAAAAGCCATTCAATGACGTCACGTTTCGCGTGGCCCTTGCCCTTGATATCGCCTTCCCTGTTCACGGGGTAGCCGTGTGCCGCGACTATTTTGGCGTCGAGGGGAAACTCGGAATTAGGAAGCGCGATGCGATCGAAAACAATTTTCAAATAGCCTTTGCCAACGAAGTGGCCCGGCTCTTTTTCTGCCTCGAGGTGTCCGCCCATATATGCACCGCGCGGGAAAATGTTGTGGCCAAACACCTGCACCGCGGCGAGATGACACAGCATAGGGTCGCCCACCTGCGCGGTGGCCGAAGAGAAATCAGGTTCGCTCATGGTGCAGCGAAGGAGTGTACCCGCCGGCACAACGGTGTCTTGTGCCCGCGAGGTGGGTGAAACGAGTAAAGACGAGGTGAATGCAAGGAAAACTACAAACAGAGAAGTGTTGCGCCGCATGGTATTCCTCCCGAGGATGGTTCGGACAGCGGGCGGACACACACGGTGCATGGACTGGACCCGGGCGGGAAGATCCAAAAGCTGCCTGAACCAAAAAGACGTTCAGCGAGCGAAATTTACCCTGATGCGAAAACCAAGGCAAGAGCAAATTCAGAGCGGAAATTTTGCTTTTTGGCGCAACCTTTTCGAACCGAATCGGTGTTGCGAGGCGAAACGGATTATAGACAACGCCGACTTCTGTTTGGGCGGTAAAGACGTTTACTTCTCGTTTCGTGCGAGTCACCTAATTCCCGCAAGAAAAGATTCAACTTTGCTGTTATCTTGCCGACTATCGAAGACCAAGCCGGATGTGGATTTATCTTTGCTTCGTTCCGGATACAGGCTGAGGTTCATTCCGTGGTCTTCAACGATGGAATGGACTTTCAATCGGACCCTGGTGCCTTTCTTGACACGAATTTCTTTGGGTGAGAATTCATATTTCTTGGAGGTCACTTCAATGACTTGACTTGCAACTGACCTCCCCGCGTTTGAGCTTTGAGCATGCCCCGTGGCTGCAGCGGTCAACTAGAAAACAGTTGCAACTGCGCCCACAATCAGCTTCCGTCTGATGCGTCCTTCCAGGGTTTTTCCATCTTGAGAGATTGATTTACCCTGATGCTAGATTCACAACTGGTGTGACAAGTCGCAGATGGAAAGAAATCCTTGTCATCGAGGACGACCGTTCGGTCCAGAAGGCGCTGAAACGGCTGTTTGAATCGGAGAATTATGTGGTTCAAATCGCCGCCCACGGCAACACAGGACTGGAATCGTTCCCTGGCGCGCCTCCGGATCTCGTCATTCTGGATTTGAACCTGCCGGGGAAGCCTAGGCGCGAGGTCTGCCGGGAAATCAAAAGGGATTCTCCTTTACTGCCGATGATCGTGCTCAGCGCAAGAACCAGCGTAACTGATAAAGTACTCTTGCTCGAACTCGGCGCCGACGACTATGTGACAAAACCTTTAGCCCCAAAGAGCCTCCTGGCGCGCGTGCACACCGCCATGCCGCTCGAGTCGGCCAGTGCGCTCGGGGGATCAGTTTCTCCTTCGAGGACATCGCGGTGGACTTTTCCAGAATGCTGTTGATGTGCCGCCCTCGCCGTCCAGCCCTGTTTATCCTCGACTCTGACATGGGCCAGGGCGGACGTGGTTCACTGATCCTCGAAGACTTGCAGTAAAAGTCTCGTTCGCTCCATCCGATTTATTCCTGACAAGACGCGAGTTTAAAACAAATTGGCCTCGCAGCGGGGTGTCAACAATTTTTGACATGTGCCCGACTAACCCATGACATCTGCATTTTGTAAACGGTCCAAAACTCTCGACCGTCTGGGATCGGGCCGACCCCGTCGGGGAGCCACAAGATCAGGGGCTGCGATGGGAGCTCTCAGGACAACAGGGATTCTGGGGGGCCATCTTGTCCGCCCGGGCCGCCGGGCCCAGCCAAAGAGGAGTTAGTGCGCGCTGGAATCTTTTCGAGAGCTGTATACGGGAGAGTTCTGCTGCGACGGTCCTAGAAGACGGCCGTAAGGCAAACCAGAATCCGTGTCGTCTTGACGGCGCTGGTCGAACCACCGACGACTCCACCTTGCGTGCTTGCCCGCATTTTTAGGAGAAGATCGAGTTTTTCTGCAAAGAGCGAGTCGTAGATCAGCGGCGGTCGCCACTGTGATTTCCCCCGTTGTTGCCGCCAGTAGGGTGTGAGTCGGCGCGGGGCTGACTTTGCGGAGCGGAAGGAGCATTTTGCTTGCGAGGCGCACTTGCATACTGTGGCGGAGACGGCCGGCTGGAGTACGATGGGGCCGGATGCTGCTGCGGAGTTGCGTACTGACGGGTTGCAACCTGCGGTGCAACGTGCGAGGTGCTCTGGCGGAACGCGGGACTCGGTTGCGGGTTCTGATGGAGCGCCGGACTTGATTGCTGGCGCGTCACACTATTGCGTTGCGCCGGGGCCGAATACGAAGGCCGGTTGACGAACTGCCGAGAACCGTTTTCCGTATTGTTCGGTGCGGTGCGTTGCGCCGGGACCGAATACGAAGGCCGGTTGGCGAACTGCCGAAAACTGTTTTCCGTATTGTTCGGTACGCTGCGTTGCGCCGGGGCCGAATACGAACGTCGGTTGGCGAACTGCCGAAAACTGTTTTCCGTATTATTCGGTACGCTGCGTTGCGTATTGAACTGCTGTTGACGCGTGGCATTGCTGGGCGGACGGTTCGCGGACGACTGGTTGCTACCGGAGCTGCCCTGTGCGCGGGTCTGGTTATTTTGCGGATGCGCGAAGGCATTGTCGCGTTGAGCGTTGCGGTCCTGGATTGCACTATTGTTGTTGGTTGAGGTGCGGCCGAGGTTGTTGGCCGTGCGTGACGTGTAGACATTGGAAGTCGGTCGAGCGGAGTTCGGCGGGCGATTTGTGTTTGCTGCGATATTGGTTGTTCGCGAACTCGCGGCGGTGGCCGCGACGACGCCGCGTCCGGAGAATAGTGCGGGACGCGCGGTTGCCGCGACTGCGGGCCGGCCGTTGTTCACCGATGCGAATTGCGCGCGATTGGCGCTTGCGATGTGCTCGTGTTGGACCTGCAACGAGGTAGCTGCGATGTGCCGTTCACGATTTGCTGCCAGTTCAACGGACCTTGCACTCACATTAATTCCGCCAGCGCCGCCATTGAAGCTGACCCGGTTAATGTTGGTATTGTTGTTGATCACGGTTGTGTTATAGGTGTTGTGAATGTTGGTGATATTTACGTTGTTCACGCTGGTGTTGTAGAAAAAGCGATCGTGATCCCAGCGTCCGCCTTCGTAGCCGAAACCGCCGTAACCGAAGCCGTAATCCACGCCGCCATAAAAGCCGACGTGCTCACCCCAGTATCCGCCGTGCCAGAAATATCCGCCGCCTCCCCAACCCCAGTAACCCGGAGTCCACAGGTATCCAATCCGCGGTGCTATAACCCAGGTTCCGGGAACCCAGTAGTAGTCCTGGTCATCATAGTCGTAGGCCCAGTAGCCGGGAGTCCAGATGTAGCCATTCCCGGGACAGATCGGCTGCTCGTAAACCGGAAGTGGTGGAGGAGCAAAACCGACCGAAATACCGAAGCCGATTTGAGCGGACGCGATGGGCGCGGTGGCAGGAATCGCCATTAGAACCAGCGCGAGCAACACCAAACGAATGAAATATTTATTTCTCATAGTGTCCTCCAGCTTACCTATGAAGCGAAACTCTTGCAGCACGAGAACCGCTTTGGCCGTGAATAGCGTTCAGAGCTGGGTGGCCTGAATTGGTTGCGATTCCTTTGCGCTGTATCGTTAAACACGGAAGTATGGCGAAAGTCGCGTTGGCTGGGGTGAGCAAATGCAACCTTCCGATTTTTCCTTCCCAGTTGCAGTTACATATTCTCATTTGGGTTCCATAGTTCAGCAAAAAGTGGGCAGCCTCCTCGCCATTGCGAGCGGAACGGTCGCCAGCTATGTGACACCACAGACCGCAATCAGAACCCAGCCATACGAGTTACCTGTGAGCCCCGACGCAGCGGATATGAGATTTGGGCTCCATAAAGAAATTGAGGGTTCGTCAATAATTGCATTGGCATAGAGCCAAGCCCTTGATCTGGCTGCGTGGTCGGGGAAGGGTTGCCGACGATCCGCTCGGAACGATGGGTAGACACTACGGCGTTCGAGCACGAACTAGCCGGGCCCGCGTACGTAGACGGCTCTCCTAATGTGGTAACTGGCCTAAGAAGTGCTTCGTCTTCCGCGTCAGCTCGCTCAACCATCGAAGCTGGATCTCCGAACCAGTTCTCAGAAGCTGCAGCAACTCCGCCGCATGCCTCGAGAAATCGATCTTGATTGCGCCCCAGTCCGGCCGACGTCCGTCGGCGTCTGTGAATCGATACTCGCGGCCTAGCTCCCAGGAGCTCAAAAGCTGTCCAGACCGCTCTAATATCGCAGGATCTCCTGCGAGCGCGGCAACAGCTCGTCCGACAAATAGTGGGGATTCTGATTCCAGAAAGTTCTTGTCTTTCTTTCCGCCCTCACGCCAAGTCTCCTCGGTAACGCCGAACCGCTCCAGCATCGTTTCTGATCGCAGAAAACCGGGCGTTACCGCAACGGCTGAAACACCGTACGGGCGTAATTCCGCCGCCATGTTCAGAGCTAATCCTTTGAGGGCAACCTGAGTTACTGGATTGCCTCCAGCGCTAAGGACGTCGTTCTCCGTGACCTCCACTATAAGACCGCTGCGGTTGCGAATCATATAGGGAGCCGCATGCTTGGCTGTGATGATGTGGGAGACGAGCGACTGCCGGAAGGCCGTCTCAACGTTTTTGAGATCGGTCTTCCAAAATGAGCACCACTGCGCCATCAGTGGGTCTTCACCGGCGATGCTGTTCACGAGTATATCGAGGCGGCCACGCTCGCGAACCACGCGTCCGAAGACCTCCTCCACTTCTCTTTCCACGGTGTGATCGACGCGAAGCGCGATGGCGGAACCACCGGCGGAACTAATCATCTCGGCGGTCTCGTCTACGGTTTCAGGACGATTGTACGGAGAGCGGTTACCACGCACACTTCGTCCACTGCAATAAACCGTAGCACCCGCCTCTCCGAGCGCTCGCGCAATGCCTCGCCCTGCACCGCGCGTCGCGCCAGCTACGACCGCTACTAGGCCAGTGAGTGGTTTCTTACCTGCGACTGGGCGCGTGCGCGACCTAGCAGCGTCGGGGGATTGCTTGGGCCCTCCCGCCATCGCCATACCTCCCGGATGTGGATCGTAGCCGAATAAATCGGTGCATCTCAACTGGAGTATGGTCAGTGAATGACCGGGGCGTGGGTCAACGCTCGCGCAAACCACAAAAGGAAATGACCCGATAAAATCTGGAGCACCTTGTTGAATGTGAAGACGCTACCCGCAAGCAGCAGCCGCCGTCAAGGCCCTTGTGCCCCGTGGAAATGAGGAACACAGACTAGTCGGCCACAGTTAGAAGTGGGTTCTTCTGCAGTCCATTAGCGGGCCTCTCGCCTCGGGATTACCTCAGGGTTGTCCGTGATCCGCCTGGAATCAACTACCGTGCATCGGCTCTCCCGCTGCGGCCCTCCATCAAAAACATGGCGAAGTCCGTGGCGAGCGGCTTAGCGGCAACCGATGGCAAACCTAGCGAGAATGACTTTGGCCAGTTATCCTACTTCCTCAGGTCGGGGTAACACATACTTAATCGTCAAGCTCGCACCTTGTCCGCTCCGTGGCCCTTCCACGATCCCATCGCCAGCATCGTATGCAAATGCACGGCGCATGACTTCGCAACATACTGGCATCCGATGATTCGGACCTGGATATCCGCCAACCAGTCGGTGAAGTTCGTCAGCCTTGATTTCTACAGTTTCGCGCCTCCCGCGAATCGCATCATTCATCATCCAGTGCATTCCATACGAAAATCATCCGCTGTGTGCATTGTTAACGCCGAGCAGTCACTGCTGGGCGGATCCGTCATTGAAAACTCCGGTGGAGTTCTCTAGCAGTTTTTCAAAGAAATCCAGAACCGAAGTCTTCTGGAGCTTGTGCCTTGTGTCGGAGCTGAAAACCCCGCGCCTACAACCCCCTGCTCCTAGAGGCGAGGAGGGTTTTCGCTTGGGCTAGCTCGGGGCGATCGGAGCGGATGCCTTCGCAATTCTTCAGCAGTTGGTTGTAGTAGGTGCTCGCTTTCTCTTTTTGCTGGACCTGCGTGGCGGCTTGTGCTGCGCCGTAAAGACCGTTGAAGCGATTGGGGTCGGTGCGCAGGGAAATTTCGTATTCGGTCAGCGCTTCTTGCGGACGCTTCAGGTCGAGTAGCATGTCGGCAAGCATTTCGCGGGCGGGCAGTTCGGTTTCGGCTTTGCCAACTTTGTCCTGGTCGTCGGCAACGGCGCGCAGCTGGCGAACCGCATTGTCGGAGTCGCCCGCAGCGTAAGCGGCCCAGGCTTGCACAAGTTGGTGTTCGTCCTTCAGGCCATCGGCAATGTAGGGCCGAGGACCTTTGCGCGTGGCTGCGAGCAGTTCGTCGTAATGCCTCAGCGCGTCTTGTGCGGCGGCTGCATCGTGAAGATGGCCAGCGGCAACGGCGCGTCCCCAGTACGTGACTAGCTGAACGTCGGACGGCGTGCCGGCGATGGGTTGTAGGGCTAGTGCTTCTTTCCACTGGCGGCGCTCTAGAGCGTACTTGGCGGGCCCTTCCGCATGGCGCACCAGCAAATAATTCTCAAATTCGTGATCCATTTGTTCGGGGCGAATCGCTTCGATCTGCTCGATGGTCGCTTTGGCGCTGGCGTCGTCGCCAATTTGCATGTACGCGTATTCGAGGAAGTCCATGGAATGCACTTTGTGGTGCATCACGTGATGATGCTCGGCCATACTATCGGCGACCTGAATGGCGGCTAGGTTGGAGTTGATATCGTCCTGCCAAAGGCCTAGGCGCGCGAAGATGTGCGAAGGCATGTGCACGGCGTGAGGTGAAGACGGCGCGATGCTGGCATATTTGCGGGCTGCGGGAAGGGCGAGACTGGCCATCGCAGGATTGTCACAGCTGTGGATGATGTAGTGCGCGATGCCCGGATGATTTCGTTGCTCGTCGTAGAGCTGGTTTAGGATGGCGACGGCGGCTTTGGCGTTGGTGAGATTGGGGTCGCGGTCGGGACCTGATGCGAGAAGCGAGAGCGCGTAGAAGATGGCGGCTTCGCGGTCGTTGGGACTGCGTTCGTGGACGCCTTGCATCGCCTTGGCGTAAACGTCGGCGCGCTGATTGTGGTCGAGCTTGTCGGTGTCAGAGTAGAAGACGGAGAGCGCCTGGATGTAGTCGCGTTCGCGGTTGGTCCGCGGCTTGAGAGAGCGAGCTTTAGCAAGGAGTTCGGCGCCTTGAGCCAGGTCTGCTTTGGTAGGGCGATTCCAGAGTTCGTGGTAAAAGGTCATCGCTTGTCCCCAGTAAGCCATTGCGCAGCGCGGATCTTTTTTGGCGACCTCCTCGAATTGCGCGTCGGCTACTTCGTATTCGAAGGAATGCAGAAGGGCGACGCCGCGCTCGAATTGGGACTGAACTGTGGGAGCGCAGGAAGTGGCGAATGAAACGGTGCCGAGTTTTTCGTCGACGTCGTGATAGTGCTGCGGGTCCTGAGCGGAGAGCGAAAGTGGTGCGAGCGACATAGTGCCAATGAGAGCGAGAAGAGCTGATTTGGGGACCTTCATGATGACTCCGATGTGAGGCTTGGAAAGCGTAGTCAGGGCAAGAGGGGATGTCAATGCGCGGCCGTCATTGGCGATGGGCGGGGCGCGGAATTCTCGCTGTTGGAGTACGGGAGTGGCCAGCGCAAGACAAACCATGCTCTCCTCAGAAACTCTCCTTTATGCTGCAGGCGGCTGGACAATTTGGTATCCCAGCTGGGCGGCTTTCCACTTGAGCTGGTGAACTTGGAGTTCGCGGTGTTTAATCTCGTAGACGGCCGCTCC
>Ga0137359_10004267_pt1 | contig 11699 bp, 9 predicted proteins | sample Mad1_40_16metaG_FD_108281 | JGI IMG/M metagenome (GOLD analysis project Ga0137359, IMG submission 108281) | Vadose zone soil microbial communities from Angelo Coast Range Reserve, California, USA - Mad1_40_16 metaG | ecosystem: Environmental > Terrestrial > Soil > Vadose zone | place: USA... | reverse complement strand
TTTTGCAGCAGGCAGACGCCCGCCCACGGCCGGTTCATTTTCCAACTTCGCACGTCGAAAAATCTTGCAAACAAGCGAAGAAGAAGAGGCGGCCGCCCAAAGCGAGCGGCCGTGTGGAGCAAGCCCTCAATCTGTGCGGGCGTCCAGCCATGCGAACGAAAGAAATCCGGCCCTTCGGCGGGACCGAATTTAAAAGACGCACCCACTTTTTCGAGCGCTTTGCCGGTGCGGCGCTGCATCATGGCCAGCAAGCGGGGCGAGTGCATGTCCAGAATCCAGCGCTGGAGTGACGCGGCGCCGGAGAGATCTTCCGCAAACTGCGCCACCGCCTCCGTGGAGAGATAGATCAGCAGACCTTCGGTGAGCACGACGCCGCGCTTGCCGCGATCGACAATATCGGCAAGGAAGCGGCGCCGCTCGCTCACGTCGGCAAGGTTTACGGCGACTCGTTCCAGTTGGCAGGTGGGTTTATCGTCCGCAAGCAGCTCTTTTTTGTAAGCAAGAATGCCCGGCAAGTCGGCTTCGATCCACTGCAACGTAGAAGGGAGCTGCATGCGATAGGGCCGTGCATCGAGGCCCGCGGCGCAGTTCACGATCAGGTCGGCTCCTTCCGCGATTTCTTTCTGCAACATCTGGTCGAACAAATAGGTGCGCGCCACCCAGGCCCAGGCATGGCTCAGGCCCTGCGGAAGAGTGCGCGCCATTTCACCGCCGCGTTGAGCCCCGAGCTTTTCCGCGTACGGATCGCGAAAAAGCGCATCGGGGCGCCGCGATTCTTCGGCGCGAAAATGCGCGGCCCACAAAGCCGTATCGGAAACGTTGCGGACCTGCGCGGGAACACTGCTCATCTGGCGATGACCTCCGGCGGACAGAGTAGCAGATAACAAGAGCAGGTTGGAATTCGGAAGAGGCAAAAGAAGAGCCCTGCGAAAAACCGTCGCCGGCTCTTGCAGGGCTCCCGGGCGGAATTTTTGCTTCCTAGAAGTGGAAACCCAGTTCGACAGTTTCCGTCCGCGGCGTAACAAAGTGCGTTCCGCTGAAGGTGGACAGAAAATTGTAAAGGGCTGTTTTGTTCGTCAGGTTGATAACCGTAAAGCGCAGACTCCACTTGTAGCGGTCAGCGCGAAAAAGGTTGTCATCTCCCACGCTCACATCGAACAAGTTGCGCGGTTGGACGCGCGTGGGGTTGCGGTCCACGTCAAAGGTGGCACCGGCAATGTTGACCAGCTTTGCGCCGGTCCTTAGAGGGCTCGCGCCGCAAACGGTGCCGGCGCCCAGGGCGAGCGGAGAGGACAACGTCGCCGTATGCATGACTCCTGCTGCATCGACGCAGAAGAGCCCGATCGCCGCTTGCTGATCGGCATCCAGGAAACTTGAAGCGTCGCCGAAATTGTCAAGATTCGGGTTGCTGGCCACGAGGCCGCTGTCATATCGCCAGTTGAAACCGACCCAGGGTAGGTTTTTGTACGGTTGATACTGGATGTGCGTGGTCTGGTTAAACGCCTGGTCGTGGTCAATGCGGAAAACCTCTCCCCCCGCGAGCGTGGTCCCCAACCCACCAATCTGGGGCGGAAAATACCGCGCTCGCACGTGGGCAAGAACGACCAGCGCCGTAAGCCCATGAAAATTGGGCATGCTCACACGAACAGACGGCCCGTCGATTTTCGAGTTCTTCCAGGCGATGGGGAAAAATATCGGCGTGTTGCCGAACGTGGAGAAGTCATACGCGTTGTGCGTGTATTTCCACAAGTAGTCGGCGTCCACCACCGCGTACTTTCCAATGGCCTGCTGAAAGCCGGCATTAAACTGGTTGCGCTGGCCGGAACGAATCGGCGCTTGCAGGCTTTGGCCGCCGATGACGTCGGTGATGACGGGGTTCGAAGCTCCCACACTAGCCAAAATCAAGTTCTCGTTGAAGGGCGTCTCCAACACACGGGAATAGGAAACGCGGAGGACGGAGTTCGTCTTCTTGATGTTATAGGCCACGCCCACGCGCGGCTCAGGCTGCCAATCGTGGACGATGCCCCGATATAGATCGAAGCGAATCCCCAAGTTAAAGGCCCAATTGCCCTCGGTGATGATGTCTTGCGCGTAAAGCGCCAGTTCCTTGACGTCGGTGTGACCATTAAAAGGAAACAGCTTCCCGTTTCGCGTTAGGTCAAAGGGCAACAGGTCTGTGCATGGAGCGGTCAACGCAACACCGCCGGCAAAGCACGGATTGCCTGCCGAATCCACCTGTGACGGAAGAAAGTTCGGATCTGTAATTCCGAAGTTGAAATCTTCCGTCAAGAAAGTGTGCTGAAACGTGCCGCCCACTTTAATGTTGTGTGCGCCTTTGACATAGGAAACGTCGGAACGCAAACCTGCGTTGGTCAATTTCCGATTCTGGTTGAGCGTCGCCGACGATCCCCCGGGGATGAATCCCGTGCCGTCAGCAAAAACATTTCCGCTTGGGTAGTAGTTGAACTGGTCATGCCGTACAAACGCCCCGACTGTAAGCAGCGTGGTTGAGCTGATCAGGCGCGTCCACACCGGGGCGATATTATAGGTCTTGATGAGTGCGCGCTGATCCGCCGGCGGCAGCGGCAATCCGGTAACCGGATCCGGGATTCCCAGGTTCAGGTTGTCAATCGTATTGGGTGTCTGGAACCACGAGCGCGTGTACTGGAAATTTACGTGGATCGAATCCGCGCCGCTGATCAGGTAATCCACACGATCGAAAAGATTCTCCTCGTTGCCCTTGTCATGAATGGCCTGAAGTTCCGGCGGATCGAGGAAACGGCTGGTGTTCAAGCCGTTGGCGGCGAAGAAATCTCCCCATTTTTTGCCGCCGAACGCGACTCGAAATCCGCCGCTCACGGAGCCAAAGCTTCCATAAGAAGTCGTGAAACTCCCGGTCGGCTGCGTAACTCCCAGCCCGGACCGCGTCGTCACCTTGATCACCAGGCTGGTCTTGTCGCCATACTCCGCCGGCGGACCGCCCGAGACGGCTTCCAGCGACTGAATCGAATCCAGCGGGATCTGGTTGGAAAACACCTTGCTCTGCTGGTCCGTGATGGGCTGGCCGTCCACGGAAAAGGAATTTTCCGCGTGGTCCCCAAGCCCATGGAACAGCCCGTTCGAATCCGCCACCACGCCGGGTGAAACCAGCGTAACCAGCGAACTCACCGAAGACGACTGGCTTTCGAGCGGCAGCCTATCGGTCATGCTGGTGTCCACATCGGTGTGAAAAGTGGGATCCTTCTCTACCAGGTCCCCGCCGTTTGACTCCACGGTCACCGACGTCACCGCGGTTCCGACTTTCAAGCTGATGTCCGCCCGGGCCGGCACCGTTGAACGGACCTCTACGTCCTGTGCATAGATCGCAAAACCATTCGCCGCCACGGTCAGGTGATACGGGTTAAACGGTACGTTCGTAAATCTAAATATCCCGTCATCGGAGGTCGTGGTCGTTCGCGTGTACCCGGTTACGGGATAGCTGATCTCCACCGTTGCGTTGGCCACTGCGGCACCCGAAGGATCCTTCACCGTACCCTGAATGGACCCGGAATTCCCCAACTGCGCGCTGGCGACACATACCCATAATGTCAATTGGGTAATAAGAATAAGACAAGTTCGAAAGACAATCCTCATAATTCCTCCAAGCCGCTTCGGGCGATGTTGTGGGTGTAGTGGTAGACCGCCGGAATAACGGCGGTTGCGAGACCCGCGGGGGTCGCGCTTCGGAGACTCACCAGAGCTGGGAATTAAGCGATCAGTGCGGGAGGCGCGCGGGAGGAAGAATGCGCGGAAAACGATTCGGTGAGGTGCAAGCAGAGAGGCGCAAGAATTTCACCGAAATACAAAAGAACAAGGCTCAGGAGCGTGACAGAAATGGACGGCGCAATGCCAAGGTGCGCCACCTGGCAGAGCCGGCAGTTTGGTTCGTCATGCCCGGCAGCATGAGAGTGCGGCACAACCTGCAGCAGAAAGAATAGAGAAACCAGCGCAAGCGAGAAGGCAACGCACGTGGCCAGACGGCGGCTTTGCCGGAAATCTCCTGACCGTATTGTGCTGCCTGTAAACAAGAAAACGACCTTTCCAAGAGCCGTGGCGCCAAACCGAAATTAAGCCGGCGAATTCATTGTTATCCACAAAGAGGAACGACGCAACAACAGAATAGCACCCGGGTCCCAAGAATATAGATGCTTCCGGCGGCGGCAAGGACGGAATTTTATGTGGATACTATTGAGAAAATGCGTTGGAATTGGCGGCCAGGAGGGCCGTCAAACTGGCGGCAATCTGGGCGCAGATTTTGCGTACGTCTTCTTCGGTCGGATTCTTGTCGAGTTCGTATTTGGCCATGGGAATGTAGTTATTGAGAGTGATGATGGGCCCCAATTGGACGCCGCTCGGCTGCTCCGGCGCGAGTTGGTAGAGTGGCTGGTCCGGCCGGGCCAGATTCAAGATGCCCACGTAGAGAAAAAATTTGGAATTTGCGGAGGGCCCGCCGAAGAGTGCGCGGCGGATGCGATTTCTTTTATCTGGTTCCGCGAAGACACCCCTGAGGAGCGCTCCCTCGTTCGGATTCTGGCCTCTCGTGCGCCTGACGTTGTAACCGCTCTTTTGCAAGGTCTCCACGAGCGTCGCTGCGAAGAAATCCACTAACCGGTGAGCCTGGACGGAGGGGACATCGGCATCCGCGTCGGCATCCGTGGGAGCGGTTTTCGGCCTTTGCTGATTCGGTGTGGTAGCTGATGTTTTGGAAGGATTGGGCGGAGGAGGCACGGAGAAAAGTTCAAAATCACTGACAAAGACGGGGACGGCGGTCGCGGGATTGTCGGTTGACTGCGGTTTGGCCTTGGCCGGCTGAAGGGCGGCAGCAGCAAGAAAAAGTACGCAGAGGAACATTCGGGCGGTGAGGCGTTTTCCGGAGGACTGCGGCGGCACAAAAAGCATCAGAAACTCCCAAGTCCGGGCGGTCCACTAGAATACGCCACGCCCACGAAGAAAACGACTGAAAATCGTCCGGCTTCCCTATTGAGCGCACCCGCCACGACGCCCGCGCGGATCCACTTGCGAAACAAAAAAAGAAACGCCCAGCCCGGACGGTGTCGGACTGGGCGAATATCCAGATCGATTACAAAAACGATAGATCGTTATTTATGGTTGTGGTTCGCGGCTTCCGCGGCCAGCTTCAGTTCGTTATTGACCTGGTCGAGAAGCTCCTTAGCCTTTGCTGCGTGGCCATCCATATCCCACTCGTTGGCCTGCTGCGCTGCGGTGATCTTTTCCCAAGCTTGGCGCGACAGGTGCTGGGCGGCAGCAAGATTCGGATGCTTGCGGCCGCTGACGTTGTCTTTCGGCATTTGGGCCACGGCGACACCGCCGCAAATCATGGCGAGGGTGAGCACGCTTCCGAGGGCAAGTTTTACTTTTGTCATAGTTCCAGATCTCCCTTCCATTTGGGTGTCCACCACCAAGCGCATGACCGGGAGGCGATGGTACAGCGCGTGACACCACTGTGGAACTGGGGGGAAAAGGAATACAACGGAATTGGCAGCGATTGACGCCAAAGAGTCAAAGACTCGGATATAAACAGGCCAAGGAGAAATCAGCGAGCGGAAGTCGCCAGCATCTCGTAACGGACCGGCAAATCGATTCCAAATTGTTCAAGCAGGCCGAGGCCGTCCCAGATGACGGTGGATTCTATGATTTTGCCGTCGCGAATCTGATTGATGGTGATGCCGCTAAACGAAACTTTTTTGTTCGTCGCGGGAACTCCGAGAAATTCGCCGCGATGCGTTCCGGTGATCGTCCAGTAGACGACCAGCTTGTCCTTCTCGGTGATGGTGTCGTCGACGTCGAAGTGCAGATCTGGCAGGCCGGTGAGAAAACGTTCCACCTGTCGCCGATAAGCGGAGGGGCCAACGGCTCCCCCGGCGATTGTGGGATCGCTGATCGCGTGCGTGTCGGCGATCACGAGGTCGATGAATTCCATCCGTCGCTCATTCCAGATGGAATGATAGAGGCGGCCGAACAATTCTTTGTGAGCCTGGGAGATGGACATGGCGCCTTCCTCCCCCGGAACGCACGCGCCCCGGTTTGTGATTAGCCGTTGCCGCGAGGGAACGGGCGCGGAGGGGAGGCCGGCAACGCTTGAGGGAGAGACTACTCCGAATCATTGTATCTGGCAATAACTTGCAAGGGCTTAACTAGGCGCCCAGGCAGAGGGCGTTCTCGCCCTCATTGAACAAGTCGAAGTCTGACTCGCTGGTAAGAAGTGACGTGCCAGCGCTCAGCACAGCACAACGCACATTAGCGCTCGAGGATATTTTTGTACACGTTCAGCGCAACCTTTTTGGGTTGCCGGTCCATGATATAGACCACAGATCGCGTGGAATTCCCGACGATTGGCACTTGGCCGAGGCGGCGCATTCCTTCGCCAAAATCGGCATAAACGGGAACAATCATTGCAAATCCCTGGTCCACTTCGCTTTGCGTGATCTCCAGGTGAACCTTGACACTTTTTCCGTCGCCAGGCTGAACATCGTACTTCAACTGGTAACGCGGTACCTGCGTTCCGTATACCCATTCATGGAAAAACCAATCGAGCTTCCCGTTGCCCTGGAGGTCCATCTGTTTTGGCATGTGCTTTTCGACGATGGCCTTAAAGGACTCCGTGGAAGCAGGCGTGTTCTGATGGCTGCTGATGAAATCATGCATCATGTCCATGAACTTCTGATTCGGATTGCCGCCGCTATTTTGATCGTCGTACATCATGGATTTGAGCATCAACAGCACATACGCGCCCTTGGAGTAAGTGACACCCTGATAGGCCTGGCGGGTCTTCGGCGAAACCAGCCGCAGGCCCAGCCACAGCGGTCCCGCATCGTTCGAGGCAACTCCGTACGAATTTTTCTCCAGGATCCGCCGCTTCTGCCGGTCCCAATACTCCATATAGTCTTTCTGCCACTTCGGCCCGGTGGCCTCCTCCAGATAGAGGCCCGCCGCGAAATCTGCAAATCCTTCCGAGAGCCACTGGTCATGATAGGAGGCCCAGCTTACGCTGTGGCCAAACCATTGGTGGGCGACTTCGTGCGGCGTCACTTCCTGAACGAAGCCGGTGAAGTTGGAGTCAATCGTACCGAATAGCTGCCACCGCTGCGTCGAATCGATGTACGCGGAGATGGGCAAGTACACCAGACTCGGCCACGATTGCGCAAATTGAAATTCGGCTGTTCGGTGATGGCCACATTGTTGTAAGGCGCCTGGCCAAAATACAAAGTGCACAATTGCATCTGCGCGCGTGCTTGCTCCAAAGCATACTTCGTCATCGCATGGGGAGCCATCGAAGCCAGCGGACCGTTGCCCCGGGCGTATTGAGCCAGATTGTCCGGCAAATCCGTAAGGTAGTATCCGGAAATGCTGTAGTGCGAAATGGGGTCGGCGATGTCCACCTTTAGGTATTTGCCGTAGTTGAAGCCTGCCACCGCGACCGGAACCGGCGTCACCCAGTGCGAGACGGCGAAACCTGACTCTTCGGATTGTCCTTCCAGTTTCCCCACGCTGATGACCACGTTTGACCTCGGAACCTTGAAGGTCAGGTCGTAGAGCGCCTTTTCGCCGAAGCCGTTCAGGTTTGGATACCACGACTCTCTGGCGCCTACGTAGTAGCTGCCTCCACCCGCGTCGTACAGCACTTTGTCGCCCCCGTATTGGACGATGATGGAATGCTCCTTGCCCATTGCCGGCGCTTCGTCCAGCACTGCATAGAAAGTGCCATCGTGTTTCTTGTCTTCCTGAATGAAATGCAAATCCTTGCCGTTTTCATCGATCACGCGAACGACCCGCAGCGTGGACAGCAGGCCGAACTTGAGCACACGATCGCCAGGTATCTGTGGTTCAAAAGTGATCTTGGCCTGGCTGGCAAAATGGGCGTTCTTCCCAATAACAGTCTCGATTACGTAGCGGTGTGTGGCAAACAGTCGGCGGTCTTCCTGCGAGTTCGCCGTTCCCGCCTTCAGTTCGGAGTAAAGATGCTGCGAATACCAGATTCCGTCGTCCATTCCTTCGCCGTTGCAATTGATCAGCGCCACTTCTTCCGGTGAATCCAGCTGCGGGATTGCGCCGGTGCGCGCGCGAATGAAATAGCGCAGGTCCTTGTGCGGCGTGCCCGTCATGTAGGCGTTAATAAAACCGGGATGTTTGGGGTTGTAGACGGCGGCGAGCACATCGGCATCCACGTTGTCCATGGTGTCGCTTTGCAGAATTGCGTCGGTAAAACCGTTCGGGACTTCGCGGCGATGGCGCATCTTGCTTTTCCACTTCTCAAAAACTCCATCCGCCGCGCCCGGCGTCTCCGCAGGATTGTTCTTGACCTTGGAAAACTGCGCGGCACGGGTGCTGCTGAAGCGGAACACGATTTCGGTGAAATCCTCTTCGGCGATTTCACTGCCGGTTCGCCGGATCATCTCTTGCGTGTCAAGGGGCATCACCGGCTTTAACGTGAAATGCCCCTGACCCAGAAACACGGCGCCGGTTTCCATCCCATTCACCGGAGCCAGAAACGTGATCGTGCCGGATTTGAAGACGAAGGTGCCCACGTCGAGCGGCATGGTGAAATTGTCCCAGCGGTATGTGGTGCCCAGCTTGATGTCGCGCAGCTGGCGATAGAAGGAATCGGAATTGGCGTAGGCCAAGGTCTTATCGTTGACGGTGACGGTGGTCTGCTGCTGAGCAATGGCCATCGTCAAGGACAGGTCGGCAGTTCCCTGAAGGTTCGCGGAAGTGTCCAGCGGCTGGAAACCCTCTCTGCTGACGCGCAGGGAATACTTCCCGGGTTTTAAGTCGCGCGCGACGAACTTTCCGGCTTCGTCCGAGGTCAGGATGAGCGGCTGCGGAAGCCCCTCGCCGGTGATTTCAATGCGTGCGCCCGCAACGGTCAGCCCGGCGGGATCCTTGACCGTGCCGGAAAGGGTGTCGGCACGCAGGCTCGCGACCCACCCAAGACAAAGCAGGAATAAAGCCGCAAGGAAGCGGAAACGCCTCAAATGCATGGGTCTTCTTCCGCTGTGATGTGTATCCAGCGGATTGCGCGCGAGAAGCGGTTTCGGAGCCCGGTGCATGGTCCCTCTTCAGCATTTGCCTGGCGCCGCGCGGCACACCCTGCCTTCGCAGCAAGCAAAGGAAAAGTTGCGGCGCCGCTTATGTAGCTAACTTGATTGGCATAACCATATACCTTACGTACGATTTTCTCTACTCTGTTTTCCTGACGGGTTGCAGTGTGCCGAATGTTGCGGAACTCTACGCAGGCATGCGTACCGGAGAAGCAGCCAGGACCCAAGAATTCTCCGATACGAAAGCTCAGCATTTACCCGCTGCCGCAGATGCAAGCGGGGCGCGGCGTAATTGAGATGCTAGTGCGGCCAGAGCCACCCAAAGGTTCCTGCGGTCAGCAGCGCGTACACGAGTCCGTCGGCGGCCTCTTTGATAACATTGCTCCACGGCTGCCCTTTCCAGATGCCGTTGCTCAGGATTCCGACGCCATAGGCAAGGAACGCCGCCGTGCCCGCCACGCGGAAGACGTGCCGATACGGGGCGCCGGGCGCGACGCTATGCGCAGCCAGATTCGCTACGACGACGCTTATGATCAGAGTATAGGCAAACCACATGCCCAGAAACTTGGGCATCGCGGGCGGGCCGCTGGGAAACACGGTAAGCATGCCCACCGGTCCCTGCTTGTATTTTTCCTGTGCGGCAGGCGAATTCATCTCTTTGTGCGTGCAATACGGAAAAATATAAAGCCCCTTCTGCAGACCGGCGGCACGCAACGAGGGGAGAACCTTGTCCTCGTCAGGGAGCTGGCGATAGTCCGATTTGTGATACGGCAGCACCATGTGCATGATCGAGCTGGCAATAAATACAATGACCGCAGACAGCAGTATGGGGAGCCAAAGAGCGGCTAGGAAGTGCATCGGCAGCCTCTTTCTGTCGAACGGGAATAGAAGAATTAGGTGCGAGGCTATCCTTTTCCAGCCAGAGGGTCAAGCGTAGGTCGGCCTCCCGCAGCCACCCACCGCCTCTATGCGGCTTTCTGGAAATCAGCTTGCCAAAATGCTTTGACTGTCGCGGAATGCCTGATTAGAGTCCGAGACAAGCTTACCGCGCATCCTGACCCCTTGGAGGAACCTTTCATGAACCTCTCGATGAAATTCCCTTCCCCTATGAAATGGCCTGCGATCCCGGCAGTAACACTCTTGTCCGCCGGCGGAGCGTTTGCCCAGGAGAATCGCTCTCCCGCTGCGGCCGGTGGGAGTCTAGTCTTTCTACTGTTAATCGGCTTGGCGGTTTATGTTTATGCGGCGCTTGCGGTGCAAACCATCGCGGAAAAAACCAATACCGAAAATCCCTGGCTGGCCTGGATTCCCATCGCCAACCTCATCCTGCTGCTGAATATCGCCAAGAAGCCCATTTGGTGGATCGTGTTATGCCTGATTCCACTGGTGAACATCATCATCATTATCATGGTCTGGATGGGCGTGGCCGAAGCGCGCGGCAAGCCCAGTTGGGTGGGCATCCTGATGATCGTCCCCCTGGTCGGTGCGATCGTGCCGGGCTATCTGGCCTGGGCCGACTAGTCCCGGCGTCCTTTGTAGTTGCTGACAACCTTGATGCGGCCCGGCAAATCAGAGCCGATCTTTGAGGACCTGCTCTACGTCTCGCCGACCGTGAAGGATCGCAACTATCTGCAGAGGCCTTGTGGCGGGCCGGTAAAACGATCAAGTAAGAGTAGACGGGGAAGAATTTCACTTCTTCGTTCGTTAGATTCCTGCGATGGTGCCCGGCTTCCGGAGTTTCTGAGAGAAATGCGAATTTGTCTCGAATGACGGATTCGACGTGATCGGCCATCGCAGCGGTACTCTGATTCTTGATGTAACGCCAGATGTCGGCGAGGTCGGCTGCAGCCTGGGGCGCAAGAACAAATCGCGCCCTCATTCAGGCTTGGCCTTCAATCGGGCCAGATGAGAATCGAGCCGGTCTTCGGGGACGCCTTCACCGCGGTCCAGTTGCTCGATCCCACGCCGTATTTTTGCGTTGATTTCTTCGCGATTTTCCGAAAGCCAGCGATCCTGCTCCTCTTGGGTTTCCAAGAGGCGGAGCAAAACTTCCTCAACGGAGCTGGAGCCTGTGGCCTGGAGCTGCTTCTTGATCCTGGCCTCCAGGTTCGCATCTCGAATTTCGATGGTCATGGTTCGTACCTCACACCCAAGCCGCACGGTTCTTTTTCATCGTAGCCGACGGGCAGGCAATGTCAAGATTGCAGCCCGCCGGAATGACGGGAGCGTGACGCGGCGGCGATTCTTCGTCCTGACTGCAAAAACAAAAAGGGCCGTTCGCCAATGGCGGACGGCCCTTTGTTCATTGAATTTTGCTCTTGATGACAACCAAGATCGATCTGCCAGAATCTGTCCGCCCCGACAGCCGAAGCCATCAGGGATGGGTAACTTGAGTCTAGCGAACGCACAAACCCGTGAGAGCCGTGCTTCGCACTGGAGAACATCTCCCGCACACCAGAGCGGGATAGATCTCTCTTATTTAGAAAGGAGGTGATCCAGCCGCAGGTTCTCCTACGGCTACCTTGTTACGACTTCACCCCAATCATGAGTCATACCTTGGGCGCTTGCCTCCTTGCGGTCGGCGCGGCGACTTCTAGTACA
>Ga0137359_10004266_pt1 | contig 11700 bp, 12 predicted proteins | sample Mad1_40_16metaG_FD_108281 | JGI IMG/M metagenome (GOLD analysis project Ga0137359, IMG submission 108281) | Vadose zone soil microbial communities from Angelo Coast Range Reserve, California, USA - Mad1_40_16 metaG | ecosystem: Environmental > Terrestrial > Soil > Vadose zone | place: USA... | reverse complement strand
ACTGGATGAGAGCGACGCGCGGCACAAGGCGATTCCCGTGAAGACTGCCGTCAAGGTCGTTGCACCCGTGAGAGATCCATCTATTACGGTGATTCGTGGGACGTTCGTCAAGCAAGACGCAGCTCATCAATGACGCGTTGTGGTAGGGAGCACATGAATAATGTTAAGGAAACGAAAATCGCCATGAACCAGCCGAGAAAAGTATTTGGCCTAGCCGCCGCCGTGCTTCTAGCGTGGTTGACGGCCACCTCAGTCGTAGTTGCCCAATCGCAAGTGCCTCAGCGGCTGGCACCTGCGACGAAAGCGATTGCCCAACCGCCTCTCTTGGCCGGCGGCGCGAGCATCGATCTGGTAGTTCCTTTGTATCAATCGCGCGTGGTCACGGTCGTGACGCCGGCGAATCGGGTATCGGTCGCCAATCCGGACGTTGCCGACATCGTGGTCATTTCGCCGACCGAACTCTACGTGCTTGGAAAGGATCTTGGAACGACCAACGTTTTACTTTGGGACAACAGCAGTCATCTCATCGGTGCCATCAATGTCGAAGTGCAGCATGACCTCGACACCTTGAAGCGCAAATTCGCCGAACTCTTGCCGGGGCAACCCATTGAGGTGCGGGCCTCGCAGCGATCCATCGTATTGTCCGGGCGCGTCAGCGACGTCGAAGCCATGAATGCGGCCACACGCATTGCATCAACTTTCTTGGCGCAAGTCCAGACCGCCCAAAAGGCCCAAGAATTCAAACAGGGAAGCGCTTCGCCACGCCCGGACAAGTCGGTCGGCGAAGTCATCAACCTACTGCAGGTGGGCGGCGCGCAGCAGGTGATGCTCGAGGTGAAGGTGGCGGAAATCGCGCGGACCGAGGTCAGGTCGCTCGATGCGCAGTTCAACTCCATTGCTCGCGGTCTGGGTAACTTCACCGTTGGCGGTGTCAACGGCGGCGCAACCTTTCCGCCGGGATTGTTCGCTCCCGGCAACCTCAAGTATCCGGTATTCCAAACGCCAACCGCTTCCGGAGTCCCTGCCCAACCCTGGGGTCCCGCGATTACAGAATTCCTTCCGTCCACCCAGACGATTACGAATCAGGGTTTGTTTGCCAGTTTCCTGGACAAAAACTTCCTTTTCAACTTGGCGTTGGATGCCGCCAAACAACAAGGGTTGGCGCGCATTCTTGCCGAACCGACGCTGACCACCCTGAGCGGGCAGGAAGCGAAGTTCGTTTCCGGCGGCGAGTTTCCGATCCCGGTGCCGCAGGGCTTCAGCGCCGTAACGATCGATTTCAAACAATTTGGAGTCGCCGTTAAATTTCTGCCCGTCGTGCTCAACAGCGGACACATCAACCTCACGCTGAACGTCAGCGTCAGCGAACTGGCGTCCAACAATACGGTGACCTTGGCCGTTCCCGGTACGTCGAGCACCTTTACCATTCCATCCCTGACCGAGCGCAGCGCGACGGGCGTAGTCGAGTTGAGTGACGGTCAGACCATTGGTCTCGCCGGGCTTCTGAGCGAAACCACGTCCAGCTTGATTACCAGGTTCCCGGGTCTCGGCTCCATACCGGTGTTGGGCGCCCTATTCCGGAGCCAGAGCTATCAGAAGGGCGAAACCGAACTCGTCATTTTGATTACTCCACGGCTGGCGCGGCCGTTACCGCCGGGAAAAATTCGGTTACCGACGGATGCATACGTGGAACCCACGGATATCGATTTCTTCTTTCGCGGTCAAATGGAGCACAACGGACCCAAGAAGCCCGTTCCTTCGGCGACCGACGATGCCACCAAGTAGCCCATGCACCTAACGGTCACGAACAAGGAGAGATCTGACATGAGACGGACTGCGCTGATTGCGATGTTGAGTGGTTTCTCGCTGACGGGCTGCACGCCGCCGTCGGCGCTCCAAGGCGACTACGGGCGCTCGGTTCAGTTGATGACCGAGAACCAGGTTTACGATCAGACCACCCTCACCAGGCCGAGTATGAAGGCGGTCGAGGGCGCCGACCCCGAAATGCTCAACCTCGCCGTGACCACGATGCGAACGCAGGCGGTCGATCGTAAGGAAGTCTCGAAGCCGATAGTTGTCAACATCGGCGGAGCGCAGTAGTAGCTATGGCACGCCGGCGCGAACGCGGAGCGACGCTGGTATTGGCGGTGGTCGGCATGCTGGCCCTCATCGCCATGGCGGGATTGGCACTCGATACGGCGCATGTGCTCCTGAACAAATCGCGGCTGCAGAATGCGTTGGATGCGGCGGCACTGGCCGGTGCCAAAAGTTTGGCCCTCTTTGCTTCCACGGGGACGGCGACCACCGATGCAAGCGCGAATTTTGCGTTGAATGTGGCCCAATATCCGGAGCTCAAGAGGGCGAATCTGTCGCTGACGACGGAGTTTTCAACCACGCTCAAACCGTTCACACCCGGTGCAGCGGGACCGTACGTGCGCGCCTCGATCGCTGCGTTTACCACTCAGATGAGCTTGGTTGCCGTTTTGGGCATCAATTCCATGAACGTCGCGGGCAGTGCGGTTGCCGGTCCCAGCCCGGCCCTGACGACCGCCTGCAACATCGTGCCGGTGGTCATGTGTTCGACTAAAGCGGCGGGACCTCCGCTTTACGGCTATACCCAGGACCAGGTGGTCGGTCTCAATCAGACCGCGGGTAACGCCGGAACCATCGGACCCGGGAATTATGGTCTGCTGGCCCTCGGCGGCAGTGGCGCCAATAACGTGAAGAACAATTTGGCCGGCAGCTACGGCTCGTGCGCCTCGATCGGCCCGGCGGGAGTGCCTACCGAGCCGGGTGTAGCCGCGGGACCGGTCTCGGACGGCATCAATACCCGTTTCAACCAATACAAAGCCGGATTGACGGCCGCCCAGTACCCGCCCGACACCATCAACAGCGCCGCGCATCAGACATCGCCGTCGCTGCAGGGCACCGGTCTATCTGTCACGTATAACGGTCAACCGGCGACAGCAAGCAATATCAACTTTAATTATAGCAATTATACCGCGCTGCAGCAGGCGGGCAGCTACGATACGCAGCCGCTGCCCAGCGGCACGGCAGCTTCCGGCCGCCGAATCCTCGCGGTACCGCTCGGTGATTGCACGGGTCTGGCCGCTGGCAGCAGTAACGTGGTAATTAATGGCTTTGCGTGCGTGTTTTTGTTGCAGCAGCTCGGACTTGGCGCGGGTGCAAGCACAATCTACGGCCAGATCATCAGCGGCTGCGATGCCAATGGACAAGTGGGGCCTGCAGGGGGCGCGGGGGGCGCAGTCGGACCCTTCAAGATCGAACTCTACAAGAGTGCCACGAGCCCGGATTCATGATGCGTCGATGCGACCCTCACGGAGCATTCCGCCACCAGCGTGGGCTGGCGATGGTGGAGTTTGCAATTTCGGTGCCGGTGATATTGCTCCTGATGTTCGGTTCGTTCGAATTCGGTCATCTCATGATCGAATACAGTGCCCTCAACGATGGGGTGCGCAATGCGGCGCGCTACGTCGCGGGCGCAGCATTGCGAGGGACGGCCGATACCATGGTCACGGGCGGGGTATGGACCACGCTGGCCGGGCAAGGTCAGAATCTCGCGGTCTTCGGCAACATCGGGGGGACCGGCAGCGCCATACTTCCGGGGCTCACTACCGGCGAGATTACGGTGACGCAAGACACTCTCAATCGCAACATCACAGTGGCTGCCAGTTACCCCTATGTATCGCTCTTTGGCGGTGATATTCCGACCTTCACGGGCGGCTCAATATCGACCGCCTACACCCTGACAATTTCCACGACCATGAGGGCGCTATGAAGAAAATGCGGGGCGTGGTCTTAGTCGAGTTCGCGATCGTCGGAGGTGTGCTCCTGATGGTGATTTTCGGCTGCCTGGAATTCGGCCGTGCAACTTATACTATGGCGGCCTTGAATGAAGGCACGCGTCGTGCCGCGCGTCTCGCGACAGTGTGTCCCATCAATGATCCGGTGATCGCGCCTGCCGTGAACTTCGCGGGACTTGTGGGGTTCAACAGCGCCACCGTTGGCAATGGTGGCAATGTCAATTTGCAGTATCTCGACGCCAATGGTGCACCGCTCGCCGGTGCTCCTGCTTCCAACCTCATATATTACGTGCAGGTAAGTGTCTCAGGCTACAACATCCCTCTGATCATTCCCGGAATGAACGTAACCATTGCCTCACCACCCTTCACGGCGACTCTCCCTGCCGAGAGCCTGGGATTGTCGGTCGATCCGAAATTGGGGGAGGTAAGCACCGCATGTTGACCCGTGTGCTGATCGTCGGCCGGTCCGGCGCCGCCGTCCAGAATCTCAAGGCGTTTCTGCAGGGAGCAGCCGGGCTCGATGTTCGCGGCCACGTCATCACCAATGGCCACGTCGATCCACTCGAGGGAATCGATTTCATGCCGGAGATGGTGCTCCTGCACTTCGAGGCGAAGCGTACCGCAGAATTGTCGGCTTGGGCTGCTCGGCCGGCCGAGGGGCGGCCGGTGTTGATCGTCGTGGGGCCCGGCGGCGACGGCGACGCCACCCGCCTGGCGATTCGCTGCGGTGCCCGTGATTTTCTTCCCGAACCGGTGGCTAAAGCTGAACTTCTCTCCAGCGTACAGCAGGTGCGGACGGAACTGCGCGCGCGGGCCACCAAAGGTCGCGGGACCCTCCACGCATTCGTGAGCGCCGCGGGCGGCGCGGGCAGTTCATTCATCGCGGCCAACATCGCGCATCTGCTGGCGAAGCATGCCCACCGGCGCACCGCATTGGTGGACTTGGACCTCAATTTTTCCCCAACGGCGCATCATCTGAATTTGACTTCGCAGCGCGGCCTGATCGAGGCCCTCGACGAAGTGAGCACGATGGACGGCGACTCATTGGCCGGCTTCGGCGCCCGCCACGAAAGCGGTCTCATGCTGTACACGTCGACGACTCAGCACGCGGTGCTGAGCAAGGACGTGCCGTCCGATCGATTGTCGGCGTTTCTTGGGCTGCTGGCGGCTCACAATCAAGACATCGTCATCGACGTACCGCATGCGATCGATAACCTCACCGCGACGGCCTTTGGCAATGCGGCGGAGATCTACATCGTATTGCAGCAGTCCACGTTGCACATCCGCAATTCCGTCAGGCTCATTCGAATTCTTCGCGACGAACTGGGCGTTCTGCCGCAACGTTTGAAGGTGCTCGTCAATCGCGCATCGAAGAGTTCGCTGCTGCAGATGGACGACATCGCGCGCGCGCTCGGCATGGAAGTGGCTGCCGTGATACCCAACCATTATCAACAAGCGCTGGAAAGCAGCGACTCCGGCGTCCCTCTGTACGAGGTCGACCGAAACGCGGCCATAACGATTTCCCTCATGAACATCGTCGCGCAGATGACCGGTGAAAAGACCGAGCGTCCGGGCCTGCTGCGGCGCGTATTGCCATCATTCTTACGCAATTGAGTACAACTATGAGCACGCAACTGAGCACGACGTTGAAGGATCGATTGGGCATTGAGGCCGAAGCGGAAGCCGGTGTCGATCGCGTGCGTACGCTCTCGCCTCTGGAGCAGGAGTGGAAAAGAAAGATCTACGATAAGCTTCTCGAGATCGCCGATCTCACGATGCTCGCCGCCCTCGACAAGAACAAGGGTCGTGCTCAAATTCGCGAGATCACCCAGCGCTTGTTTACGGAAATGGGCGCGCCGCTGGCGCTCCCGCAGCGTCAGCTGCTGGCGCGGCGCATCGAGGACGAGGTTCTGGGTCTTGGGCCTCTCGAACCCTTGCTGAACGATCCTACCGTTTCCGACATACTCGTGAATGGCGCCAAATCCGTCTATGTGGAGCGCCGCGGAAAGATCGAACCGACGACCATTACTTTTCATGACGATGCTCATCTGATGAATATCATCGACCGAATCGTTTCGGCCGTCGGGCGCCGCGTCGACGAATCCTCGCCGATGGTCGATGCCCGCCTCGCCGACGGATCTCGTGTGAATGCAATCATTCCGCCTCTGGCCATTGACGGGCCGGTATTGTCGATACGACGTTTTGCGGTCGAGCGGTTGGGGGTGGCCGATCTACTCCGGATTGGGACCTTGACGGAACCGGTGGCCACTACGTTGAGGGCGATCGTTTTGTCAAGACTCAACGTTGTGATATCGGGCGGCACCGGCGCCGGTAAGACGACCATGCTCAACGTTCTATCCGGATTCATACCCGCGACCGAGCGCATCGTCACCATCGAGGACTCGGCCGAACTGCAGTTGCAACAGCCGCACATCGTCAGACTCGAGACACGGCCGCCCAACATCGAAGGGAAGGGAGAGGTGCCGCAGCGCGAGCTGTTGCGCAATAGCTTGCGAATGCGTCCTGACCGCATCGTGGTCGGCGAAGTGCGCGGCGCCGAGGCGCTCGACATGCTGCAGGCCATGAACACGGGTCACGATGGTTCTTTGACGACGGTCCACGCCAACACGCCCCGGGACGCGATCGGCCGCATCGAGACCATGGTTTCGATGACCGGCATCTCGTTTCCGATCCGCGCGTTGCGCGCGCAGATTGCTTCGGCGGTCAATATCGTCATTCAGGTGCAGCGCGGCGACGACGGAAAACGTCGCGTGGTCAGTATTCAGGAAATCAGCGGTATGGAGGGCGATATCATCACCATGTCGGAGATATTCACGTTCCGCCGTACCGGGGTCGATGCCGAAGGAAACATTCTGGGCCGGCTGGAGGCTACGGGCGTCGTACCGGGGTTCCACAAGCGTGTGGCGGTTCGCGGCATCGATTTGCCCGTCAGCGTGTTCGCGTTGCCGGACAACCGACGCTGAAGCGGGAGTCAGCATGCACGTAATCCCAGTCATCGGGTTTCTCGTCCTAGTATTCGCTGCGGTGTTCATATTGTTGCTCGGAGCCACGAATTCGGCGAGCGGCAACGCTCGCGTTCGCCGTACGCTGCACCGCCGTTTGGAGCGCATCAACGCCGAGTCGCATGAAGATGTCGCTTCGATATTGCGCGAGAAATACTTGACCTCGCTGACACCCTTCGAGCGGCGACTCGAGGAAATGCCGTTCATGCAGAAACTGGCGGACATGGGTGAGCAGGCGGGGCGCCCAAAGCCGGGGTATCAAGTGGTCTTCAATTGCATCCTTCTCGCGATCATCGCGGGATTGGTGACGGGTCTGGTGCTGCAGAACGCACTTTTGGGGCTGGTGGCGGCGGTACTTGCCTCGTTATTGCCGGTACTTCGTCTTTCGTCCATGCGGCGGCGGCGTCTTGAGAAGATCGATGAGCAGATGCCCGATGCCGTCGACGTGATCAAGCGGGCTCTTCGGGCGGGTCACCCATTCAATGCGGCCATTAAACTGGTGGCCGATGACATGGATCAACCGATTGCGAAAGAGTTCGAATCGATGTTTTCCGATCTCAATTACGGCAACGACGTGCGGCGCGCGTTGCTCGGCCTGCTGGAGCGCGTGCCCAGCGTGACCGTGATGGCCTTGGTGACCTCGGTCCTGGTGCAGCGTGAGACGGGAGGCAATCTGGCGGAGATTCTCGATCAAATCGGGAAAGTCGTCCGGGGCCGCTTTCGTTTCGAGCGCAAAGTTCGAACCCTCGCGGCGGAGGGGAAGATGTCTGCTTGGGTGCTGGCGATGGTCCCCTTGGCGCTCGTCGCCATGCTGTCGATTTCCTCGCCCCACTATCTGCCGGTTTTGCTGACCAATCCCTTGGGACATAAGATGCTCTACGCGGCCGGCATTCTGGGTGTGCTCGGCGTTCTGTGGATCCGCCAAATCATCAGAATCGAGGTGTAGCCATCATGCTCGATCAAGTTTTGACCAGATTTTCCACCGGTGATCCGCTCACGATTTCCGTCGTGGCCGCCTTGGCGGTGTTGTTGTTCGTTTGGGGGCTTGCCAGCGCGCTGGGACGCAGCATGGCTCCTGCGCGACGCCGCCTCGACGAAATTGCGCTTGACGCCGGTGCGACCCCGGGCGCGACTCTGGGGCAACGCATTGCAAGTGCACTGCGGCCGGTCGAGCGGTATGTCTTGCCGCAGGGAGCGGAGCGAGAGGGTACGCACCAGCGGCTTCAATTCGCGGGATATCGAGGGGTGTCGGCGGTCAGCACCTTCTATGGAGTCAAACTGGCATTATCCCTCGCGCTGCTGTTGGGTTGGCTCCTTGCCGCTCACTTCTTCTCGACTTTGAGCACCGGCCGAGTCATCTTTTTTGCGGTGGCCGTGAGTTTCGTCGGCATGATACTGCCCGGCATCTGGCTCGACCGTGCGGTGGCGAAGCGCCACAAACTTCTGCGCGACGGTTTTCCGGACGCGCTCGACCTGCTGACGGTATGCGTCGAATCCGGTCTCGGGCTTCCCCAGGCGCTGCAGCGGGTGGCCGATGAGTTGGAAGTCAGCCATCCGGAACTTGCAGTTGAACTCGCCAATGTCACCGCGCAGATGCGGGCGGGGGTGGATCGAGAGACTGCATTGCGCGGCTTGGCGACTCGAACGGGCCTCGACGATGTGCGCGGTCTTGTCAGTCTATTGGCGCAAACGCTCCGGTTCGGCACGGGTATTGCCGAGGCGCTGCGCGTGTATTCGGAGGATTTTCGAGACAAGCGCATGCAGCGCGCGGAAGAGGCGGCTGCGAAAATCGGTACGAAGCTCATTTTTCCCTTGGTCGTATGTCTGTTTCCGTCATTTTTCGTCGTAGCGATCGGTCCGGCCGTCATTCGCATGATGGAGGCGTTCGGTGCGAAATAGCTGTCGAGCTGTCGTGACTGCGGTGCTCCTCATCGCGATCGGGGGCTGTGCATCTTCTCGCACGGCACCTGGTGCCGACAAGGCGGCACCAGCCGCAACGAAACCCGAAGAGGCCAAGGCAGCGTCGGCGTCTACCAAGGATGCCAAAGGTTATTCGGACGCCGTGCAGCGTGGGGACGCGGCGTGGCAGGCGCAAGATTTCGACCGTGCCATTTATTTCTATGTGCAAGCGTTGGACGTATCGCCTGACGACGCCGTGACGCTCGCGAAGATCGGGACCATCGAAGATGCCCGCGGAAACGCTGCACTCGCGGGGAGGGCCTTTGCGATGTCCCACCGCGCCAAGCCGGACGAACCGCGCGTTGCGGAACGCTTGGCACGGCTCTATTTGAAGGTCGGGAAAGTCGACAATGCATCGGAGATCTACGCCCAAGTGCTGGCGACGGACCCGGATCGCACCCGCGCGCTCGATGGCATGGGCGAGGTCTGCCTGGCGAGGTCCGACTATGGCCAAGCCATTCTGTATTTCAATCGGGCTCTCGAGGCCGAGAAGCCGGACGCCGCGAGCGTCCTGACCCACCGTGGATATGCAAAGCTGCGCAGTCGTGATTTGGCCGGCGCTGAGGCCGATCTGCGCTCGGCATTGTCCGTTCAGCAGCGCGACGATGCATGGGTCGCACCGCGGGACGATGCCTGGCGATACCTCGGGGACGTGCTGGTACTGCGGGGTGACGCCGCGGGTGCGCTCGAGAGCCTGCTCAATGTGATGAGCACGGCCGAAGCATTCAACGAAATAGGGGTCACCCTCATGAACGTCAAGCAGTATCATGACGCCAGGGAATACTTCACGAAGGCGATCAGCGCTTCCGCGGCGTGGTACGAAGCGGCGCAAAGGAATTTGGCGCTGGTGGATGAGCGTTTGCGCAATCCAAGCGGATGAGTGAGAGCGATACTTGCTCGCAAATTCTAGGGTGACGTTGTCGTCCGCGGAGGCGGCCGTCGGCCATCGCAGCGGTCTTTCGTGGCCTCTGCTGGTCGCAGCCGGCACGTTCGTGGTTCTCCTCACCCGCGGCGCAATGCTTGAGGACGGTGATTTGTACTGGCACATCGTTGCCGGTCGGTGGATGCTCCGTCACCTTGCAATTCCGACCGTAGATCTTTTTTCCTATACGATGCCCGGCGCACCGTGGGTTGCGCACGAGTGGCTGGCCGAGATTCTATATACGGCAGCCTACTCGTTCGGTGGCTGGTCGGCAGTCGTCGGCCTCGCCGCAGCGGCTTTCGCTGCAGCGCTCGCGATCCTGACGCGCTACCTGTTGCGTTATCTCGAGCCGCTCTATGCGCTGGTATTGACGTCCATGGCGTTCAGCCTGGCCGCACCGCATCTGCTGGCACGCCCGCATACCTTGGCGGCGCCGCTCCTGGTGTACTGGACGATCGCGTTGCTGCGTGCGCAGGAGTCGAACCGTGCTCCGCCGCTCTGGGTGGCGCTGCTGATGGCGTTATGGGCCAACCTGCATGGCAGCTTTGTATTTGGTTTGCTGCTCGGAGGAGTGTTCAGCGCCGAGGCGGTTCTCGCGGCGGTGGGATCTGCTGCTCGATGGCACGCCGCGCGTCAATGGAGCGGCTTTCTTCTTGCGGCGTTGCTGGCATCGATGGCGAATCCGCATGGGCCTTACAGTCTGCTGTTCGCGTATCACCTCAGCCAGATGAAGTTCATCAGTCACATTTCGGAGTGGCTTCCGGCCAATTTCGACCGGGTGCGGCCATTCGAAATCTGGCTGCTTATCGGTGCCGTGGCCTTGATGACCCGCGGGCTTCGGCTCCCGTTGGTGCGTTTGGCACTGCTGGTCGGCCTGGTGCATATGGCGTTGCAGCACCGTCGGCACCAGGATCTGCTGGGCCTTCTCGGCCCGGCGATTGTCGCCGAATCGCTCGGTGCTCAATGGTTTGCGGCTCGGGGTGCCGGGCGGAACGCAGAGGGGCTGGACCGATTGTTTGGATCGTTGGCGCCGCCGGCAACGACGGTCGCCTTTGCGATGGTCTTGGCAATTCTTGCGGCTACCTGGACGGCAGCGATTCGCATCGACGCGCTGCGCCCGCCACCCATCACGACCCCGGATGCCGCATTGGCGGCGGTGCACGCTGCATATCCCGGTGGTTCGACACCCTTTCCGAGCCGGGTATTGAACAGCTACGAATTTGCGGGATACCTGATATTCGAAGGCATCCCGCCGTTCATCGACGGCCGGGGCGATATGTACGGCGATGAGTTTTTTTTCAGTTACGAAAACGCATTGAGTCTTAAGGACTTGGAACTTCTTCCCAAACTGTTGGAACGCTACCAGGTTGGCTGGACGCTGCTTCGGCCGGGAGTGCCGGCTGTCGCCTTATTGGACCGCCTGCCAGGCTGGAGGCGCTTGTATGCGGACGATACCGCCGTTGTTCACGTCCGTGATGCGGGCAAATGAACGCGATGCTGGGCCCAAGAGGCAGTCAGGGAAAACTGTAACAACATGGAACGCGGCAACAGCGCCGCTGAAATCGCATTGCTATTCGGATCAGATGCTTAAAGAATTCGCCGTGCGCAGTTTCATGTGAGATCGATTATGCAATCAGATCAAAGCATTGCTTTATCAGGTGGCGATCCCCGTCGCTGGCGCGGCCGATTCGTCGTGCCGGTCAAAGTTGCAGTTACGGGTGTGAGTCTTTGGTACATCGGTCGAACGATCGATCCGCGCGCTTTGCAGCATGATTTGGCAACCATGTCGCTCCCGTTCCTGGGATTGAGTTTTGCGTGCTTTCTGATGATCGCGATCCTCGGGGGCGCCCGGTGGTGGGTCGTGCTGCGGGCGATGGGTCAGCCCTCGAGGCTCAGTGCGCTCACAGCGCTGTTCTGGACCGGGATGTTGTTGAACCAAATTCTACCCTCGGCGGCGGGCGATTCCGCGCGT
>Ga0137359_10004262_pt1 | contig 11705 bp, 9 predicted proteins | sample Mad1_40_16metaG_FD_108281 | JGI IMG/M metagenome (GOLD analysis project Ga0137359, IMG submission 108281) | Vadose zone soil microbial communities from Angelo Coast Range Reserve, California, USA - Mad1_40_16 metaG | ecosystem: Environmental > Terrestrial > Soil > Vadose zone | place: USA... | reverse complement strand
GAGGAGGTCGGATCAGATGCGAGGAGCGGGCCAAACTTGAAGCCGTCATACATGTCGTTTAGACGTGAGTGAGTCACTGGCCATGAATGACAGCGCTAAAAATACAGATGAGCCGACACTTGTGATAACTCTCTTTTTGTCCAAGGATCCATGATGATGACTGCACCTTGCGTTGTTTTTCCCAACCAGTCCATTGATCCGTCTCAGGTACAAACGGGTATATTGAAAGTTTTGGTGCCCAAGGTTTACATCCGGTCCCAACTTGAACGCACTAGGATCGTTGTCAATCTCTAAAAGCTCTAACCATTACTGAACCTTACACATTTCCCGTGATTGTTTGACTGCATATCATATGAATGGAGTCCTATTATCATCCGTGCACTTCTTACTAACAACCGAATAACATGTGTTGTATGGAAAGAATGTAAAAACTAAGTCCTGCTCGTCCTCGTGTGTGCACACACTGCGGTCCCAGAGACTCGGCGCGTGTGGCCACCTTGTGAAGATGCCTCTTTCACAAATGGCATATGTCTCGTGTCACCTTACCACAGACCGGCTTCCCCTCGACAAGGTGTCGACGCAAGGCATAATAAATCCAATAGCTTTTACTTCCAACCAATAGGTTTCAATGTCGGTTAGATCACAAATCGAAGCAAGCACTTACCAATCCCGTGATGACAACTGAGCCCTCTTCTCACCATAGGATTTCTTGTACATATCACAGAAATCATAGAGCCGGATGAAACTCTTTGCGAATCCGGAGATTTGGGGCGCATGTAGCGCCAAGATCGAGGATGTAACACCAACTTCGTCTTCCTCGTCGTCATCTGCTGTCTCCACTGTGTCTCTCGTCACGGATTGTGTCCTTCGCCACTCGTTCTCTTCGTCTTCCATATCCTTTCGCCAGGATTTAGCATGCAGTTCAACGAGTGAATCACCATCGGAGAGGTTGGTCCAGGTCGGGGTCGACTCCAGTAGTCATCGTTAAGGCAACTCGGACTCGCGGGCTTGCGTGGCGTCGTCGAGCCTGAGGTCGAACTGTGTATCCCTCACCTGCCGCTTCGTACACGATTTGGATGAAAAATAGATAACTAGAGGAGTGCAGGAATAGTCGGCGGTAGGAGACACTTTCGTGACCAATTCGCCTGGGGTGTAGAGCAGATGACGCAGCATGGTGTTCTGGGGCGGGCGAAACGTCTCCCTTACAAGATCGGGGGATGCTCTGTGGCATGGGGTTCTCGTTTCCAATTTGAAGCTTGAAGCTTGAAGCTTGAAGTACCGAGTAGCGTCGACGACAGAGCTTCCGGTCGGTCATAAAGCAAAATGGGATGGTTAGTCACGTGTGTCCATACGTTCATGTTCGAAGCAATCATCAAGAGAGGTCGTATACAGTTTGTAACGACGTGGCGTTGACTCAAGTTACGAGCTAAGTTACTAGTACACAATGAAATCATCAGAAACAAAATGATTCAAAACATGCCGATCGAAGCTTGGTAGCTGAATCCTTAAACCTTTCGAGGCACTTTGGGGGTGCGACTGGGTTTCCGAGTCGGTTTTTCTCCCTTAATGTGGTCCGCATGCTCACGTTGAAGAGTTTGCACCTTCGACTTCCTGGTCCTCTTCACCGAGTGCTGACGTTGGCAAACGTTTCAAGAGAAAGGTCCGAATAAGTCGTCTCGAATCACGGCATGCCCTCGCCAAGACGTCGATACAGGGCATAAAGAACCCAGTAGTAACTTTTCCCTGCCGCCAGTGGGTATCAATACTGCCAGTAGATCGCGAAGTCAAGCACTTCCCAGTGCCAGGGTTTCCCGTGGTGGCGACCGAGCAAGGCTGTTCCTTCCTCACCATTCACGGGGTTCCGAGTACGTGTCGCAAAAGTCGCATAGCCGCACACAGTCCTTGCGAATCCAGAGCTTTGAGCGTCCCGTGCTCCGGGTGCCAAGGTCAAGGATGTAACAGAGGTCCGATTTGTCCATCTTCAACTTTGTCCTCTTCGTCTTTGTCATTCACGCATTCGTCCTTAGAATGTTATGCCTTCTCTTCTTCCATGTTCTTGCGTCAAGGGTTCACTCCCGAGCATTTAGGGATGATAGAGTCAATCGTCGAAAGAGAGTCTTGTTCCATGGTATTGCAGGCTCGTTTGAATCGGTCGCAGGATTGCATCTGGTGTTTCAGGAACTGTAAATGCCGCGCGGTTAGGATCGTTCAATAGGTGGAAGAGACAGCTGACCAATCTCGTCTCTCTCCAACCGCTCCCGAACCGCCCTGCGCACAAAAGGTGTTTTAGGTGCGCCCATGATTTCCCGACCTGTCTGGCCATCGTCCACACCACCAAGTTCCTGCCTCGGCTCGTCGTCCCTCGTGGCTTTCCTCACGCGTGGACGCATAACCTTGTGAAGAGGCGATATTTCGACGCAGTCCATGACCAATCTAGTGCGTGGCATAGTTCTCCGCGTTAAAGGTGGGTGAGGATGTCGGCGGTCGGGTGAGGTGATGCGTACGAGAGGCGCTGGATGAACGAACGGTCTATCGTTAGTCAAGCCTGCACGACGACGCTTAGAAACTGGCGTCTCTTGCGAGACGTGGTGTCTCTTCAAAGAGCATTTGCTGCGTCGTGATTTGGAAGACGCCTGGTGGTCCCTTGATCCAGCGGAGATATTGTCGTGTTGCAAAGATCCTTCGACGGAATGGCGTTGAGTTGAAGGCATCACCTCGTTCGGTACAGCACACTGAGAGTCCGGTACAATTTCGTGCTACATACGAAGTGGGAAGCATAAGGTCGTCTTCAATACAGGTCCGGTAGCTTAGCACAACTCACTTACCTCAATCGATCGCACATATAGATTCAGACGTCCCACATCCTTTCTGACCTCAGATTCTCCTGGTAGATCGATCAGCAGCCTTGTCTCAGACAGCAACTGTAATTGCGTCTCTGTTTGTGAGCTAAGCGGAACCACGCCAGATGGCCACTCTCCACCATAACCACGCATACATGCATCGATGCACACGCGCAAGTCATCGTTGTACGGGGTAATCGGTGAAGACAAACGGGGGTGCACTGCACAGAAGAAGCGTTGAAACGCGGCTGGTCCCCGCGCTGGTGGTGGGATATGCGAGAATGAAGAGGTGAGGAACGGGGAAAGGGCGTTCAGCGAAGTCGCAGACAATGGGTGCTGTTGCAGACGCTGAAGGAGTGATTCGTAGAGAGGCATAAGCTACGGAGCGCACCGAGTAAGGATTGGGGAGACGAATAGGAAAGAAAATTACGCACGAGATCGTTATACACGTCACTCTGGAGGGAAAAATTCTTGTCTTCTATCCAGACCGCTAGCCCTGTCTGAATAGCTAAGATAGTCGGCTCGAACAACGAAACAGGAGTAGAAATTATCATAGAACGAAAGGCCCTGATAAGCGCGGAAACCGTATCACTTGTGCTTGAATGCGGAGGATAGGAGGCGACAAGAACTGTACTCAAGAAAGAAAATGTTCGAGTGGGAATAGAATCTCCTTCGTGGAGGTGAAGATGCTTGAGGATGGCGATAGCGATATGGAAAGCCGTGCTCAGAGGAAACCTATGTCTCATCAACGCCAATCAGGCGGAAGCAAAATAACCTCATACTCAGGGCCTATGACAGGGAGTCTACCTGCAATGTCATCAACAACATCGCCTGACCCGAAAAACGTCTTCCCAAATGCCCGGCTCTGCCCGAGCAATCGCTCCCAGATAGTAAGATCGTCTTCTGACATACACCATGAACTGTATGATGCATCATTCATAAATAACCGCGATTTATTGCGAGACGAAATGCCTTACCCGATGGGAAGTATAAGGGCCGATACGACATTGATACTAGACCCTTGCTCCACGTAGTGCGTTGCAACTAGGCGCCAAAGATGCCTCTTGATTTCTATTGCTCCCAGCTCATCGTCTTGATGTGGAATCAGCTCAAGCACATTCGGTGTCCCGACTACGATCATAGCTGAGCATAGCTGACTCCACGCTCCGAGGATGCCTTTATCGGAAAGATAGAATGTACGCTGTAGAGTGGCCACCAAGAGAGAGGAGGCCACCGTCGTCAACGAGGAACGAGGGAAAATGTTGTGGACGACTGCCCAAAGGCGCCCTGACACAACGAGCGATTGCAGCTGGATTGCGACCGACTCCGCATCTCCGGACAGAGGGACAGAGGGATCCGGGAGAAGGCAGCAAAGCAGGGTTGATAGCTGTAATCCAAAGTCAGTAGAAGTGGATTGTCCATCCCGTCGAATATGGGCAGCTCGAACAGCTAGGACGGACTGCCACACAGGAAGAACAATAGTCTACGCAAGAATATGAAAATGGGACCAGAAGGGCTACAAGGTGACTCACCGTCAAGTCGATATCACCGTCTTTAAGACATTTCTGAATGACGGAATCAAGGCAAGACCATAGAGGCCCCCAATGCGACAAAATCTCTTCGGGGGATAGATGCCGGGGCGAGAAGACGCACGGCGAACTCACTATCTTCTCGATTTGATGTTTGTCTGCACGAAGAAGCGAGCCGTCAAAAAGGAAATGTGACAGTAAAGGCTCTGCTGTCCACTCGGTTTCCTGTAGCGCGCCTTCTGAGGCCCCAACATCGCATGTGAGACATACGAGCAACCGGCAGGCCTCATCTCGAATCTCCTGCGACTTGCCGGACAGCATATCACGCACTATCTCGATCGCGCTAGAGATAACCCATGTCGTTCCTTTGTTCTGGGCATCCGAGGTGGTCATCCCCAACAAGGACCAGACTAGAGCTGCACCGAGGCCACCGTGCACTTCCTGCTTAAGTATGAGAACGCAGCGCTGGACAGTATCGTCATCCACTACCACTGTCGGACTCTGTCGCATATAGAGCTGGGTCATCGACCAGATGAAAGTGCGCCAAACGTGAGAGTTGAGATCACGTCCCGGACGATGTCTTTGAGCCCTCCATGCAATATTCATGACGAACTTTAGAGGTCCACCGTGCAAAAAAAGTGACGGGCCGAGGAGCACAGAAAAACTGGCTATGACAGTCAATGCCCAAGGAGCGTTCTGACCCACGTCATCAAAACTATTTGATGAAACTGCCGAGTCAAGCAATGGGGGGAGCTTCCGCGACGATGTTGGATGGCGTGTTGTTTCGGGCGTGAGGAAAGCATGTGTATAGAAGTAAATAGTCTCAATAGTCTTCTCATCGATCAGGGTTCTGTGGGCGACGAGCGTTTGCGAAAATGATGCGAGGACGGCGGCGGTGTGGTGGCGAAACTTCGAGGACGAGTGCAGGATGAAAGGAAAGATAAAAGGAAGGAGATCGGCCAGGTGTGCTATGAAGAAGTGTTGATGGCAAGCCAATAAATTAGTAATACACTGCGGCTGCGGGGTCAGCGCCGATATATGCTCTGGAGGCTGCCGACGCACGTTCAGTACGTCCACTACAGGTACATTAACACGGCTTTCTCTAGCCGTGGCTTCAAGAATAAATTTAAGGTATAAAAATATGTCTTCTATTCGCGGAAGCAGCACATCCTTTGGAAGCTCTTGAGTTCGGACGACCCAGGACGCAAGGATGGTAGTCTTCGACGGATTGAACGACGGTAGATGGGGACAGAGGAGGATGGAAATGACGTCTTCTAAAAGAAAACCGAGATCTTGTACTAGGGAGAGATCGTCATGCCGAATCTTATACCACAATTCTAGACGTACCCGAAAAGAGTGAAGAAAGCACCGGTAGTCTAAATATCTCTGACAACAGAGACAGAGCATAATGACACAGAATTGACAGATTGGCCTCACAAGTCTTGTTGTATGCTGTCGGTTGCCAACCTATACTCTCCTCTACGGGATCGGCCAAAATGGGAGACGAACCCTCATATGTACGCGACGTGGTCCCATGCAACGCCCAGGAAATATCCCTCCGCAGGGCTGCCGCCACGTCAGCGCCTTTTCGCCTGAACGACTCGAGCGCTGGAAACGTCCCAGTTCCAAGGATAAGGGCGCTAGATGAATGCCTAATCCTCTTGGACAAGGTGTGGTATGCTTCAGTGATGTCATGAAGGGAAAGACGGCCAGAGGCAAGGGCTTCGTGTGAGCACGCGATAGTTTCGATAGGTCCTAGAAAGTAGGCGGGGTGTTCTAATGGGTTGTCATTTGTCAAAAGTTTGGACATTGGTAACTTGAGGGAAAGGATGAAGTCGCGGGTGAAGAGAGTGACGAGACCAGCTGATGGAGTGGTCAGAGGAAAGGGATCACCTGGACACGTATAAGTCGCGTTGGTCGCGCGTCGACATGACAGTCAGAAGAGAAACCGTTTTAGTTGGAATCTGTTTGCCCCTGTGATCCCAACATTGTCACATGATCGTGAACAGATTGCGTGCTTTGGCTTGGAATGGATAAGATGCATGTTCTGAGATTCTAGCACTTATGGTCTTGTAGTGTAGTGGTTATCACTCGGGATTTTGACTACCCGGTTAAGTCCGGAATCTTAAATTTCCCGAGACCCAGGTTCGAACCCTGGCAAGACCTTCTCGGTATTTATTTTTACTTGCTTTACCGCATCCTTCTCTTTGGGGCCTTGTTTTTGGGGTAAACCTCCACGACTTGGCGGCAATCACCCTCATACAATTCTCGTCCCTTTTGCATAGCCTAGAGCTTGGCGAGTACGGCATGTTCAAGTCCGGCCCCATAAGTGCGACGAAAACCGGCGAAGCATGTTCTGGGGTGCTCGAATCCTGGTGTGCGTGTCGCTTCGGCACGGCAATGTAATACAGTATTGCAACCCCATCACTACTCAGCAAGCACGAAACAGCCGTATTGCGGTCTTAGTGTGATCCGGACCCACTCTGTCCCGTAGTGATTATAGCCCAGTTTAAAATCACCTGTTCGGGTGCCTCGTACTTCAAAGCATTGTTGTTGTCGCTTACAGCAATGGCGATGATCTTGTTCGGGTTCTCATCGCCACACCGAGTGAGACCATGAGGTTTTGGTGCCGAACATTCACTTGGAGCAGCAGTGATGTAATAATGCACTGGAGGAATGGGTAAAGGGTCATGTCATATACGTTGCTGTACATCAAATGTCCAGTAAAAATACAATGTCCACATCATAGGGTCCAATGTCCATTAGGTGAGTAGAGTATGGTAAAGTGTCAGAACGGTCATGCAAAGTACACATCGTAGCAAACATATCATTTTTTCAAGATTTCTTTTCAATCGTAAATTTCGGGCTGATATTTCCAGAGTCGCCGAGGACTGCAAAAGCCAGTGAATATCTTCAAGGCGGAGGCAAAAGAGAAGGAGGTGGACTCACGTGCAACAATGTAGTTATTACGGGGTTTGACGTCCGGAACTCTGATCTTGACGTGCCCCGCGTCCAGAGGGAAGCCGGTCGCAAGGGGATTGTCTGAAAAATGGACATGACGTAAATCACAATACAATAGAAAACATGCGCAACGACGACTGACCGACATCGAGGTTCTCGCCTCCCTTGCCGTCGGACCGCAGATATCCCAGCAGAAGGGTCCCTACGGGGTTTGTAACCTGCGCTGGGCGGGATGTCGTGTTCCTGCATGTGAATACGAGTGGGTCAAGCTCAACGCCACACTGAGGTTGGTGTCAGAGCTTATACGTACCAGCTGACGGTGACCGTCGAGCCTATTTTCCAGACTGTTCCATGGTGTGGATTGGTGACCGGTGGGGCCCACACATCTCTCTTCGTTGGCTGCTCTACTGTTATTTGCAAAAGGTCGGCTGCTGGTACTGGCGCCGAAGAGGCTCCGAGAGCCAAAAAAAGAAGAACAGTGGGAATACGAAAGAGCATCATAAGAGGTGGAACAGAAAAGAAAGGCGGCAGAGCCGGGGAGAAGGGTATGTGGTGGTGGAGGAAGAGGTGGTGGTGGTGGTTGGTGGGGTTAGGAAGGTGCCTTATAAATACGTGAAAGGAGCAAGGGTGAGCGCTAATCATAGATTGACCAAGTGAACTCGAACCAAACAAGAGGGGGATTCGACGGAACTTGAGAAAGACCGCCCCGATTCAATTGCAGTACCCCCGCATAGCCAGATGCGCCTACTGACTGTAGCCGAAGCCGATCAGAGACGGGGCGCACTGAGCTCCGAGTCTATCCGCCTCCAAGTTCGCACATTTTCCACTCGTGCGACCGTACCGGGAAATCCTTCCTGGTACTTAGATTTCTATGATCAGACTCTGAGGGAAGTTCAGAAGCCTAGGAATGAGCTATGCTATCTGACCCATCACGCGGACACGGACGAACGTGATTGGCCTCGGCAGTGTTATCGCCTTTTTTACGGCAGTTACGCTACTTTCCTGTCCTGTTTCAAGACAAGAGGAGAGAAAACATTGTCTTACTCAGTACACAGGCTCAGTAATGCCAATTACACCCGGATCACGAACGACAGCCCAAGAAAAAATTGGTCAGCTACAACTATGCGAATATTAGATATGGGTTCATTATTTGATTTGTGGGGAAGTGTGGGGCACAACGGCACGGACGCTCTCGGGAAGGGACAAGAGGCAAGTGACATGCATGACGAGAGAAAAGCTCTGCAGATGCAACGACGGGATGGCAATGGAGTGGTGTGGATGATAATGCTGATGAGATACAGAGCTGGCGGAATATCATGGTGAACAATGAGACAAACAAATTGAACGGCAGTCACTTCTTTCCTAAACTCAGCGCGCGCATGCTGTCCTCCAATACGGTCGTACCGAAACCAGAATCTTTCGCGCAATCCTGCGTTTCCAAGCCGTTACAGAGGGTTGGGACGGATATGCCGATCGGTGCAAAGCTTACCAGCTCTGGCTCAACATCGACGATCTTGACAAGAGCCTTCCCTTCAAGGACTCGCCAGATCTTGTCTGCGTCCCATGGCTGCGATGGGGCGCAGGTGGTTGTTTCACGCGACGAATCCTCTGCGAAAGTTTGCCAGAAAACTCCACTCATCCGTTGAAGGAGTGTCTGTGAGACCATTGTGGCGAGTAGGGCCTGTTGTGGCGTAAAAATTTCGTTCGAGATCGAAACAGGCGCCGAGCCAAGTTTCGGTGATGTAGGTGGCGTCGGATACGCGGAAGCATGCTTCCCACTAAGGAGAGTACAAATAGAATGTGAAGGCATTCGTGGTGACGTGAAGGCATGCGAGCGGAGGCCAGCAGTCGAGCCATTGAAAGGTGGCTGATGCTGGGATTGACCCGATTGAATCTGAGCCAAGCGAGACCGAAGTTGGTTCCGGTGCCTGTGGAGTGATCAATATGATGTCTCGTGTCATAAATTGAAGACGAGACATACGCATCGGACGTCTGGGTCTTCATTGTGAGTGCATTGGCATCGGCAAACGTGTCGAATGGGCCAGCCTTGTAAAGATCGACAAATGAGGCCGGATTTGGATTGATATTCTCCTGGAGTACTGGGCTATGTGCGCGCGCCGCGGCCAGCCATTTGACATTCGCGAGGGGATGTATAAAGTTCTCTGGGATGAGCGTGGTGTGTACAGGTGTGATACCACCGAAGGAGGCGCTTCCTCCCCAAAATGCTTTGGATGGTGAGGCAGCGAGACGAGGTGACGACGGGAGGTCTTTTTGGGTGTTCGGGGTAACAAGAGCGGAACTTGCATTGACACGGGACGCGGGGGCAACTGCAGGGATAGGACCTGGTGGTGGCAGTACAGGAGACTCGGCCCGATCGGCGCAGGCCAAAAGGGCTTTCTTGAGTGCGCCGATTTCCTGCCTCAGCGCAGCGTTCTCCGACTGACTCGAACCGAGCTCGCCGCGGATGGCATCGATGAGGCGATCTCGTTCTGCGATGTCCCCTTCTAACGTTGTTATGTACTCTGGGAAGGTAAGCTGTGGATGAGTGCACAAAGATGATTATCTCACCCTTGCGGCGCACTCGGAAGTTACGCGCACTAATCTTGTTACGGAGCTGACGCTTTTCCTTGCTAGACATCTTCTTGTACTCTTCGGGTGAAGGACGCCAATCATCGCCATCTTCTCTTGGGTCATCTTTATCCCTCACGACCGCCGATATCGTCGCTTTCTTCTGAACGCCGCCAGACTGGACGGTGCCCTTTCTAGATTTCCCTTTACCACCAACTTTAATGGTAGGAGACGTGACAACCCCCTCATCCTCGTCCTCCTCCTCGAGTATCTTCTCGACTTTAACCTTCGTCTCGTCTAGGTCTTGTGAAGGTTTTGGTGGCATCAGGTCGGACATGAGCTGCGGATCAATGGCAAAGGTTGGAGAAGGGTGGCCACTCGCAGTCGCGCTGCCAGAATCTGCGCCATCGTTTGAAAAGGAGAGAAAATCCCAAGGGACAGCAACTACTGGCGGCGGAACTGATGGGTCGGGTTTGACAAAGTCGTCATCGAGAGAAAAGTTGAACCAGTCGGAGGGATTTGGTTCGGATATGGCAGGTAGAGGAGAAAACAGAGGAGTGGACACGGACGGGGATGGATCTCGGGAGTCGGAGGTTGCGGGAACTTGGGAGGTGAAGAGGTCCAAGTTAAAAAAGTCGGATAAGTCACTAGGGTTGAGAGGTGGAGAAGGTTGGTGTTGAATATTGTCCACAAGCATAATATTTGGCATCAAGGGAAGGAAAGTCGTTGTTGTGGGGATAGGCAAGATGGTGGACAAGGTGAAAGATGAATGGCCCAATCCACCTTACCTAAGCTTTGTGCCCTTGCACGGCCGCATCTGGTGACTCAGTCCTTCTCCTTCTAGTGTCTTCCCAGCTACGACTGAGTGTCTCCTCGACTCCGCCTATGAACATTATCTTTCTTTCCACAAATTTTATTTCCCGACTATCTGTTACTGCTAGAATCCAATAGATCGATGGTTTCGACAACGTGTTCGCCTCCGCTCTGCCTGCAGGCGCCCTCGGAAACATCAATCAAAAGATCTCGCTACTATCCCCCTGTTACAGCAGTGTATAAAGTAGAATAAGTACCGTCGTCGTCGCTGATGGATCCGCTGAATACTCCGACAGACATGAGAACCCTGCGAATGACTTGACTATTTATCAGCTGGGGCATAATCCCCAACTGGAACTTCCGCCGCGTTCCTGCCAGGTTCAACCCACATTCCCATCTACACGAGTCTATCTGATATCGATGTTCTACCGCGAAATTTCCTTCTGCTTAGGTTCGTCCTGGTCCCTGTCTCTCATCAGCACGTTGTTGCGCCGTTGCATCGATTATACGTGGCTTGTGCTTCACCCTCACGGTCCCTCAGTTACCGGATTCCGTAATTCATTGTTTCTACCTCCGTCACTGCCCAAACAGCGAGAAGCCTGATTCTGGTACTCCTATTTCGAGCGATACTCTTTTCGTGGGCCACATCCCATCAGCGAAATTTATAAACGTCTTGGAAATTGTGCGCGCGTGTTCAAGACATTTGCCCGGTCCGGCGAGCCCCGTTGTCAACTTTGGGTCAAAATGAGGCGCACAGCCATAGCCCGCTTGGTCGCAGCTGCAAACCCTTCTATGACGAGTTGCATCTCGCCAACAGTTATTTCTCTGGGGATTGGGTACTGGTCCGACCAAGGAACAGTCCCCGGCCCATAAACTGCAAGCGCGACACGTCAACGGACCCAATGGCCCAATGGCGCAAGCGGCAGGGGCTGAGAATGAGTAACGTACCGTTGTCCCGCCATCAACCCTCGTTGGCAAAGGAAGTCATGGTATT
>Ga0137359_10004261_pt1 | contig 11707 bp, 10 predicted proteins | sample Mad1_40_16metaG_FD_108281 | JGI IMG/M metagenome (GOLD analysis project Ga0137359, IMG submission 108281) | Vadose zone soil microbial communities from Angelo Coast Range Reserve, California, USA - Mad1_40_16 metaG | ecosystem: Environmental > Terrestrial > Soil > Vadose zone | place: USA... | reverse complement strand
GTCAAAAAGGAGGTGCCGGCGAAATTCGCTTCCATCCCCAGTACGCGATCAAGTTCAATCGGGTGCCCTATGGACTCATGAATCTGCAAGCCAAGTTGCGAGCTCTCGAGAATGATGTCGAACGTCCCTTCAGGACACTGATCGGCCTTGTGCAATGCAACCGCCTCTTCGCCGATTCGCTTTGCATTCTCGACTAGCTTCAGCTCATCGATCAGCTCGTAACCCTTGTTCTGCCACTGTCCGCCGAACGAATTGGGATAGGAGCGCTTCTGTATTTCGCTTCCTGCGAACGCGTAGGCGACGTATCCGGCGCCGGTCGTGATTTTTGTCTGATGAATGTTCGAGCCTTCGGATGAAAAAAACCACTGCTCTTCGCGCCGAAAGTTCATGTTCGTTTCGGCCAGCGTGACTCGGGCAACGGAGCGCAATTCGGCGTCAACTTTCATCAAGAGCGCCAGGTTCTGTTCGACGGAAATGGTGAAAGGGTCGACTTTACAGGGCGTCGCCCATTCTGCCGTAACCGGCTTCTCGGGGACGAGCCTCACATCGCTCTGCTTCACCTTGGCGGAGGCCCGAGCAATTGCCACAGCTTGTGCTGCTGTAGTTTCTACCGATGCGCGCTTCAGGTCCGCAGATGATGCGAATCCCCATGCTCCATCGACAATCACACGCACACTGAATCCCTGCGACTGCGAGTCCGACGCAGTCCCAATTTTGCCGTTCTTGGTGGAGAGCGCCCGGCTGCGGACATCCACGACGCGAACATCTGCGTACGTTGCGCCGCGTTGAGTGGCAGTATCCAGTGCCCAGAAGGCGAGGTCTTTCATGGCGGAGACTAAAATTTATCACACGAACTCACGCGTGAGTTCGTGGACCGTGGGCAGGACCTTCAAGCACCAGCAGCTTTGGATCGCGAAAGCATTCGAGTAACGGTCTGGACAAACGTATCGGGACCTTTGTCCAATAAGAGGCCGGCCTTCTCGAAGTACGAAGTCGCTCCCTCATCGATGAGCCTCTTGTCGTTGCATTGGGGGAGGCTGCTCACGATCATCACGGGGATGGATGCGGTCTCCGGGAGACGCCGCAACTCGCGTAAAACCTGGCGTCCGGATAATTTCGGCAACATCAAATCGAGGATGACAAGGTCTGGTTTGCTCTCGCGCGCCAGGCGCAATCCTTCCTCGCCGTCGGCGGCAGTGATTACCCCGTATCCGGCGCGGGCCAGCGCCCGTTCATTCGACATCCGAAGGAACCGGCTATCCTCCACGATCAGAATATTCATGCACACCTCTGCTGTCCGGCACAAGAGATCATCGGCATGGGCTGTCAAAAGCTTGAATCGAGATGAAATAGTTCCGTGCTCCCGGACGTGCAGTGGTGAGTCTGCGGACGGGCTCAGGATGTGCCGCAATTCCGGTCATATTGCTCATAGATAAAATTGTCAGTCATTCCCGCAATGTAGTCGCAGATCACGCGCGCCAAAGGTTCCGCTCCCGCTTTTTCCTGGTAACTCGTGGGCAGCTTTTCCGGGTGCTTCATCCACAGATCGAACAGGGCAGTGATAACTCGCTCAGCATCATCCTTTTCGGACTCAAGGGCAGGGCTGAAGTAGAGGTTCTGGTAGAGAAACTGCTTTGTCCCGCGGCGTTCTTTTTCGATTTCGGAACTCAGGCGGACAAGCCGATCGGGGCAGGCTCGAATATCTTCCAGCGTAGTTATGGAGGGACGGGCGCGATGGATCTCCGCTTGTGTGTTCCCGATCAAATCACCAATCCAACGATCAAGAATTCGGCGCAAGACTTCGTTGAACTGCAGTTTCTTGGTCGCATCCGGATAAACTGTTTCGACATCACCTAAGAACCTTGCAAATACAGGCACCGCATCTTTGATCTGATCCAGCGTTAGCAGGCGTGCCTCGAAACCATCATCGAGGTCGGCAGTGGTATACGCGATTTCATCGGTCGCATCAATAAGTTGGGCTTCGAGCGGCGGCCGGCTTTCGAGAACATATTCCGTGAGTTCGGGATATTCCGCCGCATCGTAGTCACGCGAGTGCTTGATAATGCCTTCCCTCACCTCGACGGTAAGATTCAGGCCGCGAAAGCCTGCATAGCGCTGCTCAAAATCTTCGACGATGCGCAACGCGTGCAGGTTGTGGTCGAAAGATAGACCGTGCAGACGCATAGCGGAATCGAGCGCCTTCTCCCCGGCGTGCCCGAATGGGGGATGCCCGATATCATGTACAAGAGCGAGTGCCTCGACCAAATCAACATTCAATCCAAGCTGCGCAGCGATGGTGCGCGAGATTTGCGCGACTTCGATCGTATGAGTCAGGCGATTTCGGAAATGATCCGAGTAGCGGCGGGTAAAAACTTGGGTCTTAGCTTCCAGGCGTCGGAACGCACGCGAGTGAATAACACGGTCGCGGTCACGTTGAAAGTCATTACGGTAAGCATGAGAAGGCTCCGGGTGACGACGTCCGAGTGAGTGTGCGACTGCATACGGCGCAAGCATATGCAGAGTGTAGCGAAGGAAGCACTCAGCAGTCAGCAACTAGGATTCAGCCAATAATATATAGGCGTCTCTTCCGAAATCGCGACGCTGCGAGGATATGCGCACGACAGTCGACGGCTGGCTGTCGCCACATGGCTAAAGATTTTTCTTTGCTGAGAGCTGGTGGCTGAAAGCTGAGAGCTACTTGCTCTCCTCCTTAGCCAGCCTTACCTTTGCCGATTCCAGCTTCTTCTGCACTTTGGCTTGCTCTTCCTGGTCCACTTCTGGAGCGACGGTCTTGTTCCACTCCTGCAGCGCCCGCTCCCAATGGGAGGCGGCCAACTTTAAGCGTCCGGTCTTCTGGTAGAGATCGCCGAGGTGCTCCTGCACGGTTGGATCGGCTCCCATGTGCTGCGAAGCTCGGGTGAGATTGTCTTCCGCCAAGTCGTATTTGCCAAGCTTGAAATATGCCCAGCCAAGGGAATCGAGATAGGCGCCATTGGCCGGCTCCAAGTCAACGGCTTTCTTGATCATTCCAGTGGCTTCGTCAAGCCTGATTCCGCGGTCGGCGAACATGTAACCGAGATAATTGAGGACGGCGGCGTTATCAGGACTGCTTGACAGTATCTTTCGAAAGAGCTCTTCAGCCTGATCGTACTTCTTCTGACGCTCGAGAGCAGCTGCGCGCAAGAACGCGATGTTGTCCTTATCTTCCGGCTTGGTCGCCAGCTCATCGGCCTTGTCGAGGGCCGCGTCTGCATCTTGCCAGCGCTTCAGCCGGTTATACATGTTAGCCAGGCTGACATACACCTCGCGGTCATCCGGCGTGCCCTTCAGCAGCGCTTTCACTTGCTGCAACCCGGCGTCAACCTGGCCCATGTCAGCCAACTGGCTGGCGTAAACCATCTTTAGGCGCCGGCGATTCGGAAGCTTCTGCGTGGCTTCGCGAGCAGTGTCGGTAGCTTTCTGCCATTCTTTGTTTTCGCGATAAGTATCGATAATGGCGCCATAGCCCCGCTCCGCGTTTTCATCACCCAGCGTCAACATCTTCTGGAAGGTTTCGATCGCGGCCTGCTCATTATTGTTGTCCTCGTACGCCGACCCGAGGCGCTCTAGGAAAATGGCGCGGTTGTCCTGATCTTCGCGAGAGTATTTGCCATCAGGTTTTTCGGTCTTCTTGAGGAGGTCTTGCAGAGTCTGAATAGCTTCGTCGTAACGCCCCTGAACTTGGTAAATCGAGGCCAGATCGTAGGACACCTGCTCGGAGTCCTGCACCATGGTCTGCGCTTTTTTCAGGTTCTGCAGCGCGAGATCGAGCTTGCCCTGCCGGCGATAAATCTCACCCAAACGGATATAAGTCCGGGCGTCTTCTGGGTTAGCGTCGGCGATGATCTTGTACTGCTCAAGCGCCTTGTCAGTCTGGCCGTCGTTCAGCAGACTCTCAGCCAGGCCACGCATCGCGTCGAGATTGTCGCGGTCGATCGCGATGGCGTGCTGGTAGGCGTCAATCGCCTTTTTGTAGTCTTTCTGCTGATCGTAGGTTGCGCCCAAAACTGAGTAGAGCTTGGCGGAACGAGTGCTCTCCGGAACCGAAGCCAGTGTCTCAGCGGCCTTGGCAGCATTGCCCTGTTCGTTGTAAAGCAAAGCTAACGCCGTCACGGCTTCTTCGGATTCCGGCGACAGTTTGACTGCGGTCTTTTCCTCGTCTTCGGCCTTCTTGCTCTGGTTGTCGGCCTGATACAACCGGCCGAGCATGACATGGTCGTCGGCGCTCTTGGGATCAAGCTTTATGATCTGTTCGTACTGCTCGATCGCCAGCTTCAGCACATTATCGGAGCCGTTGCCGCCCTGCATGTCGCCGAGAGAGCGTAGATAAATATGACCGAGCAGCCGGTGCGCTTCTAAATTGTTTGGATCGCGCTTGAGAATTTCCTGCGCTTCAGAAACAGCGTCGCGAATGCGTCCGGTGCGCGCATAAACTTCCGCCAACGCAGAACTCAGGTACTCCGAGGTAGGATCGGCCTCGATCGCCATCCGATATTCCTGAATGGCCTTGGTCACCAGGTCGCTGCGCCCGTAAACCGCCATCTCCTCTTCGTACATGTGGGCCATGGTGAAGTGATAGTAGGCACCGGCTTTGTCCGCTTTATGAGGAGCAGACTGCGTGGTCTCGGTGCTGGCCGAGCCCTGGCTGGACGAGACTGGTCCGGCAGGCTGCGGACTTGAAGAAGGCTGTTGAGCGGCGGCCAAAGGAACCGCGGCCAGAAGCAGGGCGTAAATAGTTTTCATGAAATACCTGTAAACTCCCGAAACCATAGCGATTGGATGCTGAACCGCGTCAGGTGGGTGCTTTAGCTATTTTAACCTGCCTCGAAACCGTTCACCACAGAGACTCAGAGTCACAGAGAAGGCTTAAAGCAGTAGTACCTTTGATTTACCTTTGTCGATTGGAAGAAAGTTCTCGCGTAGAGGCGGCCCACCAGGCGCGCCCCATCGTCGCTCACGATGAGGTTAATTTTGTGTCCGCAATCGAGAGGCAGGCCTTTGGGCTTAATGACGGAAATGTCGGACGCCCGTGAAGATCATTGCCATTCCCAGCCTGTCGGCGGCTTCGATTACCTCCTGATCGCGTACTGATCCGCCGGGCTGAATGATGGCGGTCGCTCCAGCTTTTGCGATTTCCTCAACACCATCGGGAAAAGGAAAGAACGCGTCCGAAGCGGCGACCGTTCCCTTAAGCGGCAGCACTGCTTTTTGCGCGCCCAGCCGACAAGAGTCCACGCGGCTCATCTGGCCCGCACCAACACCGACAGTCTGACCATCGCGCGCATACAGAATGGCATTCGATTTAACGTGCTTGCAGACTCTCCACGCAAACAGCAAAGCACGCTTTTCTTCGGGAGTGGGGGGGCGCTTGGTCACAATCTTCAAATCAGAGTCGCGCAACTGATGCAGATCGGCCTCCTGCACCAACATTCCTCCAGAAACATTTTTCAGCATCCACTTCTGTGAAGTATTCGTGATCTCAACCAGCCGGAGATTTCTCTTGGCAGAAAATTTCTCGATGGCCGCGTTCTCGAACGACGGCGCCGCGATCACTTCCAGAAACAGTTTGGCCATCTCCTCCGCGGCGTTGGCGTCTATAGGACGATTCACTCCAATCACGCCGCCGAACGCGGACACCGGATCGCACTCCAGCGCGCGCTTGTATGCTTCCGCGAGAGTCTTACCTGTCGCGGTGCCGCAAGGGTTGGTGTGCTTGATGATCGCGCATACCGGCTCTTCAAATTCCTGCGCCAGATCCCAAGCCGCCTGCAGATCGACAATGTTGTTATACGAAAGCTCCTTCCCGTGGACCTGGCGCGCATTGGCGACGCCCGTGCCCGAGCCGTCGGAGTACATCGCGGCCTTTTGATGAGGATTCTCGCCGTATCTAAGGTCAGTCACTTTCTTGAAGGAGAGCCGGAGCGTAGCGGGAAAGCCTTCCGTCTGATGAAGCTGGCGATCTCCATTGGTGCTGACTCGCTCCAGAGTCGAAGCGATCGCTGAATCGTAGGCTGCCGTAGTGGCGAACGCCTTTTGCGCCAGGCGCCATTTTGTCTCGGAAGAAAGTGCTCCGCCGGACTTCGCCATTTCGTCAGCAATTGCGTCGTAATCGGCAGGCGAAGTAACCACCGCGACATCATGAAAATTCTTCGCCGCTGAGCGAATCATCGAAGGCCCGCCGATGTCGATGTTCTCTACCAATTCTTCAAACTGCACGCCCGGCTTGGCGGCCGTCTTCTCAAACGCGTATAGGTTTACGACAACCATGTCGATGGGGGCGATTCCTTGTTCCGCAACCGCAGCCTGGTGCGAGGGATCTTCGCGGCGATGCAGAATTCCGCCATGGACCTTGGGATGGAGCGTTTTTACGCGCCCATCGAGCATCTCCGGAAATCCGGTCAGGTCGGAAATGTCTTTCACTGGAATTCCCGAATCGCGCAGCAGCTTGGCAGTGCCTCCAGTTGAGATCAGTTCGACTCCCAAGGCTGAGAGCTTACGGGCAAACACCGCCAGTCCTGTTTTGTCGGTGACGCTGAGAATGGCGCGCTGTATTTTTAGGGACAATGAGGGCCTCGGACCTGGAATTTGGAGCTAGAAGTGCAACTAGAGATTTTAACAGTCCGAGGATGTTTCGTTCACCACAGAGCCGCAGAGAGACCCTTAAGAATTCTCTGCGTCTCTGAGACTCTGTGGTGAGGTCTTAGCTTATGACTCAGAGGCTCAGGCCTTGGCTTTGGCCGTCAGCTTCACCTTTCCATCTGCCACGTCAACGATGTACTCGACGGCGTGACAGCCGTACTGCCTGCGAATCTGCTGGGTTTTCTTTTCAACGAATGAACTGAAACTTTCGAGTGAGCCGGATACATTCTCGCCAGCTTTCTTCTTGGCGTCGCTCAGCGCGATGTACAGTTTTTCAACTTTCTCACGTTCGGCGCTTGCATCCGAGCAGTGCACCACAAATGGCTGCTCTTGCATTGCCGCAGCGTGGCCAACCCCGTAAACCTTGTGCTCGGGCACATGCTCCTCGGGCCGGACACCCTGCACCGAGAGCAGCGCATCCTGGGGACGACGGTAGCCTTCCTCGCGTATGCGAGATTTCTTGCGCCAGAGATCGCTATAAATTGCGTATCGCTGGGCCATTTCGTTGTAACGAAAGCGCTGCGAGAAGCTCAAGCGTCCGCCGTCGGAGAACTTGCGCAGGAGAGCGAGCACTTTCCACTCGAGATCCGAGGGCGGCTTCTTCTGCGGATTGTTAAAAAAGACCTCGTACTCGATCTTCAGCCGCCGGAGTTGCGACTCGAGTTGGGTCAATTCCTCATCGACAGTCATGAGTTCTCCAGAGGCCAGTCTAGGGGAGACCGGACGATGGTACGAGGTGCCAGGTGGACACGGAGAGGATGGAACGAAAGTAAGTCTTTTAGCCGTCAGCCATCAGCTGTCAACCATCAGGAAAGGCCCGAGCACACATGAATTTGTCATTCCGAACCGCTTTTAGCGGTGAGGAGCCTGCTTTTACTATGCGTCAAAACAGATCACTCAGGCTTAACGGTGGTTCGAGCAAGATCGCCGGTGCGATTTTTCCTGATGGCTGATGGCTGACAGCTACTTCGCCGCCATCTTCTTAACCATTGCAACCACCAGCTTGCGATCGCTGTCGTTCAGGTTGCCGGAGTAGCGGCGGATCTGCGTCAGGAAGCGGAGTTCGTCGTCGGAGAGTTGGGGGAGGGTCTTGGAACCGTTGGAATGGCCGGGCTCGGAGAAAAAATGCGAAAGCGGAAGCTCCATGGCGCCGGCAATCTTTGAAAGGGTATCGAGCGACGGTACGGTATGGCCATTTTCAACCCGGGAAAGATAGCAGCGGAGCAGTCCCGTCCGCTTTTCTATGTCGCCTTGGGACATCCCCTTCTGCAGCCGGAAATTCCGGATTGTTTCCCCAATATTCATCAAAGGAGTCAGCGTGAATGGTAATCAGAGTAGTACACGATGGCAAGCGAAAAGTTATGATACCAGCAGCAAAGATTTTGTGCTTTCTTTTCTTGCGATAAACCCACTCCCGCCCGGACATTGAACAGGTTTTCCAACGCAAAGACTGAGCTGACCTACTTTTTCAAGGTGCTCGCAAAGAAGTCAGTGATCTTTTTCCACGCGTCGGCGGTGTCGGCAGGCTTGTACCCCGCGCCGTTCACCGGGTTCTGAAAACCGTGGCCCGCGTCCGGATAAATCGTGACGTCAATTTTCTTCCCCATTTGCTTTAGAGTTTGTTCGAATTTCTTCACGTCCTCTGGTGGAATGCCGCGGTCTTGGGCGCCGAAGATTCCGAGGATTGGTGCATTTATCTTCTTCAGCGCAGATGGATCCGTTGCCAGATGCCCATAGTTAATGACGACGGAGGCCAGTTCGGGTTCTTCCAAGGCCAGGTCGAGGGCGTAACCTCCACCCATGCACCAGCCGATTGCGCCAATCCGGTTCTTCTTCACGTTCGGTTGTGATTGCAAGTAGTGAAAGGCAGCGTCGAGATCGCGGTCCGCGCGGTCCTGCGGAACTCCGCGCATGATCTCATGGGCTTCGTCGGCCGTAGTAGCGACTTTTCCGCGATAGAGATCAACTGCAAGCGCGACATAACCTTGGTCGGCAAGCTTGGATGCCTGCTCTTTGACCCAGTCGTTCAGCCCCCACCATTCGTGGATGACGACGATGCCGGGGAATGGGCCTTTGCCCTCGGGTGTGTAGAGGATTCCTTTGACGATGTCGTCGCCGCTTTTGTAGGTGACTTCCTTGGAAGTGGCAGCCAATGTGGGCATCACGAGCAGCAGCATCAAGCAGCAGATACGAATGGGTGTCATGGCACTTCCTTTCACAGTTGCAGTTCCATATACAGTGCGCCCTCGATTGGATTGGGGCGGTACGGGGCAATCTCACGGAAGCCGAGGTTTCGATACATTGCGACCGCAGCGCGCATCATCGGCTCGACCGTGTCTAGGCGCAATTGTCTGCACCTCATCTGACGGGCCTCAGCGATGACGCGTTCGGCGAGCTCACGGCCAAGGCCTTTGCCGCGAAACTGTGGACGCACGTACAGACGCTTCATCTCGCAGATTTCTGGCTCCAGCTTATGCAGGGCCACGCATCCAGCGCCGTGACCTTCATGCGTGGCGAGCAGCAAACATCCGTCTGGAGGGGCGTAGTCACCCGGCAATTCCTCAAGCTCCTTGTCGAAGCTTTGAAAGCACAGGCTGAAGCCGAGCGATTCTGCATACTCGAGGAAGAGTTCGCGGATGGAGGCGATCTGCAGCGGGGATTCTGCCTGCTGAACGTCAAAAGCCTTAACCACAGAGGGCACAGAGGAAGCCCCAACGTCCGTTTCAGAACCCGGTTTCATGACTCTGTGTACCTCTGTGTTGTACCTCTGTGCCCTCTGTGGTTAAAGCTTTTGACGTGTCTCAGGGCTTTAACCCATCAGCATACCGCCATTTACATTCAGCACATGGCCAGTGATGTATCCAGCTTCTTCAGATGCCAGAAAGGCCACGCAATTCGCAACGTCTTCGGTGGTGCCGATCCTTCCCAGAGGAATCGTCTTCAGCGCGGTCTGCTTCAATTCTTCGGAAACGGTCGATGTCATTGCGGTTTCAATAAAGCCGGGTGCAACAGCATTACAGGTGATATTTCGCGATCCGACTTCACGGGCGACCGCCATGGTAAGCCCGATCAGCCCGGCTTTTGAGGCCGAGTAATTCGTCTGACCAGCCTGCCCAGTTTGACCAAAAATAGAAGTGATGTTGATGATCCGTCCCCAGCGCTGTTTCAGCATGGAGCCGATTGCCTGCTGCGTGCAAACATAAGCCGAAGTTAGATTCGTGTTGAGCACGGCATCCCAGTCAGCGCGCTTCATTCGCATGATGAGCTGGTCGCGGGTGATGCCAGCGTTATTTACCAGGATATCGATCTTGCCAAGCTCGGAAATCACGCCTTTGAACGCCGCCTTAATTTGATCTTCATTCTCTACGTCGACAGAAAAAGCGCGAGCGACGCCCGCGCCACTACTCGACGGAGATTCTGGGGGCACGGGCGTCCCCGCCCTTGCAACTTTGCTAATCTCTTGCGCAACTTCTTCCAACTTCTGCTGATTGCGGGCAACCAAGGCTACCCTGGCGCCGCATTTTGCCAGCTTCAGAGCGCAAGCGCGTCCAATTCCCTGCGACGCTCCAGTGATCAAGGCCACTCGGCCAGTGAGGTCCATTTCTGGTTCCTGTGCAGCCAGAGATTATAGCTGGACAGGGGCCGGCACGTTCTCTTCTCGTTGCTGCTTGATCTCATCACGGAATAGAACCCGCAACAGTGGCGGCGCAAGGACCGTGGTCACCGCGGTCATGAAAACAACAATCGCGTATGTTGACTGAGTGACAATCCCCGATTGCAATCCGATTAGCGCGACGATGAGGGCGACCTCGCCCCGCGGCATCATGCCGGTGCCGACTTGCAACACAGCGCGCCAGCCCTGGCCGAGCAACGGCAGTCCGCAGCCAATGAGCTTTGAAACGATCGCGAGAATAGAAACAATAATTGCGGCAATCAGGATGTCGCCCTTCAAGATGGATATATTCAGGCGTGATCCAATGGCAAAGAAAAAGAATGGCGCGAGAAATTCAGTGATTCCCGCCACCCGTGGGAACAGATTCCACTGGGGCGCGTAGTCGGCAAATACCAGGCCCGCAAAGAACGCGCCAATAATCGCCGCCATGCCAATCTTGACCGCCAGCCAGGAGAGCAAAAGGCAAATCGCCAGAGCAACTACCAGCGAAGCGTTTTGCATGGACAACTGTTCGACTCCGGGCTCGATACGACGCACGATGTGGGGAGCAATGAACATCATGAACAACGCGAAAGCCCCCGCTTCGCCGATCAGTATTCCCATGTGCAGCCAGTTCACGCCGCCGGATGCCAGCCCACCTACCAACGCTAGTAGCACCATGCCGAGAATGTCATCGAATACGGCGGCGCCCAAAATAATCTTGGCGGTTTCGGTCGAGAGCAAGCGAAGGTCTGCAAACACCCGCGCCGTGATGCCAACACTGGTCGCGACCATTGCCGCACCTACGAATACGGCTTCACTGCTCGCGTTGCCGCGCAGCTTCATATACGCGAAGCCAAGCACAAACGGAACAATGATTCCAGCCAGCGCAACCGTCGCGGATTTTGCGCCAATCCGGATAAGCTCACTGGGGCTTGTCTCCAGCCCCGCGCTGAACAGAACAAAAATTGCGCCGAGCTCGGCTACCGAATGGATCGTGTCAGTAGCGGGAATCCAGCCCAGCGCGTAAGGCCCCAGCAGCGCCCCGGCGAGTATCTCGCCCAAAACCGAGGGCAAGCTGAATCGCTCGAACAACTCTCCCACTGCTTTGGCAGAAACAAAAATGGCAAACAGCTCCAGCAGAAGCTGTTCTGGCCCGGTTGCGATTGCAGTTGCCATGACTAATGGCAGCATATGGAAAGACCAAGGTGCGCGCAATAAAACTCGAGAGCTGGATTGCGCATCTCTGCGAAGAATGCGCCGTGCTTGTCAAGCTCTTTTCAGCGGCCAGATCAGCACGTCCAGTTTCCCGGAAAAGTGCAGCAGTGGCGGGATCTCGGTGAGCTGGATTCCGGCAGCTCTGGCCATTGTGTTCTC
>Ga0137359_10004259_pt1 | contig 11709 bp, 8 predicted proteins | sample Mad1_40_16metaG_FD_108281 | JGI IMG/M metagenome (GOLD analysis project Ga0137359, IMG submission 108281) | Vadose zone soil microbial communities from Angelo Coast Range Reserve, California, USA - Mad1_40_16 metaG | ecosystem: Environmental > Terrestrial > Soil > Vadose zone | place: USA... | reverse complement strand
GTGGGCCGTGGACGCGCCTGAGGAATACTTCGGACAGGTTGTCGACGCTTGGGAAAGGATCTATCACGGAAGGCCACCGCCGTTGAAGATGGAAAATTTCGTAAAAGAACATTGTCCCGACTATGCCGAACGGCTCGCGCAACACTTACGCCTCCGGACTCGGTGAGCAACGGGATGCGACAACCTGCGACCGCTCGAAGGCCGCGGAAGAGTGAGGTCGCGATGCGAAACGGCTCCTTGCAAAAAATGGGACCACCAACGGGACCACAATGATTTGAAGGGGCTTCGTATCCGATTGATTCAGATAGGATATTTAGCGTGGACTCCTAGTGCATGCCATGCAAGCGCTCTCCCAGCTGAGCTATGGCCCCACATGGAGGCGCGGGAAGTCACCTTAAGGGGCCCGGTCCGTCAAGAAAACGGGCCAAAAAACGTTCGGCACCCCCGGATCTGCCGGGACGGCAGGTCTCGCCCCCTTGGCGAAAGTCGCCGAACGGAATCTGACCCACTGCTGGACGCCTTTCGGCTTGACGCAGACGCCGCTTGCTTGGCCGCCTCTCCGGCTCTCCGTTGATCCGCCATCCGCACAATGTTTCTCGGACCGGTGCGCGAACGTCAGCTTTGCGAGCTCCGGTGCTTCTCCCTCGGCATCACCCTTGATGGGTAATCCGATTAACCGTGAAGGAGAACGTGTCCATTCGAAACGCTCGAGCGTCTTCATGGTTGGCATCGAATGAAGGTCGCATCGAGATCGCGCGTCGACGTTCGTCGCCGCCGAACATTTCTGAACTCAATTGATATGGAGCAACTGAAAAGTTTTCCGGTCGCGATCGTTTTGATCTGTTCGCAGAACCCGGCAATCCGTGCGCTCGCAATTTGCCATATTGCATGCAAGCACAAGATTGCCATATTCACGCAAGCACAAGGATCCCATTTCAATGTGTGATGTTCATCACACGGATTAATCAAAATGGTCGCGACCAAGCGACACTTTGCGCGATCTCTCATTTCCCATAAGACTCCTCTCCCTTGTTATCGCGCCTTCGCTCAAGGGAAATTCATGTTCCAATCGACTCGCTTCTTCGCCGCGCTGGCGTTCTTTGCCTGCGTCTTTCTCGCGGCCTGTGGCGGAAGTTCGGTCGCAATTAGCGGCAGCGCGGCGGCGCCGGCCGGCGTGGGTTCGGGCTCGAGTACAGTAACCAGCACCGGCTCCAGTTCCACCTACGGGATCTCTGGAGTCGTGTCGCGAATCAGCGACGTCTCCGTCATGCTGAGCGGCGCGTCGTCCACCAAGGGCAACACGGACTCAGGCGGCAACTTCGGATTTTCAAAACTCCTCCCGGGGAATTACACGATATCGCCGAGCAAGACGGGATACGTATTCAGCCCGGCAAGCTTGGCCGAGACGATCACGTCCGCATCGTTGACCGACGCGAATTTCACCGCCACAGCGAGCACCGCAGCGACCTACACCATTTCCGGAACCGTGAGCGGCAGCGTCGCGGCGGGCGTGGTCATCACCTTGAACGGCACCAACGTGGGATCGGCGATCACCGACCTCAGCGGCAACTACACGTTTGCCGGCTTGGTCAGCGGGACTTATACGGTCAGTGCATCGCTCGACGGTTATTCTTTCACCAGCCCGCTCATCGTCAGTTTGGACAACGTCGATTCCGCGTCGAACAACTTCACCTCGGCCGCCGCGGCCACTGGAGCCAATCTCGCGTTCATCCAAGTCAGCACATTGCCCGAGGCGATCGTCGGCGAGGCCTATTCCAGCAGTGTTGTCGAGGGCATTTCTGGCGGAACGGCGCCTTATCACTATCAGACCGATACGTTGGCCACGGGCACGCCGCCGCACGGCATGATCCTCAATCCGAACGGCAACCTGACGGGCACGCCGACTGTCCCTGGCCAATACGACTTCAGCGTGTGCGCAACGGACTCGGCCGGTGAAAGCGCTCCGTGCGAAGCCACGTCGATCACCGTGGTCGCCGCACCGGCGGCTCAGCCGACGCCTGCTCCGGCGGTAACGCTGGCGGCATCCCCGTCCAAGATTGTCTCGGGCGCCACTTCGGAGCTCACCTGGTCCAGCAAGAATGCAACGGCATGCACGGCCGGCGGCGGCTGGACGGGGACCAAAGCGACCAGTGGAAAGGCGAGCGTGATGCCCAAGAGTACCACCACCGTCACGCTGACCTGCACCGGTCCGGCCGGCAGCGCTTATGCATCTGCCGTGATCACCGTCACCGCGGCACCGAAGCCGCCGGCGCCCGCGGTTACCTTGACCGCGACTGCGACCACCATACCATCGGGCAGCAGCTCCACGCTCAAGTGGTCGAGCAAGAATGTAACGTCCTGCGCCCGCAGCGGCGGGTGGACCGGCACTGGAGCCACTAGCGGTTCGCTGGAGGTTTCGCCGACGAGCACGACAACCTATATTCTGGAGTGCGCGAATTCTACGAGTACCGCACAATCCGCGACGAAGATCACCGTCCACCCGGCGGCGCCTCCGCCGGCGCCGACCGCGACATTGAAGGCCGCCACCGCATCGATTTCGTCCGGCAACTCCACGACCCTGACTTGGTCGAGCACCAACGCTTCCTCGTGTACGGCGAGCGGCGGCTGGACCGGCACCGAAGCCCTCAGCGGCACGAAGACTGTGTCGCCGACGGTCACCACGACCTACACAATCGACTGCACCGGCGCGAGTGGTAAAGCATTGGCATCCGCCAAGGTGACGGTCAACGGGTCCGGGACGCCCACGGCGGCGGGAACCTCCTGGGTCTATTACAACGGCCTGTTCGACTGGCCCGGCGATTACTCGTTCGTTGCCAAGGCGGATTACTCTGACACGAGTGGTAAACCGTTGAGCGGCAAAGAGGACGTCAAGATCACCCTGCAGGGGGCCTATGGCGGCTGGCTGCCGTACGCTCAAAACTGGAGTTTCAATTCGAAGCCGTACAAAAAATTGACGTTCGCCCTCAAGCCGACAGTGGCGAACCAGAGTTGGAGCGTCTATTTCGTGAAGGTCGGGGACATACCGGTCGGCATCTCCATCGACGTAGCGCAATATGGTCCCACGCCGGTCGCCGGGCAATGGAATACGTATACGGTGCCTCTCGCGGACCTCGGCGTCCTCGGTACCACCATCTACAAGTTCGCCATCCAGGATAAAACCGGGTTGTCGAACAATACGTGGTACGTGGACAACGTGGGTTTCGTGCCCTGATTCTTAAGGCCGCCGCAAGCACGCGGCGGATTACGGTTGACCGGCGTCCGCCACGAAAGCCACGTCGTCGACGTAGAAAACGTTGCTGGCAAGGCCGGTCTGGTCCTGAATGGCGAACTTATAGATCTTCGTCTTGGCTACACCGATGTCGGCCAATGGGATGGTGTATACGTTCCACTGCCCCGCCACCGGTGCCGGGCCGTATTTGAACGGATCGACGCCTTTTCCCACCGGCTTGTCGCCCACCAGCATGAAGTAAACCTGAGCCGTTTGATTCGCGACGGTGGGTTTGAGCGCGAAGCGCAGATAATTATAAGGCGTCGTGTCGAACACCCAATTGGTCGCAAACGGCTGCCAACCACCCCAGGGCGAGGTCACCGTGACCTTCACATCGTATTTTCCGCTCAGCGGCGCTCCACTCTTATCCCGGTAATCCGGCACCGCAACGAAGGAGTAGTCGCCGGGCCACGCGAACACGCCGTCGTGATAAACCCAAAAAGTCGCGGAGCCGCCGCTGTTGCCGGCCATTGCCGAACACACGACCATCGCGAACGCCGTTGCACGCCAGGACCAGCTTTTCATGTTACGCACTCCACGCCGCCACAGCCTTGCTGAGCCGGGTCAGGGTTTGCTCTTTGCCCAGGATGGCCAACGTGGCGTCGATGGGCGGCGATACGGTGCCCCCACACACCGCAAGGCGAAGGGGCTGCGCGAGCTTGCCGAGCGGCAGGTTGTCTCGGGCCGCAAGTTCGTTCACCAGCGCATGTATGGCAGGGGCCGTCCAGTCCTCGAGAGCCTTCAACTCCGCCAATGCCGTTGCGAGCAGAGACGTTATTTCCCCGTTCACGTGCTTGCGGACGGCCTTCTCGTCATAGGACTCGGGCGGCCGGAAGAAAAACAGGCTGTTGGCAGCCATCTCCTTCATTGTCTTGGCGCGCTCGCGTTGTACGATCACGATTTGCTCGAGCTGCGCGTCGTCATGCGCTTCGATTCCATGCTGCTCCAGGTGCCAGCGCAGCGGTGCAATGAGTCGCGCCGCGGGCGCACGCATCATGTGCCGCTGATTGACCCACGCGAGCTTCTCCCCGTTGAAGGCCGAAGCTGATTTATTGACATCCGCGATGTCGAACAAGCGAACCATTTCCTCCACGGAGAAAATTTCCTGATCACCGTGCGACCATCCAAGGCGCACCAGGTAATTGAGGAGGGCTTCCGACAGGAACCCCTCGTCGCGGTATTGCAGGACGCTGACGGCGCCATGGCGCTTGGACAATTTTGCGCCGTCGGAACCCAAAATCATCGGTAGATGCGCATACACGGGGACGCTCGCTCCCAGGGCGCGCAACATGTTCATCTGGCGCGGCGTATTGTTCAAATGATCGTCGCCGCGAATCACGTGTGTGATCCCCATGTCCATGTCGTCGACCACGACGCAAAAATTGTAGGTCGGGGAGCCGTCGGAACGGGCAATGATGAGGTCATCCATCTCGGAATTCTGAAACACCACAGGTCCGTGTACGACATCATCCACGACGACCTGGCCTTCCTGAGGATTCTTGAATCGGATGACGGGAGGGACGCCTTCCCGTGCATCGCTTCGGTCGCGCCAGCGCCCGTCGTATCGAGGCTTCTCACCGCGCGCCATTTGCTCCGCGCGCAGTTGTTCCAGTTCGTCCTTCGTGCTGTAACATCGGTACGCGCTGCCCTGTACCAGCATGACGTCAATGACTTCCTTGTAGCGATCGAAGCGCTTGGTTTGAAAGAACGGGCCCTCGTCGTAATCGAGACCGGCCCACTCGAGACCGTCGAGGATCTGCTGAATGGCTTCATTGGTAGAGCGCTCGAGATCGGTATCCTCGATGCGCAGAACGAATGTTCCCGAGTGCCGCCGCGCATAAAGCCAGCTAAAAAGCGCGGTTCGCAGGCCGCCGATATGCAGAAAACCGGTTGGGCTGGGTGCAAAACGCGTACGCGTGCTCATAATGAATGCAATTCCGATATGGTCGACCGCGAAGTCTAGCAGACCGTACCAGGAGAACGCGGGTGGGGAGCCGCTGCCGTTCCGGTTATTTTTTGCTACACTGCCCGAGTCGCCGGATTCGACCAATGCTTGGGCGGTTAGCTCAGCGGTAGAGCACTGCTTTCACACGGCAGGGGTCACAGGTTCAATCCCTGTACCGCCCACCACTATAAAAATAGGCATTTTCGACGCTCTCAGCCCTTCCGAAAAGAGCCCGTGTGGCACCAGTGTGGCAAGCGTGCGGGATTCGTTCCGCCAGATTTCCGTGGACGCCAATAGACACCAACTATCGAGGCAAGGCGCCCCCCCAGGCTCTGGTGCGCCTCTAGATCGATTGTGGTGGCCCCGCCTGGGGGTGGCGCCGAGTCACGGCTGGCAGCCCTCCGTCGCCCTCGCCCACCCACAATCAGCAGAACTATGTACACGCTCGGAAACCGCACTGGAAGACGGCATACGGGGCTTTGTGGCGTGCGATGTCAGGGTGGATGGGTAAGCGCTCGGGTGTCCCGGTGCTCCTATCCTGCGAGCGCGAAAGCGTTCTAATGCGTATGGAGGAAAAGCCCAGACCGGCACCCGCTGCAGGCTTGCGCCCGGATCAGTCGATACCGTCCTCGGCCATCCTGTCTCCTCTAGGCTGTCATCGAGTCCCGAAGGATCGACACGGGTTATCGGATCCCCGAGATATATTCGAGGCCCGCAACCATGAGCGCACCAACACCTATGCCAAACCAGAATCCAGTGAACACCTTTCTGGCGTGGCGCCTAAAAAACGGAGAGCCAAGCACGCAACGGATGACCAATTGGAAGTGGCCGAGGAAGCCTGTGAGCGATGGGGATGGGCTAGCGTGAGTTTACTGGCATTGGGCGGACGTTGGTCCATAAATTGAGGCGGATCGGGGAGTTACGGCGAGCGCCTACGTATACACAAAGGGCGGCTGTGCTGGCACCAGGCTGCGGAACAGGCGCAGCGCCTCCGGCTCGGTCTGTTCCAGTGACCACTCGCATCGGGGTCGCCCACCCTTGTTGCCGGAGGGCTTAAGCACCATGGCCAGGCGCACGGTGGCGAGCGCATCGAGGAGCCCGGAGAGTCCTTGGGTGTAGTTGAGTTGGCGCGCCTTGAACTCGATGAGGCGCCCGAGAAGTAGCGCCAGCAGGCAGCAGAAGCTGTGCACGCAGATCTTCTGATCGGTCCAGTGATACTGGGGGCGTATGGCCATGTGCTCATCGTCCTTGAGTTGGCGGAATGCCTCCTCGACTTCACTCTGGCCTCGATAGGCGAGCAGGATCTGCTCGTCGGACCACTCGTTACGATCGGTGATGAGGAAGCGCTTTCCGTACAGCTCGTTTCCTAACTGCTCAAGTGCGGCTTCGTCGATCTCATAATGCAGTCGATCGGCGCCCTCTCGGGTCGGATCGTACTCGGCTTTCAACACCTTGTTCAGGTGCTGTGCCGAGAGCATCGTTTGGAGCTGGCGCTGCGCGGCCTCGGGCGTGCGCGGCCCGGAACGCGCTTTGGCCAGTTGAGTCTTCCAGCGCTCGAGCGCCCGGAGCGCTTTCTTCACCTGTTGCATCAGGCCGCGGATTTGCCCCTGACGAAGTTGCTCGCTGATGAACAACAGCACCGTTCGCCGCTTGCCCCAGATCTCGCGCTCGAGACGCAGCACCGGGAGCTTGCCGAGCCGCTCGCTCGCGAGGGGCTGATAGTGGCTCTGCGGGATCTCGAGCAGCTCCGGATGATGGGCGGGCACGAGGGAGGCGACGTAGCTGAAAGACTCCTGATCCACCAGGCGCTGATTGGCCTTGGAGAGATTGCCCTTGTCGTAGACCAGCGTGATCTCATCGATTTCGACGGAGAGTTTGGCCAAGCGCTCGCGGATGCGGGTCAGGGAATCGGGGAAAGAGCGCACATCGACGCGGTTGCCCTCGTAAAGATGCGAGCACAGAGGGATATGACCCTCCCGAGACACCAGCAAGGCGAGGCTGAAGAGGCGCAGGTCGGTGCGCTTTTGCTTCGAGTGCCCCCGCTGCGGCAACTTCGGCCGCACATTGGTGGAGGCGATAAAGGTGAAGAAGTTGGTGGCATCGTAGAACAGTGTGTCGAGTTTGATCTTGAGCTGCTGCACGACGGTCTTCGTGAGCTCCTCCTCGATCGCGCGCAGCGCCTCCAACTTCACACAGTGCATCTGGTCCCAGAAGAACTGCGAAGTCAGCTGCTCGAGTTGCACCTGGGGAAACAGCCGATGGAGCGAGGTGAGCTGCGCCCAGGCGGCCCAGCCACGCTTGGAACGCGGTCGAATGGCGCGATTGAGTGCCGCCAACAGCAGCGTCGTGCCGACCGACAGTCCCCGGGCACTTTCCGGTACGTGACGATCAATGATCGAGATCACGTCCAGTCGATCCGCCGCCGCCTTCAGCGCCGCGACATCTCCATGTTGGAAGGACTGAATGCGCAGTGCCCCCTGCGGGGCGCTCAACAAGCGATTCAGTAGATCGTCGGCACTGCCCAGATACAGCAGCGGCACCGGGCGGGGTTTTCCCCGAATGCGGCGCGATTCGACGATGCGCCAGTAGGTGCGTCCTCCGACTCGGTGTTTCTGGAGACTCGCCATGTTTTGTGTATACATGGATTCGGATCCCATGTCAACTACATATAGATCCCACAATTAACCAACGCACAAGCTATTGTGTCTGGGTGTCGAGAGTAATTACATTTGTGTATACGGGCCGGAGATGCCCGTCACCGATCCTAAAAGGGCTGAATTCAGCCCTTACCGCAGGGTCCCGGCCGTGGCATTAGGCCGAATGCCAGTAAACTCGCGCTAGCGCTGGAATGTTGCTTGTTGGGTTAATCGCAGAGGGCTTCCTTGCCGGCTTTGATCCTCCGCGCTCATCGCTTTTGGGAAGATGGGGACCGCTTTTAGCAGATTGCCTGGTGGTCATCGGGGGTTGCAGGTGAAGTCCAATTCGCGCGTATGGGTTCCAGGCGCCAAGGAGAGTTGGCTCAGCGATCAAAAGACCGACTCGCGGATGCCAATCGCAAATTGGCTACGCTACAAAAGCAGCTCGCACCGAGGTTCATCGGGCCAGAAATTTCGCAAGCGTTGCAGGGCCGCCGTTGACAAGATTACATATCTAAATCTTCAACCGCTCTTTCGAGGGGGATGAAAGAGTCAAAGAGATCGGAGTCACATCAGCAGCATTGGAAGCTCTTACAGAAGCGCGTTTCTTGCCTCCCTTGGTGTGGTGGGGGTCGGCCTTCCGGACATGTCACTGCCCACCGGATCATTTCGAATAGTCGTCGGACCAAAAGCATAAAAGCTACCTGTCCACGACGGATACTCTGAACGATGAGCCGTAGTTGCGCCGCACTCAGAGCTCAAGACGGATGCCATGCGCTTCGAGGACTTCTGGCAACTGCGGATGATGTTCGAGGTCGCCGGTGCGGTGTGCGTCGAGCCGCCCGAAAGCCCGGTCGAAGATGGCGAAGCACTCGATCCCGGTGAGACGCGAGGGGTACCAAATCCCATCGACATCCGAGTGCTGTTCGTACAGCGCTCGACCGAGCGCTCGTCCGGCCGATTGATTTCGCGCGTGCGCCGCATCCGTCGGTGCACCCAACGCGAGGCAACCAGACCCCCGGAGGTCTACCACCATGAGCGGCGGCGATTGCGGTAGATCGAGTTCGACCCACGCGCGTGCTCGAACGTCATCGTAGGGAATCACGCGCTCGCTTCGCTGCACATAGCGGTCTCGCACCAGGACCTCAATAAAGCTCGTGGCCAAGTCGCTGGTGGCGTACAGCACACCGAAGGACCGGCCGTCACAGAATCGAGATCGCGCCGGCCACACCTGCAGCGGTTCTGCTATCAACGTTTTCCACAAAATTCGATGGGCTACCGGAACTGTCAGGGGCTTTAAGACGGCCTCGACCCGCTCGCGCGGATAGAGGCCCGTCATGTGAAGGCTTCACCCGATGCGCGGGCCGCCGTAATGACTTCCTCCACGTTGCCAGCTTTGAGTACGTCGATGGGACGCTGCGGAACATCGAAGTGCGGTGACAGCTCATCCAGGAATCGCCAGGCCGCCCGGGGGTCGGAAATGAGCTGCAACACTTGCTCGATTCCCCGAACCAATTCGCCAGGACCAACGATCTGTTCGCCGGGGATGTAGGTGCCCTGCCGAGTGAGTCGCCAGCCGATGAGTCGCCGCGCCTCGATCCAGTTGTAGACCGTGGCCCTCGAAACGCCCAACCTCCGGGCCGCCTCGTCGGCGCCGATCATCCCGGGAGGCGGAATGGCCGTGGCAGGTTCGACGACGAACGCGCGCAACGGCACCGGAATTTCCGGTTCGACGCGATTGAGGGCTTCAAATTGGGCTGCAGCGGCTTCGAGCGCCGCCGTCACGGCCAAGCGAGCTTGGTTGGGGTGCTGGCGCACAAAGGCCGCTGCGGCGGGCGATAGCGCCGGTAGGCGTATCGAACTTGCCGATCCATCCGCGGGTCGTTCAACCTGTTCGGCCATGAAATGCTCCAAAGGGACTGATCGCCATTGAGGCTATTCTAAAGTGTCTAAAGTGTCAATTGGCAATGTTGAGTGGGATAAGCCTGGAAAATCAAGCCTCTATCCTGGCGCTTGAAATTCCGGTGGGTACTGGATAAATTCACAGTATCCCAGTCAGTCACTCTTCGCCGGGAGGTTTTCCATGCTCATCACTCCGCAAATCGACGCCGCCATGGAAGAGCTCGAGGCACTTGCGCCTTTACTGTCCGCGGAGGTCAGTGCTGCGTTGCCGGCCCCGCTCCCGCCGGATGCCCGCGCCTACAAAGAGGCTCTCCTGACGACGCGCGTCTTAGTCGAGAAGTTGCGAGTGGTTCGACTGTTGTGCTCGTCGCGCCGCACGCCGGATACCCGCTGTGCCAACTGCGACGACGTCTAAGGCGCAGCGCCCGTGGCACGACGAGGCCGGTATGACCCGTTACGAACCCTCAGTAAGCCCCCGTGGTGCGTTGTCACCGACGCGATCGGCCGGGTACTCACGTGGCTGCGAATCTTCGTCGTCGACAGACGAGTTCACTTGTAGAATTTCCCGTGTTGTCTCACGGCGCCCGCCCAGTCATATTCCAAGTTTCCTGAAGAACACGGCGTTCCTCATCTTAGCGTCCTTCAAAATCTTGTCCCAGCTTAGGACCTCAATGTAAAGGTTGATATTGCCAATCCACGAAAACCAGCCCTGCGCATCGGGCATGGGGGTGAAATTCTTCTCACGCCGAAGCCATAGCTCGACCTTTTGCGAAAGGTCGCAAACGACATAGCCATACATAGGTGTTGTATCGGTAACCAAGATCTTGCGCCCCTCAGGAGTTTTGTATTTTCCGTCCTGAATGTCGTTTACATACCTGACGATCTGCTCAATCGGGTCCTCCTTCGAGGACGGATTTACGAAGTCGTCTCTAAACGGCCTCTTGAACTCGAATATCGTTATTGGATTACTGGCTTCGTTCTCGCCCCGAAATCCCACGCGACGGTTGTAGACCAGGAGATCCGGCCGTTCGGAACTTCCTCCGTCAATCGGAAGATCGGATGAAACCCAAGTAGTGAAGTTTAGCCGTTCATCGATCATCCAGAGATTGTGCTCTTCAAATGCGGTTATATCGGTACTGCCTCTGCGTGGAAATACAATGTCGTGAACGATGCCTTCCGACGAATATTTTCCATCTGCATTTAGTTCAAGGCTCTTGCCAAATAAATCGAGAATGTTCCGGCGAAGAGCGATGTAGTGGACGAGGTCGTTCTTACCGGTCTCGGAGATCTTGTTGATAATCTCCGGTACGTTTTTTGCAAGATCAGACGGGTTGCTTTGCGTCATCACGATTTTGACGTCCCGTTTAATCTGCATCTCCTGAGAGAACTTCGCGCGCTGCAATCGGCTTTCAATTTCGTCATCGCTTGCATCGTAAGGGAGAGATGAGAGATCCAGGTTGCTCAACATATTTTTGTGCCAAGGCGCTTCCTCTTCGACGTAGTCGTGGACGCGATCTCTTTTCTTTTCCTGCCGCGCAGTGATTTCGCTTCCGACTGCCTCTTTCGCAAGTTGAGCTGCGCGCCCTTCGATCTCTGATTGTGAGATACCAAGCAGCAGATCGTTTTCCTGCTTGAACTCGAATTCACCGCGCTCTAGCGAAACGTTGTCATCGAGATATTCGCCTAAAACGTAAGCCTTAATGATGTAGTTACGATCGAAGTCTGGATCGCCCGAGGCGTCCTTCTCGTAGAACTCGTCCAGGAACTCGGGTATATATGTGTGAATGCTGGTACGGGAAACTTCTCGTTTGTGAGCTACGAGGCTAATCATGCTCTTGTGATTTCTGGGCGATCGGAACTTGAAGACGAAGACAGTGAAGGTCTGTTCGCCCTTGACCGATGACAGAGTGAAGGCGTTGTTTCTTGCAGGAATTTCC
>Ga0137359_10004258_pt1 | contig 11709 bp, 7 predicted proteins | sample Mad1_40_16metaG_FD_108281 | JGI IMG/M metagenome (GOLD analysis project Ga0137359, IMG submission 108281) | Vadose zone soil microbial communities from Angelo Coast Range Reserve, California, USA - Mad1_40_16 metaG | ecosystem: Environmental > Terrestrial > Soil > Vadose zone | place: USA... | reverse complement strand
TGCGAATTGTTCGCGCAAACGGTGTCAACACGGCCGTCAACGTCTTTGATAATCAAAATCGATCGCTGCTGCCGTTGGCGGTTGAGTTCCCGATTGAACGGCGTGGCGTGTTCAAGGAAATGGCCTACTACACGTCGGCGCATCCGGCTCTGTTGTCGCCGGAGTTAATGAAGACGGGCCAGACGTACGTCAACTCGATGATTGATCTCGCCGCCAGGCGATTGCGCGAACGCGGCAATCCGATCGCGCCGAACCTGGTCGAAATCGCAAAACGACTTTGCCTGGTCGAGCACGTCGATCACGATCGTTTTCGTAATGAAAATCGCATCGCACTCTTCGAAGAGATTTACACGCTGTACGCGCTGAACGAACTCGACACTTATCGCTATTCAGTCAGTTCAGCGGGCGCGGGCGGCATGGTGCAGATGATTCCGTGGACTTACGCGCTGATGCGGCAGCGTCACCCCGGCGTCGGATTGAATCCTGACTTCGTATTCGGCATGCGCAATCATGGCAACGCGCTGGAAGCAATGCTGCTTTACATGCAGGACACCTGGAACGATTTGTCGGCAAATGAAGACGTGCAGAGCGCGCTTACAGCGAAGCAGGCGACGGTCACTGAACTCGTGGCGGCCGGTTACAACTCGAATGCGGCAAAGATTCCCGGATACATTCGTCGCGCCGGCGCGGGTTGGCGCAGTTTGATTCCACGCGAGACGCAACTCTACTTGCAGATTTATCAATCACTCGACGTGCTGATGCGCTCGAAAGAGAATCACTCGCGCAAACGATAGCGACCGATCTATAACCAAGCTTTGGAAAACACCCGGTGCGTGTCGCCGGGTGTTTTTGTTTTTCGCTTTCATTCTCGGCGTCGTCGGTTTGCATCAATCGCTGGTTTCAGTCTATAACTCCGTGCCATCAGTCTTCCCCGATTTTTGTCTTACTAACTTGACGAGATGCGATTGTTCTTTACTCGTACCGCGTCTACAGATCACGGAGCGAGAAAATGAAAACAACTGTCTTGAGGCTGGTCATCGTCGTCTTAACCGGTGTCTGCGCCGTCGCGGTAATCACAAACCTTCGCGCACCAAAGGCTGCTGCCCATGACAATAACTTTACCGCGTTGTATTCCGCGTTAGGCATGCCGGTACCGGAGCAAACGCCCGCCGCAGCAAGCGCGCAAGAGAAAACCGTTGAGCAGGTTGAGAAGAATATCAAGGTGCTCAACGGGATGCCGGCGTCGCAGTTCATTCCGGTGATGAATTACTTTGCCGCTTCGATGGGCCGCCGCTGCAATTTTTGCCACGTGAATAATCAGGGCCAGTGGGATTACGCTTCGGACGCAAAGCCGGAAAAGAACACCGCGCGCGAAATGGTCAAGTTGGTGTTGGACACTAACAAGACGTTGGCTGGTCTTAAACTGGACCCGATAGCGTGCTACACCTGTCATCGTGGACGAAACACTCCACAATCACTGCCGGCTTTGCCATTGCCGTTGCCATCGCCTCCACCGGCGAACCGCAGTGCCGGCGCAGCACCAACTGGCGCGGGAACTCCAGGCGCTGCGGCGCAAGCATCGCCAGTTCCTACGCCCGCATTGCCTTCGGCCGACGACGTTTTCAGCAAATACATCGCGGCAATCGGCGGGCAAACGGCCGTCGACAAACTAACTTCGCGGGTCGCGAAGGGAACGATCACTCAGGCCAACGGAAACTCTTTTCAGTTTGAACTCTATCAGTCAGGCCAAGACAAGTTTTATCTACTCGTTACGACGCCGCAGGGAACGCTCGAGCGTGGCTTCAATGGACAAGTGGGTTGGGAAAAGACTGCGCCAGGCGTGCGAGAAATTAGTGGCGGCGAGTTAGCGAACTTCCGCGCGGCGAATAGTTTGTTCAGTTTCATCAACCTGAAGAGTCAATACGCGCGCCCACCCAGAGTTCGCAAGGACAAACTCAACGATCGCGATGTCTATGTTCTCGATGGCCAGACAACAGACGGGCGGCGCATGAGATTGTTTTTTGATGCAACGACCGGGTTGCTGTTGCGACGTGTAACTATCTTGACTACGGTGGTGGGTCTAATCCCCGACCAGGTGGACTTTGAAGATTACCGCGACGTTGATGGAATGAAGTTCGCGTTCGTCGGTCGCTCGGCGACGCTCGAACCAGGTAATCCAACCTCGGCGCGGACGTTCACCGATGTGAAGATCAATTTGCCGGTCGATGATTCGAAGTTCAAGATGCCAGCGGCCACAAAGCCGTAGCTTTGACGTTTGTTAGTCGAACTCCCGAAGTTGTTCGTCGAGTTGATCGAGAGCGAGTTGAAGTTGTGCACGGTAACGGGGATCTCTCGCGGCTTTGATACGACTGAGAATCAGCGAACGCGATAACATCAAGGATTGTTTGTGCTCGCTTTGTTCGCGCTGCACTGCCGAAAGGTTTTGAGCGGCGCGGAATTCTCGTGCAGCCTCAGCCGCTCCGATTTGGTCCTCGACTGATTTGCTTTCCCACCCTCGCGCCATACCGAGGAGTATAGCGCGTTGAGCGGATCACAAGAGGCTTTTCACCCAGCCCCCATCAACTTGCAGCGTCACGCCGGTGACATACGACGCGCGTTGCGAAGCCAGGAACGCGACGGCGGCGGCGATTTCTTCCGGGTGGGCCATGCGGCGAATCGGCGCCTGCTCGGCCCACGAATCAATTATTTCCTGCTTGGATTTGCCTAGCGCTTTGCCGCGCACTTCGGCCAGATAGTCCTGACGCTCAGTCAACGTGTAGCCGGGTGCGACATTGTTGACGGTGACGCCGTGCGGGGCGACTTCGTTCGAAACCGTCTTGGCCCAGCCAGTCAACCCTGCGCGTACGGTATTCGAGAGCAACAAGCCGTCGATCGGCTGTTTGACGGAAACTGAAGTGATGTTGACGATGCGTCCCCACTTGCGTTCGATCATTCCCGGCAGAACGAGCTTCGCGAATCTAATCGCCGATAACGCGTTCAATTCAAACGCCTGACGAAAAGTATCGAGATCGGTTTCCGCGAAAGTCTTCGCCGGCGGGCCGCCGGCATTCGTTACGCAGATATCGATTTTTCCCGCGCGATCGATCGCCAAATTCACGAATGCCTGGACCGCCGAATCATCTATAACATCGCAAGCCATGCCGGCGACGTCCGCGCCTGTCTCTTTATGAATTTTTTCAGCCGCTTCTGACGCATGCTGCGCGTCGCGCGAACAGAGAAAGATCCGCGCGCCTTCGCGAGCGAGTTCACGTGCGCAAGCGAAGCCGATGCCGCTGCTGGCGGCGGCGACTAGAGCGACTTTGTCTTTCAATCCGAAATTCATGCTGATTGTCCCTTCAACGCTGATTGGTTTTGACTCAATCTAGTCCGCGCAGCGGACGGACGATAATAGCCCGGCAGTTTACTGCTGGGTTAGAGTGGTTTAGAAGTTCCCAAGCCCGCACAGCGGGCGACAGGAATATTTTCCAGCGATCATTCTGTCGTCCGCTTCGCGGACTCATTTTGGAATGGAGGCGCCGTTTCCCCGCGATGAATCGCTGGGCTATTCCCAATCGTCCGCTTCGCGGACTCCAGCCAGACACGCTTCAATCAGATGCTCCGGATTATCATCGTAGAAAATCCGCGCCTTCGAATGCTTTTGAAGACGCTTCACAATCTGCTGCGCTTCATCGGCAACGCCACCTGTTCCCGTCAAGCAACCAATTACTTTTCCTTCGTCGTAAGCGATCGTGAATTCATTCAACGAGCCAATCGAACCCGCGATGAACACCACGACATCGCACGAACGCACGAGCACGACATTGCGGCCTTTCAATCCGAAGCCGGTGTAAACAATCGCGTGGCAAGCATCAGTCGGCAAGCCGAACGTTTCTACGTGCTCGTGTTCATTTTCGCCGGGCGAGATGCCGATGTGAAAGGCGCCGGCGTCGCGCGCAGCCTGGCCAACCAGGTGCACCACGCCCGTCGTCGCGCCCGTAAGCAAAATGAGATCGCGTGCAGCGATCGTTTTGCCCAGCGTATTCGCAGCTTCAGCGATCTTCGGCGCTGCTTCCCCAGCCGATCCCATAATGCCGATTTTGATCTTCATCAAATTTCGAAGTGCTCTGTTTCCAGGGCAGTTGCTTTGATCTCTTCAGGCTTCGTAATCGACGGCGCAGCGAATCGCTCTTTGCGATCCCACCGTTTCTCAGTCGCAAACCAGATCAGTCCCGGCAACAGAAAGAACGCTCCCACGCCTGCCGTCACCACTCGCGGTGAAAATCCAAATCGATCCATCAGCTCACCGACCAGATAATTTGACGCGGCCATCGTCAATGTCACCAACGCCATCTCTGCCGCGAACACGCGTCCACGAAACTTGTCTTCGACATTCTGCTGCAGCAGCACCGTCGAAAAGACCCACAGAATACTGCCGCCGCAATGCGCGATCGCCAGGAACAACAAAGCGAGGGCAAAGCTTCGCGATACCGCAAACGCAAAGTAAAAAGTTCCGCCGATCAAAAAGGCGATGCCGATCGCGATTTGCATTTGCCTGCGGGTTTCGCCTGCCCACCGGCGAGCAACGATGGGCCCGAAGGCGGTGCCGATGCCGCGCGCGGTAAACAGCACGCCGATGCCAGTCGCGGTCTTTCCGCCGACCGGAAAAACTCTTTCGCCGAACACTGCCAGCAAAGTTAGGATGCCTCCGCCCACTCCCCAGGCCGGCTTCACCATCAGATAAGCAAAGACGCGTGGCCGGTGACGCACGTAATGTCCCCCTTCAATCGTATCGGTTATTCCCAGTGCTTTACCGATCGTGAGTTTCGTTCTCTCGCGCTTCGGCCGCTTCGGGAAGTGCACAGTCGAAATCAAAAAGGCCGACGCGATGAACGTTATCGAATCCAGCACGAACGCCGCGTTCGTTCCAAACCATCCCGCGATGAACCCGCCAATCGCAGCCCCGAGTGTCAACATCACCGACCAGGTGACGCCGGCAATCGCATTCGCTGCTAACAACTCTCGCGGAGAAACGATCGAAGGAATGGCGGCCGTCTTTGCCGGCTCGAAAAATGTCGAGAAGGCAAGTTGCAAAACTGTCAGCACGTAGATCAGCCACATCTGATCCGGACGGCGCACGAAGAGAAATCCGAGCACCACCACTGCGCGCACCAAATCGGACGCGATCATGATCGAGCGACGGCTGAATCGATCCGAGACGACCCCGGACAGCGGCCCCATCACGACACTCGGTAGAAAGCGCGCCACCATGATCAACGCGACTGAGCGGCTCGAGCCAGTAAGCCGCAATGCAATGGTGTAGACGGCGATCGTGTCGAACCAATCGCCCATTTGGCTGACGACCTGGCCCAACCAAAGGAAGCGAAAGCCGCGATTTGATCGCAGCAGCTCGCCATAGCCGACACTTGTCGCCGCCGATTTCGATTTAGAAATCCGTTCGCTCACTTTTCGAAATAAAAGATTGCTGAAAGGTGCACTGTCGCGAGAGTGGTTGTCAACTTTCATCTGGGTACGCACGCTTCCATAAATAAGCAGGCTGGACGTCTGCGCGCGCATGTTCTCTCACTCTGACCTGTCACATTGAACTCAATCGGAATTGTTGGCGCGCAACAGTCCCGAAACTCCTATAAATTCGCACTTTTCTCCAACGGCACAGGCTTTGTAAAGCGTTGGTTGCGGCTAGGTAGCGTTGACCGCTGGACGGGCCCACCGCACTGGGCCCGCTAGCCGCCTTGAATTCGCGATTTCACCTGTCGCCGGCTGCCCCAAAGATTTTCGACTGAAACACCCCAGGTGACGGACGCGTGCCGGCTCCGTCAACTTGCCCGTCATGCGCCGAAAGCGAACAGCCAAGTTGCTCTGGCATTTTGCTTTCGGCGCAGGCTCATTCGAGTGAAGCGAATTCAGTGTTCAGTGTTCGACGGTTTTGAAGTTTGCCGAGCCATTCGCGGGTTTAGAACGAACGAATGAAGCTGTTCGACATGTCTGATTACAATCGCGCGGCAAAGACCTATTGGATTTTCATGGTCGCTGCCGGCGCGAGTGTGTTTGTGTGGGCAATCGCGCGCTGCCTTTCGCTCACTCAGATTCAAAGCGGCGAGTTGGCCGCGTTCATGCTGTTCGCCGTGGTTACCAGCGCGCATCCCATTCCAATCCCGAATACAAAATCGAGCTTCACTGCCGGTGACGTCTTCACGTTTCTCGCGTTGCTGATTTTGGGTGTGCCCGCTGCAGTATTGGTCGGCATCGTAGACGTGTTTGTCAGCTCGCGTGGCACTTCAAAGAAACTCTCAAGCTGGATTGCGGCGCCGGCGATGATGGCCGTGACGGTGTTCATCTCAGGCAATGTGTTTTACTTTGCGCTGAGTCGTTATGCTGCCGTTTCGATTTACCCACTCGGCAACTCAGCCGTTCGCCCTGATTACCTGATTTCGTGTTTGGCACTCCTCGCGTTAACCCATTACTGCGTCAATGGTCTGACCGTCTCGACGATCTATGCACTCAAAGGACGACAATCGATCGTCAAGCTGTGGCGCGAGGGTTACCTCTGGGCCTGGTGGTCGTTTTTGGCGTCCGCCACCGCCGCCGCAGTCGCTTACTCGGCAATTTCGCATTTCGGCTGGGGATACGCGCTGTTAGGTTTTCCTATCGTCGCGGGGACGTTCGTGACTTACAAAGTTTATTTCAAGCGAGTTAATACCAAAACGCGCGAAGCTGAAGAACTAAGCCGTTTGCACCTCGCCACGGTTGAAGCGTTGGCCACGGCGATCGACGCGAAGGATCAAACGACGCACTGCCATGTTCGTCGCATGCAGGTTTATGCGGAAGGACTGGGCAAAATCCTGAATTTGTCTGACGCAGAGTTGGCCGCTCTGAAGGCCGGCGCGCTGCTGCACGACGTGGGGAAACTCGCGGTTCCCGATCACATCCTCAACAAGCCGGGGGCGCTCACGCGCGCTGAATTCGAGAAGACAAAGATTCACACCGTCGTCGGCGCTGAGATCCTCAGCCGCTGCAATTTTCCTTATCCGGTAGTTCCCATCGTTCGACATCATCACGAGCATTGGAACGGTGGTGGCTATCCTGATGGATTGAAGGGCGAGCAGATTCCAATCACCGCGCGTATCCTATCGGTGATCGATTGTTTTGATTCAGTGCGAGAGGATCGTCCCTTTCGGCCCGGCATGTCGCGAACCAAGGCGATCTGTTTGCTCAATGAAGGCGCCGGCACTCAGTACGATCCGCGCATCGTCGATCTGTTCATTACAAACTTGCCGGAATTTGAAGCTCAGATTGCCGCGCTTGGGCTCGCAGATCAAATCCTTATCAACACTCCGCGCAATCCGATTGTGCCATCAAGAGACGAGACGGGTTCACACCCGGAAAATCGTTCGTTTGCGGCTTACGATCAAATTCGCAACGCTCATCGTGAAGTGTATGCGCTCTATGAAATGGCGCGCACGTTCGGTTCGTCGCTCGAGGTCGAAAACACTCTGTCGGTTTTGGTTGACCGCGTCGGAAATATCGTGCCGTTCGATACTTGTGTCGTCTACATTTTCGATGAGAAGCAAGGTCATGCGCGCGCAACCCTGACGGTCGGTTTGAATGCAGAATCGATGCGCGGTCGCTGCCTCGCTTTCGGAGAAGGTGCCACTGGCTACGCCCTGGCAAATCGGCGCGCGGTAAATCGAATTCATCCGAGCCTGGAATTCACGCCGGCCGAATCGTCCTCGGATCATAGCTATCGCTCGATGGCGGCGTTGCCGCTCTTCAAAGATGAACGTCTGTTGGGTGCGCTGTCGATCTACTCAATGACACTAAGAGAATACAGCGACGATCAGATTCGCTTGCTCGAGACCGTGACGCGACTTGCGTCCGACGCATTGGCAAACGCGATGAATCATGCGCGCGCCGAATCGAATGCGTTGACTGATTCGCTGACCGGACTGCCTAACGCGCGCAGCCTGCAGGTACGATTCGATGAAGAAGTCGCGCGCGCGCAGCGCACCAGCCGCCCGTTCCAGGTGATCATGCTGGACCTCGACGACTTCAAAATCGTGAACGATACGTTCGGACATAAGATTGGGGATCGCATGCTGCACGAAGTCGGGCATCTCGTTCACGGCCAGTTGCGCGAATATGATTTCCTCGCACGTTATGCCGGCGACGAATTCGTGGCCCTCGTTCCCGACGTCCCACCAGATCAGGTTGAGGAACTGCGCGAGCGAATTGAGCGGATTGTCTCGGGCTTTTCAATCGAAGTGCGCGGCCAGGGCCAGGCCCGGGTCGGTATCAGCGTCGGCGCCTCGCTGTACGGAAGCGACGGCGAGACGCTCGATCAACTGCTAATTGCGGCTGATCGCGCAATGTATCGGGCAAAATCCACACACAAATCCAGTATTTTTCCGGCCTCCAAACCTGCAAGCACGAATTTCGAACAGCCGCCTCACAACTCGCTCGCCACGCGCTCAATTAACTAATTTCTGCGGAAATTTCTTGACATACGTCCCTCGACCAGTCAAATTGGAAGAGTGGTAATGCGGGGCCACAATCGTCTATCCCGCAAGCGGTCGGCGTTCTGACGACCGTTGAATCCAGCGCCTTGTCCTAGACCGCACCGCCAATCGAGTAGACGGTGTCGACTGCCGCGCCTTTCCTCGGATTTTTCCCGAACTCCAACGTCGGAGATTGAACGCATTATTTAAAGAATGTACGTTGCACAATTAGAGCAAACACCCGGCGCGACTTTGCTGATCGTCGATGACGACCGATCTGCGCGCGAAGGTCTGCGCAGCATTTTCGAAGGCGCCGGCCATCGCACGATTACCGCCGAGGACGCGCCGTCGGCACTAAAACTTCTGCGCCAACAGGCCTGCGATCTAGTCATGGTCGATGTTGAACTCCCTGACGTCGACGGTGTCGCGTTATGTCGGCTGCTGCGCGCGCAGCCGAGCCTCAGACAACTGCCACTGGTTATTTTTTCCGCAAACGACAGCGAAGGCCGCAAAGTCGATGCGTTCACGGCCGGCGCTGACGATTACATCGTCAAGCCTTCATCGCCGGGCGAATTGCTTTCACGGGTCAACTCGCATTTGAATTTTGCGCAACGCGAGTCGGACCTTATTGGCACGAATCGCGAACTGGGTTTCCTCGCCGATCTGGGTCGAGGTCTGCTGCAAACGCTCTATCCCGAGCAGGTTTCGCGACGCGTTGCCGGCGCGATCTACGAAGGCACGAACGCCGAACAGACTGCTTGCGCAATCAAGAACAACGGCAAGGGATTGGCAGTTTGCGTTTTTGATCGTGAAGGAAGCGCGGGCAATCAGTCGTTAGTCGATCTGCCGCGACTCGACAGATGGATCGATGCGCTTGATTCTGTCGTTGCGCTCAAACTGACAAAGAAACGCGAGTTCTTCCTGCGCGATGCCCAGCATGCAATCGAATATGTCGTTCCAATCCGCTTCAATCGGCAAAACTTCGGCGCCTTGATCGTCGCCTTTGCTTCAATCGAAGATTGCACGGATGAGGAAACTCATTTGCTCGATACGGCAGCTCAACAGGCGGCATTCGCCGCGCATATCTCGACACTTTATTTGAAGGCCCGCGAATCCGCCGCAACGCTCGCCGAAGAAGTCGATCGACGCACCATCGAATCCGAGATGCATCAGCGCTTCACGGAAGCGATTATCGATACGCTGCCCCTATCGCTTTACGCTATCGATCGCGACTACAAGATTGTCGCCTGGAACCGCAATCGTGAGCTGGGCGAACTCGGACTGCCGCGCAAGCAAGCGCTTGGGAAGAATGTCTTTGATGTCCTAACGAAACAAAGTCGCGAACTGCTTGAGCACGAATTCGGTAGAGTATTTGCCACGGGTGAAATTCATCGCGTCGAACTGGAGACCGCAACGAGTGATGGTCAAACCAATCACTGGTTGATCAGCAAAATTCCGATGCGAGCGAGAGAGAGTAATAAAGTCAGTCACGTGATCACCGTCGGCGAAAACATCACCCAGCGCGTGAAAGCCCAACGCGCCGTCGGCCGCGCAGAGAAGCTCGCTGCCGTCGGACGTCTCGCAGCCGGAGTCGTTCACGAAATCAACAACCCTCTGGCGACAATCGCCGCGTGCGCTGAATCGCTGGAGAAAAGAATTGAGGAAGGCGCGTTCAGTGATTCGCCCGACGCCGAAGATTTGCGCGAATATCTCGGCTTAATTCGCGATGAAGCTTTCCGCTGCAAATCGATTACCAACGGCTTGCTCGATTTCAGCCGCCTGCGCGCGGGACAACGCGTGCCTGTCGACGTGACTGACGTGATCAAAGCGACTGCGCGTCTGGTTACACACCAACAGCGCGGCGATAACGTGGATATTGAGATCGAGGCCGCTGAAAATCTTCCGATGGTGCTCGGCGATGTCGGTCAGTTGCAGCAAGCTGTGGTCGCTTTGGCGACGAACGGGATTGATGCGATGCCCAATGGCGGAACATTGACTTTGCGCGCGACGCAAGATGGTTCGCGTGTGCTGATCCAGGTTAAGGACACAGGATTTGGAATTCCTCCAGAAAATATGACCAAGATTTTCGATCCATTCTTCACTACCAAGGACGTCGGTCGGGGAACCGGTCTGGGACTGGCCGTTTGTTATGGTATTTTATCTGATCATGGAGGACGCCTCGACGTGCGATCCACTATCGGCGCCGGCACGACCTTCACGATTACGTTGCCAGTCGCAACTGATTAGTACCATCCTTCCAAGTGCGGGGTAATAACAGTGAACGAACAGCGTGATGCAAGACTTCTGATCGCCGAAGACGAGTCGAACCTTCGGCTCGTGTTGCAAAAGGAGCTTCAGCGGCTCGGTTATCGAGTGCAGGCTGCGCCCGATGGCGAAGCGGCCCTGCGCAAACTCGAAGAGAGCAACGTCGATGTTCTGCTGTGCGACATCAACATGCCGCACATGGACGGGATGGAACTGCTGCGGCGCGTGCATGAACGGCCGAATCCGCCGGAAGTGATCATGCTGACCGGCCAGGGAACGATCGAAACTGCCGTCGAAGCGATGCGACTCGGTGCTTACGATTACCTGACGAAACCCTACAGCATCAACGAACTGGACGTACGAGTTAGGCAAGCAGCCGAAAAACGAAACCTGCGCGTTGATAACCTAAGGTTGCGCGCGCAAATTCAAAGACAATCAGCGATGCCGGAAATCGTGAGCCAGTCGCAAGCGATGGCCGAAGCGATTCGTTTGGTTGAGCGCGTTGCGCCCTCGGACGCTTCCGTTTTGATCACCGGCGAGTCAGGTACCGGCAAAGAATTGATCGCGCAGGCAATTCACCGGCTGTCGAGTCGCGCCAACGGATCGTTCATCGATCTGAACTGCGCCGCCTTCCAGGAAACTTTGCTCGAATCAGAGTTATTCGGCTATGAAGCCGGTGCTTTCTCAGGAGCGAAAGCGCGCAAGCTCGGGTTGATCGAGTTAGCCGACGGCGGAACGTTGTTCCTCGATGAAGTGACTGAGCTACCTGCCGGTTTGCAAGCAAAACTTCTGCGCGCGATCGAAACGCGAACCTTCTTCCGGGTTGGCGGCGTGCGCAAGGTCGAAGTGAACGTGCGCATCGTCGCCGCAACGAATCGGAATCTTGATACCGTGGTTAATGACGGAGCGTTCCGCGCGGACCTGCTCTATC
>Ga0137359_10004255_pt1 | contig 11711 bp, 9 predicted proteins | sample Mad1_40_16metaG_FD_108281 | JGI IMG/M metagenome (GOLD analysis project Ga0137359, IMG submission 108281) | Vadose zone soil microbial communities from Angelo Coast Range Reserve, California, USA - Mad1_40_16 metaG | ecosystem: Environmental > Terrestrial > Soil > Vadose zone | place: USA... | reverse complement strand
GTAACCCCCGTCGCGCGACCAATTCGGGTAAGCCGCGCTCTTGGCTAACTCCACACACTTTCGGGTTTCAACGTCAAAGAGCATGAGTGTTTGCGACGAATCCGCTCTGAGCGCAGCAATGTGGCGCCCGGTAGGGACCAGCGCACTGAAAAAAGCTCTTCGGAACCGAGTAGCGTGGTAACTTGACCGATTCTTAGGTCGAGCGAGCGGATGCCGGTACCCCCTCCGAGCCAGAACCAAGGCGCAAAAGCTAACGAATTTCCATCGGGTGACCAGCTCGGTTCACCTTCGTACTCGCTAGTATTTTCACCAAATTTATGACTTGCCTTTTTGCGTGCTGCCTTCGCTATGAACTTGGCGGCGACTCTCCGGCCCGCCCCTGCTCGACTATCATGAAACTCATTTGAGGATGCTTGCGCGATACTTGCCACATGAGGCGAGCGCTCGAACTTGGGAGCGTCCCTTGCAACTTTTCGGCTTCCTGATCGTCGTACTCGAATGTGACGCCTACGCTAGATCCTCAAGCGCGACACCGCCAACCGTGCCGCATGGTAGCCGCACATTCCGTGCACTCCCCCGCCCGGCGGAGTGGATGACGAGCAGAGATATATGTCCTTGGCCGACGTCGCGTAGTGGCGCCAGGTTGGCCGGAACAAAGACTGGCGGATGGCCATCGAGCCGCCGGAAATATCCCCTCCGATGAGATTGGCGTCCATTTTTTCAAGTGCCGCAGGAGAAAAAACACGGCGAGCCAAGACGCAGTCCCGGAAACCAGGAGCGAAGCGCTCGATTTGCGCTTCGAGGGCCTCCAGCATGTCGAAATCAGAGCCGTTCGGGACATGGCAGTACGCCCAAGCAGTGTGCTTTCCCGCGGGGGCACGCGTGGCATCGAACAGACTTGGCTGAGCTAGTAGGACAAAGGGACGTTCTGAATGGCGGCCAAGCCGTGTGGCCGCTTCGGAGGCGGCGATTTCGGCGGGGCTGCCACCGAGATGTACGGTCGCGGCACGCAAGCAATCGGCTGCTTTCCAAGGAATCGGGTTGCGCAATGCGTAATCGACCTTGAAAGCTCCGGGGCCATAGCGGTACTTGGCCAATTGCAGCTTGTACGCCGTGGACAATCGGTTGTCTGCCATTCGCGCCAGCTGAAGTGGAGTCACGTCGCACAGCGTGGCGTCATACTTTGGGAGAGATGCAAGACTGTCGACACGCGCCGAGGTCTTCATCTCGCCACCGAGTGCCGCAAGATGGCCGCATAGCGCATTGGTGAGAGACTGAGCGCCGCGACAAGGAATTGGCCAGCCGACCGCGTGTGCGGCAACGCCAAGCAAGATGCCAAACGCTGCGCTCAACGGCTCGTCGAGACTCAAAAAGGAATGGGCCGCCAGACCGGCGAAGAGCGCCTTGGTGCGTTCGTGGCGAAACGAAATGCGAGCAAGCATCGTCGCGGAAGGAAAAGCAACCAGGCCGAAACGCGCAAGCAACAACGGATGGCGAGAAAACAAGTGAACGGGAGAAAGCACTTCGGATGTTAGGTCGGACCAGCGCTTGGCGAACGGCTCCATAAGCCTGCGCCAAGCTCTGCCATCCTGACCTAGCCAGGATTCGGCGTCGCGCAGATCGCGGTCCAAGATGATCGCAGTGCCGTCGTCGAGGGGATGCGCCAGCGGGCTTGGCGAGTGAATCCATTCGAGTCCGTAGTTCGACAGTGGCAGCGAGGAGAAAAATGGTGACCCGACAGCGAATGGATGCACCGCCGATCCGAAGTCATGGAGAAAGCCAGGCAAGGTGAGCTCGAGAGTCCTTGCGGCGCCTCCCGGCTGAGGCTCCGCTTCGAAAACGTCCACCTTCAATCCCCGCTGAGCGAGAACGATGGCCGCTGCGAGACCATTGGGACCGGCACCGATGACGCAAGCTTTGCGGGTCATTTTAGATTTTTCCTACGTTCAGGTCATGGAGATGGGAGTCAGGTCCGCGGCGCAAGCGCCGGTGGCCACTCTACGACTCCGATTTTGCCGTTTGGTTCGCGCTCTAGCGTCGGCGCATACAACCCCAGCAATTGTCGCCGCCACCATAAGCCCTGCGCCCGCTTTTCACCCGGCGTCGTGAACCAATATTGCCAAACAACGGCGCGCACCCGGCGTGGTGGTTCGTGAGGGAAAGGATTTGTGGCAAAGAGCGAGAGAACGTCTGAGTCGCCGGTCAGGAGCCGTTCTTCGGTGCTAGGCACAATCGGATTGGAGCGCCACTCGCCGAGCGATGCAAACCACAAATTCCAATCGAAGCGTGGCTGATAGGGAGCGTAGATGCCGGGCGCCTTGCTCGGGTCCTGCGGTTTGAAGCGGAATGGATAGGTCACCCAGTTCTGTCCGTCCGCCGAGCCCTGGAACTCGATTTCGTAGCGCCCGCGTGTCATGACCGCGAACAATCCATAGCGTTCGGCGATGCGGAAGGGTTCGAGCGCAACCACTGGCGTAACCGGCAGCGGAAAGCCTGGCCAGATCATCCAGATCATTTGCACCGTCGAGGCGTAGAAGAGCCACCCGAAAACAACCGCGGTTATCGCAATCCTTGGAAATGCGAACCGGGGTAGAGATTGTTCGACCCAGGTGCGGCCGCGATTATTTTCCGCTACGGATGCTTCAATCGATGGCGCAGCGCCAAGCTGGCGAATGGAATACGAACCGAACGATGCGGGACCAGCCTCGGATTCAGCTGTCGCTCTTGCCGCGCCGAGAGTACGTTCCTTCCAACGCCGCGGCAGAAACTGCGCAAAGAAGCGGCCGTCCAAAAGCAGAAAACCGAGCACCAGAACAAGATAATTCAGAAAAGTGTAGTTGGCCGTCAGGATGATCGCAATCTGCCACGGCGTCACGATTAGAAAACAAACAATTCGCCAGCGTCTCGGCAGAAAAAGCATCCACACCAGAACCAGCTCCACCGCGAGGGTGCCCAATGCCGTCGCCGCGTGAAACCAATGTGGGAAGTGCTGCACGTACCACCCGATCCATGTCGGCAGCGGCCCATTCTGGTAATAGTCATCCATCGCCGTGAAGTGTCGCCATTCGGGATCGCCACTTGCGATTTTCGCGACGCCTGATTCAAAGTAAATCCGGAACCACTCCCAGAGCAAAAGAAACATGCTGGAGCGAATGGGCAGATGCCAGCGGCCGAGTCCCGGGCGCCATCCCGGCGGAGCGAGGAACAAGGAAATAAATCCCGCCTCGAGCAGCATGCCGTCCGATTGATAGCCGGAGAATGCCGACGCGGCGCTCACGAACGAAATGAAACACACAAAGCAGACGGCGAGCATGCTGCGCGGCCAAAGGTTGAAGGTCACGAGCACCGACGCGATCAGGCCAGTCCAGCACAAACCTATCAGCATGCGCGAACTGGCGGTGAACCACAACAGCGTCGGTGCATACCAGTAGCGCGCATGACCTGTGGAATTTGCCACCGCCTGCAGGTACTCGCCTGCGGGAAGAATCCCCGCAGGGCCGATGAGACCGCAAATTTGAAACACTAAGGAGAGGAACGCCGAAAAATATATCAGACCGAGCGCGCGCAGAAATATCCACCGAGGGATGAGGCAGTCCGACGTTCCGTGCGCCGAGTCAAACAGCCAGTGAAAGACGGAGACAGGTTTCCAGTCCATCGATGCCAGTCACCAGTCATCCCAATAAAGGTCTGGGAATCTTCCGATGCAAAAGAGAGCATACCCCAGCTACTTTCCGTCGAAAATATATGAAGCGTCGTAGCGAGTATGGATTTTCGCTTGATTGTGCGATGTTGAAACATAGCTTTTCGTGTTGACGCGGCGTCTGAAGAAACTAAGGAGTCCAATTCGCGGAGGGCGGGGCAACAGGTTCTCAACAACGTATTCAATGTCGTGAATGGTAGGCTCGTGGGGACTCGAACCCCAGACCTCCACCGTGTCAATTCCTGTACCGATGATGCACAGCTTCGCAAGAATGAGCAGCAATCTGCACCGAAAGATAGGACTTGATAGGCGTTAGCCACAGTCCGTCGCGCATGGAACTGCACTGGCAAGCTGTTGCTTGCACGGGCATGGATGGCAGGGTTATGGCACAAAGTACGGCACAAATTTTCGAGGAAGCGACGATTCAGGAGCTTTCTGACGATCGTCGGTCCAATAATCTGACCTTTCTTCTGGCACAGGTACGCAGAGTGCTGCGCCGATTTGATGGGCGATTCCTCACCGCGGAGAACGGTTCACGTTGGCGCGCAGCCAACGGATGAATGAGGTTTCGTCGATAGTTCCGTCGGCAAGGCCTAGAACGGCTTGCGTGGCATCTTCTTCACTGGCTGCAAAACGATAGCCATTTATTTCGAGGAAAAGTACGCCCACAACAAAAGCGGTTCGTTTGTTCCCATCGACGAAAGGATGGTTGCGCGCTGTTCCAGCCATGTAGGCAGCGGCCATGTCTACAGTGTCTGGATCGTCGCCATACGCATGGAGTTGCTGAGGACGAGCAAGAGCCGACTGAAGAAGCCCAAGGTTCCGGACGCCAGCGGCACCGCCATCGAGCGCCAAAAGCCGGTCATGGAGCGCAAGGGCATCACGCTCGTCAATCCAGACGGGTTCTCTCACTTGGCGAGGGAATGGAGGGTGTTGCGATAGCGATTAATGATGTCCCCAGCCTTCTTCATTTTTCTCTCGAAGGCGGGATCGTGCGGTGTTAGTTGATAAGCACCATTGGGTCCTTCAATCAGAAAAAGACGGTCGCCCTCGTCAGCGTGCAGCCGACTGACGGCTTCCTTTGGCAGAACCACACCCAGTGAATTCCCGATCCTACGAACTTTTAGTTCCAGCATGCCCGTCTCTCCTCCCGCCATCACGTTATAACAATTGTATCCACCGAGAACTGCGGATGCAAGACCGAGTCAATCATCCGGTGAGCTGTCCGCCTGCCTTCTTAGCTGGCATATTGAAGATGCTCCAGCCTCATGTCTGTCAGCAATGCACCCTGTGAAAGAATCCAACAGGCGTGACTTGACTTTTTTCGAGGCATCGTCGAGGAATAGAACGTCATTGAGTCGGTGCCTGACGGGGCGACAGCTGTCGCACGGTGCGGGAGTCAGGGAGACCAAAATCGAGAAGCTATTGTCACGTCGCGGATTTCTCGGCGCTGCGAGCGGGGCGGCCGTTACGTCGAGCGCTTGGAGCTTGGCAGAGCTGTCTCCGTTCGGAGACCTTTCTCCTGGTGGGACCGCCGCCGACAAGCCAGCCGGCCGCATTATCGATATGCATGTGCACTTCGATGAAAAGAAGCCGGCATTTCTCGACGATCTGTTGAGGCTGGCCGACCGGATGAACCTGACGGCATGCCTTCTGACCCCTTTTGCCCATCGTCGGGTTGTTGCGGATGCGGCCAAGCAGCATCCCCGGCAAATCGTCCCCTTCGGGTTCGTCGATTTGGACGGTCCGGAAGTGGTACGGCAGGTGGAAGAGCTGCACTCGCTCGGCTTCCGGGGCCTGGGTGAGCTGGAATTCGTGAAAAAACCGTACAACGACCCGTCCTACTTTCCGGTGTACGAGCTGGCGAACCGGTATGGCTGGCTTGTCCTCTTTCACACTGGCATCGTACTGCGAAAGAACTTCGACGAGCCCGAGGATGTCGCGTCGGGCCGGATGCGGCCGATCCACCTGGAGGAAATTGCGAGGCGCTTCCCGAAAATCACTGTGGTCGGCGCGCATTGCGGCAATCCCGAGTACGAATGGGCGGCAGAAATCGCGCGCTGGAACCCGAACGTCTTTTTCGACCTCAGCGGCTCGACTTTGACGAAAATGCACGGCCGATTGGCGGAGTTCCAGCGGATTTTCTGGTGGTCGGCACTCGACTGGAGCGTAAAGACGCCAGACAACGATCCCAGCGCATTTGTGAAGCTCGTTTTCGGCTCAGATTCGGACCTGTCCGGAGTGGAGTCCGTGGCCAATCAATACCGGGCCCTTTTTGATGCGTGCGATGTTCCCGAGCGCACGCGCAAAATGATCATGGGCGGAACGGTGGCCAAGCTGCTCGGACTGCCCGAGTAGGCGAGAGCAGCGCCGTCGCCGCGAGCCTGTACAGCCGTCCGGCAATTTATGAAACCGCGTCTCGAAGGAACGCTCGAGTAGGGCGCCTGCCTTCCCCCGGGCGGCTAAGATAAGGCCGAGAAAGGAGTGATGCCGTGTGGCAGCCGCTTGCTCGACGTGAACTCTTGCGGGGGCTGGGCGCCATGGCCATCGCAGGCCGGGCTAGCAGAACGCAGCCTGCCGATCTTTTCCCGGCCTTGCAAACCGGATCTGCAGCCGATGAAGCCAAGCGTTGGAAGGGCTCGGCGCTCGGGAACCTCTACCCCTTTATCAAACGCCAGCAGGGAAAGACCCGCCAGGGCCTTGCTTTCCTCCATCGCCGGCCTAAGGATCTCGAAGCCTGGAAGACCGAAGGGCGCGCCAAGATCTTCGAATTGATGTCCTACCGGCCCGACGTCGTAAACCCACGGCCCCGTGTCCTCGACCGCGTCGACCGAGGCGATTACATTCGAGAACAGCTGACGTTCTGGACGACGCCGGATGTGGAAGTGCCCGGTTACTTCTTTATTCCGAAGCGCGCTAAATTCCCGGTTCCCGCCATCGTCGCACTGCACGACCACGGAGGGTTCTACTACTGGGGCAAGGAGAAGCTGGTTGAGACCGACGGGGAACACCCGATGCTTGCCGCGTATCGAAAGGAGTATTACGACGGCGAGAGCTTTCCCGCGGTGCTCGCGCAGCGCGGTTATGCGGTGATCGTGATCGACATGTTCTACCACGGCGAGCGCCGGCTGATTCTTGATGAGGACCTCGAGAACCATACGAATGACCGATCCAAAGTCGAGCCGGAAGAAATCATTCGAAAGATCAATCAGCGCGCCGGAAGCTCGGAAGCAGTCGTCCTTCGGAATATTCTCCACTCGGGGTTCACCTGGGGCGGAGTACTGGCGTGGGATGACATTCGCACCGTGGATTACCTGCAGACCCGCCCGGAAGTCGACCCCAATCGCATCGCCTGTGCTGGCCTCTCCCTCGGGGGCTGGAGGACGGTATTCCTCGCTGGACTCGATCCAAGGATTAAGTCGGCGTGCGTGGTGGGATGGATGACCTCCTTTCTCTACTTGATCCCTCACCATGAGATCTACACGGTTCCGTCAGCAATGATTCCCGGGCTGCTTGAGTATCTGGACTATCCGGACATCGCCACGCTGGCGATGCCCCGTCCGCTCCTCGTAGTCCACGGGCAGCAGGACACCCTGTTTCCTCCTGAAGGAGTCAAGGCGGCCATGGATACGTTGCGCAAGTCATACCAGGCCATCGGCCAGCCGGAGCGGTTCAAGACGTTGATTTTCGACGGCCCGCACAAGTTTCCGCTCACGGCGCAGCAGAAAATGATGGATTGGTTCGATCGGTGGGTTTAGCGAAAGTGTTGATGAAACGGTTGATGGTCTCCTCATGCGCCACTTGCTGGACTGCGGAAGCCGCGATACGTAAAAAGCCCGGGTCGCAACTTCGCGCGGCAGGGTCGACTCCAGGTTATGGCACGAATGCAAGCGTCAACGTCTGCGTACATCGGCGCGCTGCCTAGGCAGGCCAATTAGAACGAGTCGTGGCTTTTGGGGACCCCGAGGTCAGTTTCCGCCAGCTCGCCAGTGTTTTTTCCAATCCTGGCACAAGCTTCATTGCGGAATTCGACTAAAGATGCTTCAAGTGAAATCACTAGGTTAGACCAGCTTTCCAGCGCCCCGAACTATGACTGAATCAAGATGGATCAATTTTCACACCCGCTACAAAATCCACTACACCGATGGAAAACTTGGTCTGAGATCGTGGATACGAAAAAGACGGCAAAGCTAGGCAGGTCAATAAGGAATGGTAGGCTCGTGGGGACTCGAACCCCAGACCTCCACCGTGTCAAGGTGGCGCTCTAACCAACTGAGCTACGAGCCTAAATTGTTCTCCATAGGCGAGTTAAGTACGACAATGCCAGCTGAACTGTCGGAGTCTTGAGACCGATTAGGGTCCGGTTGGACAGGACTCCGAGCCTCTAATTGTCGAACTGCCGCTATTCTCGAGTCGCTGAGGGAATGAGCATAACGAGCAGTCATCGAAATTCTAGCATGACCTAGCAGTTGCTGAACAGTGATCAGGTCAACAGTGATCAGGTCAACTCCTGCACGCACGAGCCGCGTTGTGAACGTGTGACGCAGGTCATGAAACCTACAATAATGTCTCTGATTTCTGCAAACCTGACGGCAGCCTTAAACCCCTTTTTCAGATCCAGGAGCCGGTCACCAGGTTTGCGGCGACCGGGAAACACATATTCTGAACTCCGGGCTTGACCGAGCTCCATCAGAACCCGACGAGCCGTGTCATTCAGCGGAATGAAACGATTCCCAGAGCTTGTCTTCGCATTCATGATTTTGATCGTGTGCCTCTGGCCGGCGACCTGCGACCACCTTAGGGAGAGAAGCTCACCACGTCGCATCCCTGTGTGCGCCGGAAGCCTTGGGGTTTCCGCCCTCATTTCCGTCGTGGTCTCGGGCTTGTTCATTGCTTCGCCCATCCAGTCGTTCGTTAGCCCAGTATCCGGGATAAATTCAAAGCTAAGAAGATTTCATAGTCTACACTTCACGGTCCACACTGGGCGCTTATCTGAAATCGTAGGCCGCCTCAGAGTTCTTGGCGGATCGAGTGGGCCACCAGTACCAATTAATTCTCAGCCCAGAGTTTTGCCTTCTCGAACGCCTGTCGGTCTCCCCATATTCCAGGATCCCAATGATCGGCAATTTGCGCAAAAATCTCCCTTGCGGCCGCTTTATCACCGAATTTCGCGGCGAGCAGGGCAAAACGGTTCATCTTTAGAGGCGACGTTCCGTACAAATGCTCCAGCGCCGCGTAACCATCCTTAATCTTCCTCCATTGCATGTCGGCCGGATTCGACCAGTTGCCGCATGCACCGCAGTAGAACAATGAGGCAATCTCGAAGTAGACGAATTCGCCCTCTTCCCCGCCAATGCGCTGCGAGATGGCGTTTGCGAAAGCTTCCAAGTCGCCCGGGGCTCCATACCATTTGGGTTGGAGGTAGTTGGCGTATTCCCGATACACATGGTAGAAGCCAGCCTCAAAGGAAATAGATTCGTCGAGGAGGGCTTTGGTGCGCGATTTGGGCCAGCCCTGTTCTAGCGCGACAACCATCATCGCAAAGTACCAATAGGGGTCGCGATTGGGAACTTCTTGAAGGATCGATAGCGCCAGGTCGGCACGTTCGCCGTATTTCTGCCATCCTTCGTCCGTGACGGTATCGGCATAGCCACTTCCTCTGGCTTTGCTGCCGTGACTCAAGTAAGCCTGCGCCAGGGCGATCCGTGCCGTGCTGGACTGCGGTAAAAGGGAAATCCACCGGTTCAATATTGCTATGTGAACGTTCCAACTGGCGTCACGGTCCTGGCGGCCGCCGGCGGGCTGGCTGACGGCGTCGTAGAAGCTGTACAGCTTCCAGACGCCACCTGGGAACCGTCCTTTGCCGGAGCTCGCTTTCTCCGCGGCATGTTCCAGGCCGGCGAAATCCTCGCGGTTGAGGAGTTCGAGCATTTGTCCGCGATATTCGTCCGCATCATTTACGCCGATATCGGCGATGAGCTCGCGTATGCGATCGGAATGTGGAGTGACGTCGCTGGCGTGGAGGAGTTTTTGTTCGCGGGCTTCCCGGGCAATGTCGCCGAGACTGCGATTGTCATCCGGTGATTGGGCAAAAGCAGCGCATAAGGGCAGAACATAAAGATCCAGAAGGGTCGTGTAAAGCGCATGGGCATGGTCTCTGAGATGGTTGTGGCTTGGCCAGGATTCGCGACCTGGGATTTTCCATGCTACGCAAGCAGAGTTTGTTGCGTCACCGGTACGAGTAATAAATATGTCTAAAGGGTCACTATGCGACTGGGCCGCGCGGACGATCTCTGCGGGTATGCGGACCAGCCTACAGTGATTAGTCAATTGCTCCGATGAGCGGGCGCTGTTACGGGCGTTTTCATCCACTTCACGGTTCGTTCCGAAAAAGTTTTGTTCTGAGGAGCTACAGCGAAACATCCGAAAATTTCAGGCATTGTCTGTATGTAGCGACGCCAACAAAACCCGCAAGCTACCGCAAGAGAGGTCTTATCTTGGCCCGAATCCTGATTGCTGACGACCGCGAATCTATGCGAGGAGCGCTCAAGACCTTCGTCGCGCTAAATCCCGAATGGACAGTTTGCGGAGAGGCGGGGGATGCGAACGAGGCGATTGCGAAAGCTAAGGAACTTCACCCCGATGTCATAATATTGGATTATAAAATGCCGGATTCCGACGGCCTGGTAGCGGCAGACGGGATATTTAGAGCATTACCTGATACTCCAATCGTGATGTTCACGCTATTCAAAACCGATGAGCTTGAACACGCGGCCAACCTAATGGGAATTCGATCCGTCGTCGGCAAGGAAGAGGGCGTCCCGACCTTGTTCAGCGCAATTGAGAATGAACTCAGCCGCTCAGCTTCGCAACGCGAAGCCAAACACTTCTGACATTGTCGTTTCCAGCCATCGGTGACCCAAGAAAAATCAGCCCAACGTAGATGGGCAATCGCGGCAGTTTCTAATGGGCTGGGCCCGGCGATTGCCGCTCCTCACCGCCGGGCGCATTCCTCGCCCCGAATTCAGGTCCCTCCACGTCCTCCTTTGGATGTTAACGGCTCGTTCTGATGCGAAAGAACTTTTTAACAGTGAGATAAAGTGTTCTTTCTGTATTTTCGTTTTCAGCCGTTCTTTGACGTCGTCAATTTCTGATTGGCTACGCGGGGGTACGCGGGGTAAGAAGGTCACTTCAGATGATTCAGAGCCCTTAACCGCTGGTCTGCCGGCGGCGTGGGCTCATAGGGGGGAATTTTAGCTCATCGCGGTTAATATCAGGTTTATACCGCAGGTTGTGTGGTAGCCGGCCGGAAAAGAGAGACCGCAATGGCAACTAACGGCATCACCAAAGGGTGGGAGAGCCTGAAGGCCGGGATTACCGGATACGACTTCTTCGTGAATTTTGTCTCCCCGATGATTTTGCTTGTAGTCAGTTTCGTTCACCTATTCTATGGTTTTCTCCCTCGCGTGCCGCTTGGCTGGATCAGCATCATTGTCGTTGACGTGTATCTCTTCCTCCTGATGCTGTTGGCCGCCTTAAAATTGCCCAAACGTCTTCCTCAGCGCCAGGTCGCTCTAGTGACGATTCCGGCCTTACTCCTCATCCTCGTAATGTCTTTTGCAGAACTGTACATTGCCAACGAACATATCGGGCGGGCCACGATTGATAACAGAGTGGAACCGCTAAAGGAACCTTGGGACGCCGCGTACTTCAGTGTGGTGACTATTACGACTCTGGGCTACGGGGATTACGCGCCACAGAAGACTGATGCCCGCAAGCTCGTCATCGGCGAACTTCTCAGCGGCGCGTTGCTTCTGTTCTTTGCTTTTCCGGTATTGGGCTCTCGGCTTGCGCAGTTTGATGAATCGACCGGAACGACAATTCGGCGACTGGATGACGGCTCATGGGAAGCTCAGGAAAAAAACGCTTCGCCAATCCGGTATCCCAAGGGCAAACGTCTGACGGTTACGATGGGCGAGCAAGGGATGATTGACGCTAAGAGCAGTGATTG
>Ga0137359_10004250_pt1 | contig 11717 bp, 9 predicted proteins | sample Mad1_40_16metaG_FD_108281 | JGI IMG/M metagenome (GOLD analysis project Ga0137359, IMG submission 108281) | Vadose zone soil microbial communities from Angelo Coast Range Reserve, California, USA - Mad1_40_16 metaG | ecosystem: Environmental > Terrestrial > Soil > Vadose zone | place: USA... | reverse complement strand
CTTTGGAAATCGCGCTGAACTCTGTTTTCGGCGATTGTGAAGTCGCACTTAAGAGATCAGATCTCTCCCGGTCGCACGAAGGCCTTGACTATCCCGCACTTAGTTCCCTCGGATTCTCTGCCGGGACGAATCGTGTACCCACCCACTGCCGCAGGCACGATGAAAGTTTCTGCGTAGTGAACTACAAATGGATCAAATGCGCCCTTCGGACTTTCTACGATTGCTTCCCTGCCCTCCACAAGATTCAGGACATTTACCGTGCCTTGAGTATCGAGCGGTGCCTTACTTGTAAACCAATTTCGGCGTGTCTCAATAAATTCCATCTCGTGCAGTCCCGTCCGCTCCTCGGTCCAACCCGCGCCTTGACCCAAAAACTCGACCCGGTTGATCAGGTTCTGCTTTACCCAGTCGGTTTGCCGGTCCCAGGCGATGTTTGCGATTCCATGATTAAGATGAATCGGTCGCGGCAAACCGTTTAGACCGAGCCGCCCCCAATCCCAGAGCTTGAACGTGAAGATATAGGGAGTCGCGCTGATTTCGAGCACCATGCTGTTTCTTCCCGAACAGTGAATCGTTCCAGCTGGAATCAGGAAGTGATCATGCTTCTTGGCAGGAAACCTGTTCACGTAAGTTTCTGCGCGAAACGAAGGCCCACCGTCGTGTGCGAGCCGCAGTTCGCGCGCCATTGTCTCTCGATTGATTCCCTTCTTCAGGCCGAGATAGACGGAGCCATCCTCGCCAGCGTCGAGCAAGTAGTAACTTTCATCTTGCGTGTAATCCATTCCGAACTGCTGGCGAATGTATTCTGTACGCGGATGGACCTGTAGGGAAAGGTTTCCGCCGCCCATCGTGTCGAGGAAATCAAAACGGATCGGGAACTCCGCGCCAAATCGGCTGTAAATGTAGTCTCCAAGTAATTCACGGGGATGCAGAAAGATCAGATCAATTGCAGGCAATTCAATTTGCAGATCGCCGAACCCAAGAAGCAGGCTGTTTTCTTCGGGAACGCAATCGAAACACCAGGCATGATTGGGCGCATCTTTCGGCAGATCACACACTTCTTCCATCCAATGCCCGCCCCACGGGCCGGGGTCGAAGTAAGGCACCACGCGGAAGGGCCGGGTCGCGACTGTCTTGAGGCCCGCTCGCACGCAATCGCCAGCCACGAGCTTTGGCGTGGAACTGCTCGTGTCTAAGAAGAAATTGGCTTTCGGTAGGAGTTCTCTTTTGAGGCGGTCGGCGGCGCGCCAGTCAACAAAGAAAGCTCTCTTATATTTAAGGTTCGGGCTTTCCTCGAAATTGTCTGTGCCCAGATTTGGGATCTCATTTCGGCGCTGCCGGCCTTGTATCTCCCAGCGTGCCAAGTCAGCGTAAACGAGAACGTCCGACTCCGGTGAAACGATCGCCGCTCCGACGCCAACCACGAGCAGGAATCCTTGACGCCAGCTTGCGACCTTCTGCCGTGCTTCATCGAGTTTTGTCTCCTCGAAAAACGCTTCGAGGCCGACGTCGTTCATGCGCCCGAAAACTGGGTCATCGCCCAGAACCGCGGCCAACATCTTGTCCACACAGTCCGGCCTCTTTAGCAAGTCCGGGGTATAAACAACTTCAGTAGGACGCAAACCCTCGACCAGCGCGTCTTTGATCGATCCTTCAAACGTGCCGGGGTAGCATTCAACAGCGAGAGTGCATCGGCTCTCTACCGAAGAAGGCTTAAATCGATCAATGATGTTCCGCCACCCCACCCAGCATTGGGTGGCGCTGGTACTCACGGGAGTACAGGGGTATTTGTCGTAGTTTGATCTAGGCGACATTCGTCAAGCCTTCAATTTTTCCGTCAGTGCACAGGGAAACAACGATAGCCACATGCGAATCTATTCCAGTTCGAATGAAGCCGGGGCAAAGCAGCTGAGTGCGAAGTCGAATGAGCCGCTTTGAACTGCAATTGGTGGGCCCTGCGAATTGCCGCGAAGGTCGACAGGTCTGGCGATACGTGCGGGTGATCCAGCAGGAAGATGCACAGTTACTTTATAAGGTTCTCCCGCGAGTTCCCACAAGCGCATGAAGGTCACTTTACCTTTTGACTTCTGCTTGAGCGCAGTGACGAGCACGCCGGGACGCGACACCTTGACCCCAGACCGACTTGAGGGAAGGGTTCCGCGAGGCCCAGTGCCGACAGAAGCCAGCAGTGTCACCATAGTCTCTAACGCCGCCACCGTGAGTTGGTCTCCAAACCAAACGCGTACCCGTGAGCTCCAAATGCCTGAATACCAATAACGGTTCGCGGTACGTCTGTGAGAATTATCATGATTCGCTCAGGCGCTCCCGCTCGCGGACGTCAGAATCGCACATAATGATTGAAAAAGCAATAACGCTCATGATATATGATTGGAATTGCGATTGCCTTGCAATCGCAATTCGCCCAAAATGGCGGTTTGAGGGCAACAAGATTCACGTTGCGTGACACGGTGAACATGCTGGCTAGCCAGATGGGTTTGTTGAACCCGCTAGGTTTTGCGTGGGGATCCGACAATGCAGACGCGGCGAACTCGGGGGGCAACGCCGCAAAATTCTGGCAGTTCCTAGCACGATTACGGTGCATTAGGATCTACGATCAGCGATGCCAAAGGTACTTCAACTAGATTCGCGCGATAACGTACTCATCGCTTTGACCGACCTACACCAAGGCGAAACCGTCGAGCACAATGCCGGCAGCTTTACGCTCTTTTCCGGCGTTCCAACCAAACATAAGTTCGCCACCGAGGATCTCCTCTCTGGCGCCCGAGTCACAATGTACGGCGTTCAGGTAGGCCGGACAGCTCAGCCCGTTCGCCGCGGAGAATTGCTGACCACCGCAAATCTCCATCATCAATCAGATGAATATCGCGAAAAGCAGCATGAGTTTCACTGGCAGGCTCCCGACGTTTCCCGTTGGAAGCAGCGCAAATTCATGGGCTATGCGCGCTCCGACGGACAAGTCGGCACGCGCAATTACTGGCTCGTCGTGCCGCTGGTCTTCTGCGAGAACCGTAACATTCTGAACCTGAAACAAGCTTTCGAGGAGGAACTCGGCTTAGTCCCTCCTCAGTTCTATCGCCGCCAGGTCGCCGAACTGGTCAAGGCGCATCGCGAGGGCCGAGAGCCAAAGACTTCCGCGTTAGAAAAAAGCGATGGCGCCTCCCGTTCCCGGGTCTTCCCCAATGTTGATGGTATAAAGTTCCTTCTGCATGAAGGCGGCTGCGGTGGCACGCGCGAAGACTCGAATAATCTCTGCGGCCTGATTGCCGGATATCTGCACAATCCCAACGTGGCCGGCGCAACCGTGCTCAGCCTGGGTTGCCAGCACGCTCAGATTGACATTCTCCGCAAGCAGATCGAACATCGCGATCCCACGTTTCACAAGCCGTTCGTCATCCTTGAGCAGCAAAAGAGCGGATCGGAATTCGCCATGCTTTCCGATGCCATCGAACAAACCTTCCGCGGCCTCATCGGAGCCGACAAGGCCCGCCGCGCTCCTTCCGATCTTTCGCACCTGTGTGTGGGCCTCAAGTGTGGCGGTTCCGACGGATTCTCCGGCCTTTCTGCCAACCCGGCAATCGGCCATACTTCTGACCTTCTCGTAGCACTCGGCGCGCGCACTATTCTTTCCGAATTTCCCGAACTTTGCGGGGTTGAGCAGGAACTGATTGACCGCGCGGTCTCGCCCGAAGTCGCGGACCGTTTTATCTATCTCATGCGCGACTATGAAAAGCGCGCCAATGCCGTAAAGGCCAGCTTTGCTCTGAATCCCAGTCCCGGTAACATTCGCGACGGCCTGCTCACCGACGCCATGAAATCCGCAGGCGCGGCCAAGAAGGGCGGTACATCGCCCGTCGCCGCGGCCATTGACTATCCCGACTATTCGACGCAGTCCGGCCTCAACCTGCAATGCACTCCCGGCAATGACGTCGAATGCGTAACCGCCCAGGTTGGCGCTGGCGCAACGGTCGTTTTGTTTACCACCGGCCTCGGCACCCCGACTGGCAATCCCATCACTCCCGTAATTAAGCTCTCGACCAACTCAAACTTGGCTTCGCGTATGCCCGACATCACTGACATTGACACCGGCTCCATCATTTCCGGCGAATGCTCGATCGAGCAGATGGGCGAACGCGTTCTCGATCTTGTGATTGCTGTTGCCAGCGGCGAAAACCGCACCAAAGCTGAGTTGAAGTCGCAAGAAGATTTCATTCCGTGGAAACGAGGTGTCTCCCTCTGAACGCGCAAGGCGAATTCCGTCTCGATGGCAAAACAGCAATCATCACAGGTGGCGGAAGCGACATCGGACGCGCCATCGCGCTCATGTTTGCGGCTAGTGGTGCGGCCGTGCGCATTCTCGACGTGAACCTCAACGACGCCGAATCGATCGCAAAAGAAATCACCGCCGCAGGCGGCTCTGCTTCCGCTTATGCCTGCGATGTGGGCAATCAGAAAGAAGTTACCTCTGCATTCGGCAGCATCGCTCAGCGGGGCCGCATCCGACATTCTCGTCAACAATGCAGGCATCTCCCAGATCGGAAACGTCGAAGCCACGCCCGAAGACGCCTTCGATCGCATCATGTGTGTGAACGTGAAGGGTTATTACAACTGCATTCATGCCAGCATCGGCACATGAAGGGACAAGGTGGAGGTAGTGTCCTCAACATCGCTTCCGTTGCCGGCAGTGCGGGCGTTGCTGATCGCTTCGGCTATTCGACTAGCAAAGGTGCAATTATCGCCATGACCTATTCCGTCGCCCGGGATTACCTGGCCCACAACATTCGCTGCAATTGCATTTCTCCAGCGCGCGTACATACGTCCTTCGTGGACGGCTACTTGAAGAAAAATTATCCCGGTCGCGAAAAAGAAATGTACGAGAGGGCTGGCAAAAGCGCAGCCTATCGGACGCATGGGAAAACCGGAAGAAGTCGCCTCGCTGGCATTATTCCTGTGCTGCGATGCGGCCGGGTTTATCACCGGTACGGACTACATCCTCGACGGCGGCTATATGAAATTGCACGGGTAAGCGCGACTAAGGTTGCGTACGACGTTCGACCGACGACTTACGGCGGCTTTATGGACCTCGAACTCAAAAACAAAGTCGTTCTCGTCACCGGAGGCGCCAAAGGAATCGGCGCGGCCATCGTGCGCGGGGCCGCCGCTGAGGGCGCAATACCTGACATCGTTGACAAAGACGTAAAAGCCCGCAACGCGCTGCATCCCCAACTATCAGGCAGCGAACTCGTCATCGCCGACCTGAGTTCACCCGAAAGCTGCGACGCCGCCATTGACCACGCCACTCGTAAATTTAATCGGCTGGATGCGCTCGTCAACAACGCCGGCGTCAACGACAAGATTGGCCTCGAGTACGACACCCCGCAGAAATACGTCGAGTCACTCGAACGCAATCTTCTGCACTACTACAACATGGCGCACTTCGCTCTGCCGCACCTGAAGAAATCACGCGGCTCCATTGTCAACATCGCATCCAAGACCGCTCTGACTGGACAAGGCGGAACGTCCGGCTACGCTTCAGCCAAAGGCGCGATCCTTGCACTCACACGCGAGTGGGCAGCCGAACTCGCTGACTACGGCATTCGCGTCAACGCCATCGTTCCAGCCGAGGTCATGACGCCGCTTTACCAGCAATGGCTGGATACTTTTCCCGAGCCGCAGGAAAAACTCAAATCCATCCTCGCCAAAATTCCCCTCGAAAAACGCATGACCGCCCCGGAAGAAATCGCCGCAATGGTATTATTCCTCCTTTCCGCCCGCGCCCCGCACATCACCGCCCAGCACACCTTCGTGGACGGTGGCTATGTGCACCTCGACCGGGCGTTGACATAACTATGGCCAACTCCGCGCCCCTTACCGAACGGCGATATGTGGCTCCGTTCATTCTCATCACCAGCCTGTTTTTTCTCTGGGCGTTTGGAGTCAACCTTAACGACATCCTGATTCCGCGGTTCAAGAATGCGTTCGCGTTGAGCGATTTCCAGTCATCATTCATTCAGGTCGCGTTCTTCGGCGGCTATTGCCTCGCCGCACTCCCGGCAGGCCGACTGATGGAGAGGATCGGGTATAAACGCGGCATTCTCACAGGATTGGCTTTGTGCGCGAGCGGTGCCTTGTTGTTCGTGCCCGCCTCGACAGCGGGCACCTACACGTTCTTTCTTGTCGCGCTGTTTGTCATGGCTTGCGGCCAGAGCTTTCTTGAAGTGGCGGCAAATCCATACGTGACCATTCTTGGTCCGGGCGACAGTTCTGAACGTCGTTTGAACCTCGCGCAGTCCTTTAACGCCGTCGGCGCCGTATGCGCGATGTTGCTGGGCTTGTTCATTCTGAGTGGCAGGGAAATTACGCTCGAGCAGCGCGCCACGTTTTCAGCCGTACAGGAGCAGGCTTACCGCACCGCACAGGCCAGCAGCGTGCGAGTTCCGTACGTGTTGATTGCGTGCATCTTCTTCGTCGTCGCCGTGCTGATCGTGACCATGCACCTTCCCGAAGTCAACGAAAAAGGCACCCAGGATGCGACGGACGAAAAGGCATCCTGGCGCAAGGTTTTCCAACAAGGTCATCTCGTAAAGGGTGTGCTCGCGCAATTCTTGTACGTAGGCGCACAAGTGGGAGTCGGCAGTTTCGTGATACGCTTTGCGCAACATAGCCTGCCCGGATTGACCGCCCGCAGCGCATGGTACTACCTGTTCGGACACTGGATCGGCTTCATGCTCGGCCGTTTCGGCGGATCTGCGCTCATGAAAAACGTCCCCGCGCCGCGCCTTCTCTCGATCTTCGGAGCTGGTTCCTTGGTTTCTATAGTCGTCGCGCTCTCAACGAGTGGTTCCGCATCTGTCTGGGCCCTCGTGCTGATCGGCTTTTTTCACTCGATCATGTTCCCTACGATTTTTGCGCTCAGCATCAAGAATCTTGGCCCTCTGACCAAGCGCGGTTCGTCGCTCCAAGTCATGGCGATTCTCGGCGGCGCAATTCTTCCCGCCATCATGGGCCGCATCTCCGACGTCACAAGTATCCGAACCGCGTTTGTCGTCCCGCTCACTTGTTATATTTACATTTTTTATTTCGCCGTAATTGGCTATAAACCCGGCAACGCCGCGAGCGAAGAAACGTCATCAATGGCTCGCGCCGCACAGGAATCATGACTCCGCTTCTGTCTCACACTGTTCACGTTGTGCTGCAATGTGAGCAGAAACAGGATTGGCAGTTTTTTAAAGACATGGAGCCATGTCCGAAGGGCAATCAAGTTTCTCGTGCAGCTGTGGGATAATGCCCGGGCAGAAGGGAGCGCGATTGGCCGTTAAGGCGTGCTTGCGACGGGATTTGCCGATGCTCGCTGGCTCACGGGATCTCGCCGCAGTTGCGAGATCACGGGAACAGTCTTACTCCCCGATTGGAAAAATGAACGCGATCTACCTACAGGTTCGGAAGCAACCATGCAGAGAATGAACTGGGCGCACGGTGCGCTGGAGCCTGCGCCCGAAATTCGCGAGACGGTAAAAACCCTCGGCCAGTTGGAAGGAATTTTTCAAAACGCCTCTGCTTGGCGCGCTATGGATCCGGGCATAGTCGTCTATCGTGTTCAGGCCTGGTACCCCGTTGTAGAAGGTACGGAAGGAGGTCTATTTTGGGGAACAACACTCGTCGAACCTGGACAAGTCGACTCCGAATATTTCATGACTCATGGCCACTTCCACGCTAAACCCGATCGAACCGAGTACTACGCAACCATCGAAGGCGAAGGCGCACTGATCCTCATGGATGAGAGCCGAAAGATCTGGACGGAACCTATGTCGCCGGGCAGCGTGCATTTTATTCCGCCGAGAATCGCTCACAGGGTTGCTAATTGCGGCAGTGTCCCGCTCCGGTTCGTCGCCTGCTGGCCGAGCGATGCGGGGCATGACTACGAAGCCATTCGCAAAAGCGGCTTTGACGCACAGCTGTTGAATGTAAACGGCGAACCCAAATTGGTGCGGAGCAGAACGTGAACAGCGATCCTCGGACCACGTCCGCAGGATGGGCACTCAACTTCGATCCTGGCCTGGACATTCATTTTCCTGATAGCCAGCTAGACCTCCATTATGGACCTGGCACATTTGGTCCGAAGCCGGAATATCGCTCTCTCGATTCCATTCGGCCTAGTCTGCGCGACCCAAGCTGTACTGGTCCCGATCCCGTGTACGCAATCGCGATGGATGTGGGGCGCACAGAAGATCTCTCCGAGCTCAAGGATCGCATGCTGCTTTTTGGCATTGTTATCTGCGCGATTGGAAAGTTAGGCGACGAACCCGTGCGCAGCCAGGGCCATGTTCACGCCGTTGCCCCGCATTGTGGATGGTCCACGCCGGAGTTGTTCGAGATTTGGCAAGGACACGCAATTATCTATGCCCAGGAAAAATCTGGTGATGATCCAGGCCGCTGTGTTGCGATCGGAGCTGGACTGGGCGAACGCGTAATCATGCCTCCGGGATGGGCCCACTACATCGTGAACGCCGATACAAACTCACAACTCATTTTCGGAGCGTTTTGTGATCGCCAATATGGATTCGACTACGCGCAAATGCGTGCGCACCACGGACTCGCCTGGTTCCCGGTATTCGGCGCCGGTGGCGAAATTCATTGGGACGCCAATCCTAATTACTTAGCTTCCACGTTCGAGCGGAGAAAAGCGAGAAACTATCCGGAACTTGGGCTGTCAACCACTCTGCCGATCTATGAATCGTTTCGCCTTCACCCGGAGTCCGTCCAGTGGGTCAGCGATCCCGAGAGATTTACTGCTTTGTGGCGCGACTTCCAACCTTGATGAAATTCCCGCAGTCGCCTCTCCGGCAAATTCACGCCTTATGTTGAGCCGCTGAAGCTTCGCTTTGCTCACTGCTACTGTTGCGGCGATTCCACGATCAGCCTTAGTCCCTGGCTCTCTGGACCGTTGCGGACTTCGCACGCTCTATCGAACTGCATCGTTGCTCGGTGTTCCGATGTATATTTCGGCCAAGGTGGCAAGTCGTTGTGATTGGGATTGCCGGTTCGGGCAAAACTAGTCCAAGCAGTACTGACTTGTTTTGATAAGACGATTGCTTCAGCGCTGCCTCCAGTGTAGTGATCACAGAGTTCAGCATTGTCGAAAGTAAAGGCAATTTCAGCGCCGTGAAACGGGCCGGGACGTCCGTCCAAAACCGGAGTGCGCCAAGCATATATATAGGAGTAGGCTGGTGCCCTGCCCAAAGCAGCCTTTCTGCTTGCTTGTTCACACGCAGGGAGGCGAGCGGAAGCTCGCTGCGATGGTGGCATACAAATCGAACGGGGTTGCTTGAGGATAATCGCGTCTGTAAACATCAATGATTTCTTTGCCGCGCCCGCCGAATTCCTGACTCACTAGTAGTTGAAGTTCGTCCATCTGCATTGCTTGCGCCTCGGGTCGATCCAACCCATTCACGAATTCGTGAAGATTTGAGCCCGTGAGCAGCGGGACATCCGCCGATATTTCGGGAGCACCTGGATCAAATGGATGACGAGGAAGTATGCGGCCATCGATTGTCGGGCCCCAGTTGTCCTCACCGTACACTTGGCGAATCGAGGACTGGTGCGAAGGCATTTTCTTCATTGCTTCCGCGGCAGCCCCTGAGAGACGATCAACTGGAATCCCTTGCAGTTCTCTCACTCGTGACTTGGACAAACCCAGTTCTGCTAGCACTAGCTCAGCCAATCGAGTCGAGTAATCCGGAGATAGGGATTTTAAAAAAGGTCCGCTCTGAACGATTGCGCGATGAAATAGGCCCTTTGCGGCCGGCATCGCCATAAGAGCAAGTACTTTTCCGCCACCGCCAGATTGACCGAAGATCGTTACGCAGTCTGGGTCGCCCCCGAATGTAGCAATGTTTTCGCGAACCCACGCTAGCATTGCTACGATGTCCAGCAGGCCAACGTTCGCAGAGATGGAATATTCTTCGCCCCAAAGCTCTTGAAGGTTCAGGTAGCCATACACGTTCAGCCGGTGATTATGAGTGACCACAACAACGTCGTGATTTCGCGCAAGGTTTTCGCCATCATAGGAAAGGAGATCGTGACCGCTGCCACCGGAAAAGCCGCCCCCGTGCATGTAAACCATTACCGGGCGTTTGTGGGAACCATTGATTTCGTGTGTCCAGAGATTAAGGCGCAGGCAATCCTCGCCCGGAATTGTGGCAGCTGCACCACGATGGAGTACGAAGGCATCTTCATCTGTATTCGCAAGATTCTTTCCATCGGTGTTGAAGTGAGCGGAATCCTGGCTTGGACACACCCGACCATACTGCAGTGCGTTGCGAATTCCGCTCCAAGGCTCGGTCTTTATTGGCGGCATGAAGCGGTTTGCACCTGAAGTCGATGCACCGTAGGGAACACCCTTGAAGATATAAACTCCATTTCGCTTGAATCCCCGGACCTTCCCAGCACTGATCTCGACCACCGTCGCTTCGTCCGAGGTCACAACCTTGCTTTGCCCGCAGGGCGCTTGCCGCTCACGCAGCGCTGCCTGAGTGGCAGCAGGGAACGGAGGCAGCGGGTTGGAGGATCCGATCACGGTGCCCGCAAGTCCCGCACAGGATGCCGCGATTCCGCCTAAAACCCTTCTTCGATCCCTCGAAATCGGGGCTGAACGACCGGTATCGTTGAAAGAGTTAAATGTGGCTGCATTTCCCTTCATAACGGCACTTAGCATGACACACTACACTAACTACTTTGTGGTACGAGACACTCGCGGCGTATCCGGCCGCAGCTGTCCTCGGTCGCTCGGTCTTGTTCAGCGCGCGCGAATCATTTCCAAGGCCTTCGCGGCGTCCCGATCTTCTGGGTTAAGTGCGAGCGCTTTGCGTAGTTCCTCGGCGCACCGTTCGATCTGACCTTCCCGGCAGAGAGTCAGGCCTAGATCACGGTGCAGCGTGCTCTCTATCTCACAATCTCCGCAGGTTTCAACCGCTTCACTAAAAAGGCGGATTGCCTCGCGCCAGTCCTGCACCGTAAATGCGTGGAAAGCCTCGTTAGCGAGCGCCTTGGCCTGATCGAGGACAGAATTCTGCGCCTTGAGCCGGTTGAACCGGGCACGCAGGCTCTTTGATTCCTCGGGATCGGTGGTGCGAAGAGCGCGCGAAAGCTTATAGATGGCTTGCGCTGAATCGGGATCGATCGCCAGGGCGATTCGAAGCTCAGCTACAGCTTCGGCGGCCCGATTCTGATCCAACAGACTGTCGGCGAGCTTGATATGAGCCTTGACGTTGCCGGGCTGTAGCTTCACAACTTTCCGCAGCAATTCGGTTTCTTTAGTGAGGTTTCCCTGCGCCCGCTCGCCAAACGACCAGTAGAAATAACAGTCTGGATTACTCGGAGCGAGCCGAGCCGCAAGAACGAATTCGTCGCGAGCCTCCCCATCCTGATTCATGTCACTGAGAATGCGCGCCCGATTCAAATGCGCGATCGCCAGAGCGGGATCAATAGAAATTGCGGTTGCCGTTTCCGCCAAGGCGCTGTTAAGGTCGCCCGAGTCAGCAAGAGCAATTGCAAGATCGACGTGCGCCTGGGGGGACTGCGGCATCAACCGAATCACGCGCTTGAGAAGAGCGACAGCACTGGCGTACTCGCCCAGTCGGCCTTTGACCTTGGCATCCAGATCCAAGATCACCGAATCAGATGGAGCGAGTTTCTCAGCG
>Ga0137359_10004246_pt1 | contig 11721 bp, 9 predicted proteins | sample Mad1_40_16metaG_FD_108281 | JGI IMG/M metagenome (GOLD analysis project Ga0137359, IMG submission 108281) | Vadose zone soil microbial communities from Angelo Coast Range Reserve, California, USA - Mad1_40_16 metaG | ecosystem: Environmental > Terrestrial > Soil > Vadose zone | place: USA... | reverse complement strand
GCGATGTCGGGCCCCTGGATGTCCTTGTTGTGCAGCGCGCAGGCGTACAGGACGGGATACTTGTCTGGCTCGTCCGGCCGATACACATCCACGGCCAGGCGGGTTCCGTCCCGCATGGTCACGACGATGTCGCGTTCTTCGATCATTTAATCAGTCTCCCATCCACTTACTCGACGCGACGGGGTCGCGGGTCTAAGACGGTGTACGAATCCGGTTTTCATTAAGCTGTACGAGCGTAAAGTATAGATACCTTGCGACCAAATGCAAGTCCCGCTCGCGCTTTTGCGGGTGAGCTGTTCAGACTCGCTCGAGGATGAGCGCGATCCCTTGCCCGACCCCTATGCACATCGTGCAGAGTGCATAACGCGCCTTGATCCGCTGCAGCTGGTTCACCGCAGTGGTCACCAGCCGCGCTCCGCTGGCCCCGAGCGGGTGCCCCAGAGCGATCGCGCCGCCGTTCGGGTTGACGCGGGGATCGTCATCCTTCAGCCCCAGGTCGCGAAGCACCGCCAGCCCTTGCGCGGCGAACGCCTCGTTGAGCTCGATGACGTCGATCTGTTCCAGCCTGAGGCCGGTGAGCGCGAGCACGCGGCGCGTCGCCGGCGCCGGGCCCATGCCCATGATCCGCGGCGGCACGCCGGCAGTGGCCATGGCCACCACGCGGGCACGCGGCGTGAGGTGGTTCTTCGCCGCAGCGGCTTCGCTCGCGAGCAGCAGCGCGCAGGCGCCGTCGTTCACGCCCGACGCATTGCCGGCGGTCACCGTACCGTCGGGCTTGACCACACCCTTCAATTTGGCCAGAGCTTCGAGCGATGTCTCACGTGGGTGCTCGTCCTTGGCGACGACGACGTCATCACCTTTCTTCTGCGGGATCGTGACCGGCGTGACCTCGGCGTCGAGGAAGCCTACCTTTTGCGCCGCGACGGCCTTCAGCTGCGAAGCAAGCGCCATACGGTCCTGGGCGTCGCGCTCGATGTGGTAATCGGCAGCGACGTTCTCGGCCGTCTCCGGCATCGAGTCGACTCCGTACTTCTCCTTCATGAGCTTGTTGATGAAACGCCAGCCGATGGTCGTGTCGTACACCACGTTGTTGCGCGAGAACGCCGCCTCGGCCTTCGGCATGACGAAAGGCGCGCGGCTCATGCTTTCCACGCCGCCGGCCACCATGAGCTGCGCCTCGCCGCTCTTGATGGCACGCGCGGCAGTGCCCACCGCGTCCATGCCCGACCCGCACAGTCGGTTGACGGTCGAGCCGGGCAGCTCCAGGGGCAGGCCGGCCAGGAGCGACGACATGCGTGCCACGTTGCGGTTGTCCTCGCCGGCCTGGTTGGCGCAGCCAAAGATCACGTCGGTCACCGCGGCCCAGTCCACCTCCTTGTTGCGCGCCATCAGCGCCTTCAGTGGAATCGCGCCGAGGTCGTCGGCGCGCAGGGACGAAAGCGCACCGCCGTAGCGGCCGAAGGGCGTGCGAATCGCGTCGCAGATGAATACCTGGGGGTTCATGGTCGTTCCTCGGAGGTCAGTCGATGAGCGGCACGCCGGTGACCTTCTGCAACTCGCCGAAGGGAAGGTCGTTGAAGATTTCCACCACCTTCAGACCGTTCGTCGTGACGTCTAGCACGGACAGGTCGGTGTAGATGCGGCTCACGCAGCGGACGCCGGTGAGCGGATACGTGCAGCGCTCTACGATCTTGCTCTCGCCGGTCCTGGTCAGGTGCTCCATCATCACGAAAGTCTTCTTCGCGCCGATGGCGAGATCCATTGCGCCGCCGACGGCGGGAATCGCGTTTGGCGCGCCGGTGTGCCAGTTGGCCAGGTCTCCGGCGGTCGATACCTGGAACGCGCCCAGTACGCAGATGTCGAGGTGGCCGCCGCGCATCATCGCGAAGCTGTCAGCGTGGTGAAAATACGCGCCGCCGGAAAGCAGGGTGACTGGCTGCTTGCCGGCGTTGATAAGGTCGTAGTCCTCGTCGCCCGGCGCCGGCGCCGGACCCATGCCGAGCAGGCCGTTCTCGCTGTGCAAGAAGACCTCTCGGTCCCTTGGCAGGTGATTGGCCACGAGCGTCGGGAGGCCGATGCCGAGGTTCACGTAGGCTCCCTCGGGGATGTCGCGCGCTACGCGCACGGCCATCTGCTCACGGGTGAGTCGTTGCATGGTCGTTCTCCGAAGTTCAGGCCGCCTGCCGGAAACCTGCGGGTCCCGTGGCGGTGCGCGGCACCTTCACGAGGCGATGCACGAAGATGCCTGGCGTCACGATGTTCTCGGGATCCAGGTCGCCGAGCGGTACGATCTCGTGCACCGAGGCGATGGTCAGCCTGGCCGCCGTGGCCATGATTGGTCCGAAGTTGCGCGCTGTCTTGCGGTACACGAGGTTGCCCCATCGGTCGCCCGTCTCGGCCTTGATGAGGGCGACGTCGGCGTGGATTGGTGACTCGAGCACGTACATGCGCCCCCCAATCTCGCGCGTCTCCCTGCCTTTGCCCAGGTCGGTGCCGTACCCCGTCGGCGTGAAGAAGCCGCCAATGCCGGCGCCCGCCGCGCGGATGCGCTCGGCGAGGTTGCCCTGCGGCACCAGTTCGAGCTCGATCTTGCCGGTGCGGTACAGGCCATCGAAGATCTGCGAGTCGACCTGACGCGGGAAGCTGCAGATGATCTTGCGCACGCGCCCGGTCTTGAGCAGTGCGGCGAGGCCGACTTCGCCGTTGCCGGCATTGTTGTTGACGATGGTGAGGTCGCGGGCGCCCTGCGCGATGAGGGCGTCGATCAGCTCAGACGGCTGGCCCGCGCCCCCGAAGCCGCCGATCATCACCGTCGCGCCGTCCGGCACGTCGCGCAGCGCGGCCTCCACGCTGGCCGAGATCTTGTCGATCATGGAACCTGCTCCTGTGGGCGGATATCCGTACCAGCTGTGCTGACATATGGCGGAGACCTCGAGTTCATAGGGGCATTCGTTGAGCGTCGTCTTCAGTCTTTATGGCAGACATAGAGTAGGTCGACAGCTGCTCAGAGCAAGCACGGCGAATGGCAAAGGAGCATTGCAGTTCCGCAGCTCCCAGCGGCCGGGGTTGGCCCATTCCCGCGCCTGGGCGAAGGATTCCGGGTCTGCTAGCAGCCGCACGGCAAGCGCGGCATCGCGCGGCATCAGTACGAGAAGGCGAGAACTAGGCGATGCGTTGCGCCAGGTTCAACAAGCAGCACCACCTTTCTACTGGTAGAAGGATGCGTTGCAGTGCTGCTCGTTGTTCCAGCGCGCTTGGTTACGTAAATTTGTTGCAGCGGATGGGCGCTTCGGTTTGGGAAGTTTTTAACGCTCCCACGCGTTCCCCTGCAGCAGCGACTGCCTTACCGTGGCCAAGGACCTTGCCTCATGACTGCGAATGCAGCCCCCGGCCCCGTCGGGCTAACGGTGAAAGGGGCCGTGGCTTACATCGAAGTCCAACGAGCGAGCAGGCACAACGCGATTGACGTCGAGACGGCAAAGGCGTACCTGGAATGCTGCCGCGAGGTGGACAACAACGACAGCGTTCGGGCGGTCGTACTCTGCGGACAAGGTGCGTCCTTCGGAGTCGGCGGCGATCTGACCGAGTTTAAGTTCGATGCGCCCCGTAGCGCACGCAAGATCATCGGTCCGCTTCACGAAGCAGTCTCGATTCTCGTCTCGCTGGACGCACCGGTCATCGCGAAGGTACGCGGGAACGTCGCTGGCGGCAGCATGAGTCTAGTGCTGGCCTGCGACCTGGCTATGGCGTCAGCGAACACAAAGTTCAATTTCGCATACACCAATTTAGGCACCTCGGCCGATTTGGGCGGGTCGTGGCACCTGCCGCATATCGTAGGTCTGCGTAGCGCCATGCAGATCGCGCTCTTGAACGAGGCAATCGACGCCGAGCGAGCCCGCGAACTAGGCATCGTGAACAAGGTCGTGCCGGACGACGAGTTGGACGCAGAGGTCGAGCGTCTCGCGCAGAGACTGGCAAGTGGTCCGACCAAGGCGATGGGGCGCATGAAACGACAGCTTCGGCAAGCGCTCAGCAACGGTCTTCACAGCCAGCTGAACGCAGAGGCTATCAGTTTCGTAGAGAGCGCCAGGACGAAGGACTTCCAAGAGGCGGTCGACGCCATTCTTGGGAAGCGGACACCGCGCTTCGTCGGCGCATAGCGGCTGGAGCCAGTCCTCGCATATAAAGGGGTCTAGCACGTTCAAGAGCGGTTGCCTCCAAGTGTTGCTTCACGTCCGAGGACAGAACCCGCTCACCGTTGGCCCGTTCACCACCCACTCGATACGACCGCTTCCGTCGGAGGCCAACCGAAGCCGATAGGCGCCGTCGGTCTTCAGGATCTCCATCAAGCGGAGCAGTTCCTTTCCCAGCTGAGAGCTGCAGATGAACTGGCGCATCTATGTGTTCCGATTCCTGGTCAGCGGCATGAGGCACGCTACGCCCCGCGAGCGCAACGCACCTTTGCCACTGGCGGCACCTTTCCTTTGACGCTTTTCGCGGCCACCCCCTTGCGCTTTGAAGAATTCCAGCTAAACTTTACGAACGTAAAAACTTAAATGTCAGGAGCTCTCATGCACATGAGAGAGAAGACAACCGGCGATTCGATGGGCTTCAACGCGGAACCATAGTACTCACTCACCTACTCCACTCCATCATGAAGACGATCGATACCGAGGTTCTTGTCATTGGCGCCGGTCCTGCTGGCTTGACGGCCGCCGCCCTGCTCGCACGGCACAAAGTGCCTGCAATCACCATCACGAAGTACAACGGAACGGCGAACTCGCCGCGCGCCCACATCACCAATCAAAGAACAGTCGAGGTCTTTCGCGACCTGGGGATCGAGGACAAGTTGGTCGCGATTGCCATGCCACAAAAGCTCATGGGGACGCAGGTTTACGCCACGAGCTTCGCCGGCAAAGAGATCGCGCGGATGATGACCTGGGGTGCCGGCACGGTGCGGCAGCCCGACTACGAAGCTGCTAGCCCGTCCAGCATGTGCAACGCTCCGCAGCATTTGATGGAGCCACTGCTGCTTGACGCTGCGAAGGCAAACGGCGCGGAAGTGCGTTTGCGTACCGAGCTGCTGCGCATCAGCCAAGATGCCGATTATGTGCACGCCGTCGTGCGCGAAAATGCCACAGGGACCGAGTACGGCATCCGGGCGCGTTACGCGATCGGCTGCGACGGCGGCCGCAGCCTGGTGGGCGAGCAAATCGGGTTCGAGTACAGCGGGCAGGCCGGCATCGGCCAAGCTCTGTCCGTGTGGCTCGAGGCGGACCTGACTCGCTACACCGCCCACCGGTCCGGCGCCTTGTTCGTCGTTTGCCTGCCTGGCCATGAGTCCTGGCTGAGCGTGTGGCCGTGCGTGAAGCCCTGGACGGAGTGGAATCCGCTGTTCATCCAGCACGACTACCTTCCGGCGGACGCCACCGAAGAGGCAGTGCTTCAGCTCGTTCGAGAGTCGATCGGAGATCCGAGCATCGACGTCAAGATCAAGAACATCAGTCCGTGGCAAATCAATCACGTCGTCGCGGCGCAATATCGCAAGGGCCGAGTATTCATTGCGGGCGATGCAGCCCATCGGCATCCGCCGACCAACGGCCTGGGCACCAACACGAGCATTCAGGACAGCTACAACCTCGTATGGAAACTCGCATTGGTCCTGCAAGGAAAGGCGGGCGAAGCGCTGCTCGACACGTACAGCGCCGAGCGTCAGCCGGTTGGAAGACAGGTCGTGGACCGCGCCATCAAGAGTCTCCACGACATGGCTCCCTTCGCCGAGGCGCTCGAGGTGGGGCCGGAGCAAACCAGCGAGCAAGGCTGGGCCAGCATCAACGGCTTGTTCGCTGACACGGAGAAGGGCGCCGCTCGTCGAGAAGCCTTGTTTAAGTCGTTGGATGTGCAGGAAGGTCAGTTCAACGCATTGGGCGTCGAACTGGGCCAACGCTATGAGGCTGGCGCCGTGATTAACGACGGGACGCCGTTTCCCGCGTATACGAGGGATCCTGATCTCTACTACCACCCCACGACGCATCCGGGAGCCTATCTCCCGCATGTCTGGCTCGAACGGGACCGGCAGCGCATCTCCACCATCGACTTGGCGGGGAAGGGCGCTTTCTCGTTGATCACGGGAATCGGCGGGCAGGACTGGCTGAACGCTGCGGCCGAAGTGTCCAAGGAACGGGGCGTCCCCATCAAGGGCTACAGCGTCGGCTTTCGACAGGAATACGACGATGTACTGGGGGAATGGATGCGTGTGCGCGAGATCGAAGACCACGGCTGCCTGCTCGTACGTCCCGACCGCTTCATCGCCTGGAGGTCGCCCGCTCGAGTTCCCAACCCCACAGATACGCTGAGGTCGGTAATGCGACAGCTCCTGGACTGACCCGCAGCGCCCGATCGGCGCAAATTCATTGACCAGCGTTGACGCGGCTGGCGTCGTCCGGCGACCGCACGGCCGAGGGAGACACTCGCCCCCGAAACACTTGGAGACAACACGGAGACCAGCAGTTCTACAAGGGCGCGAGCACCGACGGATGCCACGTCGATACCGGAACGTGCTGTGCGATCAATGTTCCGGAGACCACGGTTGTTGCGCACACCGCAACTTCACAATGCGAAGGAGGAGAAGTAATGATTCGACATATAAAGGGCACGCCGGCCAGATACGCAAGCCTAGCGGCAATCGTGTCGGCATTCATCAGTTTCGTGGCAAATGCCACGGACGGTGCGCCATCCCAGGAATTCAAAGCGTCTGACATTGACATGCAGGCGCAGCTCCCCCCAACGCAGCCGACGCCGGAGTCTTCAGCCCCAAAGGGCGAGCCCATCCAGACCGCCCAATACACTCCTACCCAACTGGTGCCGGTAATCGTCTCAGAAACGCCGGTGACCAATCCGTACGCAAGGTTCTCAAAGTACATGGTCAAGGGCTGGAATGTCACCATGCCCGATCCATCGAACTACATTGATCAGGACCCCTACGGCATCCGGACAGCAATGGAAGAGGATGGCCTGTTCTTCTTCGGATTCACCAATGACACCTTCACGTACGACGTGCGCAATGACAATCAACTCTACGGAAGGCCGCAGCTTTACTCGGGGCAGAAGCCAACGATCGTCAGCTCCACCTATGGATTTCTGACCTACGATCTCGGCAAGGTTGGCCTCCCAGGCGGCCAGCTTACGGCCGGTGTGGCGTACAACTACGTCAACTGGGACCCGGCTGGCCCTACCCATGCGCATATCAGCGACTTCAAGTACTTTCAGTCCTTGTTTGACGGCAAGGCTGAACTAATGATCGGCTACCTGGGCAATAGCATTGTCTACAATGGAATCTACATCGGCGGCAACCTTGCCGGTGGCACTTTCGGCGTCAACGCCAATATCCCGCAGGAAGCGGGTCAGTCGCAATCCCTGATTACTCGCCCAGGCGTCAATTTCAAGGTGTATTTGGGCGGTGGCGTCTACAACCTCGCTGGCGTTCAGCGTTCTTGGAACCCGAAGGGCACGGACGCTGAAATCGGTAGCAATGGCTTCGGCTTCGGTACGAGTGGCGCGCACGTTGGCGAGCTGTTCCTGGAGGAATTCGGCTATAAGCGTGCGGCAGCGCCCGGCAGGCCTTTCACCTGGATCCGCGCGGGTTACGGATTCAACAACAGCGACTATGGCAGCCTGAAAACACCGGGGACAACTGCACACAACCACTACTTGTCGTTGCTTGCCGATCGTCAGCTGTTGCAGCTGGGCGACACCCCAACAACCGCACATCGCGGCCTTTATGCAGGGTTTACCGTGATGCAGGCTCCTGCTGAAGTTGACAGGTTCGATCAATACTACGAAATGCGTCTTTACATGAAGGGGCCATTCGCGAGTAGGCCAACCGACTCGATGTCGTTGGTGATCAACCAGAACCGGTTCAGCAAATACGCGGTCGCGAGTTCTAAAGCGAGACACCAATTGACCGACGTCCAAGCCACGATTGCATCGTTGGGCTACACCGCCAACATTATCAGAGGCGTATTCCTGACTTCCGGTCTTAGCTACGTCAACCATCCGCGCGCAGTTACCACTGTTCCCGAGCAAAGGTCTGCCCTGAATTTCCTGACGAACGTCATCATCTATTACTGAAATGCGCAATCGGTGCACGTCGACTCGAGGAGTGAGCTCAATCATGATCACCCATATGCCGGAGAAAAATGGCGCCGTGGTGCTTGCGGAAGAGGCTGCGGCTGGTTCTGGGGGGCGCCATTGGCCATCCCGCCGCAAGCTTCTGCGCGCTCTAGCCACCGTTGCAATCAGTTCACCCGCTCTTGCGGCAGCTGAAAAGGTGCGGGTCGCAGTCGACAAGGGGCAATCCGTGAAGAAAATTGACACACATCATCACTTTTTCCCAAAGGTTTATGTGGACGCTGTTGGGATGGAAATGCTGGCGTCCGTGATGCCGAATGGGAGAGCGCCAACCTGGTCTCCCCAGGATGCGCTCGCGATGCTGGACGCGAACGGGATTCAGGAGGGGATCCTGTCGATCTCTTCCGGCCCACCGCTTCCCAATGCAGCGACCCTATTGAGGCAATGCAATGAAAGCGCGGCGGAGCTCAGGTCTCGGTATAAGGGCCGCTTCGGTTCGTTCGCCAGCCTTCCTTTACCTGATGTCGACGCGTCCCTGAAGGAAATCGAATATTGCCTCGATACGCTTAAAGTGGACGGATTCATCATCTTTGCGAGCTATGAAGGCCGCTACCTGGGTGATCGGAGCTTCGAACCCGTACTTCAGGAGTTGGACAAGAGGGGATCCGTTGCATTTATTCACCCGAATATGCCCCCGTATGCAATCCCGCACGTAGCACCCGCTTCCGTGCTCGAGTTTCCGTTCGAGACCACGAGAACCGCCGCCAGCTTGATCATTTCGGGAGCCGTGACCCGTTACCGGAAGCTTCGCTTCATTCTGTCTCACGCAGGCGGAACCCTGCCCTTCCTTGTGCCACGCCTATCCCTCTCGATCTCGATGATGCCAGGTCTCGTCGAGAAAATCGGCGATCCGTTGGCCGCAATCCGCTCCTTTTATTTTGATACCGCGCTGTCGGCCGGTTCTTCAACTCTGGCCGCTCTCGCCCACGTCACGGATCCAGATCACATCCTGTTTGGCACGGATTTCCCCTTTGCACCGCTTGCGGCAATCAGCATGTTCGGGAATGTCCTCGACAACATAACCGTGCCTGGTATCGATATGCCCAGCGTGTATCACGGGAGCGCTGCCCGTCTTCTTGGCCGCATCTGATCTTGTCGTGTTGGCGCTCACCGAAAATTGACCATCTCTCAGAACCTCAGGTCTCCAGAAGAACGAGACGTTCGCCGACCGGTTGAATCTTGTAAGGCTCGACCCTCGGAGGGCACAGACTCTTTGGAGTGGCAAGGTCGTTCTTTCCGGGCGGCCGTTTAAGGACGCTTTATGCCCCAACTCATCCCGAAGGTGAGCACACGCTCGGAGGAGTTCAAGGTCAACGCCGCGGCGATGCGTGCGCTGGTCGACGATCTGAACACAAGGCTCGCGAAGATCGCCGAAGGAGGCGGCGAAGCGGCGCGCGCGAAGCACCTCGGACGCGGCAAATTGCTGCCGCGCGAGCGCGTGCAGATGCTGCTCGACCCGGACACGCCGTTCCTTGAAGTCGCGCCGCTTGCGGCTTTAGGCATGTACGGCGACGAGGCGCCGGGCGCTGGCATCATCGCCGGCATCGGCCGCGTGTCGGGCGTCGAGTGCGTGATCGTCTGCAACGACGCCACCGTCAAGGGCGGCACCTACTATCCGATGACAGTGAAGAAGCACCTGCGCGCGCAAGAGATCGCGCGCGAGAACCGGCTCCCGTGCATCTACCTGGTCGATTCCGGGGGCGCCAACTTGCCCAACCAGGACGAGGTGTTCCCCGACCGCGAGCACTTCGGCCGCATCTTCTATAACCAGGCCACGCTGAGCGCTGCGAGCATCCCGCAGATCGCGGTGGTGATGGGCTCGTGCACCGCGGGTGGCGCGTATGTGCCAGCCATGAGCGACGAGACCGTTATCGTGAAGAATCAGGGAACCATCTTCCTGGGCGGTCCGCCGCTCGTCAAGGCGGCTACAGGCGAAGTGGTGAGCGTCGAGGACCTCGGCGGCGGCGACGTCCATACGCGTCTCTCGGGCGTGGCCGACCACCTGGCCGAGAACGACACGCATGCGCTAGCCATCGCCCGCAAATCGGTCGCCTCGCTGAACTGGCGCAAAAAGGTGCCGGTGGCGCTGCAGCCGGCGCGTGCCCCGCGTCACGATCAACTGGAGCTGCATGGCATCATTCCGGCCGACACGCGCAAACCTTTCGACGTGCGGGAGATCATCGCGCGCCTCGTCGACGATTCGGAGTTCGACGAGTTCAAGGCGCGCTATGGCGCGACGCTGGTGTGCGGCTTCGCCCACATCGAAGGCATGCCGGTGGGCATCGTGGCCAACAACGGCATTCTCTTCAGCGAGAGTGCGAACAAGGGGGCGCACTTCATCGAGCTATGCTGCCAGCGAAAGGTGCCCCTCGTCTTTCTGCAGAACATCACCGGCTTCATGGTTGGGCGCAAGTACGAGAACGAAGGGATCGCGCGCGCCGGCGCGAAGATGGTCAGTGCGGTGGCATGCGCGCAAGTCCCGAAGTTCACCGTCATCATCGGTGGCAGCTTCGGCGCAGGCAACTATGGCATGTGCGGCCGCGCCTACTCGCCCCGCTTCCTGTGGATGTGGCCGAACGCGCGGATCAGCGTGATGGGCGGCGAGCAGGCCGCCAGCGTGCTGGCCACAGTCAAGCGCGACGGCATCGAGACCAAGGGTGGACGCTGGAGCGCCGAGGAGGAAGAAGCGTTCAAGGCGCCCATCCGCGCCCAGTACGAGCGCCAGGGCCACCCGTACTACGCCAGCGCCCGCGTATGGGACGACGGCGTCATCGACCCGGCCGACACACGTCGCGTGCTTGCCCTTGCGCTGAGCGCAAGTTTCAACGCGCCGATCCCAGAGACGAAGTTCGGTGTGTTTCGCATCTGAGGGCATGACGTATGCAAACGCTTGATGTGCAACGCGACGGCGCCACCGCCCGCGTCTTCCTCAACCGCCCGGAGGTGCGCAACGCGTTCAATGACGCAGTGATTGCCGAACTTACGGAGGTCTTCACAGACTTCCCCCGCGACGCCTCGCTGCGCGCCGTCGTGCTGGGCGGCCACGGCAAAACCTTCTGCGCTGGCGCCGACCTCGCGTGGATGCGCGCGATGGCGGACTACGACTGGGAGGACAACCGCGCCGATGCGGGCAAGCTGGCCGATATGCTGTGGGCCGTCTACAGCTGTCCGGTGCCGGTGATTGGCCGCATCCATGGCGACTGCTATGCCGGCGGTGTGGGGCTGGCTGCTGTTTGCGACGTGCTGGTCGCCGCGGAGGACACGCACTTCTGCCTGAGCGAAGCCAAACTTGGGCTGCTGCCTGCGACCATTGCGCCCTATGTCGTGAAAGCGCTGGGCGAACAGGCAGCGCGCCGCTATTTCGTCAGTGCGGAGCGCTTCGACGCGGTCACGGCGAAGACATTGGGCTTCGTGCATGAGGTTGCCGCGCCCGAGGCACTCGACGCCAAGCTCGACGAGATCCTCGCCGCCATCGTGGCCAACGGGCCGGACGCAGTGAAGGCTTGCAAGCTGCTCGTGAAGGACGTCGCT
>Ga0137359_10004243_pt1 | contig 11725 bp, 15 predicted proteins | sample Mad1_40_16metaG_FD_108281 | JGI IMG/M metagenome (GOLD analysis project Ga0137359, IMG submission 108281) | Vadose zone soil microbial communities from Angelo Coast Range Reserve, California, USA - Mad1_40_16 metaG | ecosystem: Environmental > Terrestrial > Soil > Vadose zone | place: USA... | reverse complement strand
TACCAGATTCTCGACAAACTGGGAACCGCTGAAAGCGGCGAAGATCCGGTAGCACGCGCATTGACGGAGTCCATGCGACAAGAATTGGAGCGGATCTTTCGTTTGCTGGGCTTGCTATACCCTCACCTTGATATACACAGCGCCTACTTGGGTCTGCAATCTAAGAATGTATCTGTTCACGACAACGCGCTGGAATTCCTGGATAACGTCTTAAAGCCTCAGCTGCGCGAAATGCTGGTGCCACTGCTGGATGGCAAGATCACGGTTCATGAGCGTGCTCGCCTGGCACAACGGCTGGTGCACACCAAGATCGAAAACCAGGAACAGGCAGTGGTGGCACTTGTCACCTGCGACGATCCCTGGCTGCGGTCTTGCGGGGCGTATGCCATCGGAACGTTAGGAATGAGATCTTTGGAAGGCGAATTGAATCGGTGTCTGAATGATGCGGACCCGCTGCTGCGAGAGACCGCCAGAGCAGCCAAACTGCGCCTGCAAGCGCTGACTACGAAGGCCTGAAACTCAAGCGGGTGAAACAAAACGGGCCCGTCTCGTCCGTAAGTGCCTTGGAACTACACAGCACCAGCCACGAGTGGGCCCTTTTCTCCAAAAAAGCTATCTGGGCAGCCGCAAGTCGATCCGGGTCGCGTGAAAGACGCCTTTCTCGTCAGGATGTCCGAGCACAATCACAAAGGAGCCCTCTTTGAATTCACTCTGCTCGGCAGGTTTTCCTTGCTTTGTCCACTGGGTCGAGCCATCGTACAAGATCGTTCTCTCAGTACTCTCCATATTCGATTGACCGCCACGAACGCTCAGACTTGACTGGTCCATATTGATGCGGACAATGTGGCCCTGCCACCGAGCCTCTTTCGCATCGGCAGGTGCCGCTTTCTTGTCCTGCTCGCTGTTGCTGGCCGGGGTTGCTTGACCAGCGAAGGCCACTCCTACAAATACGAACGTGAGCAAAATCACTGAAAGTTTCATCACATCCTCCATAGCCAACGCGCCAGGCGGCGCTCTATCTGGGATCACCATTGGGACGGACTTTAAGCTTAGGTACGCGGGAGTATAGCCCCGGGGCCCGAGCAGAGTAAATCTCAATTTGGACTGCGCTGCGGTTGCCCGTCCTGAAAGTTTTAGGTTGCCGAACGGTACCTAAGGGGGTAGATTTTGTGGGCTTAATTCGGGGGCACTCCGATGTACATACTTCATCAGCAGTGGCGGAGCCTCATTATTGCGGCGGTGGTCTGTTTGATCTGCCCACGCGTCCTCAGCGCGGCGGACGAGACTACTCTTACCAAAGAACAGATCAAGCATTTCCTTCTCACCGCTAAGGTCGTGGGCAGCAAGCAATCCAGCAAAGGCGTTACTCAACCATGGCGGCTTACGCTGAGCGACGGCACACTGACCCATGACGCTTCTTTCCAGGCTATTAACGAGCACAAGACCAACCTGACGATGGCGAGCGGCCGAATTGAAATGAACTTCGTAGATTCCTACAAGTACAACATCGCTGCCTATGCGCTGGCCGAGCTGCTTGCTCTGGATGACATGCTGCCGATATATGTCGAACGCTCATGGCAAGGCAATCCAGGCTCGCTGAGTTGGTGGTTGCCGGTAAAGATGGATGAAGCGGACCGGGTCAAGCAGAATATAGCGCCCCCCGATCCAGACGCGTGGGACAATCAGATGTACAAGGTACGGGTCTTTGACCAATTGGTCTACGATGACGATCCAAACCTAACTAACGTGCTGATCGGTCAGGATTTCAAGATCTGGAGGGTTGATTTCAGCCGCGCGTTTCGGCTCTACAAAGACCTGAGAAACGCCAAAGACTTGGTACGCTGCGACCGGCAGTTGTTCGAGAAGCTGAAGGCGCTAGACGCGAACGAGCTGGCGGAAAAGACCAAGGGTTATCTCTCCAAAGATGAAGTGAAGGCCGTGATGGCGCGACGGGACAAGATCGTGACACAGTTCCAGAAGATGATCTCTGAAAAAGGCGAAAAAGAAGTGCTGTACTGAATCACGCGACTCTCTGACGCAGGTGCCTGCTCACTCGGCCCAGGGAGGAGCGTTAAAGGGGGCCAGGCATTGGCAACAATGAGAGAGAAAAAGCCGCGGGCAAGGCGAAGCAGGCTCGGGAGGACGAAATAGCCGCCGGCAGCTTCACAAGACGGGGCCGTCAGTCCTGTACTGGCGAGCCGTACAGTAACCGATTCCTCAAGCGCACTTGAAACCCCAATCGGTCTGACTACAACGGACTAGCCCTAGGCCTTCAGGGCTGGCGATTAAAAGCTCGGTTGCCCGGGACAACCGTTGCCCCGTTCGCCCCAGCACTCGCGGTATGTGCCCTGACGGCAGGAAAAAGTCACCAATCTTTTTGACTCATCGCACGAGCACTGATCAGGTCCGCCGCAGCTACTGGGCTCTCCTTCTGCTTTGCAGTTGGTCCAGGTCTGGTAGTTTTTTGGTAGTGGGTAAACAGCTTCGCAAGCAGGTCTGCCTCTTTTGCTCGATAAAACCAGTCTTTCTTTGAGGAAGTCGGCTGTGCCATTCGTGGTGCTCCCACTGTGGTGTTGAGATAGGCCTAAGCCGTTTCCATTCTGCTGGCCAAGAGAAGCTAATACTAGAAGTAGCAACGCCGATTTCCTGGCAATCATTGACTATCGCCCTGAATTCAAACCAATATTACACCAGTGTACAAACCAAAACCCAGACCTTCCCGTGACCCAAACCCCGACTTCCCCATCCTGCGCGAAGCCGAGCACGCGAAGCTGCATTAGTCTTCTTGCATACAACTGGCCTGCCATCCCCGACCATTCCGGATACTCCTCCTCCGCGAGTGCGATTCCCAGTAGCGGCTTGAACGCCCGTCCTCGGTCGCTGCTTCGCGGTCAAATAGACCAGTCTCACTCTCTTTTTCGTCGAACATGACACAAAACCTGCCTGTGATCCGTCTTTGACCCCGACGACAGCCTCAATTTCGTTGGTGGTTCCGAGCTTTGTGGTTAAACGACAGACCTTGGTTTCTCCAGAAAAACTCCCGAAGGGTGTCTACGCGTCGTTTCCCCCACTGCCGCCTCATTCGGGCGGACGCCCGGCCAGAGCTCCGACGCTCGTTCGGCAAGCGCCGATTTCGTGCCAAACAGGGATTAAAGGCAGATACGCGAGGCCTGCAGGGAATGTCGCCACAATAGAAAGCCGTCCGGGCCTGGAATAGTGGTTTCCTCTAACCCCATCTTTTCTTATATATACGCCCTGCCTACGTGGCTGTTCGCAAATCGTCCAGTTTGGGAACCGTACGCCGCCGAAGGGCTTCCCCAGGGAGGAGACAGTGCAGTTCGGTTCCAGGGGCTCTTAGGCCGACAGGTTTACGGCCTGGGACGGAGGCCCTCTACAAAGGCCTTCGCTTGATTGAGATCGTATCCATAGATCCTTCTTGCGACGTAGACTGCGGCTATCGTCCGTCCTCTCTGGTCTAATTCGTGTAAACGCTTTTCTTGTTCTGGGCGACTCAGGTCACCGATGTGTAAAAAGTCTTCTGATACTACAACGGGCGGGGCAATCGTGGTGTAAGGTCGCAAGGCATCCAAGAAGCTCGTAGCGTGCGGCACGACCGACCATTCCACCTGCAGGAACGGTGAACAGACCATTCGCACTGGATAGTGCTTATAGAGAGTCGATGTATTTCCATACCAGGTCTTCTCCCGGGGGGCGGGCTTTGCTGGCTCCGCCGCGAGAGCCTTCGATAAGGGCGTCAAGTCGCCAGCAAGCTCTAGCTCGACGAGGCGACAAGTCTCTTCCGTAGTCCCATCCTGCGCTTCAATTTTGGTACGCTCGCGCACCAGCCGGGCTGACCGAATATCCTGATAAGGAATGAAGATTACGGTGACGTCTCCGCCAGGCAAGTGATAGTTCAGGTAGGAGCGGAACTGGATGAGCAGGCCGTCATCCCGCATCCTCGCCAGCCAATTAGAAGAGCGTAGACGGGCTAGAAAGAACCTGCGCATCAGTACCAGGCCAAGGAAAAGAACCCCGGCGATGTAGTAGGCGATGTAGTAGGCTGAACGCCTTCGACCTTCCCAATCAACCAGCACCAATGCAGCAGCTACGCAGGCCACGGCAAGCGCGAGAAGCGCGATGCGCGTGGGCGAGTAACGGAATACGCGATCTCCGGGAGATGTCTCGACGTCGCTGAGCCGAATTAATCGCGTCGACAAATTAATCGCCAATCCTGGTTGCTCTGCGCCGCAGAATTTGAGTTACGGGAATCGCAGTTTGCGGCCGGCCAGCTTTCCCCTGCCAACGCACCGTTCCCAATCGACTCGCGGATGGAACGCACCGTGCCATCGTCCCCTAGCGTGTGAACTGGAATCTCCCCTTTGGTTCAAGAACGGCATTGATCATATGCCCAATGCCAGACGTTCATCCAATTCCCGCACCAGCAACAGACCACCGTCGGAAGTGGCCCGCGATCCTTGAAAATCGAACCCTCAAAGAGGAGTTGAAGGAGAAGTGAAAGGCTGGTTTTGCTTCTCACCCATTGGGTCGCGGCCTCCGCGGAGTTCGTTTTGCTCTCAAAACCGCATGAATACTGCCGTTGACCCCGCACTTACACGGACTTCAAAAAGGAAATGTGGGCTAGAACACATGACCTTGGTCATGAAGTGCGAGGCTGTCTTCAAGAACGGAAGCTACAATAAGCAGACGTCCATTCGTGTCCACTCCCCATCCCTCTTATCACCGATCCTGGGCGCCACCGGCTTCATCGCTCAATTGATGCCGAATCGCGCGAGGACGCGGTTTGTGCAGGGCGTGGCTCGATTGTTCCTCGCACTCGGTGGAGTGGACAGTTTTGTCCGTCCTGTGGAGGGTCCTTTCGGAATATCACGCTCGTCATAGCTGGCCGCGGTGAGGTAGTCTCACGCGAGGAGAAGCGCTCAAAAGGACGCCCCGGGAACACAACCCGCAGCAACCAGGGTTGGGTAGATTTTGGGGTGAATTCGACGTCCCCGCCGATCAGTGTCTCACCGGCCCCCCTCTTCTGCCACCGCGAAAAGAATCCGTCCCAGTGCGGCACTTCCCGCTGCTCCTTTTTCAACACCCACGCCTGTTATCAACAGTTGCAACGCGAAAACAGCTAAAATCATCGGCCGGAGATTGCAAATGGCTGACCGCGAACACCTTCACGCACTCGTGGATTCTCTGCCGGAAGGCGCGTTGGAATCTGCCCAGACGTACCTTAAAGCAATCCAGATATGAATACACTATAAGGACATTTCGTGTCCATCACGACTTCCCAATGGAAATCATAGAGCGAATCCGACTGAAGGACGACGACCAGACGCTCGAATAGTGTTCAGGAAGTCGAGTGCGTTAGCTTTAGTGCTGTTTGCGATCCTCGCGGTGTACCCATTGATCTATTACGCCTCGCAGGTTGTGTCACGATACCGCCATCCAATTGAGCCTGTTCTGTATGCTCTCTGTGGAATCGCCTTGACTAGTATCTCGCTGAAACGGACCTGAGGCCCCACCGCCAGCTTGGCAGAAACTCGCAACTCTCTTCCGTTCAGAATCGTGGGTTGCTGCCAGTGATTACTATTTAAAAATCGATTCGCACTCATTGACCAGTTGTGAGCGCTATGGCCTGATTCATCAACCACCCGCGCTTTGCGTGTACACTTCTTTGCTGAATAGTTCTGAAAAGGCATGTTATGCGATTCATGTCAGCGTTCTACCTATTTGTCTTGCTAAGTGTCCACCCGACCAGTGCACAAGTCCTGCCGGTATCCAGCGGCGCTTCTCGTATACTGCGCAGCGGCGGTCTCTAACGATGGAAGTCTTCCTCGGCGACCTCAAATTTGGCTTACGCGGACTCCGTAAGAACCTTACCTTTACGATCACCGCTATCGCTACTCTTGCTCTTGGTATAGGAGCGAATAGCGCAATTTTCACAGTCGTCAATGCCGTGCTTCTTCAGCCGTTGCCGTATCCCGATGCGGATCGGATGGTCTCGATCGGCCGCTCCGGGGCTGGCGGAGTTCAGGAACCGATCTTCACGTTTTGGGAGCAAAACAACCCTGGGTTCAGAGATTTAACCGCTTGCACCGGGCAAGTCGCGATGAACCTGAACACGGGTGAGCGAGCCCAAGTGGTATCGGGGATAGCAGCGTCCCGCAACTATTTCCGCCTCTTCGGCGCTAGCCCAATTATCGGGCGCACGTACAACGCGACGGAAGATTCTCCCGGCGGCGCTCGGGCGGTGGTGATCAGCTATGGCCTGTGGCAGCGGAGTCTCAAAGGCAGTCCTTACATCCTGGGCAAAACCGTGATGCTTGGAGGGGCTCCATACGCCATCGTAGGAGTGCTGTCGCCGAGCTTCAAACCCTACCCTAGAGCCGATATTTGGATTCCCCTGCAGGCAAATGCAAACAGCACTAATCAAGCAGCCACGCTAAACGTGTACGCGCATCTGGCCCGCGGTATGACGCTATCTCAAGCCACTGCTCGAATGCAGCTGCTAAACCAACGCTATGCGGAAACACGTTCGGCTTTGTTCGGTGTGCACGACCTTCAGGTCGGCGAAATGCAGGAGCAAATCACGCGCACAGTCCGCCCTGCTCTAGTGGTGGTATTTGGGGCTGTGGGTTTCGTTCTGTTGATTGCTTGCGCCAACGTTGCCAACCTGCTGCTGACCCGTGCAACTGCACGCCAAAGAGAAATTGCAATCCGGACAGCGCTCGGAGCCGGTCGAATTCGCATTTTGCGACAGCTGTTGTCTGAGAGTTTGTTCCTGGGGGCTGGCGCAGGCGTTCTGGGCCTACTCCTAGGTTCCTGGCTGTTGCGCGGAATTCTTCATTTTGCACCAAACTCATTGCCGGATTTTGAAAGACTTGGAAGGTTTTCGGCGCTCGATCCTAAAGTGGCCGGGTTTACGTTTGGGCTGGCCGTACTCACCGCAACGTTGTGTGGCATCTTGCCAGCTTTAGAATTTTCCCGGCCTGCGCTGACTGAGTCGCTGGGAGATTCCGGGAAGGCATCCTCCACTCCCTGTCAAAAGCGCACGCGAAATATTCTGGTTGCCTTCGAGGTTTCGGTTGCTGTGGTCCTATTGTGCGGGGCAGTCCTGCTGGTACGCAGCTTTGTAGCTATGCATGAGGTAAGTCTAGGGTTCGAGCCGCGCAATCTACTCACAGTGGAGCTGTCGCTCGTCGGGCCTGGCTACGGTAAGTCAACTACGGTGGACACAATAGGCAGACAGCTCGTAGTACGAGCCAAAGCAATACCAGGTGTGGAATCCGCGGCAATGGCGAGCGCAGCGCCGCTCGGGGGCCGAGTTGACATGATATTCAGCATCCCCGGACGAACGCCGCCGAAAGGGAGCCGATTCGATGGCGATGTGCAGTGGCGTCTCGTCTCGGCCGATTACTTTAACGTCCTCCACGTCCCTTTAGTCACTGGCAGGTTCTTTGCCGAAAACGAGCCTCGCGGAACCGTGCTCATCAGCCAAACTATGGCCCGCCAATTCTGGCCGGGCGATGATCCGATCGGAAAAGAGATTTTCATCGGCCCATCTCTGGGGCCTGAATATCAAGTCGGGATGACTCAGGTGGTCGGTGTGGTCGGCGATGTTCGGGAGCGATTGGACGTCGAGCCTCAGCCGGTTATGTATCAAATGCCATCGCAAATTCCTGATGGCGACATAACCCTAATAAACCAACTGGAAGCCCCTGCCGTGCTGATCCGGACGCGCGCAGGTGTTCCGCCAATGGGCATCAGTCATTTGATTGAAGAAGCGTTGTTTCTTGATCATCAGCTCTCTGTTCTGAAAATACGGACGATGGAGCAGGTCGGCATTGATTCGACCGCGGATAAGAATTTCAATCTGCTACTGATGACCCTGTTTTCGGCAATTGCCGTTGTGCTGGCCGGTGTTGGAGTCTATGGCGTAATGTCGTACGGCGTAGAACAGCGGACGCACGAGATTGGGATTCGTGCAGCCGTCGGCGCGAACCGTTCTGATCTGCTGAGACTGGTGTTGTCTCAGGCAGTCGCGACTGCAATAGTGGGGATTGGAGTTGGCGTTGTGGCATCACTCGGGCTGATGGGTCTCCTTCGCAATCAGCTGTTTGGTGTGAAAGCATCAGATCCGGCGACATTTTTTGTCGTTCCCGTGGTCTTACTCATGGTCGCCATTGTCGCGGCGTACTTCCCGGCATTGCGTGCTACACGCGTGGATCCTCTTATGGCTTTGCGTCGTGAATAAACCAAATCTAAACAGCGATTCCGGGGCAGCCTGCATTGTTTGGGTGCGTCGTTGCCGAATTCATCGGCAAGCTGACTCATATTATTGATAAATCGCCATTGTGCTCGTTGACCGGGTCGTGACCGTAGTACCCCTGGTCACGCCGCCCAATAATCCGCTAAGATCCCAGCGATGGCGTGCTGTAGCATCCTCGACGACCGATAGGAATGATGCGCGATGAATGCGGCCGATTTCCGTCGGATAGCTCTGAGCCTCGAGGGGGCTGAGGAAGGCTCGCACATGGGGGCTTCCGACTTCCGTGTGGGGGGCAGGATCTTCGCCACGCTCGCCTCGCAAGACCAGGGCTACGGTAACTTGATGCTCACACCGGAACTGCAGGCGGATTTCGTCGGGGAGTTGCCCGATGTTTTTCTACCCATTCGGGGCGGATGGGGAAGGATGGGAATGACCCACATTCGCCTCGCGGAAGCAAGCGAGGACGTGCTGGCCGGTGCTCTGCGCACGGCGTGGAACCTTCGGATCGAAAAGAGTGCAAGGACGAAGAAGCGTACTCCGCGGCGTGGGTAAATTCATGGAAACCAGCCATTTTCACCAGCGCTTCTCAATTGGTGAAATCGCTGTTTACAACAGTAGTCTTGCACATCGGTTCGGTGGGAGCGCAGAATCATGCCAGCTTCGCCCGTGACTGGGTGGAGCGATTCGCCGTTGGCAGGGCGTCGGAGCATATTGGCTGACCTCGCCGCGAGAAACTGTGAAACCTTCTCTTCGGGAAATGTTGGCTGACTCGCACACTGCGACCGTTGCTATCGCGGTGCTCCTCCTCTGGTCGCTCGACGGGGCATTCCGAGCGCTGTGGTCCCCGGTTTTCCGTGCTGTCAGTTACTTGTTGACAGCCGCAGCGATCTTCGATATTCCGTACTTCCCTCCAACCCTGACCATGACGGACCGTGGGATGTTGATGACTACGCTTTTCTATCTATACGGCGCCGCTATCAGCCTTTCGGCGGCCTGGCTCTTGTCGCGATGGGTGTATGGCATTGGGCCGCTCCGCCGCTTAATCAGTTACCGCAGCAAACTAACCGGGAGGCAGGATGTTTGAGCGGTTGAAGAAAACCCTGGTGAAGAGTTTCGTGGGTGCTATCGCCCTCGGCTGGGTATTCGCACAAGGTATTCTGCACTTTGCCTATGTATTCAGTGCACCCGTCGCGGGCTGGCTAATGCGACGAGAATATCGCGGAGTCATCGACCACACCACCACCCCAACAGGCATCTCACTTCAAGACGCCCTGCCTGAATTGGTCAGGTCCTTTTCACTCCTGCTGGTCGGATATTGCCTGTTGCGCTGGCTGTATTTTAAGCCTTTGGAAAAACAGCCGACGGAGCCTGGTCCAGAACAGAGTGCCTGACGCGAGGCACTTCAGCTAGTTGGCGTTTTCGCATGCCGCACAGTTTCCTACAGACAGAAAGCGGTGGAGGTTAATCCGGAGAAAATTGAGGGCCACGGAATAAGGTTCACTCGACCACGGCAGACTTGCCGCACAGCCCGTCCGCTCGAGCCGTATTCGTTCTGGCGAGTAGGATTCATCAGCGTGGCATCCGGCTGCCGCCGAAAATAATCACGCTACCAAAACAGCGTTAGCCGACATTCGCCAGGGGTCCGAACTCTGCCCCACCGAGACGGACCTCTATTTCGAGCAGGCGATGTCTTACATAACCATTCTCGGTCATGTGTGCTGTGGCCGTGTCGTTCAGTTTGGAACAAACCAGCTTGTCCAGCGGATCACGTTGCCCAAATTCAGGGTCGGAGTGTTGACAGAACTTGCAGTCACGTCCTGTGTGAGTGTCTTGCAGAGGCCGAAGGTGAAGGCGGTCCATGAGGGTAGTCTCCTAGCTGCGTCTTACCGTGCAGCCTACAACTCAGCAGATGCTTCTCGCAAGTCGCCGGCTTATTGTTGTCGGCTTATTGTTTCTGTGGAAAATGAGGGGCTTCCGGCGACAGCCTGCTCGATTTGGGAAAGCAGTCACAAATTACTACGAAATTTGTAAATCAGTAGTTTACGAATCGAGGCGGGCAAATAAGGCTCAATTGGTCACTCGCATAGCAATTTTCAAGGCAGAGCAGCGAAAGATGAGGTGGGTAAATCGCTCAATGCGAGCCCGCTTCATAGTTGCTGGTGGGCGAAGATTGGCTGATCCTGCCAGAACCTACGCGCACGACCCTCGGTCTCCGGTTAATGCATTATGAAAGAGCACCTCGCTTCAGAAGATCGAAGTTGGATGGGGCGCCGCCTCCGCTCCGCTGCGCTGTGCAGGGGCTTCGCTCCGCTACGGCGGCGATAGGGCTTCCAGTTGTCAAAGGAAAAGCCGCGATCCGCTGCAACTGCGTCCGCCGCCGAAGTCTCTCAAGGGCGGAGCTAATTTAGGTTCGAGTGTCGAGGTGGAACGGCTTCTCGTATCGCTCGATCGGGTAGCCCTTCGCTTTCCAGCCCGCCAGCCCACCTTTGAGGAATTTTATCCGCAAGAAATGCAAGGCCTGAGCTCGATGCGAGATGACTCGGCTGGTTTTATCACTGGGGCAGGTACAGTAAACGACCGAGTCCTTGTCTTTCGGGATGAGCGATGGATTCTCAAGCAACTCCCTTGGGGGAATCCTCGTCGCGCCTGCGATGATTTCAGAATCCGCTAACAAGTCGAGCGGCTGGCGAACATCAAAAACGAAGACCTCTTGATTTGAGGCCAATAAAGTATGGAGGGCCTCTGGTGTGATGCTGTGCTGCTCCATCTCATTCTGGTCTCGTGCGCGCTTGATCCAGATTGCGATCAACAGACACAACGCTGCAACACAAATGGCAGTCAGAGTCAGCCACATCCCTGTTTCTCCTTAGCACCCTGTAATACCAGATTCCGCAGGGGCTTGAGAGGATTCTTCTCGGCTTGTCAGCTGCAAGAACCCTTGTCCCCGGGTCGCGCACAAGGAAGCAATTCCACATGAACAAGACGGGGCCATGCGAACGACTAGAATGCAGGTAGCTGCGGGGGCATGTATAGTCGAAGCTTCCCCCTAGGCACCAGCCTGCTGGGTAGGGTGCAATGGTTGTGCGGCATTCTAAGATTGTGAAAATCTGGGTATTTAATACTGTGGAAGCACAAAGGTCCTCGACGTTAATTCGAGCATTCAAGAGGGCGCACAAGGACGTAATAGAGCGTCTGTCAGGCGTAGACTTTGCCGGAGCCGAAGAGGCTAGTGCAAAGTGGGAAAGAATGGAGCGGGAAATCCTGCTAGAGACTAACCGAAAGCACGATTGGGAACATCGCAAGAGTCCGTGGTTCCGTTTGTACTACCATTTTTACTGAGAAGTTGCGTCCAGGGAAAAAGAGCTGCCCCGGATTCGGTAGAGCATCGGTACAGCATCTGAGTCCTGGAGGACGAAAATGAGCCTCCGCAGGCCGGGGCAGCAGAGC
>Ga0137359_10004237_pt1 | contig 11731 bp, 10 predicted proteins | sample Mad1_40_16metaG_FD_108281 | JGI IMG/M metagenome (GOLD analysis project Ga0137359, IMG submission 108281) | Vadose zone soil microbial communities from Angelo Coast Range Reserve, California, USA - Mad1_40_16 metaG | ecosystem: Environmental > Terrestrial > Soil > Vadose zone | place: USA... | reverse complement strand
CAAACGCGCCGCCCACCGTTTCGGCATCTCTCTCGACCGGGATTTCGGCGATCAAAGTAATGACTACGAACTGCAAACCGATCAAGGCGCCGGCAGATGACCCTACGATGACGTAGAAGTTTTCCCACCCCGCAAATGGTGTCATCCCTCACCTCGTCGTTACTTCTGGGGATCAAGATACTCAGTCAGGCATGATATTGCTCGTCGCTGACCTTTTCCATCCACTCGACCACTTTCCCTTCCTTTTTCTCCTGGACGGCAATGTGGGTCATCGCCGTTGTGCGCGTCGCGCCGTGCCAGTGCTTCTCGCCCGGGGGAAACCAGACCACGTCGCCGGGCCGTATCTCCTCAACCGCGCCACCCTCGCGCTGAGCCCAGCCGCAACCCGATGTCACGATGAGAGTCTGGCCGAGCGGATGCGTGTGCCATGCCGTCCGAGCGCCCGGCTCGAAGGTTACGCTGGCTCCTTGAACAAAAGCAGGATCAGGAGCCTGAAACAGCGGATCGATCCGTACCGTGCCGGTGAACCACTCTGAAGGGCCTTTGCCCGAGGGCTGTGAACCTGCTCTCTTAATCTCCATGATCCGACTCCCTAGCGGTTGACCATCTTCTGCAGGTGCTCCGGGTAGCGCGCCCCTTGCACCGGGATCTTCGAACTGGCGCTGTCGATCTGGCGCAGGTCCTCGGGCGTTAGTTCAACCGCAGCGGCGCCGATGTTTTCCTCTAGCCGATGCAGCTTGGTTGTGCCCGGAATGGGAACCATCCAAGGCTTCTGCGCGAGGATCCACGCGAGCGCGATCTGCGCAGGCGTCGCCTTCTTCTGTGCCGCGACCCTGCCGATAAGATCCACCACAGCCTGATTTGCTATGCGGTTCTCTGGCGTGAAGCGCGGGACAATATTGCGGAAGTCCGTCTTATCGAACTTGGTCTCTTCGTTGATTTTGCCCGTGAGAAAACCTTTCCCCAAGGGACTGAATGGGACGAAGCCGATGCCGAGCTCCTCGAGCGTTGGCAAGATTTCCGCTTCAGGCTCTCTCCACCACAGTGAATATTCGCTCTGCAGTGCGGTGACCGGTTGGACTTTGTGCGCGCGGCGAATGGTCTTGACCCCGGCTTCCGAGAGCCCGAAGTGCCTAACCTTGCCTTCTTTGATCAAGTCCTTTACCGCTCCTGCCACATCTTCGATCGGCACCTCGGGATCGACGCGATGTTGATAGAACAGATCGATCACATCGGTTTTCAGGCGTTTAAGCGACGCTTCAGCAACTTCCTTGACGTGCTCTGGCCGGCTGTCCGTCCCGTTCAAACCTCGTTCCACCGTCGGATCGATCTTGAACCCGAATTTGGTGGCGATCACCACTTGGTCGCGGAAGGGGGCCAGGGCTTCGCCGACGAGTTCTTCATTTGCGAACGGGCCGTACGCTTCGGCGGTATCGAAGAATGTGACGCCGCGCTCGACTGCCGCTCGAATCAGCGAGATCCCTTGCTGCTTGTCAACCGCAGGTCCCAGGCCGTAGCTCAATCCCATACAGCCTAGGCCGACCTCGGAGACTTCCAGATTGCTCTTCCCAAGTTTGCGCTTTTGCATAGTTCCTCTTTCGATTTTCGGAGCTCTTAGAGACGCCCGCTCTTAGCCTGAATATAATTTAGGCTAGATGCTCGGCGAGTCCTTCGTTCTGCAAGAAAAAACGCCATGGTTCATGCAAAAACCGGTCAAAACAAGCACATGAAGCCTTGGTCTTTCGTCGGTTTGGCCGAGGATACTAGCTTTTGGTAGACTGAATCTGCCAGCCTGTTTCGATTCACAGCTAGTTCCAGGGCGCTTAACTCAGCGGTAGAGTGCCACCTTCACACGGTGGAAGTCGTAGGTTCAAGTCCTACAGCGCCCACCAAATTTCAAGCGGGATGCACCATTAGCTTTTTGCTTGCATCCAATGGCTGGCGCAGTTAAGATTCAGTTTCCACCTATGGGCCGCACGTTCGAGTGCTGGCATTCTCAGGCGGTAAACCTCTGAGAGTTTTTTTGAACTGATATCCCGCTCGTGTGTGCAGTACGACAGGTTCTGCCGAGCAGGGCTGATTTTTGAACCCAACCGTGATGGATTTTAAGCGTCGCTCCCCGGCGCACCCAGGCCGAACACCGGCCCCCGTAATGAAGGAAGTAATGGACAACGAAACGAATTTCTCTGAAGAGCCGAATCTTTCGGCCCCACCACAAACCAGCGGTGACGCTTCTCCTGTTCCCACCGGCCAACCCGCGCAGCAACCGGGTGGCCAACGCAACGGCCGTCGCGGACGCGGCAATTTTCGTCGCCGCCGTCGCGGACAAGCCGGGGCTGGAGGCGGCGACAATCAGCAACAGGGCCGCCCCCAGGGACAGAATCGCCAGGGCGGCGGTCAGCAGCGTCGCGGCCGCGGTCAGGCATTCAGCGGCCCCATGGATCACAGCTATCGCCAAGGTCCAGGCGAGAACGGAAACGCCAACTCGCAAAATCGCGGCAACGGTCAGCCCCAAAATCGCAACGGTCAGGGCGGACGCGGACGCTTCCGTCGCTTCGGACGCGCCGGGGGCGGCGGCGGTGGTCAGCAGCAGCGCGGCAATGGAAACTTCCAGCAGCAGCGCCCCTCCAATTTCGCTTACACCGACATGGAGCCGTTACAGATCAGCGCTGATGCTCCGCAGCGCATTTACGTCTTCGTAGACGATCTCTTCTTCACCAGCAAGATCCAGGAGACGGCAAAGAAGCTAGGCGTAAAGATCGGCTTCGTAAAGACCATCGAAGAGTTGTCGCAGAAGATCGATGAGAATGGTGGCGAAGCTCCCGCTCTTATCATCTTCGACTTGAACGGCAACACTACCAAGCCGCTGGTTACGATTCCTAAGCTGAAGGCGAAGTTTAAAAAGCAGACTTCCATCCTCGGCTTTGTCTCGCACTTGCAAGGTGAATTGAAAGTGAAGGCTTCCGAAGTCGGTTGCGACACCGTGATGCCGCGCTCGGCGTTCTCGCAGAACTTGCCTAACCTCCTGCGTCGCTACGCCGAGAATGAATCCGAGCTCGACGAGCGCCAGCCCGAAAACCTGTAACTAGAATCTTCGCTGTGCCGAAATCTTCACGTAGAGACGAGGCATGCCGCGTCTCAGACCTATCAGGAATGCGGAGGTCAACCCTCCGTGTCCTCGGTGGTTAGGTTCATCGCGTCGCCGATTACAATCTAAGTACCATGCGGTTCAATGCCAAGCGCCTGCGCTCCTGGTTTGCGATCTCAGCAATTGCGATCCTGCTGGTAGTCGCCGGTTTTTACCTCTACGCGCGCTGGCGTGTACAACGCGCCGTCAAGATCGCCTCGCAGAAGCTTCATGTCGACATCCAGCAAAGCACCGAGGGCTTTACACTCTCCAAGTCCGAGGGTGGCCGCACGCTCTTCTCGGTTCACGCCAAGCGTGCCGAGCAATATAAAGACGCCGGTCGTGCCGTCCTGCACGAAGTGAACATCATCATCTACGGCGACAATTCCAGCCGTTTCGACCAGATTTACGGCTCCGAATTCGCCTACGATCCAACTTCCGGCGACGTCACCGCTGCCGGCGAGGTCCACATTGATCTTGAAAGCAATTCTCAAGGACAGTCACTGCCAGACCAAGCCCCACCCCAGGAGTTGAACAATCCCATTCACATGAAGACCAGCGGATTGTCGTTCAATCAAAAGACTGGGCTCGCGCGCACCGATCAACTGGTTGAATTCCGTGTCCCTCACGCCAGTGGAAGCGCCGTTGGCGCGGTTTATGACTCTAAGACCACCACGATGAGGTTGCTTTCCAACGTCAAGTTCACGATTCTTGACCAGGTTGCCACCAAAGTGACCGCCACAAAAGCTGAAATGACCCAGCAGCCCCGCTCTGCGACTTTGACTGACGTCAGTTTGGAGCAGCCTGCATCGTCGCTCGACGCCAAAGAATTGATCCTGGATCTCACTGCGGATAACAGCATCTCCGGTGGCACCGCCAAGGGCGATGTCCGTTTTCGTCGTGGCACGACCACTGCTCGCTCGCCGGTCATGCAATTCAAAACCGGTGACCGCGGCGACCTCGACTCTGCCAGCATGACCGGCGGCGTGACTCTTGTTGGCGAACGCGGAGAGGCAGGCAGCGCAGGTCGCGTGAACATCGCATTCGGTGAAGGCGGCAAGATTGCAAAAATGAACGTCGTCGATAACGTGAAGCTCAGCCAACAGGGAAGCGGCCCGAAGGCCAGCCGCACCGATCTCGCTGCCAATGCGCTCGATATCTCCTTCAATAACGAAGGCCATATGCAGCGCGCCGTCACCGACGGCCCCGGCACCATCACCATCACGCAACCCGGCTCTTCCACGATCATTACCGCGCGCAAATTCGACAGCACCTTCGATAATCAAGACCGCATGCGCACTCTGCATGGTGCGCCCGAGCCGAAAGTGGTCTCTCGTTCCGCAAACCAGCCGGATGCAGTGACCACCAGCCGCGATCTCGTAGCCACGTTCAATCCGCAGGGCATCGAAAGCGTGGTCCAGAATGGCGACTTTCGTTATCAACAGGGAACGCGAGCCGCAACCGCAGCCCGCGCCCGCTACACCGCCCTCGATCAAGTGATTAAGTTGGAAGGCGATCCGCGCGTCACCGATTCCGGCATGAGCACCGCTGCCGATCACATCGCGATGAATCGGTCTACTGGCGACGCCAACGCCGACGGCAATGTGAAGAGCACTTACGTCGACCCCAACAAACAGGCTGCGAATTCAGGCGGCATCTTCAGCGGCCCCGAGCCAGTGCACATCACCGCGAAAACGCTGGTCGCTCATCAGAAATCAGGGACCGGTCGCTATTCCGGTGGAGTTCGCCTCTGGCAGGCAGCGAATGTGATCGAGGCCCCTACAGTCGATTTCAATCGGGACGGGCGCAGCGCCACCGCACTTGCCGACGCATCTAAAAAAGTCATCACTGTTTTGGTGGATCAGGATAAGAACGGTCAGGTCGTACCCGTGAATATCACTTCTGCGAAGCTTATTTACTCTGGAGACGCCCGCGTTGCCCACTTCGATGGTGGCGTGGTCATGCGCCGCGGCGATTCCACCCTCACCGCCGATCGTGCAGACGTTTTTCTCGCCTCGCGCCAACCAGCCCCGGCGACTAGCACGAACAAACTCGACAAAATCGTCGCAGATGGAAATGTTTTGTTGCGGGAGCCGGAGCGAAAGGCCGACGGGGCGCATCTGATTTACACCGCCGCGGACGCAAAATACGTCCTAACCGGCTCGCCGGGGGTGCTCCCTAGCATTTTTGATGCCGAACACGGCAATGTTACAGGCGATTCTTTGACTTTCTTTTCTCACGATGATAGGGTGCTCGTAGGTAGCAACGAAGAGCAAAGAGCCGTGACCCACACTCGGGTGAAAGTCACGCAGAAACAATAACTTACGACGAAAAATGAAGACTCTGGCGACCGACGAGATTGGAAAATCTTACCGCGGCCGCAGAGTGGTCAATGGTGTCTCACTCAGAGTCGCACAGGGAGAGGTCGTTGGATTGCTAGGGCCAAACGGCGCCGGCAAGACCACCACCTTTTATATGTTGGTCGGGCTCACGCCCCCTGACAGCGGTCGCATCATCATCTCGCAAGAAAATCGGGATTCAGAGATCACCGACGTGCCTATGTACCTGCGGGCGCGCAACTTTCATATCAGCTACTTGCCGCAGGAGCCGTCGATCTTTCGCAAACTGACGGTGGAAGAGAACATTCTTGCGGTCTTGGAAGCACAACCCATCTCCTGGCACGAACGTCGCGAGCGCCTGGAGACTTTGATCGATCAGCTCGGACTGAATCACATCCGCAAAAACCGCGGACATTCAGTTTCCGGCGGCGAGCGTCGTCGTGTTGAGATCGCTCGCTGCCTTTGCATCGAGCCTGCATTCATTTTGCTCGACGAACCTTTTAGTGGAATCGATCCGATCGCGGTGCTTGACCTGCAAAAGATCATTTTTGATTTGAAGGCGAGCGGTATTGGGGTTTTGATCACCGATCACAACGTTCGCGAGACTCTCTCCGTCACGGATCGTGCCTACATCATCAATGAGGGGCGCATCTTCCGTACCGGGACTCCGGAGCAGCTGGGCAACGACCCCGAAGTGCGCAGAGTCTACTTGGGTGAGAGTTTCTCACTGGTTTAGATTTGAGAGGAAATTTCTGGTTTTGATCTTGATTTTTTCGAAAGCGGGCAACGAGTAACGAATTGACTGGGTGCTGGCTACTGGGTACTGAGTACTAAAAATACAATGGCGCTCTTACAGCCCAAATTGAATCTCCGCGTCTCGCAGAAGCAGATCCTTACTCCGGGTCTGGTGCAGATGGTCAGTGTTCTCGCGCTCAACAAGCTTGAGCTCAAGGACATGATCACCGCCGAGATGGTAGAGAACCCGGTGCTCGAAGAGCTCGAGTCCTCGATTCCTCTGCTCGACGACATCGCGCGCAAGGAAGAGGAGCGCGAACGCGCCGTCACCACTCCTGAGACTCCAGTTGTTGAATCCGCGCCTGAAGGCGAGAGCGGCGACTCCTTCGACCAGATCGATATGGACAGCTTTTTCCAGGAGTACCTCGATCCCGGCTACCGCAGCCGCCAGGAATGGGAGTCCATCGAGAAGCCTTCCTTCGAAAATTTTCTCTCTCGTCCTTCCACTCTGACTGACCACCTCACCTGGCAGTTGCACGCAATGCATTTGCGTCCAGCGGTTGCGGAAGCTGGGGAAGTCATAATCGGCAATCTCGAAGAAGACGGTTATCTCACTGCCAGCGACGACGAGTTGCTCGGCATCGCGCCACCCGCGGCAATTGAGAAGAAGGAAGATGCGATTGTCGCAGAGCCACAGATCCCAGAAGTCGACGACGAGTTTTTCGAAAGCGCCGACCTCGACCTTGCCGCCTCTGCAGAAACGTCTGTCGAACCGCCCTCCTTGGTTAAGCCATTCATCGTGCAAGAAGATCACGTAAACAATGGCCAAAATGGCGATCGCCCCGGGACGATTCATTTTGCGCCGCCTAATTTCAACCGCCACGATCTTCACGAGGCGTTGGAATTGGTTCGCAGCTTTGATCCGGTGGGTTGCGCGTCCCGCGATCTCCGCGAATGTCTGCTCGCCCAGTTGAAGTATCACCGGCAACTGGAAATGGATAAGAACGGCGAAGAAGGTGAGCTTTATCCTGTATTGAAGGACTGCATCGCCATCATTGGCGATCATCTGAAAGCTTTGCAGAATAAGCAACACAAGGAGATCGCCCGCGCCATCGACCGGTCGCTCGAGGCCGTGATGGCCGCCACCGACTACATCAAGACGCTCGATCCGAAACCCGGTCTGCGCTACAACATCACCGAGACGCGGCTTATCGAGCCCGACGTGGCCTTCGTTAAGGATGGCGATCAGTACCTCGTCATCATGAACGATGAAGACCTACCGCAACTTCGGCTGAACTCTTCGTACAAGCGGCTGTTGCATCGCGAAGCCGCCGAAAAAGACGTACGCAACTACGTCAAGGAGCGCTACAAGTCGGCCATCCAGCTCATCAAGAACATCGAGCAACGCAAACAGACCATCTTGAAGGTCTGCCAGGTGATCATCTCCCGGCAACGTGATTTTCTCGACCAGGGCATCGACCAGCTCAAGCCCATGATGATCAAGGAAGTGGCCGAAGAGATCGGCGTGCACCCCTCTACCGTAAGCCGCGCGGTCGCGAATAAATACGCCCACACCGCGCAAGGAGTCTTCGAGCTGCGATATTTCTTTAGCGAGAGCGTCAACGGCCCCGAGGGAAGCGGCACCTCCCTTCTCATCTTGAAGCGCCGCGTCAAGAAGCTGATCGAGGAAGAAGATTCATCAAGACCGCTGACAGACGAGCAGATCACGCGTATATTGCAGTCCCAAGGCATTCAAGTAACGCGCCGCACCGTGGCAAAGTACCGGGAAGATATGAAAATTCCGAGCACTCATCAAAGAAGGGTCAAGAAATAATGGGTGAGCGGACGGCAGGCGCTGTTGCGCGCGTGCCGGACGCGAGGGCGAAGCAGTAGTACTGCGGAGCCCCCTTGGAAAAAAGACATGAAGATTCCCAGTACGCATCAACGCAGAGTAAAGAAGTAGCTTCTGTTCTACAGGAGAGTGCGTTGCGAACCTTTGTCCTAGCCTTACTGATCTGCATCCCCGCTTTCAGCCAAGAGCCTACCCCTGTACCCCAACCTGAACACAAGAAATTCGAGTGGCCCAAGCCCAAGAAGACCAAGGTCATTCCACGCAGTACCTCGCCCGATGAACTCCGCTCCGCCATGATGATGATGGTGCGCGGCCTGGGCACGCGCTGCATCACCTGCCATGTCGGTCAAGAGCCGGACGACCTCTCAACTTTCGACTTCCAATCCGACGCGAAGCAAAATAAGCTCAACGCGCGGCTGATGCTCAAAATGCAGAACGACATCAACGAGAAGACGATACCGAAAGTGAAGCCCGACCCGCCTGACACCTAGAAAGCCCAAGTCACCTGCTTCACTTGTCATCAAAAGCAATTGAAGCCGTCGGCGCCACCCTCACCGCCGGCGCACTCGTTGGAGGATCAAAAATATTTTGGACAACGTCTAAGAGTTAAGGAGGCACGAGGACAAAAAAGCCGCTGTTTCCCAACTGTTCCGATTTCATTGAATGCGTAGGTAGGGAGGAAAAGAATGAACGTTGAGTACACTGGACGGCAGTTTGTTATCACTCCCGCAGTCCGCAAGCAGGTCGAGAACGGCCTGACCAAGCTCACCAAACTCCTTGGCAACAATTTCGAGACCCATGTGATCCTCATCGCTGAAAAGCGGCTGCACAAGGCCGAGATCACCATTCACGTCCGCGACAATCCCATAGTCGGCGCTGCCGAGGCAAACGATATGACCTCTGCCATCGGCGAAGCTCTCGAGCACATCGACCGGCAGGCCATCAAGTACAAATCGCGCTGGAAGACCAAGCGTCGCCAGGCCGCAAAGAAGAAGTCGGTCTCCGCTGATGCTCAGATCGAAGAGGTACGCGTGGCCGTCGGCGCCAGTGCTACCGCAGCCGTGCCGGTTGTAGTGCATGGATTTCCCAATGCAGTCCGCATGACCGAAGCTCACGTCGTTAGGACCGACGAATCGGTCGCTCTCAAGCCCATGACGCTCGAAGAAGCGATCAAGGAGTGCGAATTCCGGGATCGCGATGTCTTCGTCTTCCGCGATCCTGAAGGGCGAGTGAAAGTGCTGCACCGCACCAAAGACGGCAAGCTGGAGCTGATCGAAGCTCCTTGAATGGGGTGGATCCGACGTCTCACGGAGCACTATCGTGCTCCGTTTTTTTTGGCGTCATCCTGAGCGAGCCGAGGCCCCGCACGTTTTGTCGAGGGCGGGTGCGGCGAGCGAAGGACCTTGGTTTTTCAGACGGGATTCGCGAGAACTGACTTACAATCATGCCAATCCCACATGACCATTCGCCGGATCGCCGCCTCGGCCCTTGTTCTTTTTTTTTCAAGCCAGCTTTTCGCGGCGCAGACTAAGAAACATCCGCCGACAAAAGCGCCGCCCGGCGATCCCGTCTGCGACGTCATCCCACTGCCCGCCGCATCGGTCCAGAAACCACTACTCTCTAAGCTACAGCAGCAGAAGCTTGACGACGCTCTTCTCGACGCCGCCGAAGACAGCGACACTGACGCCGTGAAAAAACTCCTCGCCAAAGGCGCCGATCCCAACGCACGCGACGAGCATTGCGTCACGCCGCTTATGGTCGCGGCCGAGTATTTCGACACTTCCATGGCGCAGGCCCTCATCGATGCCGGCGCTGACGTTAACGCGCGTGACATGGTTGGCTGGACCGCGTTGCTCACTGCCTCTGACGCCGGCAACATACCTGGGTTCAATCTATTGCTTGCGCACAAGGCGAACGTCAACCAGGCCGACGACGACCGCTGGACGCCGTTGGTCGCGGCTGTCCTCGGCAGCCGTCTCGATGCCGTGCAGGTATTGCTCGCCGCGGGAGCGAAGGTCCGAATACAAGATAAAAACGGCACCACTCCGCTGATGTTCGCCGCCGCCGAAGGTGATGTCCGTGTGCTCGACGCGCTGATTGCTGGCCTCAATGCGGGGCCCAACCCGGAGCACCAACCTGCGAAAACAAAATCCGCGCTCGATGACACCGACTACTACGGCTGGACGGCGCTGCACCACGCCGCGAACCAGCATCATGCCGATTGCGCTCTGGCTCTGATGAATGCAGGAGCCGCGGTAGAGGTGCGCAACAAGATCGGCTGGGTGCCGCTCATGCTCGCCGCCGAGCGTGGCGATGCGCTTACTACCATGGCATTTCTTTCCAAGCATGCCGATCCAAACGGCAAAAGTCCCAACGCAACCACGCCGTTGATGCTGGCCGCGAGCAGTGGAGATATCGCTACCGTGCGTGCATTGCTCACAAGCGGCGCCAGGCTGAACGACCAGCGCGACGACGGACACACTGCACTGTTTTCCGCCACTGAACATGGGTCGGTCGAGATCGTGCAACTTCTGATTGCCGGCGGTGCAGACGTCGAAGCGAAAGACTCGCAGGGGCTGACCGCACTCGCAAGCGCAGCCCGCCGCCAGACTCCCGAACTGATTACCGCCATGCGCGACGCAGGCGCGAAGTGAGCGGCTGAGTTGGTGTTACCATCGTCTCGCAATGCCCGCGAAAACCAAGCGTAAAACCCGCCGCCGCGAATACGCGCTGCCGCGCGATTCCCATAAAGAACTGGTAGTCATCACCGGTATGAGCGGCTCCGGCAAAGCCAGTGTCCTCAAGGCTTTCGAGGACATGGGCTACTACTGCGTTGATAACATGCCCATCGAGCTTTTCCCCCGCTTCGTGGACATGACCCTGCACTCCTCAGAGATCGAGCGCACTGCTCTCGTTGTCGACATCCGGGAAGGACACGGTCTGGAAAAACTTCCCCGGCTGCTGGATGAATTACGAACCAAACTAAAAGTCCGTGTGGTTTTTCTGGAAACTTCCGACGAAGCTCTGGTTCGCCGCTTTAGCGAGACACGTCGCCCTCATCCGCTCGGAACCAAGCAGACCGTGAAGGCAGCGATCCAGTTGGAACGCAGGATCCTGGCTCCTATTCGTTCCAAAGCCGACATCGTGGTCGACACTTCCAAGTTCACCGTTCACGAACTCCGCGCCCACATCATCGAGCGGTTTCAGGAGACCACGCCGGGCAAAAGCATCTTCATCTCCGCCGTGAGCTTCGGATATAAGCAGGGAGTCCCAGACGACGCTGACCTCGTCTTCGACGTTCGCTTTCTTCCCAATCCGCACTTCATTCCCGAGCTGCGTCCACTGAATGGGACAGATACCAAAGTTGCAAAATACGTTTTGTCATTCCCCCAGACGCGCGAATTCATCAAGCGCATCGCCGATCTGCTGGTTTATTTGTTGCCGCATTACATTCGCGAAGGAAAGAGTTACCTCACGGTCGCCTTCGGCTGCACCGGTGGCCAGCATCGCTCGGTCCTGATCGCGCAAGAGATGCAAAAGGCCCTCGCCGATGCCGGATATCAGGTCAAAGTCTCGCATCGCGACGCCAAACCGTAACTCGCACTCTCAATGTAGAATAGAGACTTGCAACCAGCGCCCTCCAATATCGAATTAGGATCGCAGCCAGGCAGCCCGCCT
>Ga0137359_10004232_pt1 | contig 11738 bp, 15 predicted proteins | sample Mad1_40_16metaG_FD_108281 | JGI IMG/M metagenome (GOLD analysis project Ga0137359, IMG submission 108281) | Vadose zone soil microbial communities from Angelo Coast Range Reserve, California, USA - Mad1_40_16 metaG | ecosystem: Environmental > Terrestrial > Soil > Vadose zone | place: USA... | reverse complement strand
CTGGCTGGCCACGAACCGCTGCAGATGTTGTCGCCGCCCGATGGATTCAGTCGTCCTGCAAACCTCGCGCAGTCTTATACGTTCTTCGAGACTATGAAGATTCAGGACATGGATGACTTATACGACAGCATACCGAGGATGCCGATGGTGCTCGTGCCGCACGATGTTTATCACGAAGATTGGATCCGCTTTTGCCAGGTGGGTTTCTTTCTGTCTCTCTTGCTATTCAAGGTTATCGAGTAACTGGGTATAGGACCTTGCACTAGCGTGGGGCGGAAAACTCCCCACGTCCGACCCAAATCGCTCTTCACGGCCATCAGTTGTCACCGCTGAGCTCGTCGATCTCTGGAACGGCTCCTTTTTTGCCTCACGCGGCGTGGAAGTCGTCCTCTTCAAGGGCCATGAGCGACGCTCCGGACAAGGGTTCGGCCAAGTCGAACGCCACCTCCCAGGGTTTGGTGGCCCTACCGACTCCGACTCGAGCGATTCACTGACTTCCTCTGATTCGTCCGGCCAATCTGACGACAAGTACGGACGCGGTGGCGGCGGCGGCTATTACGGGTCGTACACTGATCCGAAGAGAAAGAAAGCGGAGCGCAAAGCCGAGAAGAAGCGCAAGCACAAGGAGAAGAAGGCGCGTCGTCATGCCCGTGAGCGTGAAAGAACATACGCCCTCTACATCACTTGCGTCGCCCCGCGTGACGGGGCCTTAGCTCCCCCATATTAGTCAACACGGTTGAGAATTGAAAAACGAGAATGTGGAGGACATGTACTTGTATCTTGACATTACGAGGCTTGTACCATTCCGTCTACTCATAATACCACAAGGTAACACTTCTACGAATCATACGTTGCTCGAATATTGGGTTGGTTACACGAAGCGAAGTACTACTAAGTAAATATGCGAGAGACAGATTAAAAAAATGAGGAAACGACCAAGTCGCCAGCCGAGGCTCAGAAACCTCTGCCTCGACTACGACCTCGCGGCGGTCCACCACGCCCAGAACTGTAGCCACCATCATAACTGCCAGAACCGTATCCGCTAGAATATGACGAAGTATTATTGAAGCCTCCACCATAGCCATAGCCATGACTTCCACCATCACCATATCCCCCTCCGCCACCCACATATCCGCCTCTACCTGGAGGCCCAGAGTGATACCCGCCCCTACTATACGGGCCTGAAACCGGCCGCAATGGGGCCCCGCGGCCATTTGGGTTCGAGTTCCCGCCATAGTTGGAAGATGGCGGGAATGTGCGGGGACCGCCTGAACCGTAACCTCCGTACTGTTGCTGTGGTGGCCGAGAAGAATTCGAGGCGTATCCGTGTGAGTAATCGTTGGCTATTCGACCGCGTCCGTTGCTATAGGTAGGCGGTGGTGGCCCGTGATAGGGAGAGTTCGTAGATGTGGGCGCATGGTTGCCATACGAATGATTGCCATAACCACCTCTTCCTCCACGCCTACCCCCTCCCATACGTAGGTCCTCAGAAGAGAGAACGCGCGGTGCGCGACGCACCCCGAGAAGGAGGATCGAACGGTGTGGACTCAGTTGCTTGGGGAAAAGATAGATAGCTGATAACGAAAGATCGCGCTTAATGTCGTGTTGGCCTTGCTCGACGAGAGGGCTGTAATAAGTGGAGCCGGGTATACAGTCAGGATCCGGAAACACATTCCCACTGATGCCCCTGCTTGCTTCTACATCAATAGGTATGGGCTGAAAAAATTCTTTGTGGTCAAGACCGCGAGTAGGTTCAGTAAAAACCAACTCACCTCTTGCTTCTTTTTCTTCCCATATAGGGCCTCGAGAGAGGGGTACAAAGGATGATCATCTGACGTAAAGATTGCATTGTTGCCCCAGGTGTTTCGTCGTACTTCGTCCTCCGTCAACTTGGGATAATGGACCGCCATCGCATCCAAAAGTCGCTTTGGGTCGATGAATGGCAGAAGAGCCACGCCTTGCCATGCCATTCGCTTACCGTTCATGTCAATGTCGAAAGTCGTGGGATAAAAATCGATGATAGGGGAATCTTCTGCTGTCATGAGCGAATGGAAGACGGCTGGTATATGTTGCCGGCTGGTGAATCGCAAATAAGCATAGTGGCTACAAAGTGGTTGCAAAACCAACCTCGCTGCAGGGAAAACACCCATTAGCTGCTCAAAGGGCTGGAAAGGTTTACCGAGTTCGAAACGAATATCCATTTTGTCAACGTCTTCGAAGTCGGCAGCGAAAGGAGCAAAATGAAAAGGATAATACCATTGCCACGAGGGTGTCTGGAGATCAGATAATATCAGCAGACAGATAGGGTCGACTGGAGTCAAAGCCGTACGCCTTGATAGTAGTACGCAAGTACCCAAGCTAAACCCTCTACGTAATGGGTTGTGAGTCTGGAAGTGAAAGACTAATGAGTATAATACCGTCATTTGTAAATAAGATAAACACTATACTTTTTCTTGAACTCCTGATCTGTGTACTCAACATCAAATTTCTGACGATAATAGCGTTCCTTGTATCCAGGCTCCCAAAGTCTAGAAAGGTTGTAAAGATGTAAATTTATGCATCAGGTGTAACAGGCGACATACCGGACGGTGTCCGCTTGTTCAACGGTTCCATCGGAATTGACTTTGTAATCAAGCGGACGTGTGGTGGACTCCGGCTCTGCCTCGACATCGTTTTCTCCCGCGGAATCGTCATCTGCAGGGGTATCTTCCAAGGACTCAAAAGGCCGCTTCACACCTACTACAGGTGTAGTCTCGTTGACAATGGATGCACGAGTCTCGGTTTCATTGACACTCGTTGCATCTGCCTGAGCATCGGCCAGTAAAGCCTCAGGATCACTAGTCCCGAATCCGGGAACTTCGATATCCACATCGGCTGTAGTCGCAGACATGATACTGAATTCAACAGGGGCAACCCGAGGGAGCGGGGGCGCTACAATCGGCTTTGGGGGCTGAACACGGGACTTCACCGGCACTAACGAGGCCAGCTCTGCCTTTAGTGTCTCTGCAGCACTCAAATTGGCCATCCGGATGGCGGCGCGGTTTGCGACGACGTCGCGGTTTGACCCGCCAAGAGCCCATGCTGCGGCACCAGCGTTACTTATTGCTTCCGCATCTTTAACTCCCCCAAGGCCAATGGAATCTGCTTTCGCAGCGAAGTCACCCAACCTCCGAGGGGCGTTCAGATCGGCAGTCAAATTCAGGCTTGGCGAAGGTCCTGTCCCAGTACTCGAAGCTTCCACTTTGCGCCGTTTCGCGTTTTGGTTCTGACGTTCTTCGGCTAAACGCTGCTATAAACGCTACTCAGAAGACAAGAAACTGGCTATGCTCACATTCACGACGTTTCCTAAAAATATCATCTTCACGCCTCGCGAGACCCTCAAGAATAATCTGAGCGCGATGCAATACTAATTGACCATTATTGGTGATATAGCCGCCCATTCTCGGCAGCTCATCTTTCCAAATTTTGAGCAGTGTATCAATTGCGCCCTCTCGAATCTCAAGTGACGGAAGGTGGGGCAAGAAGTCATTGCCGACAAAGAATATTAAGAGCACCCAGTCATCAATTGCCATCTCAAGATTAAATGGGAAAGGTGTGTTGGTGACGTCGAGTTCGCATTCCAAGTATTCGCGCAGAACGCTGACGTCGAGGAAAATAAATGGCTTCTTCTCCTGCGGTGGCTTTTGTATTTCCGACTTCAATGCAGTACATTGGGCGGCAAAGTGTCCTTCTTGGCCACAGGTACGACACGCGGTAGCGCTGCCAGAATTTGCGAACACATCCTCCCGCAGAACCCTAAAATGAGGCTCATGTGTTGCTAGTGCAAGCATGATAAGATCAGCATCCTGAAAGGTAAAAGTGAGTGGCAGACAGAGGTGAAAACAAGTATAGACATACCAAACCATAAATGGCGTGACGAGTATTGGGGTCGTGTCCTTTATTCGTCCTCTGTCGCCGAATGTAATCCATGATCTTATGTTCGCCTTCGCCGGGGACGCTGGCGTCAGAAATGATGACTTCGAGCTAGACACCTGTAAGCTACCTAAGAGTGGGCATGCATAACATAACGACATACCTGCTTCCAGCCGGGGTCATTGTTCAACTTCTGAACGATCCAATACCGTAGTGACTTAGCCAGAAGCTCCATGAAAGGTGTGCCTGGCGTAATGGCATTAGAATCCCATGGCTTCTTGTTCTCCTCGTCTTCACTTATATCCTTGCCCAACGCTTTGTACAGAAAGTTTGATAATGAGAATAGCGAGAAGATAAAGCAGAATTGGCACACATTTCCATATGGCGACAGACTCTTTGCGAGCTTCCACTTTGTCTTGCGCCTCCTGCGCGGTGCGAAACCGACGTGAGCGTTGCTGATTCATCTTTGCTCGAGGAGCAACACCATCTAAGAGAATGTTACCGAACTGGAAGTCGTGAAACAGGGAAGGCGGACCCACCAATGGCCATGAATAAGAGCTTGCGAGGTCGGACCATGTTGACAACTCTCTCTGTGTACTTGAAGACTTCGATCATCATTTCGCCTTCCGTTTCCGGTGCAGGCTATAAGGCAAGAAAGGAAGGTGAACAATTGCAATGAGCTTAGAAAGGCCACCCACCTTTCCCTCCGGGTGTGTGCATGGATGAACCTAGACACGGTGAGCAGCTTTGATGTGGGGGGAAAGACAGTACGGCGCACAATCCCGTTCATATCTAGATAAAGGTTGTCGAATTCGACCTCGTTGGGGTTAGAACCCTCCATGTTAATCGGAATGACAGTTTCGTTTCCATTCTCATCTTGCGTAGTCTCTTCTTCCTCCACGACATTGCTGACTGACCAAGACGTGAGACCAAATACGGGGATAGAGTCAAAGAAAACGGACTTATTCTAGGATACTTTCTGCTCAGCCATCTGAATAACGCGGGTACACCCTTTAAAGTGAATGAGAAGTTGCACAGAGAGAAAGGAAAGATGAACGTACCATAGTAAAGATGATATGGGGTTTGCTCTCAACGACTGGAACTCGAATACTGGTCACGCAGTCACGCATCACGGCCAGCCAATATGACATAATCGTCTATAGATTTCTGACTCCAACTTGCCATGGCCTCCGCCTCCGTTGTTGAAACAGATCCTTCGCCACTGCGGTCCCAGAAGCAAATGACAAAAGCTGAAAGAAGAGAGCTTCAAGAGAAGCAACGTGCGGCAAAAGCAGCGAAGGCTGCAGCTGGCGCACAACCCAGCGGTCCTTCAGTCAAACCGCCACATTCGGTTGTCGCACCATCCCAAATTGCAAAGAAAAGCAGTAAGAGTGTGGAATCTCCACCACAAGGGAAGGGCCCTCTGTCTGCAGCCCCAGGTGGCTCTACCAAACCCACGAAGGACTTCAGAATCACTACCGAAGAAGTTGACGGGCGCTCCCGTGGTCTCCGCATATTTTCACACTTCGCTCTACAAAAACCTGCAAGTCACGTTGCCAAAGGCAATGTGCACCCGGCCATCGTCCACCTGGGCTTGATGTTTGCAGAATTCAAGATTTGTGGTGCAAATGCCCGATGTATTGCGATGCTTTCTGTATTCAGACGAGTGAGCTCCCTTCATCGGCTGAACTGTGTGATCGGGTTAATTATAGACGAAGGTCATACAGAACTACACTACGCCCCCGAATAACACGTTGTCAAGGCACCTTATGACACATCTTTCTGTGCAGATTAGCCATCTCGTGTCTGCGCGCCCTATGTCGGTGACTATGGGTAATGCAATTCGGCAGCTCAAATTAGAGATTAGTGGCTCGGATATCGATCTGCCCGAACAGGATGTGCGCTTCGCATCTCGTTCTTCGGATTTTCCAGGAATCTTGACATTTATTCTTGCCATTCACTATAGGCGAAGGACGCACTCTGCAGCAAGATAGACAATTACATCCGGGAACGGATTATCATCGCTGATCAGGTCATCCAAGAAATCGCAATGAAAAAGATTCATGACGACGACGTGGTGCTGACCTATGCTAGGTGACTGCATCCTGATTCCGGTTCCGTTCTCGTATCTGATCATGTCAGCAGGTCATCAGTCGTACAGAAGGTTCTCTTAGAAGCATGGGCTGAAGGAACGCGGTTCTCTGTGATCGTCGTTGACTCACGGCCGATGCTTGAAGGTGTGCTTATTCGTGCCAACAGTGTTTAGCTCATGTTTAAGCACAGGGAAACGCCTCCTTTCCGTCCTCGCGTCCGCCTCGATACCGTGCACTTACCTACTTTTACCTGCCCTCAGCGCTGTCATATCCGAAGTTTCGATTGTCTTAGTCGGAGCGCATTCTATCCATTCGAACGGTGCCGTCTTCTCTCGTGCTGGTACAGCACTCGTGGCAATGATGGCGAAGCAGCATTCTGTCCCAGTTGTGGTTTGTTGTGAAACATATAAATTCTCGGAGGGTGTGCGATTAGACAGCTTCACAAAGAACGAATTGGGTGATTGACATCGCTCGTTTTATGATGTCGTGGGACTGACAAAACGTTTAGCTCCTCACGGAGACCCGTTTCTATCACTCCCTTCAAGTCGATCGAAGACTACCCAGAATCAATCGAACCTCGAGATCCTTGATCCGTTATACGACCTGACTCCACCTTCGAGTATAACGGCAGTGGTTACAGAGGCCGGCGTGATCCCACCTGACTCTATCAGTTCTATACCACTTGCATTGGGCCGTCTGATATGACGGCTGACTTTGGTTGAGACTGACATTATTTACTAGGGTGCGATACGATGTTTTAAACAAGATCGGCTGCGACTCAATAACTTATTCTCATCCCGTATCATCGTAACACGACGTTGTATTTTTGGTATCACCCAATCTACGAATGCGCTGTAAACGCGCGAACGAAAAATCTAGAAACGCAGTATGTAGAAAACGCCAATCAGTTGACGCTCCCTGCTTCTTTGCCGGATTTCGCAAACTGGTGCTCGACCCACTCGAAAGCACGATCAGTGGCTGTCTCTACTGGATGATCGAAGATGTAGGGAAGCGCAGGGACAATGGCCAGACCAGTGACGGTTGGACCCCAGGCGCGGAGTCTGGGATTAGTTGACCTGTCAAAAGCCTTCTTCGCCTGTTTGACGGCAGTATGGATCGTGAAGGCAGGAAGGGCCCTTGATTTAAGGTTACGCGTGCCGTCAGGAGTGAGAAGATTGGGAGAGAACTCACATCGAGGCAACGGATTGAAACACAGCTCTTTTCACCGCAACGAGGCCTACACGAGTTGGTTCTGTAAAATGTGCGGCTTCCAAAGGTGTGGGGCCACGCCGGTGGGCCTTGTAAGATTCATAACCTACGTCTCTTAGGAAAAGGGAAGAAGAGTCAGCTTGGCAGCGCACAACGCATGGGGGTACGATTTACCCCGCTAAGTATAGCCATGAAGCCCCGTATGCCGCGGTGACAAGGGCAGGAGGCACAAGAGGCCGAAAGGCTTCTCCGACGTCACTGGTCTGATAGCAGGACTGTTATCGCTGATAGTGGTGAAGACAAGGGAAGAACGACAGTACATAGGCTACATAGCGCTGAGTAGCTCGAAGAGCGGTCCTGAGACGAGCACCATAGGCAGCATAACGAAGCTCTGTATCGGTAGAGTCGACGTTCTTGTAGGCCCTGCATTGCCGGCCCGGAGTTGTTGGACAGGGATGAGTAATGTCACGTGAATGCAGCTCCAACTCCTCCGTCTCACTCTTTGACATCTCCAATAATGGCTTCACGCACTGCGTCCCCTCAAGACTCTCAACGCGTCTCAGCAATAATAGATGACTCTTCTTTCAACGCAGAGTCTACTCCCGACAAGATCAGCGCGTATTATAGTTTGGTCTTCCCAAACTTCACCTACTTCCTCCAGACTCTCAACGTCACAATCGGCCGTCGTTGCATCCCTACATCGACCGCCTCCTCCTCTGAACAGACACAGGTAGACGTTGATCTGGGCCCTCTCAAGAGCGTTTCACGTCTCCACGCACGTATCGAATACGAGGAGGAAGAAGAACATTTCGTCCTTGTAGTGCTGGGCAGGAATGGTGCTTGGGTTGACGGTGCATGGTGTGGTAAAGGAAGTAAAGTTCCCCTGAGCGAGCGGTAATTTCCCTCCCAACCCACACGTGTGTCTATACACCAACTAACACCTTGGCAGGTCGCAGATCCAGATAGCCTCGCGCACGTTCCACTTTGTGCTACCACCCCCGCCTGCCCCTGAGGTCTCTCCACCTCCTAGTCCTCAACCTTCTACCGGATGCCAGCGTTCTCCATCTGTTGACATTACGTCCCTATCACCTCCCTCGCCGCTTCCTTCTGTCTCTGTCTCTCCTCCCCCTGGCCCGACATCTCCCCGACCACGTAAGGGACCGCCTCTACCTCCGCCAATACCCCAAGCGCTTCCGAATTCGAATGCAATTGGTAAATCCAAGTCCGCTTCAGCAAAGTCCCGCAAACAACAGGAACCTCCAGCAGCGATAACGAAACCTGCTCCTGAAGACATGCCACCAAAGCCACCTTTCACATATGCGCAGCTCTGTTACCGTGCTATTAAATCGCTTGGGGGGAAGGCGACTTTGCAGGATATTATTTCATGGATGATGGAGAACTTTGACTGGTATCGATTTAATGTGAAGTCAGGGTGGGAGGTATGTGTGTCACAACGTGACGTGTCGAAACAATCCGACTTAGCACCGATTGATTTAGAAATCAGTCCGACATAATCTCTCCTCGAACAGAGCCTTCCGGAAGGTAGAGAGATCTGCTGGCGAACGTGGCAAGGGTTTCTACTGGGCAGTTGAGGCGGACTCCGAGCGCATGTTCGAAGAACAAGAAGCCCGCGCCGCTACTAGTGCTGCTTCTGGGGGTAAAGACTCCAGAAGTGGTGGCAGGAAGGGCAAGTCATCTGCTGTACTAGAACCTCCCCTGAAGCGCAGTGTACGTGGTGAACCGAAAGGGGCACCATTGCCACCGCCTCTGACATCCACACCGTTGGTATTCAAGAGGGAGCCTGCCCCACAAGTGATTCCAGGCTCTGCGTCTGGGCCGTCGATCAAGGGTGAAACCCCCTTGCCTGCACAAACGTCCCTATCAAATGGAACTGCGAACTCGACATTGGCGCAGTCCGCACCCGCGACATCAACCTTGACGTCACAGATTGCAAGCGCTATTCCGCCCGCAGAACCCACCTCAGGGTCATTTATCCCTCCCATCCCTGCTTCTGTAATTCTCCCCATCATCGTCGGACCTGTTCCAGCCTCGCATCCCTCCGCCACAATCAGCGCGGCTCAGAATACGGGCTCTGGCCCGCCACACCTCTCAACACCACCTATCGTGCTTCATGAAAACCAGTTAATTCTTAATCCCACGATTTTCTCTCATCTCACGCCAGAGCAGCTACGAGAGCTAGAGGCTCTCGGTGCACAGAAGGCGCTTGAGATTTTGCAGGGGCACATCGTACGCTTTCTCAAGGAACGCATCAAGACCGAGGGCCGTGCGCGCGGTCGAGGTCGCGTGAAGCGCACTCGCGGCTCCGCCCCGGGCATCGCAGCGGAGCAAGCGGAGAAGCAAGAGAAGCCACACCCTGGAACGGGGTTGTTCACAACCGTGCCCCTTCTCTCGCGTAGTGCGCCTCCAATGGAGGCGCTGCTACCTACGCCTTCACCATCCGGCGCCTCCGACGTACAAGCGGAAGCAGAGGCTGGCCCATCATCGCCTATTGTTGTTGTGGATGACGATGACGAGCCATCCGATGGTCCCGCCCACAAACGTAGGCGGCTTGGCCTCGAGGGTGTGCCAGCTACACCTGTTGCCGTGTAAAGGACAGATGCTTGCCATTATGACGGCTCAGTGCTCTTATGTCTCTAGTCTCTAGATTTTCCTATTCCTACGTTCGCGAGGGTTGAAGAGTATAGTATATCATTCGGATCTGCAGGCGACGCAGATGTCCTCGTCAACCGAGCTAATTACCACATGAACATTTTCTATCGTAGTCAATATCTCTTTACTAGGGAACTTATACCCGAACCCGAAGAAAGAGGGTGAATCACTGAATGGCTTCGCACTGTTCCGACTAAGCGAAAAGTCCGAACCACCTCTAGTTAGGGTATATACTTCACCCCGAGGGACGACGCGGGACACGGCATATCTTCGGAACGATTAATGTGTCCAAGTATTGGGAACATCGAAGATACATCTGGGTGGGGTGAGGATGCGAACACGCACGCATACACACACGCACGTGCGCTATAACCGCCGCATCTTCTTGGCCCTCGTCCCTCCAATCTTGATTGGCGTATTGTCCGTGACGCGATTCACGAACGGTCGTACGTCGTCACCTTCGCTGGTCATGAGTGCCTTGAAGACGGCATCACGACCTTGGCCAAAGCCCTTGAACAAGAACTCGAAGCGCGCCCCAGGCACCTCCCGCGCGAGCTCCTTGACGCGCGCGAACGCGCGCATGGCGCACTGGTAGCCTGCCTCGTAGCCCGACCGGTTGACGCCCTTGAAGCCGCACGACCCGCCCGTCCAGGAGCCGTTCTTGAGTGTCATCCCGCGCTCGTTGCACATGAGGATGTGCGTGTTGTTGGGCGTGCACGCGACGTGGATCTGGTAGTTCAGCACCTCGACGTACTTCGAGAGACCTTCCGACAGGCGGAGCTCCCGGCGTAGGGGGTTGCCGTTGTTTATGGTGGGGGAATAGAGGCGGCTGGTGGGCGGACCGCCATCGTCGCGGTCGGTCGCACGGGTGTCAGCTGAAAGCACGGTCTGGTGCGGCGGTAGCGATGTAGAAAAAGAACGCAAGGAGTGTCGTGAAAGGTTCGACGAGGAGGCTCGTAGTGCTCGTAGAGCCATCTTCTTTTATGTTTTTGTTGTGTGTCTGGTGAACACAATACGAACACGAAAGAATTCGCGTATTCAGGCTCCGATCACACCCGAACGAACCTGACAAGCGCGGGCCCCGCAAGAAACACCAGGAAGACACCCCATTGTCGTCTCCTTCAGCCCGTCAACCTATCTATTTGCATTTGCCTAGTCATCCATCCGTTTGTTCATCCATGGGGGTGAGATTTAGAGTACTCTCGCGCCTTTTCCTAATCGACGTGTCATCGTAGTTCGCAACTGCCTTTTACAACACATTCGCCAAACGAAATAGTGAGCGTGTTACCCACTCGACGCTCGCTTTCTCACCATGCATTCGCTTTGCAGGTGTCTATGTAACCTCAATCTTTGCTGGGGCATTCGCTTTCGGCATCGGTTTTGATGTCGGGGTGTCCAAGCTCTGGGACTCTTGGAACCGAGGAGTACGTTGTACCTTCTCATTCGTTTCAACGATAGACTCACGCCGTGACCAGAAACAATGGAAGGATATTCGGCATAAATATGTCCAGGCAGGCGACTCGGAGTAAAAACGTGAATGCAACACCGATCTTGAGACCTTAGACTTTTGCGGTTTACTTGTGCACAGAATGAATATAATGCATTCTCTTGCAAGACGGCTCGCCCTTTAACGGAGGCCATCTGGAAGTCATAAAGGTGCAATTGGATAGTCCCGCATACCATTCGTAACCAGTATTGCTCCTCGCAAGCCAAAACTATAATTCAGCGTAAAGCACACAGTAATACTCGTGAGCTAGTTAACCAAAGCCGCCAGTCAAAGTATTACGGTACTTGTTAATGCCAATATATACATGCAGCGGGTTTATTATCGAGATTTGAAAAAAAGAAATGCAG
>Ga0137359_10004227_pt1 | contig 11746 bp, 9 predicted proteins | sample Mad1_40_16metaG_FD_108281 | JGI IMG/M metagenome (GOLD analysis project Ga0137359, IMG submission 108281) | Vadose zone soil microbial communities from Angelo Coast Range Reserve, California, USA - Mad1_40_16 metaG | ecosystem: Environmental > Terrestrial > Soil > Vadose zone | place: USA... | reverse complement strand
CTTTGCGAGTTTTGCGAGCCCAATCCAAGCAAATTAAAATCGAAGTTGAAGCTCGTCTTCGCCGGGTTGATGTTTTGGCTTAGAGAAAAAGTCATAGTCCAACAATCACAGGCAGAGAGCAATTTGACCGCGCCCCGAGCGTTGATAAACCGGCCGTTGATCACATCATATACCGAAGTTAGATTGAAGAGAATGTTATCCGTGACGTGATAAAGCGCGTTGGCAACGATATTGCCGACGATGTTCTGCACTGGGCCTCCACTTGAATTGGGCGCCCCGGGACAGCGCGGATCGTTGGGAGCGACTGTACAGTTTACGGGGGCGTCCAAATCGATATTGGCGTCTAGCGCTAGGTACCCATTGGCCCCACGGCCTAAGAACTGATAGCCAAGACTGACTAAGTTCGGTCTCGAAAAATCCGGATCCAATACTCTCCGTGTGATTGGACGGGGATCCACGAGCGTTAAGGTCGCCCGCCCCTGCGTGATTTGTCGCGACCCCGGATTAAACCCACCGTCAAATACAGCTGCCAGATAACCCGTGGGCGTAAGCCGCAGACTTATATCGAGATCCGTCAGATTGGGGCTTGTCGTGGCGGGGGCTGGAAACGGATTGCCGGTGCCGCCGGCAATATTGTAACCCATTGCGAGCCGCAGCGATCCCAGCTCCTGGACATTGGAAACGAAGGGATTCAGCGATTCGACTGCTGTGTCAGAGGCAGGAAGCGCTGTTCCTGTTTTGCCCCAAAACCGGTTGGTGACGGCCAAGGTCACGATGTTCCTGTGCCTGATGCGATCGACTCCGTCCATGATAGGAATTTTGTCCTGGTTAACACCGGGAATGAAAAAATAGCTCAATTCCGGCTCAATCACATGCCTGATGCTGCTGAATCCCAGACCATTCCAAGAAAATACTCGGCTTAGGGAGGTCCCGATATTGGCGCGTATTTCTACCAGTTCTCGGGATATGTTACGAGCATTAGGTTGAACAGGTTGATAAAGATAATAGACAGTTTCTCTCGGTGCAGCGCTCACCGCGCCGAAGAGGTAAGAAGCCAGCTTAAAGGGCAACACCACTTCTGGTCTGAGATCGAGGCGGAGCCCCTCACCGCAATAATTCGTGTCCGCGTTCGGCCCGAAGGGACAAGGATTGTTCCGGAGGTAGTTTACACTCTCCACCCCCCAGCGAAACTCCAGAGGGAAATTAGGCAAGAGTCGCTGTCCCCAGAAAATGAGTTGGGGGTTTCGTTGCAGCGTGGTATCAGTTGGCTGGATAAAATCCTGATAGAAATCCCATTGCCCTTTGAAAAAAGTATCGCCCCAACCCTTAAACGCGCCGAACTGGGAGCGGCCAAAACGGCTCACCTGGATTTCCCGTTCCCTTTGGGGAGGCAGATCGAAGCGGTCCACCAGCTCGCGCGTGAACAGATCGTCGCTATAGACGCCGAAGTCACTATAGGTAAGCCAGTTGGTAGACGTCGTGTAGCGGTGGGTTCCGACGGCGGCCCACCGATTTTCGGGAATAAACGGCTGGGCAATCGTCTTATCCACGATGTCTGCATCCGCGTTCTTACGCCACAACTCGTTAAAGTAAGAAGTGACAAATCGGAAATCGGAGCTCTGATCAATCTTGGTCCGAAAATCTCCGAGCAATCCCAGCCTAGTGCGAGTCTCAACGTCGAAGCCGACGGTTGTATCCGTACTCTTCGACACCGCCCAATAAAACGGTTGCAAAAAGCGAAATCCGTCTTTTGACGACTGACCGATTTGCGGGACTAGAAATCCCGTCTGTCGTTCGCTTTGCAGTGGGAAAAAGCCGTAGGGTATATACAAAACCGGAATATCATAAACATAAACATAGCCGTCCCTGATGATCCCCACACCCTCAAGTGTAAGGTCGATTTGGTCGGCTGAGATGCGCCACGGCGTTGGGCCGGATTCGCACAGGCAGGTTGTGAAGAATCCCTCATCGACATGATAGGTTTGACCCACGAATTTCTGCAACTTTTGCCCCGACATGCTGACATGATTCTGTTCCATGAACAGATCGCCGTTCTGAAGCTCACCCGTTTCCTTGTCCAGATTGAATTGCATGAAGTCCGCAGATTTAACCTTCCATGCGGGGTCGTCCAGTGAGACTTTCCCTTTTGCTTCCAAGTCCTTCGTTTCATTGTTCATCTGAACTTCATCGGCTTTGAGTGTCATCAGCTCGCGCTTGATTTGGACGTTGCCTTTCGCTTCGACCTCCTTTCCACCATCGCCGAAAGAGAGACTGTCAGCGGTTATGTCAATCTGTTGTTCCTGAGTACCCGTTCCAGTGGATTGTCCCCACGAAGGTGCGACGCAGAACACGGCAACGATGGCCAATATCGCGCGGGTATAGAAATTTATCCTTAGGCTCATCGTTTCCTAGGGTGGAAATGTTGGCTTGTTTTTTTGGCCGGATTTTGCACCAGCAATTTCTTGGAGGATCGGTCGGATCTCACCCAAGAGATAGAGAGAACCGGCCACAAGAATAATATCGTTGGATTCCGCGCGATCGAGCACATATTCCAGCGCTGAGCGGGAATCTTCAATGGTAAAGTTCGGAACTTTTCCACTCAGTTGAGCAGCCAAGCGATGCGGGTCGGCGCATCGTTCCATATTAACTCGCGTCAAAACAATCTCATCCGCCACCTCGGAAAGGCTCTCCAACATGCGCTGCCAGTCCTTGTCCTCCATTGAAGCAAACAAAAGCTTGACTTTTCGCTGTTCGCGAAAGTTTTCAATCTCTTCAACCAGCGCTTTAACGCCCTCACCGTTGTGCGCGCCGTCTAGGATAACAGTCGGACGATCCTGAATGATCTCAAACCGGCCGGGCCAGCGGACTGTTTTTAACCCCTCGCGCAGGGCCGCTTCATTTACCGGGAAATCCTGCGCCGTGATTTCAAGCGCGCCAAGCGCAAGCGCTGCATTCCTCTTCTGATGCCTCCCTCGGAGCGCAACATCGATGCTATTCAAACGCCATTTCATACCTATATAGTCGAAGAGATCTCCATTTTTCAAGGAAAAAGTAAAATCCCGGCCGAAAAAGTAAGCCGGGGCTTCATGCTCATCGGCAATATTCTTTAGGAAGGCTGCAACCTCGGTTGGCAATGCGCCGCAAACCACAGGAATACCCTTCTTTATGATTCCGCCTTTTTCCCGTGCGATCGAAAGCAGGTCGGATCCGAGATAAGCCTCGTGATCCTTGGAAATCGTCGAGATCAATGACACCACGGGCCTCACTAGATTCGTTGCATCGAGTCGCCCGCCTAAGCCGACCTCAATCACCGCCACATCGATCTTGTGTCGAGCAAAGTAAATAAAGCCCATGATTGTAACAAATTCGAAGAAGGTCAGGGAAACTTTGGCCGCCGTCGTGCGGTCCCAAATCTCGTCAGCCAAAGCTACAACTTCGTTTGGAGCAATCTCTTCATCTCCGATGCGTATCCGTTCCGTGAAGGATATAAGGTGGGGCGATGTGTAGAGAGCGACGCGATAACCGGATTGGGACAGGATGCGGTGCAACATGGCAGCAGTAGATCCCTTGCCGTTGGTTCCGGCGATATGAAAGGAGGGGAACTTCTTTTCCGGGTGGTCAAACAGGGATAAAGCCTGGTCCATGCGATCCAGCCGTAGATCGATCACTCCCCCGCGCAGGTTATAGATCCTGTTGAGAGTTTCCGAATAAGAATCCATGGGGAATAAGCTCAAGGCCCCGCTTCCTAACTTGTGGCGGAGAGACTTCTGAAAAATGCGCCCGATCTCTAAGATTTCTTGGCGACTCGCTTCATTGCCCGCTTGAGCTCGGACACGAAGACGCCGGCACACCGTGCTTTCTCGGCGCTTCCTTTAGCTCCTTCGATTCTTTCGACCAATGCGCTGCCGACCACCGCGGCATCGGCAAAGCCAGCGATCCAGGCAGCCTGCTTTGGCGTCGAAATGCCGAAACCCACGCCGATCGGCAACGACGTAGCCCGCCGTACCCGCGCGACTTGCGAGCGCAGTCGGCCGTCGAGTGCTTGGCGCGCTCCAGTGACACCGGTCACGGAAACGTAATAAATAAATCCTCGACCTTTTCCGGCCACAAGCTGCACCCGATCCGGACCGCTGGTGGGGGATAAGAGGAAAATGAGATCCAATCCTTCGGCATCGGCACGGCCCTTGAGCTCCGCGCTCTCCTCAGGGGGCAGATCCACACATAGTATCCCATCGGCGCCGGCGCGGGCCGCCGCAACACAAAAGTTTTTCACGCCGAAGTGAAAGAGCGGATTGAAGTAACCGAAAAGAACGATCGGTACTTGTGATGTTCGACGAAACTGGCGGACCAGCCGAAAGATTTGTGGCAACGACAGGCCGTTTTTCAAAGCTCGTTCCGACGAGCGCTGAATTGTCGGTCCGTCCGCGGTGGGATCAGAGAAGGGGATTCCCAGCTCAATGCAGTCCGCGCCGCCCTCTTCCAGCGCCCGAAGGATCCCAAGCGTCGTCGCAAGATTGGGATCGCCCGCGGTCACAAAAGGGATCAACGCGGACTCTCCCCTCTCCTCTAACTCAGCAAATTTCCTTTCGATGCGGCTCATAATTTAGAGCCTGGCTCCTAGGTAATCCCCCACGATCATCATATCTTTATCTCCCCTTCCGGAAAGATTGATGATGACGGCCTGACGTTTAGCCAAACGGCGCGCGAATCGCATGACGGCCGCCATGGCATGGGCGCTCTCTAATGCCGGGATAATTCCTTCCACCTCCGCAAGAAATTTGATCGCATCAATCGCTTCACTATCGGTGGCTGAGGTAAACCGTACCCTACCCCGGTCACGTAAATAGCTAAGTTCCGGGCCGACACCGGGATAGTCCAGTCCGGCGGCAATCGAGTGCGTCTCGCGGATCTGTCCCCTCTGATCCTGCAGGACGTAGCTTTTGCTACCATGGAGCACGCCCACTTCCCCACCAAGGATCGACGCCGCATGTTTGCCTGTCCGGAGACCCCGTCCCGCCGCTTCAACGCCTAACATTCTTACCTTGCGGTCGCGGACGAAGGGATAGAAAAGCCCCATGGAGTTGCTGCCGCCGCCAACACAAGCAACCAGGTAATCAGGCAATCGCCCTTCGGCCTTTAGAATTTGCCTCCGCGCCTCTGCTCCGATCACTGATTGAAAGTTACGAACCATCATCGGATAGGGGTGCGGACCGGCCACGGAGCCGATCAAATAGTAGGTATTTCGCACGTGGGTCACCCAATCCCTAAGCGCTTCGTTCATCGCGTCCTTCAGGGTCTGGCTACCTGATTCCACGACCCGCACCGTGGCGCCAAGAAGTTTCATACGAAAAACGTTCAACGATTGCCGCGCGACGTCTTCCTTGCCCATGAAGATCTCACACTCCAGACCAAACCGCGCAGCCACCGTCGCCGTAGCGACCCCGTGCTGCCCCGCGCCCGTCTCCGCAATGATTCTTTTCTTCCCCATTCTGCGCGCTAGGAGAATTTGGCCAAGGGTGTTGTTGATCTTGTGCGCGCCGGTGTGGCAGAGATCCTCACGCTTCAGATAGATTTTCGCGCCCCCAAGTTTGTGAGTCAGCCGTTCGGCGAAATAGAGGGGCGTTGGTCTTCCAGCGTATTGATGAAGATAAACCTGGAACTCTTTGCGAAAGCTCGGATCCCGACGTGCCTCCGCATAGGCTCGCTCTAACTCTGTGAGCGCGGGCATAAGCGTCTCCGCCACATACCGGCCCCCATAGGGACCGAAATGCCCGCGCCGATCAGGCACCTTTGGCAGCAAGAATGAATTCCTTGAGCTTCCCATGATCTTTAATACCCGGGTGTGCTTCTACGCCGCTGCAGACGTCGACCCCATAGGGATGGATTCGACGGATGGCCTCAGCGACATTTTCGATGCTCAGACCGCCCGATAGAATCAGTTTTTCACTCTTCAGTCCCTCGAGCCAATGCCAAGGAAATGCAGCTCCCGATCCGCCATATCCCGAAGACCACGAATCCAATAAATAAAAATCCGCCGGGAACTGTTCTATTCCATCCAAGGATTGCTTTTCTTTCACGCGAAACGCCTTGATGATTTTCATCGTCCAGCCGCCACAATAGTCCTCGTTCTCCTCGCCATGGAACTGTAAACCGCTATATGCCTGACGTCCGTCGGCGAGCTCCCCGTGGGTGATAATCTCACGAACTCTCTCTTTCGGCTCGTTGACAAACACGGCTATATTGCAGGACGTTTCAGGCAAACGCTTGAGAACAGCGCGCGCCTCCTCTGGCGCGATGCACCGGGGACTCGGCGGATAGAAGTTAAATCCTAGGGCATCGGCCCCGAATTCGAGTGCCTTCTCGGCGTCCGCTAAATTGGTGATACCGCAGACCTTAACCTTAATCATGATGATGAAATTCAACCGTGAAGATTGAGCGCTACCGTTCCAATAGCTCGCGAAGCTTTTTTCCAGGCTCAGCCACCCGCATAAGCGCTTCACCGATCAAGAAGACGTGGATGCCCAACTTCTCCACGCGCCGAATCTGCTGCACGCTATCGATGCCGCTCTCACACACCGCTGGCGTGTCGACAGGCACCAACGGTGCTAATCTCTCTGTCGTTGCCAAGTTCACCTCAAAGGTCTTGAGATCGCGGTTGTTGATACCCACCAATTGTGCTCCGGCCTTCACCGCAGCGTTGAGTTCCTCTTCGGTGTGCACTTCAACGAGTGAGTCCAATGACAGAGCGGTGGCTTGCTCACGCAGTTCCTGCAGCAAACTCGGATCAAGTAAAGCCGCAATAAACAAAACCGCATCGGCACCATAGCTCCTCGCTTCGGTCAACTGGTAAGGGTCGACGATGAAATCTTTACGCAGCAACGGCACATTGACCGTGCGGCGAATCTGTTCCAGATACAAAAGGCTACCCTGGAAAAATCGCTCCTCCGTGAGCACCGAAATCGCGCTTGCTCCGTGACTGGCATACTCTTTGGCGACCGCCACAGGATCGCAATTGTCGCGAATTAGCCCCTTGGAAGGCGAGGCTCGCTTGATTTCGGCAATGATTCGGCGCGAGCTACCCGTCAGGCTCTTAGCAAATCCACGCGTGAGCGTGTGAAACAGCGGCCGCTCGCGCAGCGCCGACGGTGGCATCTCTCGTCGTCGTCGCTCTATCTGATTACTTACGTGCTCGACGATGGTGGCGAGAAATTTAGCCATGGAAAACTAAGCCGCACTGGTCATTTGCACCAGCCGCTCAAGCTTCTCCTGCGCCCTGCCGGAATCGATCGACTCCGCAGCCAAATGCATGGCTTCCTCAATAGACGGGGCCTTGCTGGCGACGTAGAGCGCCGCGCCACTATTGAGTAACACGACGTCTCGCGGGGCTCCCTTCTTCCCCTGCAACACAGCGCGGACCATGTTAGCGCTCTGTTCCGCGCTGCCCCCACGAAGATCCTCCATGCGACATCTTTTGAGTCCCATGGCTTCTGGCTCGATCATGTACTGTTTAACCTGTCCATCGCGCAGTTCAGCGACCTTCGTCGGACCGCAGAGTGAGATTTCGTCCAACCCTTCGACACCGTGAACAACCATCGCCCGAACGCTCCCGAGGTTGTTCAAAACATGGGCGATCACCCCGACCAGTTGACCGCTGTATAGACCCATGAGCTGATGCGTCGCCATCGCGGGATTCGTCAAGGGCCCCAATAGATTAAAGATCGTGCGGATACCGATATCACGACGCGGCTGCACAGCGTATTTCATCGCTTCGTGGAGTAGGGGCGCGAACAAAAAGCCGATGCCGATCTTATCGATGCAGGCTTCTACGGTCTCCTTGGGTGCATCCACCTTGACTCCCAAAGCCCCAAGCACATCGGCGCTTCCCGATTGACTCGATACCGAACGGTTACCGTGCTTGGCCACGGAAACTCCGGCCCCCGCCACCACGAAGGCACAAGTCGTGGAAATATTGAAGGTCCCCTGCTGATCCCCACCGGTACCACAAGTGTCCAAGACGGTTTTGGATTCCACCTTGACTTGACGAGCCTTCTCACGCATCACGCGTGCAGCTCCGGTAATTTCTTCTACGGTCTCTCCTTTCATCCTGAGCGCCGTGAGAAAGGATGCCACCTGCAAAGGAGTTGCCTCTCCCGTCATAATCTCGTTCATTACGGAGATTGTTTCTTCTTCAGAGAGATTGGCCCGGTTGACTAGCTTTTCGATGGCTTCCCGAATGTTCATCTTCGCCTGCAACTTTATTGACGCGTAGTAAATGCTTTGGGAAAATTCTCTTTGGTTTTCAAAATATCCGCGATCTTTTCCGCCTCCTCACGGGAACTGAACTGGCCCACGCGGACACGGTACCAGAGTCTCCCTTTGTTGTTCGCTTCCGTCAAATAGGCGTTGTAGCCTTTATTCTTGAGCCTATCAACCCAGATTTTACCCGACTGTTCATCCGGGAACGCATTGACCTGCACGTACCAAGGTTTGCCGAGTTCTTTCTCCTCGGCAGTATCTGACGATTGAACCGGATTCGGCTTCTCTCCGGACGGCTTCTCCTCGGCCCTCAACGATCCAGGAAGTGATTCGTCCCTCGCCTTGGATTTGGACTCTTTCGCTTCAGGCCTGATCGCCTTCTCAATTTGTCTTGGCTCATTGGTTTTTTCTTCGAGCAAGGATTCGGCGCCGGATGATTTAGTGAGCGTGTCATAGAAAGTCAGCTCTTCTCTTGCCTGTCCGTTAGGAGCCGCGGCGCCGCCTTGCCCCGATGGTTTGACGGGAATTTTGATTAAGGGTTCCTCGGGCCTAGCTATTTTTCGTTCTTCGATTCCTCTGCCGACGACAATACCTAGCAAAAAGATAACGAGCGCAGTTAAAGTAAACGCGCCGCCGAGCAACACCAACTGGGCACGACTAAAGTAGATTCGTTTGTCCCGGTCGCTTCGATTCTCCGCCATCGAAACTCTCCATCATGGGTCACCCGTCTTGAAAATCCGTGGAATCCTGTTCCGCGCGGGAGGCCATCTTCATCGGCGCTTCAACTCCTAAGATTTCCAGACCTCGACGAATTGTCCTTTGAACATTCTGCACCAGCAATAACCGCGCTTGGCTCAATCCTCGATCATCGGAAATCACCCGGTAGCGATTATAATAGCGATGGAACTCTCCTGCCAACTCGAGCAAATAAAATACTATTCGGTGCGGTTCGAGTTCCCTCACGCTGTCTTCCAAGACATCGTTAAACTGAATCATCCTGCGGATAAGTTCCATCTCTTCCGGTAGCTCGAGCCGTTCTACCGAGATCCGCCCCAGGTCCAAACTACTCCAGTCGACTCCGTTCTTGCGCGCCTGTTCGAAAATACTAGCGATTCGGGCGTGCGCGTATTGAACGTAAAAGACCGGATTATCGCTCGACTGGCGCTTCGCCAGGTCCAAATCGAAATCGAGATGGCTGTCCGCTTTGCGCATTAAAAAGAAAAACCGCGCCGCGTCACGCCCGACTTCTTCTAACACCTCTTCAAGAGATACGAACTCGCCGGTCCGCTTGCCCATACGCACCGGTTCGCCGCCGCGCGTGAGCTGCACCATCTGGACCAGGACGACTTGCAAGATGTCTGGGTCATAGTCCAGTCCCTGCATCGATGCTTTCAAGCGCGGCACGTAGCCATGATGATCTGCACCCCAAACGTTGATGAGCTTGTTGAATTTGCGCTCGAACTTGTTGCGGTGATAAGCGATGTCGCTGGCAAAATAGGTCAGCTCCCCGTCGCTCTTCACCACGGTTCTATCTTTGTCATCGCCGAATTGGGTGGATTTGAACCATTCCGCACCGTCTTGTGAATAGATTAAGCCCCGCGAACGCAAGAGTTCCATGGTTTGGATGACCTCGTTTCGCCCGCGGAGTGTTTTCTCGCTAAAAAACGAATCGAACTGAATGCCAAACTCGCCCAATTGCTTGCGAATGGTTTCGAGCAACGCATTGCCACCGTACTGCATAAAGTAACCGACGGCAGCTTCTCTTGGCTCTTTAAGGAATCTGTCACCATCTCTCTGCTTAACCTGAGCCGCGATCTCTCTGACGTATTCGCCAGGATAACCATCTTCGGGAAAGTTGACTTCCTCGCCCAAGAGCTCGCGGTAGCGGGCATAAATAGAAAGACCAAGACTCTCCATCTGCCTACCCGCGTCATTGACGTAGTATTCGCGCTGAACCTCAAAGCCCACCGCCTCGTGCAGTCCCGCCAAGACATCTCCGATGACCGCCACACGGCCGTGACCCACATGCAGCGGACCTGTCGGGTTGACGCTGGCAAATTCGATTTGCACCTTCCGGCCTCCGCCGATATCGAGTTTAGTCTCTTTGCCTCCCGCCACTTCCCTCAGTTGCTGGTAGTAAAACTGCGACGAAAAGGCAAAGTTCAAAAAACCCGGACCCGCGATCTCCCTACGCGCCAGAATACCGTAGGGGTCCTCGATATTCTTAAGGATCATTTCCGCGATGACCCGCGGGGATTTTTTGGCTTTCTGCGCCCACAACATGGCGACATTGGTTGTAAGGTCGCCAAACTCCCGCTGCTTGGGCGGCTCAAGAAGCAAAAGGGGGAGCTCTGTTGAATTCAGCTCTCCCCCGTTTGCTGTTTTCTCAATGGCCTGGATTAAAAGCTTCTTAAGGTGACTTCGCATTTCTATTCTTGTTCGTTCTCGGCGGTTCTAGCATACGCCCAGCCAGCACCCACATGACTTTTCGATACGATTTTTAAGGGAAATCTCGTTTTGCAGCACAGATGATTGAATTATTTATAATGGCTTTCTACGGTTGAAGTCAATAAGCCAAACCGCAATCTATTTCCCTGCTGAGTTAAATATCCATCGTGCGCGCAACATTCATGTCCTGATTAGGGGGCATCCTTTGAAGAGCGTCCAGTGGAGGTTCGTTCCAGCCTATCCTCAATCTCGCCAATATAAGCGGCAAGCGTGTTTCCAGACTGCTCGACCACCGAGCGCAGGTCGCGTTCAAGCTCGGCGAGTTTCCCTAACACGCCCAACTTGGATTCCTCGGTTTTTTCACCGAGCCTTCCCAGCTCCCTTTCCAGAAATGAGCGTAGTTGGCTGAAGCGGGAGGCTTCCGCCTGGTCGGCGAGTTCCCGCTGCGCTTGCAGTTCGCGGGCATAACGTCGGCTTTCTATGAGAACGGACGATTGCAGATAAACCACATAGATAAGGAATAATAACGTGAGCACGGCAACTAACCCTAGCAGAACCAGCCCCAACGGTGCTTCCACATTAGTGAAAACCAGCGACAACTTCGTCGGTGTTAAGAAAGCATTCCAATTGACCGCCGCAAAAACAGCCACGGTTCCTAACACAATCAGGATCACTACTGTGCGCAGGTACATACAAACCTCCTTCCATGAACAAGGCACCGATCATCGTATCAAGTCTGCTCTGGGAGTAACATCTGCGGACAAGTTGCACGATCGCGTGCGGCGAAGCGGACGAGCAAGCTAGAAAGGCCCGCATTAGCTTCATCGACGCGTCCTTGCTGGCGCAGTTGACGTCACCCCAGTTGCGCCATGACCCAAAGGGAGCCAGTGCGACAGATGACCGTCAGCTGACTGCTTTGAAGCAGGCGTAATTCTGTGCCGGAGTCGGATTTTCCAGTACTAGCTCGAAGACACCAAGACATTCCACCTCGTAAAATTCAAGATCAGACAAGATCTCGATATGCCGTTTCGCCGGAAAGCGG
>Ga0137359_10004225_pt1 | contig 11748 bp, 11 predicted proteins | sample Mad1_40_16metaG_FD_108281 | JGI IMG/M metagenome (GOLD analysis project Ga0137359, IMG submission 108281) | Vadose zone soil microbial communities from Angelo Coast Range Reserve, California, USA - Mad1_40_16 metaG | ecosystem: Environmental > Terrestrial > Soil > Vadose zone | place: USA... | reverse complement strand
GGCCGCTCAGATCCCATTGGTAACGCGCGTGTACGCCCTTTGCCTGGTTCGCTCGGAAACTCTGGCGCATCCCATCAAACACCTGTTGCGGCGTCGAATTCGAAGGCTCCTTTGAAGCCGCGCTCACCGCGCCTAAACAAACCGCCATGACAATCGCTGAAATCGCGAGAGAGAAATAACCATTACTTGGCCTCATCTTGTCATCCTTGAATCGAGATCGTTCGCGTCACCTAAGGTGGCTGTTCAAGAACTCTACTGTTCGATTCGCTTTAAGAGAAACGCCGCGCCGAGAAATGTAATCAAGGCTCCCGCCAGGAGAACCATTAAGTCGGCAACGTAAAATTGTGGGCCAGCATCATACATATTCACCAGCCGAAAGGCGCGGCAGAAATGTGTGAGCGGGAAAAACTCCGAAACAAAGCGAACCGCCCTGGGCAACTGTTCCAGTGGCGCGAAAGCGCCTGAAAGAACAAATACCGGCAGCAGAAAGAAAACAGAGAATTGGATGGCCTGAGTTTGCGTACGCGAAAACGCCGAGATCAGCAAACCCAGACCGAGCGAGCAAAGAAGGAAAAGGAGGCAGACCACCGCCAAGGCCGGCAACTGATGGAACGCAACACCAAAATGCCACCCGCTCACAGCCATAATCATGAGAACCAGAAAGGCGGACACCACGAGGTATGGCAACATTTTCCCGATCACGATTTCGCGGCGGCGCAGCGAAGTTACCATTAGCTGGTAGAGAGTCCCTGACTCCCGCTCACGCGCGATCGTGCACGCCATCAGTGTTACCGTCAGCAGCTGTAAGATCAGGCCAATGATACCGGGGACGACGTAGTCGATTACGCGGGATTTTGGGTTGTAAAGGAGTTTGCGATCGATCGACCACATTTCCATCATGGAAACGAAGCGTTTGCGTATTTGCACCGGAAGCTGCTTGCCCAGCTCGTAAACTTCTTCCGGCAACGTTTCAATCATTAGATCGCGTTGTTTCAATTGGAAATCTCCAAGGCTCTGTCGAACGCTGCCTTCGACGGCATCGGCAGTGTTGATGTCGCTCGCGTCGACATAAAGCAGCAACGGTTTCGGATCGCCGTTTTCCAGACTTTGATTCCACTCGGCTGGAATGACGAGCGTTGCCTTCACGCCGTGGCCGAGCAAATCCGATTCGTTTTTTATCTCGGATGATCCGCGACGCCATTGGAAAGTTTTGTTCTTTGAAATGATGTCGATGAATTCCTGCGCGCGTGGTGTGTTGTCCCGATCGACCAACAGGCTGCGCACCCCGGTTAATTCGCCGGTTTCAAAAGCGTGCCCGAAAAGAAGCGTGAATAACGGCGGCAAGGTGAGCACGAGTAGCAGCACCCGCCGATCGCGATAGATGTGCAAGAATTCCTTGTAGGCGACGCTGGCAACCGCCTCCAATGACAACCATTTCATGAAGCCGGTTTTCTCAAGACATCGTGGTAACCTTGCGAATACGCCGTGAAAACATCCTCCATATCCGGTTCCACCCAGCGTTCGCCTAGCAAGCGCAGGTCTTGGAAAGGCCAGTTCTCGCGCCACTTGGCGATCAGTCTCTCCGGTTCAGGAGCGTACAGACGTAAGCCGCCGCTGCGCAATGAGACCCCCAGCAGCTCAGGAAGCGCGCGAAGCCGAACGAGCGCCGGCATGAGCGGTTCCACGTCGAGCTCGAGCAATCGCGTGCGAAAACTCGATTTTAAAGCGCGTGGAGGAGCTTTTGCCAGCAGCCGTCCGTTCTCGATAAACCCGACTTCCGTGCAGCGTTCCGCTTCGTCCATGTAATGCGTCGTGACGAAAATTGTTTTTCCTTCGTGGCTGAGATCGTAGAGCAAATTCCAAATTTGCTGCCGGTGAACAGGATCGAGACCTGCAGTCGGCTCATCAAAAAATAGCAGCGAGGGATTGTGCACGAGCGCGCAACCGATCGCCAGCAGCTGCCGCATTCCTCCGGATAAACTTTCCGCTGCCGTGTTCCTCTTTTCTTCTAAGTCCATCACACGAAGCAACCGCTCTATTCGTCGCTCCAATTCATCGCCGGGCACGCCGTAAGCGCCGCCGAAAAAGCGAAAATTTTCCATGACGGTAAGATCGCGGTAAAGACTGAAGCGCTGCGGAACGTAGCCGAACTTGGTGCGGACCCGTTGCCGATCTTTCCACACGTCTGCGCCTTCGATGGTCGCATGACCGCCGGTGGGATGAGTCAGGCCGCACAACATTCGCATCGTGGTTGTCTTGCCCGCGCCGTTTGGGCCGAGAAAACCGAAAATGCTTCCTGACTCGATTTGAAGGGAAAGATCGTGTACCGCATGAACGCTACCGAAAGTCTTGCTTAAGCCGTCGAGGACGATTACCGCTTCACTCATGTTCAAACCTTATTGCGATGATCCCCAAAATTTGCAAACATCCAGGGACGAATGTTGCTCGTGAACCCTAAGAGACTAAGCTTCCAGCGGCACTTTTCGACAAGGGCATGCAGCCTCCTGGTTACGGTGGCGCTTTTGGGCGTTGGAGTGACAATCGCACGCGGCGATCCCATCTCCGAACTCGCCTCCTTTTCTGTCTTCGATAAAGTCGATTTGGCCCAACTGGCGAGAGGGGACGTGAAGACTGCGCATGGAGCGCCCATGCGAACTCCGCGATTCTTGGCTGTGCAAAGTTGCTACGTCGCGCCGGGATCGCCCGTCCAGCAAATGGAGGCGTTGCGACGATGGGACCCGACAAGATATCGCGAACTGAAGGTGTTCCTTCACTCCGACCTACCATCGAACCCGACGCCGGCCAATTTCGAAAAACTGAAAAATGCGCCTGGCAACTCCTCGGTCCGTTCGCTCGTCACCGCGACTGAAAAGCTCAGTCCTGAGCTCCAAATCAGCAAGGATGAGGCGAAGAAGTTTTCTGCGGCAGCCGGCGGAGGAGGCACTATGCCTCCGGCGGTCGCGGCATTCTGGACAGATGTGCTAACCGCGCGAACGAAAACGTTTGTGTCCGGCGGAATGGCAGCAGAACCGCCGTACGATCATGCCGGTCCGTCTGTCCGTGCGAGCGATGAAGTGAATGGTTTATTGCGCGAGCAAGGAAAGATTCGCCAGCAGTTCTCTGGACTGCTTGGAACTACAGCTATTGGACGAGGAACTGGTTCGCTGCGTGCGGAGCTTTACTGGGAACTTCTCGACGTGGATGACCATGGCGTAGTGACGCTGGGAGCGTCTTACAGCCGCGGCGGAGCCGGCGGCACTTATCAATCCGCCGACGTCCTTTACTATGCCAGCGGTGGTTACTATGTCGCTCTCACGCTTTATCAGCTGTGGCCGGTTACAGTCGAAGGAAAACCTTCTACGCTGGTTTGGCGCGGCGATATGATCTCTTCAGCCGAATTGGGGTCACTCCATGGCGTAGAACGGTTAGGCTCCGAATCAGTGATGATGAAAAATATCACCAAAGCTGTCACCCTCTTTCGGCGAGAAAGCGGCGGCCGGTAAAGGATAAAAAATGTTGGTGCTGCGATCGCTAGTGTTGATCTTAGTTGCGCTGATTTTCTTTGTCAGGCCGGGGCTTTCACAGGAAAGCAACGGGTTCTGGCCACTCACGGGCGAGTTTTCTGCCGAAGGCACGTATGTTGGCGAAGGTGATGTCGAACGGGGCGGAAAACACGTCAACGATTTTGATGAGATCGATTCGGATATCCGCGTCGTATTAACGCCGCGATTCAAACTTGGCGTGCTCCGGTTAGGCGCGGAATGGGAGCGGTTCTCATTTGGCTTGCCAGAGGGCGCCGCCCTGCCCAATACATTGCAGTCCTTCAGCACGATTATCGGACTCGATACGCAGTTGTCCGATTCCATTCTCATCAGAGCGGAAACTCAGCCTGGCCTGTACAATTCCGGTCTCGGTCATTTGTTTTGGGATAATTTCAATATGCCTTTTGTCATCGGCGGCACGTACATTTACAGCCCTAACCTGCAGCTTATCCTTGGCGTAAGCGTCGATGTGGAACGAACGTACCCTGTGATTCCTGCCGCAGGTGTTCGCTGGAAAATAGGGCCACAGTGGTTGCTGGATGCTGTCCTGCCAACGCCGCGCCTGCAATACGAACTCACCCGGGATGTATCGCTTTATGCAGGGGCAACCGTCAGGGACGCGACTTTCCGTGTGGACGATGAGTTTGGAGATACTCACGGCATCCCGCGGCTCAACCACGCAGTTATCACGTACACCGAGGTTCGGACTGGTGCTGGTTTTGATTGGAAGATTTCGCCGATCGTCACGTTCACCGGTGAGGTCGGCTACCAGCCATACAGAGACTTCGATTTTTACCGCGCCGAAGTGCGCTATCACCAGAACGGCGGCGCCCCGTACGGAACGATTTCGCTGCACGGGGCGTTCTAGAATCGCCCCAATTTTTGTAGGGCGTCTGGGTCAGACGCCGTCGCGGTTCACAGAGACGCCCAAAATGGCGTGGCGCTAGCGCAGAGTCCGATCCAGCGCGCCAATCTTTCGCGTTTCTGGCCAGCGCCATGCAACGCCAAGCAACACAAAAATCGTTCCAATCCCTCCCGCAACGATCGAAACGACCGGACCAAAAAGCGCCGCGGTAAGTCCCGATTCCAGCGCGCCGAATTCGTTCGATGTACCGATAAAAATGTTATTCACGGATGAAACACGTCCGCGCATTTCATCTGGCGTGACCAGTTGCACGATCGAACCGCGGATGATCACGCTCACGCTGTCGAACGCTCCGACGAGACATAGCAGTCCGAGCGATAACCAAAATACTTTCGATAACCCAAACAGGATGGTCGCGAAACCGAACCCGGTGACGCACCAGAGCAACGCTTTGCCGGCGTGTTTCATCGGCGGCAGATGCGCAATCACGAGCGCCACCACGAACGCCCCGATTGCCGGCATCGCCCGCATCCAGCCTAGACCAACCGGGCCGCAATGAAGGATCTGATCGGCAAAGATCGGCATCAACGCTGTCGCGCCGCCAAGCAGAACGGCAAACAAATCCAGTGTGATCGTGGCCAGGATCACCTTTCTGCCAAACACGAACCGCAGCCCGGCGACGAGACTCTTCCACGTGTTGGCCCCAGTGCGATCTCGAATCTGTTTGCTACGGCTGATCGGAAAAACCAGAAGGAAAAAGGCAAACGCACATAGCGCGTCCAGCAGATACACAAACGGAAATCCAACGTACGCGACGAGTAATCCGCTAAGGGCTGGACCGACAACAGATCCAATTTGAAATACGCTGTTATTCCAAGTCACGGCGTTCGCGAATGCGTCACGCGGAACCAAGGTCGGGAAAAATGAGCTGCGCGCAGCCCAACTGAATGTGCGCGCTGACGCTCCGATGAACAGCAGCAGGTATATCAGCGGAACTGAAGCATCATCGAAATGGAACATCGGATGATGGCGCTCGAATATCGCGGCAACAGCAGCCAGGGCGCGGTTGCCCACACGCAACGGCTCGATCTGTGGAATGGATAGATGTTTCCAGGAAACCAGAGCGAGAGCCAACGACGTAAGCGCACTGAAGATTTGCGTGACAAGGATTATGCGCTTTCGACTGATCCGGTCCGCCAAATGGCCGGCGGGCAAGGAAAGAGTGACCACAGGGACGGCAATCGCTAGACCAACGAGGCCTAGCGCAGTCGCCGAATGCGTGCGCGCGTAAATCTCCCATTCCACTGCAACCGCGAGCATCAACCGCCCGGTGATCGATAGTAAATTCCCCGCGGTAAACAGCGCGAAATCTCCAAAGCGGAACGCGGCGTACGGATCATGCGCTCGTGGCTCTCTCTCGATTGGCAATGGAACGGCAGGCCGCTGCGGGTCCGGCGATCGATAAGAGCTTGGATCGATTGACTGAGACATCCTCGAGCCCAGCTAGTTGTTAAGAACAGCGCATTAGTTCCAACGCCGCTCGCATTCAAGCAGCTGGGCGGACGAGATTGTAGGTTGAGCGGACGCTACCGCAACCCTTCGAGTCTGAGAGGCAAAGACGCGGCCGGACGCCCGACCCTAACCTCAGCTATGGCGACTCAAAGCGGCTGCCAATTTGGGATCCGCTCGGTGGCGACTCGCCTTTCCAAAAAATCGTCGCCTCCCTCGCGCCGAACAGAATCGGCCGGCAGCAACTGGCGCGAGGCCGCGCGCGACGAAATCTTCCACCGCATCATAAATGGCGCAGTCGACCGAAGAGGTAGGAAGATAACCGAGTTCGTTTTCCGCTTTTGCATTGCTGGAAAAATGTGGACCCCGCGACATTTGCACGGATTCGCGCGTCACAAACGGAGTCCAGTTCGGCCAGACCTGGGCGGCAGTTTCGCTGGCGCAAGCGGTGAGAAAGCTGGCCCAATGGGGCGCATAAAAGCGTGGTGTGCGGTAGCGCGCGTAGGATTCGACATATTTTAGAAAATCGCACAACCACAAGTTGATTCCGCCTAACAAGTAACGCTCACCGGACTTGCCCCGCGCCATTGACAGAAGATGACCGAGTGCGCAGTGCCGCACATCGACAAAGTTGAGTCCCGTGCGAGCAAGCAACGGGATCCGTCCGTTTAAAAATGCGACCACGATCATTCCAGTTGGCGTCGGCCTCACGTCGTGTGGACCAATCGGCGCGGTGGGCAGCGTGGTAACGATGGGCCAGCCTGCGTCGGCCCTTTGTTTCACTTCGAGATAACTCCGAAACTTGGAGCGTTTGTAGGGTCCTTTGAATTGAGAAGGCGAAGCGAGACGCCCTTCACTTGCCAGCCGGTCCAGCGTTCCTGGTTCGAGGATTCCGGTCGTGCTCGTGCACACAATTTTCTCTACCCCGCGGCGCTTCGCCGCCTCCAAAAGATTGATGGTTCCCTGCACGTTGTTAGCAAAAATCTCACGGGGATCGCGTGCCCAGAATCGATAGTCCCCCGCGACGTGAAAGACGTATCTGCAATCTTTCGTCGCTGCATCAATCGAATCTCGACGGAGGAGATCGCCCTCGACCCAGTCGATCGAACTATCGCGGCGCTCTTTTGTCGATCTCGTGAACGCCCGAACATGAGCGCCCGTCTTAACCAACAGCGAAGCCACATGGCTGCCGATAAACCCGGATGCACCGGTAACGAAGACATGTTGTCCGACGAAAAAATGATGGAGGTCGTGCGGGATCATGCGCAGCCAATGATTGCTGGAACCAATTGTTTTTGAGCATGAACGAGATCAGACGGAAAGTCGATCTCAATCCATGGCAGTCCGGTCACTTCTTCGTATCCGAATCGCCCGGCGAGCACCAGCGTCCTTAAAACATCATCATAGGAATCGGCGCAACTGGAGCCACCACTTCGCGCGTGTGTCTCCTTGATCAGAAGCGGAAAATCAGCTGGAGCGATCTTGAAGAAACCGATTGACTCGCCTACGAACTCCGCATCACCGCTCCATTGCTTGCGAAAGTCGATCGGTCGCCCTTTTTTTACCGGCACGAGCATGGGATCATCGTCGTCGGTCGAGAATTCACGATCCAGCAGCAGCGCGGTGCCGTGCGCTGATCCGATTAGACGGTCGAGCATTCCTGTCGGATAAAGCACATCGGCGTCCATCAACAAGAGAGGCTCGGAGCTGTCTTCGATTTCCGGAAGCGAGACTCTCAGGCTGAGCAAACTACCCTCATGAAAGCGTGGGTTCACAATCTCGCGTACCGCCACGTCATACCGAGCGCAAATGCCGGGAAGTAATTCTGCGATCTGCTCGCGAAGATAACCGGTTACCAGCACGACTTCGCGCACGCCTGCCTCACGCAAGCGCAAAGCGTGCCACTCCAACAACGTTTGGCCGCCGAATTCGAGAAGGATTTTCGGCGAGTCCGATTGCAATCGGGTTCCACATCCCGCTGCGTAGATAATGGCTTTCAAGCCGGCGCCTCAACTTCTCGCGCAACGCGCTGCGCGAAGCCGCGCAGCGCAGGTTCCTCGGTATAGAGAAGAGAGCCACCGATCAGTACGAATGTGAGTTCACGCGCACGGCGGGTGATAGCGTAGGGAGCTGCAAGCCCCGACGGCAAACCAAAAAGATAAAAGAGAAAAATAACACCACTTTCCTGCACTCCGAGGGCGGCAGGGGCAAAAACTCCGAGTGCCTTGGCGACGCCGATGAATGCCTCGAAGGCCAGTGCTTGATTCCAATCCATCGGCATTCCAGCCAAGTGCGAGACGAGCAAAATTTCCAGTGAATCGGCGATCCAGCCCGCCAGATAAAGTGTCACGATGAAGAGGAAGCGCCGACGATCGCTGCGATAGAAATCGAAAATTCGCCAATCGAGTCGGCGCAAACTGTCAGCTCGCGATGCAAGGGCGCGAATGCGCAACCGCAATCGGCCGGTCAACGCCAGGAGTGTGCTGAACATTCCTCGATGTTGCAGCCAGAAGAGCATTGCGATGAGTGCGGTAGCCGCGCCGGTAACTGCGAACATTCCGGCGCGAGCGGATGAATTGACTGGCAGAATGAAAGAGCCCGCCACCGCTCCAGACGCGATAAAAATCACTTCAGCCAGAACTTGCGCTGTCTTTCCGATTACCACGCTTGATGCTCCATCGGCAACCGGCATGCCGCGTTTATGGAGCAAATACACTTTCACCGCTTCGCCCCCGAGATAAGCCGAAGGGACAACATTGTTGAGCGATTCCCCAGCCCAGCGAATGCGGAATAGCGTTCCGAAGCTGATCGTTTTCGGAAGTGTGCGGCCGAACGACAAACGCCACCCAATAGTATCGAGAAGATAAACGAGAGCGTAGGGCACTAGAATGAGAGGAGCCGACCAGCCGAGCGTGGCGAGGACGCGTGAAATCGTATCTATTCCCGTTCGGTGGACGAACCACGCAAACAGCGCCAAGCCTGCTCCAGCGATAATAAGTCTTAACGCTAATTTCACGCGGATTTCTCCGAGATCGCCGGCGCGCGTCCGGTGTCTTGCCACTGCAAGCAAATCGCAATAATCCAGAACAGATGCACGCCTAACCCGGCCATCCAGAGGAAGAGATCGAGCTTGCCGGCTATGGCCAGCAACAGGACCAGCAGCGAGAAATCGCGGTTGGTTGTAGCATCGATCAATTTTTCGACGCCAGAAGATTTGCGACCATTCTTGCGTCGCATAAAGAGCACGATCACGGCGAAGGAGATGATCGTGCCGAGCACAGCACTGGTTCCAAGCGCAAGCGCGGGCAATGCCGGGTCGCTCCGAGCCAAGCCGAAGCTGATACCGGCGAAAACAGCGATATGCACGAACTGGTCGCCCACCAGGTCGAGCCATTTGCCCAAACGCGATTCTTTATAAAGGACGCGCGCGAGATCGCCATCCACGCAATCGATGATGGCGGAGAACTGCAGCAAAAGCGCACCAGAGATAAAATTACCGCCAGCGAAAAACCACCCCGACAAAATGCCAATGAGTGCCGATACGATCGAAACTTGGTTGGGCGAAAATGGAGCACGGATAAGGATTTTCGACAGGTAGCGGCCGAGTGGGCGATTAAGAAAGCGATCGACGATTCCATCCGCACTGCTGGTGAGCGACGCCCAAAGACGGCGCTCGGCCTCGCGCACGGAACTCGCGCTTGTGATCAGTACGGCAACTTTCCCGGCGCTGACTGGCGCGGCGTTACCCGCCGTCATCGCAACCGGCAGACGAGTGCCATCAGCTGAAAATAGCTGTCTTCCACCTTCGATTACTTGCTGAAGATCCGCGGTCTCGACGAAAACAGCTCCGTCAATGAGCAGCGCGGGTTCTTCGAGTTCTGGTATCGCTGGAGCAAGCGTTATGTCGATGCCCAGGGAGCGGGTACGCGGAACCGGCGGCATGCTTTTTGCAATGAGGCAGATCGGAGCGCAACCAGCCCGATGGGCGGTCACGATCAAGCGATCGAGCAGGCTCAGTCCCGCGATCTGCACGCTGCTCGTTTCAGCGACGCAGTCGAGGACGGCGGGGACTCTTCTCACGGCGCCTTGCCTTTGCCGAACACCCCGCGAAGTCCGAAGTAGGCGATCGCATCTTTCATGTTGGAGATAAAGCGCATGAAAGGATTCATCTCGCCGCACGTGACGTACTGCATCGATACAATGTAGCGTGACTCGCCTTTTTTAAGCGGCGAGACCGCGTGATAAACTTTGTCGCCGTTGAAAATAACAAGCATCCCGGGCTTGATGTGAAGTTCGAGCTTTACGACATCGCGGTTCGAATTGCGCGTGTGCAAGTGGCAAAGCAACCGTGAGCTGGACTCATCTTTGAAACCGACCAGCACAGTCCAACGCTCACCCTTATAATAGGACGTGTCGTAATGCCACCCGATGTGATCGCCTTCTTCGGTATAGGCATAAAGGGCGCACCGATGAGGATCATTGGATGGACATTCATTCATCTCGGCGCCGACAACGCGACGAAGAAATCCGAGCAACGGCGGTTTACCACTTCCTGAGGCAGGAATTCGTCCACGATTACGAACTCATCCTGATCGGAATACTTTCCTCGCAAGTTCGCTTCGTCTGTTTGTTTCACCGACTCGCAGATCAATTCATCGATCGTTGCAGTGGCAGTTGCGGGCATGGAATGAAAAGGAAGTGAAAGGAAACGTCTTAGCGAAAAACAGAAGCAAGCGGAGAAACTAATTACTGGTATTGAGCAATTAGAAAGTCAATTATTTGTATCTTTAGGCCGTCGCGCATCATGACCTCTTCGAGCACTCGCGAAATCAGTAAGACGCAGCAATTCAAGCGGCTCCTGCAATCCAGACGTCTTGAGTTTTTGATGGAGGCTCACAATGCATTGAGTGCCCGCATCGTCGAGGAAACCGGGTTTGGCGGAATCTGGGCCAGCGGGCTTTCGATCTCCGCCGCTCTCGGCGTACGCGACAACAATGAAGCGAGCTGGACGCAAGTACTGGAGGTCGTCGAATTCATGAGCGACGCCACTCACATTCCAATCCTGCTCGATGGTGATACCGGCTACGGAAATTTCAACAACATGCGGCGGCTGGTGAAAAAACTGGAGCAACGCGGCGTTGCAGCCGTCTGCATCGAAGACAAACTTTTCCCCAAGACCAATTCATTCATCGGGAGCGAACGTCAGCCGCTCGCAACGATCGATGAATTCACAGGCAAGATCAAAGCGGTCAAGGATGCGCAAAGCGATCCAGAGTTTTGTTTGGTGGCGCGGCTCGAGGGATTCATCGCGGGTTGGGGGATCGATGAAATGCTCCTCCGCGCGGAAGCCTATCATCTCGCGGGGGCGGACGCGCTTCTGATTCACAGCAAGAAGGTGACGCCAGATCAGGTGCTCGCGTTTGCGAAGGCGTGGGCCAACAAGTGTCCGCTCGTGATCGCTCCCACCACTTATTACAGTACGCCGGTCGAGGTGTTTGAACAGGCGGGCATAGCAATCGTGATCTGGGCAAATCAAAATGTCCGTAGCGCAATCGCCGCGATGCAGGAAACGACCCGCCGTATTTTCACTGAGCGTTCGGTCCAAAACGTCGAAGATGGAATTGTTCCGGTGAAAGAGGTTTTCCGGCTTCAGAATGCGGAAGAACTGTTGCTTGCCGAGGAACGTTATTTGCCAAAGAGGCGGGCCCCGACACGCGCGATTATTCTCGCTGCGAGTCGCGGCAACGAACTGGGAGAAGTCACGGCCGGCATCCCCAAGGCAATGGTGCCCGTTGCCGGCACACCACTGCTGCATAAGCTCGTCGCCCAGTT
>Ga0137359_10004221_pt1 | contig 11756 bp, 7 predicted proteins | sample Mad1_40_16metaG_FD_108281 | JGI IMG/M metagenome (GOLD analysis project Ga0137359, IMG submission 108281) | Vadose zone soil microbial communities from Angelo Coast Range Reserve, California, USA - Mad1_40_16 metaG | ecosystem: Environmental > Terrestrial > Soil > Vadose zone | place: USA... | reverse complement strand
TCGCGACCAGCGCCTCGGTCTGATTGATGACGATATATCCGCCGCTCTTGAGCCAGACTTTCGATTTGAGCGCTTTATCGATCTCATCTTTAAGTCCGAATTGCTCAAACAGTGGAGTCTCTTTGGTGTAGAGCTTTACCCGGCGTATCAAACCCGGCTGAAAGCGATTGGCGAAGCGCAGAATGCGCTCGTATTCCTGCTCCGTGTCTACCCAGATCGCAGAAAAGTCAGCCGTGACCTGGTCGCGCAAAATCCGCTCTACGACGTTTAGGTCGTGGTAAATCAGAGCCGGAGGCTTGCTGTTTTCTGCGCGAGTGCGGATTTCATTCCACAGTCCTTTAAGGAATCGGATATCGGCCCGCAGTTCCTGCTCGTCGGCATTCTGCGCCGCGGTGCGGACAATGAATCCGCCGTGCCCATTTTCGCGTTCACTCTGGATAATGCGCTTAAGCCGCTGGCGTTCTTCTTCGGAAGCAATCTTTCGCGAAACTCCGGTGTGGTTCACCGTCGGCATATAAACCAGAAAACGTCCGGGCAGGGCGATATGACTCGTGATGCGAGCGCCTTTCTTGCCGATCGGCTCCTTTGCGATTTGGACCAGAATCTCCTGGCCCTCTTTCAACAAGTCGGTGATCTGGGGAAGATTCTGAGGCTCATTCCTTCGAAATCGGCGTCCGCCTCCGCTGCCGCCACGGCGCCGTGGACTGGAGCGGTCAAAAGACGGCCGGCGTGCACGCTGCGTGTATGCGGCAGTCGCGGCTGGAGCTCGCACTTCAGCACGCGCGTCTACTGTCCCGTTTGCACGGCCTTCCGCGTCGAGCAGCGCCTCCGCTTCCGCCTGGGCCTCTTCCAGTTCAGCCTCCGCCTCGGCAGATTCATCGACTTCTTCTTCTGCTTGTACTACTTCGGCTGCCTGCGCAGAAACCGGCTCGGCTGAGAAGGGCACCACTTCAGCCGCAGCCGCTATGTCGCGCTGCGATCCGGCGTAGTCTCCTGCGGCATGTGTCTCTTCCTCGAATTCGTCAAAAGCGGCATCCTCTTCGAGTTCTTCGACGTATGAGGCCAAGCCTGCCTCTTCTTCGTCAATCTCCTCTTCTTCAATGGTTCCGGAACTTACTGAAGCTTGCGGCGATTTCTCTAACTCCGGAGAAGTAGAGTGCCCTGCGGTTTCCTCTTCGGTTTCCGAGATGATTTCTCCGGCGCCGAACGCCGCGGCTACATTCATTTCGTGACGCCGTTTCTGTTCGCGGTCCCACTCGGCCGAGCCGACTTCAGCCTGGTAGGCCGAAGCTTCAGTCTCCACAAACTGCCCGTCCCGTACGGATTCGTTCCCAACAGGCTGCTCACGACTGGCGGCCGAATCTGCAAACAGGGGCTCGTCCTGTGGGAAGGTTTCGGCAATCGCCATGCTTTGGGCTTCGGGTGAACCGGCAGCTTTTTCAACCGGAGCGGCCGTTGTTTGCCGGTATTTCGAAATCGATTCTCCGGGAAGGAGAATGGGCTGATAACCCGCAGGCGGCCCGTATTCTTCGCGGTCGTGGCGAGGCTCAGGTGTGCTGCTTCGCGAAACTCGACTCAGTTCCGGCGCACGATCACGGCTTCCGCGGCGACGGCGCCGTCCGCGCCATCCACCCCGTTCCTGCTGATCGCGCGAACCTGAGGCTTCGCGGGGTTCCTGACGGCCTTCGGCGACCGGCTGGTTCTGAGTTTCGCCCCCGGATGGTGCGGCTAAGGCAGCTTCCGCAGCGGGCTCCTGTCCTGCCTCTTTAAACTCTGGAGTACGCGGCGTGGGAATGTCTTCCAAGTCGTCGTCCTGATTCTCCAATTCCATGAAATCGGAGACATAAAGAAAAGCATCGCGCTCTAAGCCAATATCCACAAAAGCAGACTGCATTCCGGGCAGAACGCGGGTGACCCGTCCCTTGTAGATTGAGCCGGCAAGGGTGTATTCGTTCTCACGCTCCAGGTACACTTCTGCGAGCTGATCGTCCTCCACCATGCCGACTTTGGTTTCGTGCGGTGTGGAAGACACAAATAATTCTTTTGTCATTGAAACTCCGGCCGCAGGCAACTAGCTGGCTGCGGATTCACCGGAACAGGCAAGGATAGATACGGGAAGGAATGAAGGTTGCGATAAGAGTTCTGTTGAAAAAAGGCTTCTGGCCCCGGAGTGCGCTCCTGGGCCGAGCTGGTTTCAGAAATCTGAAAGTCTTTTCCACTGATCGCAATGCGCCGGGGTTGTGACCGCTCTCTCAGGTCTCTGAGGGGGCCGTTCCCTGCCCGAAGCGCCCTTACTTCAATCCTGCCCGGCTATCCTTCCTGCCGGTGCGTGCCCTCTTCACGCGAGGGCGATCGTGATTTTTGTCCAAATCCGCGCCATTTGGCGCGGGCAATTCTCCTTGACCCTGCTTCAGTTCACGAAGCGGCGCATACGGACATTCATCACCATCCCGAGCGCAAGAAACATGAACAGGACAGATGATCCGCCGTAACTCATTAAGGGTAAAGGTATTCCAGTAACCGGCATAAAACCGACCACCATGCCGATGTTGACCAGGATATGAAAGGTTAGAACCGCTACCACACCCATGACTATGAACGCGCCAGCGCGGTCGGGCGCTGTTTGCGCGTTCTGCGTCAAGCGCATCAGCACTAGGAAGTATAACAGCAAGACCGCGAGCGCACCTACAAAACCATGTTCCTCAGAAAATGCCGCAAAAATGAAGTCCGTATGTGGTTCAGGCAAAAAGGCCAGATGGGTTTGTGACCCTGAGCTACTGCCCCAGATACCTCCCGAGCCGACCGCAATCAGCGATTGCGCCACGTGATACCCGGCCCCTCTGGGATCGGCATCAGGCTCCATAAAGCTGGTGAGTCGCTGCTTCTGATAATCCTTCAAGTGGTGCCACGCCAGTGGCATGGCCAATCCCGCAAGCAGTACAACCACCAAAGCTTGCTTCCAGCGCACTCCCCCCAGAAATAATCCGACTAGTGCGATGGGCAGATATGTAAGCGCGGTGCCCAGATCAGGTTGGGCAAGCACCATGAGCATAGGAACGCCAACAATCGCTCCGGCTTTGACAAAATCCGACCAGGACAGCTCGCGCTGATGAAGATCTGAAAAGTACTTAGCGACCGCGAGGATAAGAATCAGCTTGACCCATTCGGAAGGCTGGAAGTGCCCTCCCGGAAGCTTAATCCAACGCCTCGCGCCCAGATACTTCTGGCCGAAAATCAACACTGAAACGAGGGAAGCGACTCCACCGATGTACATCCAGTGCACGCGTTCCAGCAGCATCTGGTAGTTCAGCAAGCTCATGATGAACATGCCCACAAGCCCGCCTGCAATCCAGTAGAGCTGTTTGATATGAACTCCCGCAAACTTCGTGTGCAGGGTGGCACTGCGGATTTCAATGACTCCGAGGGCGCAGATGATCAGTACAAAGACCACCAGCAGCCAATCAAAATCTCGGAATGAAATGTTACGAGACATAAAAAATAGCTTTCAGCACTCAGGACTCAGCCGTCAGATAAAACCTTACGAACCAGCAGGCCTCTTCGGAACTGCAATGCCCTCCAACCGAAGCCCTAAGCCTCAAGCCTCCCTCACCTCAAACCCGGCGCCGCCGTTGCCAGCGCCAACGGCTTCTTAGGTAAATTCAACCGGAAGCGGCCACCTTGCAATCTGTCTCCATCTCCATCTGAATCGGGAGCAGTCCAGATTGCGCCCATTTCCGCTTTGCCATTGCTTTCTGGTTTCTCCGCCATCTTCGTAGGCTGCTGCCGCTGTTTGTCCACATAGGCCTTGATGACCTGTGTCGCCAAGCGTGCGGCTAACTTGCCGTGCTCGCCCCCCTCGAACAGCACAGCAACGATTATGTCCGGATTACGCCGCGGCGTGAATCCCACAAACCAGCCATTTTGGGCTAAGTCTTCGTTGTTCTGATGTTTTGCGCGCGTGGCAAGTGATACCACCTGAGCCGATCCCGTCTTGCCGGCTATATCGATGCCTGGAATATGCGCGGAGGGAGCCGTACCCTCGGGTAGCAATACTCGTCCCATCGCATCGGTGATGAGGTTCCATCCAGTCGAATCGATCGGAATGTTCTTCACTTCTGTGTAGCGGCTGAGTTCGACATAGCCTGAGGGCAGCCCCGCTGGATCAACTACATGAGGCACGACCATCCGACCGTCCATCGAGATCGCGGCGATGGCGCGCATAAGCTGTATCGGCGTGGTCGCAACCGCGCCTTGTCCGATACCGACGGAAATTGTCTCTCCGGCAAACCACTTCTGCCTGAAGTTGCGGAGTTTCCACTCTTCGGAAGGCATAACTCCCGTAGCCTCCTGCGGCAGGTCGATCCCAGTCTTCTGTCCCAGCCCCAGCGCGGTGGCATACTTGGAAATCCGTCCAATCCCGAGCTTCTCTGCCAGGGTATAAAAGAACACATCACACGATTGATAAATCGCTTTCGTCAGATCGACCTCGCCGTGACCGGTTTTCACCCAGCACCCGAAGCGGCGGCCATAAAACTCAGCTCCGCCATTGCAGTGGACGTGAAGGTCCTGCGCAATTCCTTCCTGCCAGCCGGCAACTGACATAAGGATCTTGAACGTCGACCCCGGCGCCAGTTGCGCCTGAATGGCCTTGTTCAGCAAAGGCTTGTCCGGGTCGTTGACGAGCTTACTCCACTCGTTACGCGAAATTCGAACCGCAAAATCATTGGGATCAAAGGTGGGCCGGCTGACCATGGCCAGAATCTCGCCAGTGCGCGGATCCATGGCGATGATTGCGCCGTTCTTCCCCTCGATGGCTTCTTCGGCAGCGATTTGCAGATCAACATCAATCGTCAGCTTGAGTGGCTTCCCGGGTTCCGCTGGTTTCTCGTCGAGCGGCTTGCCAACCTGCTTGCCGTGGCTATTCACCACAACTCGGCTCGAGCCATTCTTGCCCATCAGCAACTGGTTGTATTGCAGCTCGACTCCCGATTTTCCAACCACGTCGCCGGGATTGTAGAGCTCGAACTGACTCTGGTTGAGCATGTCCTCGCTGACTTCGCCGACATATCCGACCAGGTGTGCCAGAAATCCCTTTCGCGGATACAGCCTCCGGTAGGCCATGATCGTTTCAAGTTCGGGAAGCTCATTCTTATGGGCCTCGACGAAGGCCTCTTCATCCATGGTGATGTCTTCTTTGAGATAAATCGGCTGATACTGCGGTGCGGAAGCGAAGTGGCGAATCTTGTCGCGCACTTCTTTGGGGTCAAGGTGTAGCCCTGCCGCGATCAAGTCGGCATCGGCATTCAGATCTCGGGAAGAATCTCGTAGAAGCAGAGCTGTAAACGATGGGTAGTTGTCCACCACGGTGCGCCCGTTGCGATCAAGAATCTTCCCCCGCGGCGCAAGGATAGGCACTTCACGGACCCGGTTTTCTTCCGCTTTGGCGGAATAATAGTCGCTCTTTGAAACCTGCAGCTTCCACAGCCCGTATGCCAGAAAAAGAAAAATGGCGAGGATTACGTACTGCACCGCCGTGAGGCGGATCGGCGAGAGCTTTTCATCGCGGCCAAACATAAAGTCAGTCGTTGGTCGTTCGTCGTTGGTGGTTGATGGTTCGCATTATCGTCAAGGGCGTGGGTTAACTTAATTGTAAACCTTCTCTGGATTGCGAGAGAGCCTATTCAGTAACCAAAGTCACCGCATGGCGCGGGTCGGAACGCTAACTGGTTTTGCCAACGACCAACGACCAACGACGTTTCTCACGCTCTCTGCTTCAACCTATCCATCAGCGCAAACAGGAACACTCCCAGAATCGCATTCGCCACCGCCGATATCAGCTCGTGTGGCCAACTCCAGTGCAGATTCAGACCTACCAGGCCCCGCGCAATGACGAAATAGAGGAGTTCGTGGACTACATAAAATCCAATGGTGACCAGTAGCCGCGTTCCTGCATTTTCTACGTCCAGCTTTACTCCCAGCGATGATGCCCCGTACCCGACCACGGTCTTTGCGATCCCATATACACCGATGGGATGTTGTGTCAGCGAATCCTGCAACAGTCCAATGAATGCCCCGGTCAGCAATCCCGTAACTGGACTGCGCCGTGCCATGGCGAAAAAGATCACCACTAAAAGCGGCAGGTCGAAAATTGAGAAAAACGGGAACCGAAGAGGAAGAAATGCCTGCAGAAAGACTGCCATCAACGGTACGAGGACCGCTACCGGCCAGCTAAACCGGTAAACTTCAATTTGCTGCTGTGATGTGTACGAGACGGCCACGTTATTGGGGAGCATCTCCGGCGGTATCGGGCTGAGGTTGGGACGGCTTGGTCTTTGGGACCGGCTTGGAAACCACTGCTGACGGCGGCGCAGCTGTCCCTGCTTTGGGCACCTGCAGTGTTCCCGTTGCGGGCTTCGGCAAGGCGGAATTGCCCGGCGGAGTGTCTGCAGGTTTCGTCTGAGTCACCCCTGAGCCTGTAGCTTGCGCTGCTGGAGGTTGATCTGGCACTGAGGGCAGGCGCTGGGCGAGGATATCCGCGGCGCGTGCTGTCGCCGCAGTTGACGACGGAGGCTCGCGTTCTTCTTTCCTCATAATCACTAGTACTTCCTCCAAATGGTTCAGAGCTGCAGAAGGCTTCACTGAAATCTGAAGGAACTCCGCGCCTTTCGAAACCTTAGTGACCGTGCCAACCACGAGACCCTTTGGGAAAATTCGGTCACCGCCGCTGGTCAGAACTTTGTCTCCGGGCTTTACCTCTTCGTCAGACATCACCTTGTCGAGCACTAATTCGCCTGACGCTTTGCCTTTCAATACTCCCTGCAACCGTGACTGCTCGAGTATCGCCCCTACACCGCTGGTCTGATCATTGAGCAATAGCACCTGCGAGCTGGAATCCCAGATATTCAAAACCTTTCCCACGACGCCGTCAGCGGTGATGACCGCCATGTCTCTCTTGATTCCGGCGTTTGACCCTTTGTCGATGTAAACAACGCGGGACTGCTCGCTCCCGCTTGATCCAATCACTTGCGCGGGCATGGTCTGAGCAATGAACTGTTCCTTAAATCCGAGCAAGGCTTGCAAGCGCCGGGCCTGCTCCGCGTCCTGCCTCAGCCTTACCTGCTCCAGTTGCAATTGCTGGATCTGTTCGTGAAGATCACGGTTTTCCTGCCGGACTCCGCGCAGATAAAAATAGTTGTGCCAAATCCCACCGGCGCCTGTCTGAATTCGTACGATTGCTTTTTCAAAGGGAGTGACTGTGCTGACTGCCCAAAGCCGGATCAACCGTGTTGAATGGTCCTCAGTCGAACGCTTCACCTGGACTGCCAAACCCACTACTTGAATGGCAATGACCGCCGCCAGCACGTTGAAGTTGCGGTAGCGGCCCATAAGGTTTTCCATAAAAAACAGCTGTCAGCTTTCAGCCGTCAGCCCTCAGTGGTGTTGTTTACTGCTTCAGGCAATGCAAACCGAGCACCAGGACGACTCCGATGAACACGACAGCCCGTGAAAACAAGCATTCCGGTTATTAGAACCTGCGGCACTCCGGGCGGAAAGTCCAAAAACGGATCAGGAATTCTTAACTGCAACATAAGAAACCTGGGTTTTGGCCGACGACCAACAGCCGACGACCAACAACGGCTCTGCTACTCGATCGAAATCTTCCTCAACAACTTGAAGTCGCTCAGCATCTTTCCGGTGCCGAGCACCACACTGCAAAGCGGATCATCTGCAATCGAAACCGGCAAGCCGGTTTCTTCGCGAATGCGCTTATCCAGATTCTTCAGCAACGCGCCGCCGCCGGTGAGCACGATTCCACGGTCGCTGATGTCAGCAGAGAGTTCCGGAGGCGTACGCTCCAACGCCACACGCACCGCATTCATGATTGTAGAAACGCACTCACTTAGCGCTTCACGAATCTCGCTGTCATCCACAGTGATGGTCTTGGGAACACCTTCGATCAGGTTGCGGCCCTTAATTTCCATCGTCAAAGGCTTGTCCAGCGGATAGGCAGAACCAATCTCCATCTTGATCTGCTCAGCCGTGCGCTCACCCACCAGCAGGTTATATTTGCGCTTCAGGTAGTTCATGATGGCTTCATCCATCTGATTGCCCGCCATTCGTACCGAACGCGAGTACACGATACCGCTGAGAGAAATTACAGCGATGTCGGTCGTCCCACCGCCAATATCAACGACCATGTTGCCGCTGGGTTCGGTGATGGGAAGTCCGGCTCCTATCGCAGCCACCATCGCCTGTTCCACCAAATAAACTTCGCTGGCCTTGGCCCGATACGCAGAATCCATCACTGCGCGCTTTTCCACCTGGGTGATCTCAGAAGGCACCCCGATCACGATCCGAGGATGCACCAGCATCTTGCGGTTATGCGCCTTCTGGATGAAGTAATTCAGCATCTTCTCGGTGACTTTGAAGTCGGCGATCACGCCATCTTTCATGGGCTTGATGGCCACGATGTTGCCGGGCGTCCGGCCCAGCATCTCCTTGGCTTCCTTTCCCACCGCCTCGACTTCATTGGTGTTCTTGTTCATCGCCACGATGGAAGGCTCGTTCACCACAATGCCTTTGCCGCGAGCGTAAACCAGGGTATTGGCCGTCCCCAGATCGATGGCCAGGTCGCTTGAAAAAATGCTGAAAAGCGACCGCAGATTGTGCATGCGCGAAGTGCCGTTGTGAAACCCGTTGGATGACATACGTTTTGATGCTCTCTTTAAGTTTTTATCTGCCACACTGCGGCGGTCAGTTAACCGGAAAACCGGTTCGCTGCCGCGAAAATTCGATTGTCATGGGTCCTTTGATCCTCATTGTATGCAATATCTGAGACCCCATGCCCAATTAAAGTCCCCTGTCCTGGCCACTGGTCGTTGCCCTATTGGATAACCACCTTCTGTTGCAGCGTATTGACTCCGCCCTTGGCATTTTGCGCCGTAATGGTGATTACGCTTTCACCATTGGGCAGCGGAGGAGTGAAGTAGTGAAACTTGCCATCGGTGTTAATTACCGGCACCTCACGTCCGTTCACCATTACCCTGGCCCCGGCCTCGGTTGTTCCGGTCAATTCGATAACGTGTCCATGCTGTACAAAAGGATCGATCGCCAGCGCGATTGCCCCGCTGTCGCTCTCTTTTGCAATCACAGTAAAGCGGTTCTTTTCACTTTCAACCGATTCTTTCCCCTCAACGTCATAGGAGCGAACCATCCAGTAATACGCCCCTTCCGAAAGGCCAGAGACCATTACATCCGCCGCGTTCAGCTTTCTATCTACGATTAGCGAGGAGAAATACGGATTCCGCGAAATCTGCAGACGGTAGCCGTTGGCGTTCGTCATTGGCGTCCAGGAGAATTCGACCGGCTTAGGATCGTGGGAAATAAAGATCGGCATCATGTTAGCGGGTGAGATTGGTGTGGGTGGCCCGATCTCCTTCAACTTTTCCATATGCAGAGAATCCGGCTTAAAACTGGTTTTTTCCCAACCTGCTAACTGCAGCGTTTCCCCATTGCGCTCGACACTGCCGGTACCTTTGGTGATCAGTAGTTCGTCTTGATGTGATTTGGGGTCTTTGCTGACTCGGGCCGCGCTGTCCGGCGCCAGAGAAGCCGTGGCGCCATCCATCTTCACCTCGGACTTCGAACCCTGCGAATAGTTAGCGGTTGCAAGATCCACAGTTCCGGTATTGATTCGCACTTGAACATTTGTCTGCTGCCGCTCGTTGGCCGAATTCTCTTCGATCACAATCAACGAGTCCTGCTTGACGGTGTAATTCGTGCCGTCATTGAAGACAATCTTCGCCATGCCTTCCGATCCGGTCTGGATCACATCGCCCTTCTCCAGCGGGACACTGTAATCGGCGCGTACCCAGCTGTTGCTGCTGGCCTTCTTAATACGAACCGTTCCGTCCAACGCCGTGATGTGCCCCTGCTGCAAGATCGCAGTTCCCGACTTGCCAGTGGTGGGTGGAGCGGCCACCCGTTCCATCAGATTCGTAAACAGGCTGCTCGCCGCCTTTACCGAATTCGCGGAAAACTCGGGAAATGCAAGCCGAGTCCCCACTAGTAAGGCTGCAAACCCGCCAAATACCAGCAGCATTACGCTGCGGTATGTGACTGTTTTCCAGGCGATCTGAATTCCCGATTTGCGGTTCGAAGGCACCTACGATTCCTCGGCAGACGAGAAAATTCCCTCAATCACGTACAAAGATTATTACAGGCGCAGCCGAGGTAAGTACCCCCAATCCTTGATCGTTTGGTTACTGAGGTCACTCTGCGCTCCGCTCAAATTGAACACAGCACTCGATCCTTCGAGTGTCAGGCCACATCAGATTTCTCGCCAAGCTCCTGGAATCACGTCCGACGCTATAATGCCGAGCCATGGGCATTGCGATCCGCGCTATTAACATGCGCAAGCTCGCCGCCATTGACATTGTCTTTCTTGGCCGCAAGCTCATTCTTGCCGAATATGCCGCCGGCGTATTCTTCTCGGCTGCGCTGGGGATTTTCGTTTTGTTTCGAGGCCACTCATTCTGGCAAATTGTGCTTGGTATTTACCTGATCTGCCTGGCGGCTAATTATGTACCCATGTTGCTTCACGCCCTGGCGATCTCAACCCGGCAGAACGCCCGAGTGGAAATAGCAGACGAATTGACTGAAAAACGAAAAGCCATGGCCAAATACCGTCGGCACTCCCTGCTTTTGCTGCTTCCGCTTTTCACACCTGTGCTCGAGGTTGCCCAGTCTTTAGCTCGTTCCCGTAAAATAGAATTCCCCTCAAAATGACACGCCACATGCCCCGGCTTGCCCCTCGCCAAGCCGAGGGGTAGCATGAAAGGTTCCGAGGAGGTTTTATATGGCTACTGATACCCTCACAAAACCGATCATCGAGGGAACTGCGGCGCGCCCGAACGTGTACAAAAACTTCATAGATGGCGAATGGGTCGAGTCCTCGACCGGCGAAACCTTTGAAAATCGAAACCCGGCCGACACTCGCGATGTGGTCGGAATCTTCCAAAAGTCCGGCCAAGAAGACGCGTATGCCGCAGTTGATGCCGCAAAACAAGCATTCCTGAAATGGCGCCTCGTTCCTGCTCCCAGGCGGGCTGAAATAATCTTCCTTGCTGCTGAGATGCTTGCCGAGCGCAAAGAGGACTACGCCCGCGATATGACTCGGGAAATGGGGAAGGTCCTCAAAGAAACGCGGGGCGACGTTCAGGAAGCGGTGGATACGGCTTACTACATGGCAGGAGAAGGCCGCCGCCTGTTCGGGCCCACGACTCCGTCGGAACTGCCCAACAAGTTCGCCATGGCCGTACGCCAGCCGGTTGGCGTTTGCGGAATGATCACGCCCTGGAACTTTCCAATGGCGATTCCCTCATGGAAGCTGCTGCCGGCGCTCGTGTGTGGAGATACTTGCGTGATTAAGCCTGCGCAGGATACCCCACTCTCGACCTTCAACCTGGTCCGGGCGCTCACCGACGCGGGCGTACCCAAGGGTGTAGTCAATATTGTCACCGGATTCGGTCCGGAAGCAGGCGCACCGCTGCTAGAGCATCCCGAGGTACGGGCCATCTCTTTCACCGGATCAAGCGCGGTCGGGAGAACCATCGGTACTACAGCAGCCAAGACCTTCAAACACTGCTCTCTGGAATTGGGGGGCAAGAATCCGATGATCGTGCTCGATGATGCGAATCTGGACCTCGCCATAGAAGGCGCGCTCTGGGGCAGCTTCGGAACCACCGGACAGCGTT
>Ga0137359_10004219_pt1 | contig 11757 bp, 12 predicted proteins | sample Mad1_40_16metaG_FD_108281 | JGI IMG/M metagenome (GOLD analysis project Ga0137359, IMG submission 108281) | Vadose zone soil microbial communities from Angelo Coast Range Reserve, California, USA - Mad1_40_16 metaG | ecosystem: Environmental > Terrestrial > Soil > Vadose zone | place: USA... | reverse complement strand
TGGCCTTAGCGCATTTAACGACGCGACGTACGCGAACAGCAAGATCGCCACCACCGGCGCTGGTCGGTGCGGGCGCCGGCGCGGCGGCGGGATTCGGCTTTAGCAGAATAGGCAAGCGGGACGAAGTGATCTATCGCTCGGAGTAGAAGATCTATCGCTCGGAGCAGAAATCGAAACTGAGGAGGAAAGTATGTCAGGTTACGTTAAGCACGTTGTCATGGCTGCGATCTTGGCTGCTATGTGCCTTTGTTGGGTCGGCTGCGGTGGCGGGAGCCCTCCCCATCCATGTCAGGGCGCGACCTGCGTGCCCTCCGCCACGGAGTTTCTCTACTTAACTGCCCTCGATGACATTTCGGGCTTCTCTCTCGGCACAAGTGGAGCGCCAACATCGTTCAAAAACCTATCCGGCCCGAACCAGTCCATAGGAATTGTTGCCGACCCGTCCGCGAAATTCCTTTATATCTCGGATTTCGGAAACGCCAGTGTCGATGCGTTTGCCATAAACGCATCGAGTGGCGTATCGACGCCGGTTGCCGGCTCGCCATTCTCCGCAGGTTCACCTCCCGGCACGGGGGGTATTGCCGTGGATCCAAGCACCAAGTTTCTTTACGTCACACTAATGAACTCTGCCGAAGTGGCGGGGTTCTCCATCAACGCCGCCACCGGAGCCCTCACCCCAATCCCCGGCTCACCCTTTCCTGCAGGAAACACGCCGTTTCAAGCGATCGTGGACTCTTCGGGAAAATTTCTCTACGTGAGCAATGTGAATGATTCTCAAGGAGGAATTTCCGCTTACAACATCGACCTCGCCAGCGGCGCGCTGACTCCGATTCCTGGTTCTCCATTTCCGACGCAAACTGGCTTTCCAGGCCCAGCAGGCCTCGCGATTGGAGGAGGTGGAAAGTTCCTTTACGTTGGCATGGCTGGCACCGCGAATGCGAATCACGTAATTTCGGGCTTTTCTATCGACCCCGCCACTGGAGCGCTGACCCAGATTGTTGGTTCACCTTTTTCGGCAGGACAAGATCCTCTTCGCGTCGCCACCGATCCCGCCGGCAAATTTCTGTTTGCGGCGAACCTGCTGGATGACACGCTCTCGGCCTTCACAATCGATGCTAGCTCTGGCGCTTTAGTCCCAGTCGCGGGGTCGCCGTTCGCCACCCACAGCGTGCCGTTCGCAGTTATCGTCGATCCCAACGGAAGGTTTGTTTACGTTGCTAACGCCGGTTCGGGAGATCTTTCAGTTTTTAGCTTGGACACGGCAACCGGCACGCTGAGTCCTCTTGCCGGGTCGCCCTTTTCTACCGGTCAGCAAGGGCCCACTGGACTGGGGATCGCGAAAACTAAATAGAAGGATGCCGCAGTTGAAATGGTGATTACGACTATACCGCTGGCTATTGGCTGAGTTCGCGTCGGCCCGACGGCAAACAAGACTGCAGAGGTGCGTTTATGAAACGCTTAGTCGCTTACCTGCTGATGTTGGTGATGGGTTTTCCGCTTTCGATGTGGTCGCAGTCTCAAGGGACGAATTCGACAGAAGTGCAAGAAAAGAAGCTATTAGAAGGTGAACAGGTCGCAAAGGTCAAGAGCGAAGTACAGGAGCGCGGCACAGGCGAGAGGTCGCGAGTGAGGGTAACTCTCCGGAATAAGACCGAGGTGAAAGGCTACATCAGTCAGATAGATGCAGACTCGTTCCAGGTGACAGACAAGAAGAGTGGGCAAATCACAACCATTTCCTATGAAGACGCAATGAAGATTCGTAGAAATGGAATGTCCACCGTGGCAAAGATCGCTATCGGCGCCGGCGTGGTGGCGGGAGCCATGATCGGACTGGGCCTCCTTGCATATAGGTTCAGAGATTAAACGGCGCTCCAGGTGATTTCGAGCAGGAGCCGGGAATTTCGAAAGGGACAACATGACAAAAAGTAGTATTCAGATATTTTTGCGATTAGGGGCGGTGGTCGTAATTTCTTTGAGTGTGCTGGCCGGCGCGCAGGATCCGCAAACCACACCGGCTGCAGTTCCAGAAACAGCGGCCTCGAACTCGTCCACACCGGCGAAACAGAATTCTGCCGATTTGCTGCGGACATTCAAGACGATCCACGTTCAGTCAAAGACTCCACTCGCCAAGCCCCAATTGCTGGCCGGCGAACTCCAGAAAAATCCCAGCTTCGATGCATGGGGCCTTTCCATCACCAATGATCCAGCGGCTGACGTGCTTATCGAAATAGACCATCAGCCAGGCTGGTTTTCCTACACCTACAGCATGACCCACCGATCCAGTGAGATCGTTCTGGCAGTCGGAAGGGTGGACGCGTGGGATGGCAAGTACGCATCTGCAAAAATCGCGAAGGAAATCGTGAAGCGCGTTGCGCGCGTGCGAGATGCTCCCAAGAAGCACTAGAACAGGCGTGTCGTATTCTTCACGCGATTGCGTAACCGTGATCTCCCGCAGGATGACATGAAGACCATTGCAATGTGTGCGCGGAGGATAGAAAGACAAACTGAGGTCGGGCCAGCTCTCCCAATACATAGTCGTGAGCAGATCTCGTTCGAATAATAAAAAGTAAAAAGAGGAGGACCTATGAACCGTATCCTGACGAGCTTTCTGCTTGTTGGTTTATTCACTCTGGCCTGCGCTGGACAAACCGTAAAGGTCAAGGTACGTGCTGCTTTATACGATCGTGATCTGAACATTAAGCCGGTCCCACACCTTACGGTTAAACTTGTGCCGGCGGTTACAGGAGCGCAGACGGTCATCCTCCAAACCAGCCTTGAAGGTATCGCCGAGACCGAGCTTCCCGCCGGGAACTACCACGTTGTAACCGACGTTCCGGTTGAGCTGTTTGATAAGTCCTACCGCTGGGAATTTGACGCTAGTTTCGCTCGGCAGGAGAACGCTCTCGAACTGAGTAACGACAACGCCAAGGCGACAACCCTCTCTGGGAGTCGCGATGCCCGCGTGGACGAACTCGTTTATCAATACAAACGCGTGAAGAATGGGGTGGTAAGAGTCCAAACGGAAGTTGTCACGATTGACGGTTTGGTCGTCGATCCAGCGGGGCTGGTGCTTACCGCGCAGCATCCGCTGGAACAAGCCACATGGCTGGCAGTGCAGGTGGATGACAAGCGCAAGCTGCCGGCTGTGATAGTAGCCTCAGACAAGCAGCGCGATTTCGCCGTTCTGCGCGTCAATCCCGGCAGCACTGGCGAATTAGCGGCGGTCCAACTCTCCCCCGATCCGGGCGCTCTGATCGAGGGAGAGCGGGCGTTCACGATTGAAACGGCTGCCTTTGTCAAGGCGCGCCAGCTGCATACTGGGCTCATCAGCCGGGCAGATTCAAACGAGATTGTCTCCGACGCGAAATTGTCACGGCCCGGCGGTCCGCTGTTCAACTCCAGCGGCAACGCTGTGGGTATCGCTCAGTACGCTGGTCAGAGGCTGCGGATTGCGCCCATATCCGCTGCAAGTGAGACCCTCGCCGAGGCAAGGCAGAAGCTTGCTTCCGGCATCGCCCCTCCTTCGCCCCGGCTGCTGCCGACCGTGCCGACGGACTCTTTTCCGGCGGACAAGCTGCGTGCGCCCGGTCGTGGTCATTGGGAGAAGGACGTGTATTCGTTTAAAGCGGGGGACTTCTACGTTGAATTGGTAACGCCCATCGCCCAATACGAAGCCGACACCGATAACTACGAACAGGAAATGAAGGACTACAACAAACATCCAAAGGGGAAGATCGCTCCGGTCGAACCGGAACGTAATTACGAAGTCGTCCTACGGATTGCTGCGATTCCGCAAACGAAGATGCCTTTCTGGGAAAACTTGGCGAACTCCGCAGGCTCGAGCCGACGACCTCCGACGATTTTGCGTTATAAAAACGGCTTTACAAAGATGCGGTTGCTATGCGGCGACAAGGAAGTTGATCCCATCTGGCCGGGCCGCGTCACCGAAGGAACGGGGCATGGCTGGAATACGGACTTGGTAGATGAATCCTCGGGTGGCCGGTATTTGTATGCGCACGATGCTTTGTCGCCGCAATGCAGCAAGGTCACGCTTCAGATCTTCTCAACCAAGGACCCCGATCGTCCCGTCGAGAAGGTTCTCGACGGGAAACAAGTCGCACGGATTTGGGACGACTTCGAACCATATCGCCAGCTTCAGACGCCACGAGAGGCAGGGACAACCCATTGAAGACACGATCCAACCACTGCATTCGTGAACAGAGTGTTAAACCAAGTTTGCTTCCCCGGCTGACACTCTTTCCGAGCGGTTGCCATAGTCGAAATGCTCCCTTTGGATTCGGGATGAAGCAGTGCTTTCCGCGATAAACGATCTTGGCCTCTTCGTCTGCAAGTTTGGGCAGCTTGCAGAAGATGCAGCCATCCGGCTTCCCTTCGTTTTTGCCGGCGGTCGAGACGTAGGCATAGCGCCAGGGCGTCCAGAGGTAATCCATGACAGGGCAGCCTACCAGATTGCTGTGAGTGACGAACAGGGAGATCTCTAAGCGTACGATCTGATCCGACCCAATAGAATGGCAACGCCATTTTCGTCTTTACAGGCATCCTTTCCCTGCACTTCAAGTCGGTAGCTGCGCAAGCCGCCCATATCCTTTCTCGATCTACAAAAACGGCTCGGTGTCTTTCAAATCGTGTCGAACCCCAGACAACGTCCGAGTCATGTCCCAAAAACAAGTGACCTACGGTCAGAGTATTTTGCCGGTCAGCAACTTAGCGGGTGATCGTCGCTTGAGCCACAATTGAGCGTTAGCGCATTGTCAGCACGCGCTTAAAAGTCTCATATTTGCCTCCGCAACCAATTTTCCCGAGATCTGGTTTTACTACACCTGCAGTTGGCGGCCAGGTGCAATTGTTTCGACGTGTCTCTAGAAGGACGACATGAATACCATTTTGATATGTGCTCGAAAGCTCGGAAGACGCTTTCTCTTATTTGCCTTGATCGCCATTCTCGCTGGCTGTGGCAGCGGAAGCAAAACTACTCCCCCGCCCCCAACCAATTCCGCGGAATTCGCCTTTGCCGTCAACATCGCCACCGGCGCCAGCGACATTTTTGGCTCCAAGGTTGATCCCACCACCGGTGTGTTGACGGCAGTCGGGTCAGGATTCGGAGGGGTAACTGACCCCACGTCATTGGCTGTTGAACCCTCCAACAAATTCGCGTACGTTTCAAACTTCTCCGACAACACAATATCGGCGTTCGCTATTAACGCTTCCAGCGGTGCGCTTACTGCAGTTGCTGGTTCACCGTTTCCGGCCGCTGGAAACCCAGTAATGATCGCCAGCGAATCTTCAGGCAGGTACATTTACACAGCCAACCAGAGCACCGCCGACGTTTCGGGATTTGCAATCAATGGCTCGACAGGAGCGCTCACGGCACTCTCTGGCTCGCCGTATGCTTCCGGTCCGGCTCCCGTGGCTCTTGTGGTCGACCCAGCGGGAAAGTTTGTCTATGTGGCAAACAGTGCGGGGTCAACCATCTCAGCCTTCAGCATCAATCCCACGAGCGGTGATTTAACTCCGGTTCCAGGGAGTCCTTTCCCGGCTGACTTTTTCCCTCGTGCGTTCGCGATCGACCCTCTCAGCAAATTTCTGTACGTGGGGATCGCTAGTTCCTTCATGGGCGATTCAACCGAGGTTATGGCATTCAGCATCACTGCTTCGGGTGCCCTGACCCCGGTCCCCGGATCCCCATTTGCCGCGGGCCGAAATCCCGTAGCGCCGGTCGTTCACTCATCGGGGAAATTCCTCTACGTGGGAAATAACCAGGATTCCACCGTTTCTGCTTTCACTATCGATACTGTGACTGGCGCGCTCACGCCGATGGCCGGCCCACCGGTTCCGGTATCGGGCGTCCTGTTTACGACCGCCGACGTGTCCGGCAAGTTTCTGTATGTTGCCGGAGTGGGAGTCTCAGGCTTTACCATCGATGCAGCGACCGGGGCCCTTACTCCAATACCAGGCTCGCCGTTTCCGGTGGGAAGCAACATCTGGTCCATGGCGACTGTGAAGGTGAAATGAGTCACCTTAAGTCTAACGCGAGGTGAAAACAGCTCAGCACTATAGTCGCAATCAGCAGGCGTTGCATTCGTGAAAAGAGTGTTAAACAAATCGCCTTTCCCGTTTGACACTCTTTCCGAGCGGTTGCTATAGTCGAAGTGTTCCCTTTGGATTCGGGTTCGATCTTTACGGCCGCTGGGTCAAGTCCATCCGCCAGGGTGGGCTCAACATACACACAGACTCATACCAGCAGTTCGCTAGCCAGCCCGCATCCGCTGACACCGCTGAGAGGCAATGACCTTGTTCGACGATACCAACGCCCACGATTCCGACTCCAACACCACCACCTTAACCGAGCAGCCAGCCCCTGAGCAGCTTGAGCAGTCCGCTCACGCCCGCGACAGTGAAGAGCAGACTAGTGAGGAGCAGAGCAGCGACGAGAAGCCAGCGCCTGCGGCCACAGACGACTTCGCTTCCGCGCTCGAAAGCTTCACCACCGAAACCGAGGAAGCCGCTGGCGACGATCACGTGCTCAAGGGCACGGTGCTGAAGCTCACATCAACCCACGTCGTGGTGGACATCGGCGCCAAGTCCGAGGGTATGTTGCCGATCGGCGAAGTTCTGAACCACGAGGGCAAGCCCAAGTTCCAGCCAGGCGACGAAATTGACGTCATGCGGGACAAGGGTGAGACCGAAGAGGGATACATCAGTCTCTCATTCCAGAAGGCGCAGAAGCTGCGGGCGTGGGATGAAATTGAGAAGGCCTACAGCGAAAATCAGCCGATTAAGGCCACCGTTGTCGAACGCACCAAGGGCGGCGTAACCGTTGACATTCTTGGCGCGCGCGCCTTCCTGCCCGGGTCACAGATTGATCTGCATCCAGTACGCAACCTGGATGCCATGAAGGGCCAGAGTTTCGACGTTGCCATCGTCAAGCTGAACAAGAAGCGCGGCAACATTGTCGCATCCCGCAAGCAGCTTCTGGAACAAGAGCAGAACGAAAAGCGGTCGAAGACTCTCGAACACTTGCAGGAAGGCTCAATTCTGACCGGTATCGTAAAGAACCTGACGGAGTATGGAGCATTCGTAGATCTCGGGGGCATTGACGGCCTGCTGCACATAACAGACATGTCCTGGGGCCGGCTCACGCATCCGCGCGACCTGGTAAATGTCGGCGACCAAATTCAGGTGAAGGTCCTTAAGTACGATCCCGACAAGCAGCGTGTTTCGCTTGGGTTCAAGCAGCTCACGCCTGATCCCTGGCTGGACGCTGAGCACCGTTATCCTGTCGGCGCACACGTGCATGGACGCGTGATCAGCGTGACCGACTACGGCGCGTTCGTCGAACTGGAACAGGGGATTGAAGGGCTGGTACATGTCAGCGAGATGACATGGTCCAAGCGCGCGAAGCATCCTTCAAAGCTGGTCAATGTGAACGATCAAGTTGACTGCGTTGTGCTGAACGTAAGCCCGACCGATCGACGGATTTCTCTGGGCATGCGGCAGCTGGCCGCAAATCCGTGGGACTCCCTGCACGACAAGTATCCCGTGGGCGCGACTATTGAAGGACGTGTTCGCAACCTCACGGACTTCGGCGCGTTTATCGAAATCGAAGATGGCATTGATGGCCTGGTCCACGTCAGCAACCTGAGTTGGACCAAGCGCGTGAAGCATCCTTCCGAAGTGCTGAAAAAGGGCGACCGGGTTAAGGCCGTAATCCTTGCGATCGACTCAGACAAACGGCGCCTGTCGCGGGGTGTGAAGCAGTTGCAGCCGGATGTATGGGAATCGTTTTTTCAGCAGCACCACATTGGCGATGTGGTTCACGGTAAGGTCCTGCGGGTTGCGACCTTTGGCGCTTTCATCGAAATTTCGGAAGGTGTGGAAGGTTTGTGCCACAACTCCGAGGCGGTGGACGCGAACGGGCAACAGGTCCACTTGGAACCTGGCCAGGAGCACGATTTCAAGATCATCAAGATGAGCCCGGAAGAGAAGAAAGTCGGCCTCAGCATCCGGGCAACCGGTGAAGAGGCGTCGAGAACAGAAGTGGAAGCTTACAAACAGCCGTCGTCCAGCACCGGGTCAACTATCGGTGAGCTGATGTCGTGGAAGCGTGCTGGAAATGAGAATGGGTAAGAAGCAGTCAGCCAAATCCACACGGTTTTTGGGAATCGGGACAGGCTGAATGCTGACGGCTGAGTGCTGACTGCTACTTCGTATCGATCCGCAGCACAATATTCACCGTCTTGCGGTCATCGAACTGGCTCATTCGCTTTGTATCGCTAGTTTTTCCCTCCAACTGGGCGTAGATCTCATAATCCACATTTGCTGCCAGCGCTGGGAACCGGTACGTGCCGTCGGTGCCTACAATGTAAGTCTTTACCGCGCGTGTGCGCGTGTCAGTGACGTAGACCACCGCGTTCACCAGCACATTGTCCTGCTTGTCGATGACCTTTCCGGTCAGCAAACGACCTGGAGTATTGTCTTTGTCCTTGTCCTTCGCCAGCGATGGAATCGCCGCCACCAAAGTCAGAACCAGCGAACCCGCAAGAAGAATGCGAGCCTTTTTCATGTTCGGGTACCCTCCGGAGCTGCTGTTATTTTAGATGCAATCCGGTATCGGCGCGCTCGTTGTTCTCGATCCGAACAGTAACCTCGGAACCCGGCTGTAAATGCTTGCCATTAGGAGACTTGTAGCCCCTGGTATCGGCCCAGATTACGTAGTCCTGCTTGCCCACTGGTAACCTCAGCTCGAACTCACCGTGGCGATCGGAATAAGCCTGCCAGCGCGGCTTCTTCCCTCCTGCCCTCCGGATTTTTACCTTCACGCCGGGTACTGGATGATCATCTGGGCCCCACACGGTTCCCACAATCAGCGCGTAGTCTTTGGGCTTGGGGCGCTCGCGTGCCTGGGCACGCCCACCAACGGCAATAACTCCAAAACAGATAATCAGAACGTAAGACAGTGCAGGCAGGCTTCGAGCGGAGAAAAATGCAGGTCTAGGAATAGTCGCCGTCTTCGTTCTCCTCCTCGTCATCGTCTTCGTATTCCTCTTCTTCAACTGCTTTGAGTTCGACCGGGCTGACGGTCACCACTTCGAAGTCCGTTCCACACTCCGGGCAGGAGAGCACCTCGCCCTCATCAATTTCGTCTTCCTCGACGTCCAAGCTGGTCTCGCACTCAGGACAATAAATCATGATAGTCAGCTCTATGTCCTTTCCTCATTTTATGATTGCACCCTGTTATATTTAGTTTCTTCGGAGAGATAGGTCAAGTGGCCCGCCTTTGTTGTGCGGCTTCGGATGGCGCAAGTTGGCGCAAGGCTGCTTGCCGGGGTGGAAAATCTTTTTGAGAGTTCGTTGCCGGAACCGAGCACGTCTCTTGGAATGCGTGCTCGTCGGATTTTCGGGTTTTCTCTTTTTGTTCCTCTTCGTGGCAAGTGTGCGGGCGCAAGAAACGCCTTCTCACACTGATCCCCAAATTAAAGCTGCCCTGAACGAAATCTCCGCACGACAGATTCAGTCCGATATCGAGAAGCTGGTCAGCTTTCGGACGCGCAGCACGATTTCCGCGCAGGATCCGGCTTCGATTTCCGCCGGCCACGGGATTGGCGCGGCACGGGAATGGATCAAGAGCGAGTTCGAGCGTTACTCGCGCGATTGCGGCGGATGCCTGGAGGTGAAGACCGACAGCTTCACCCAACCGGTCAGCGAACGTGTGCCGTCGCCGGTAACAATCGCCAACGTTTACGCCGTTCTCAAGGGCACCAATCCAGAAGATGCAAAGCGCATTGTGCTGGTTACCGGCCACTACGATTCGCGAAATAGCAATACTTCCGATATAACCGGGGTCGCTCCGGGAGCCAATGACGATGGCAGTGGGACCGCAGTCAGCCTGGAATGCGCGCGCGTGCTCAGCAAACTGAAATTTCCTGGGACAATTATTTTTCTGACGGTAGCCGGCGAAGAGCAAGGACTTGACGGCAGCAAGCATTTCGCAGAATTCGCGAAGTCTCAGGGCTGGAATATCGAAGCAGTCCTGAACAACGATATTGTTGGGGGCGACCGGAGTCCCGGCCAGGACCCGAAAGTGGTGCGAGTTTTCTCCGAGAGCATTCCAGACGGCACCAGTGCAGAGCAGCTCCGCAGCATTGGTGCGCTCGGTGGTGAAAACGATTCGCCATCGCGCGGGCTGGCGCGTTACATCACTCAAACTGCCCGCGCCTATCAGACCCAGGTTGCACCGTTACTCGAATTTCGGCGCGATCGCTATCTGCGCAGTGGAGACCATATTTCTTTCAACGAGCAGGGATTTGCCGCCGTGCGTTTTACCGAATTCCGCGAGAATTACAATCGCCAGCATCAAAACGTACGCACCGAAAACGGGATTGAATACGGAGATTTGGCCAAATTCGTGGACTTCGATTACGTAGCAAGCGTTGCCCGAGTGAACGCCGCCACGCTTGCGACCCTGGCGGCAGCTCCCGCGCCCCCGCGTAATGTGCGGCTTCAGACGAAAAACTTGGAAAACGATTCGACTCTGACCTGGAGGACCCCGCCAGACGACCGCGCGACGGCTTATGAAGTTTTGTGGCGCGCAACTGCTGCTCCGGATTGGGAACATTCTCAGACCTTCGGAAATATTCAGCGAGCTACGGTGCCGGTATCCAAAGATAACGTCATTTTCGCCGTCCAAGCTGTGGACGAAGTGGGACACAAAAGCTTGCCGGTGGTGCCGTCGCCGGAACGGTAAGCGAACTGCTACGATATAGCATCTAAGCTGCGCAGGCGGCTTATAAGTATGGCAAGGAATATTTCTTCCGAGATGGGACTGCCCGCGTTCCGCGGTGCGGTCCGCCAGATCATCATCGCAAGTGCGGCGATCTATGTTGTCCTCCTGCTGCTGATGGCATTTGCGCCCGGCATCGGTCAGGCCGTGCTCGCTCTCGGTGTTCTGGATCCCGCGCATATACGCCAGGGCTGGTTATGGCAGTTTGTCACTTATGCCTTCATGTATGTCGATCCCATCGACTTCGTTCTGTCGCTGGTCGGAATTTACTTCCTGGGGTCGGCAGTTGAAGAACGTATCGGTTCGGGTCGCTTCTACGCCTTTTTCTTTGGCAGCATCGTTCTTTCAGCATTAGCTGGCTTCGCTCTCTCGCTAACAGGGGCCATTGCGCAAGGTCCGGCGCTGGGATCGGGCGCGGCTGCCAATGCGATCTTGATGGCGTTTTATCTGCTCAATCGAGATGCGCTGATCATGCCGTTGTTCGTACCTATGCGGATCCCGGTGAAGTGGATCGTTCTCTTCGTCGCCGGCGTGGAAATCGCATACCTCCTGCTTCACCACTTCGCGCTGCTCGACTCCATGCTGCTCCTCGGGCTCGGCGCGGGATACGTATGGTATTCGCTGTTCTTGACCCGCAAGACATCGCTTCGCATTTCTGAACGGTTTTACGGTCTCCGCAACTCCTATTACCGCTGGAAGCGCCGACGCGCCGCCCGCAAATTCGAAGTGTACATGCGAGACCACGACCGCACCGTGACCTTCGACGAGCACGGGAACTACATCCCCCCGGAGGATTCAGGCAAGAAAAACGGCGGGTCAAAATCTGGTTGGGTCAATTAGAAAGACAGCCTTTAGCTGTTAGCTCTTAGCCTTTAGCCAGACACTAAGGACGCAGCGGTAAGGGCCAGGGGTTAGAAGCTAAGAGCTAAAGGCTAATAGCTAATAGCTTCCTTCAC